>WNGM01008176.1_pt1 | contig 14419 bp, 14 predicted proteins | sample 5400571 | NCBI WGS metagenome assembly WNGM01 (sample SAMN13153378, study PRJNA577476) | soil metagenome | isolation source: 100 cm soil or saprolite under Garry oak tree replicate 2 | place: USA:California | collected 2016-06-15
CGCGAGGTCTTCGCGCGCGTGCACGATCCCGTGAGCTTCCGCAACGAGGTCCAGCGCGTCTCGGCCGGCCGCCCGTCCGCGTGAAGTTCGACGTCGCGATCCTCGCCACCGAGCCGCTGCCAGACGTCGTGCGGCAGGTGCAGCTCGCCGAGCGCCTCGGCTACGACACCGCGTGGATCACCGACTCGCACCTGATCTGCCGCGAGCTGTGGGTGACGCTGGCCGCGTGCGCGACGGCGACCTCGCGCATCCGCCTGGGTCCCGGCGTGACGGTGCCGCACTCGCGCCACGTCTCCGTCACCGCGAGCGCCATCGCCACCCTGCACGATCTCGCGCCCGGCCGCGTCGTGATCGGCGTGGGCACCGGCGGCTCGAGCGCCCAGACGATGGGGCTGTCGCTGGCCCAGGTCGGCAAAGCGGCGACGCTGGAGCGAACGGCGGTCGCGCTGCGTCGCTTGCTCCAGGGCCAAACCGCGCGCTTCGAGACGGGCATCGAGGGCCGCCTGGCGTGGCTCGACGCCCCACGCGCCATTCCGATCTACCTCGCGGGCTCGGGCCCGCGGATGCTCGAGACGGCCGGCCGGCTGGGCGATGGGGCGATCGTCTACGCGACGGTCTCGCCCGATGTCCTGAAGGTCGCGCTGGAGCGCGTGGTCGCCGGCGCGCGAGCGGCCGGGCGCGCCCCGGGCGACCTCGACATCGCCCTCTGGGCGCCGATGTCGATCGGGCGCGACCGCGAGCGGGCGCGCGACCACGCGCGCGGCCGCGTGGCCTCGGCCTGCCGGCACCCGCTGCCCGTGCGCCTGTCGGACGAGGACGAGGCGGCGATGCGCCGGGTGCGGGAGTCGTACGACGCTTACCAGCACGCGACGGCGGCGGCGCGCCATCGCACGCTCGTCACCGACCGCCTGGTGGACCTCATGGCCCTCGCCGGCACCCCGGACGACGTGGCCGCGCAGGTGGGGCGGCTGCGCGGCGTGGCCGGGCTCGCGCGCGTGATCGCGTTTCCGCAGGCGCCGGGGGACGGGTTCGCGGCGCGCGAGGAGATCCTGACGATGTTCGCGGAGGCGGTGCGGCAGCGGGGCGCATAATGGAGGACGTCATGCGACGCGCCTGGATCGCCGCGACGCTCGCGCTGCTGCTGGGCGGCTGCGCCTCCTACGCCTGGGTCAAGCCGAACGTGACGGCCGAGGTCAAGGCGCACGACGAGGCGACCTGCCGCGCCGAAGCGCGCAATCTGACCAGCCAGTACGCGTACGGCGGCTTCGGCGCCCCCTTTGGCTATTCGACGTGGCGACAGCCGTGGACGGGACCCTATTCCGATCTGTCGTGGCAGGTCGCCGCCGAGGAGCGCGAATACGAGCGCTGCATGCGCGGCCGCGGCTACGACCTCGTCCGCGGCGACAAGAAGAGCTAGCCGCCGCGGAGTCGCAGCCAGGGCTACGTCGGGCGGCGCGGCAGCATCACCAGCGCCTCGCCCACCGCGATCGTTTCCTCGCGCTGGTTGACGGCCTCCAGCTCCAGCGTGACCTCGCCGGGCGCGCCGCGCCCGCGCACGCGCCCGCGGCACCACGTGGTGTCGCCGATCAGGTTGTGGCGGCGCACCTGCACGGCGAGCCGCGCGAGAAACCCGGCGTCGCCCATCCAGTTGGTCACGAGGTGGCCGAGCCACGCGACGCGCTCGGGACCGTAGTCGTAGGCGCCGGGCACGCCGACGGCGCGGGCGAGCGCCTCGTCCCAGTGCACGCGCTCCGGCGGCTCCGGCACCGCGAACGCGTTGGGGATGGCGAGCGCGGGATGACGCTCGAAGAGGTCGAACGCGAGGCCGTGGGCGCGCACGTAGAGACTGCCCCAGCCCTGCACGAACGCGATGATCGAGGTCACGGTGAGCGGGCCCTTGACGACCTCGGGCAGCGTCTCGCCGGTCGTCACGCTCTCCCAGTAGCGCGGCGTCATGCCGCGGATCGCCTCGTCGCGGTACGCGTCGCGAATGCGCGCGATCTCCGCGTCGCGGTAGCGGTGCGGCTCCACGGGCGCGTACCGGCGCAGCTCGCGCGCGGTGTCGCGCTCGGTACGAAAGCACCACGAGTCCGCCTCCGCCGCCACGGCGCCCGCGTCGTCCACGAACCTCGTGCGGTACGTCTGCTTGATCGCGCGCCGCGCGAACTTCGAGGGCTTCTCCTCCAGCGGCTGCAGCACGCTCCGGCCCACCAGCCGGTCGCCCTCGCGGATCGGCCGCTGCCAGCGGAACTCGGTGCCGCCGTACATGGCGTGGATGCCGGGCAGGCCGCCCACGTACCCGGAGACGACACGATCCATGGCGAAGAGGATCGTGGGCGGCGCCACCCGCGCGGTCGCCCAGTACGGGTTGCGGTCGCCGATGCCGTGGGCCCAGTGGCGGATCGCGTCGCGCGTCGCGACCTCGATGTAGGGCTCGGGCCGCGGCACGTCCTTGCCGACGCGCGCGCGCAGCGACGCCAGCCCCTCGTCGGTGATGGTCGGGAACGTCACGAGGCCTCCCGCGCGCGCAGCGCGCGCCGATCCACCTTGCCCGCCGGCGTGCGCGGCAGCGCGTCGACCACCTGCACCGCCCGCGGATACTCGTGGAGGCTCAGCCGCGTCTTCACCCACTCCTGGATCTCGCGCTCGAAGGCGGCGCCCGCGCGCGCGGCGACGACGAAGGCCTTCGGAATCTGGCCGCGCGAGGTGTCGGTCACCGCGATCACGGCGGCGTCGCGAACGTCGGGGTGGCGCAGCAGCACCTGCTCGATCTCGACCGCGCTCATCGTCCAGCCCGCCGAGATGATGACGTCGTCGGAGCGGCCCGCGTGGTGCACGTAGCCGTCCGCGTCCATCCAGCCGCGGTCCTTCACGGCGAACCACGCGCCGCGCCGGCGCACCGCGATCTCGCCGACGGTGCCGGTCGCGACGGGCGCGCCCGCCTCGTCGACGACGGCAACCTCCCGGCCCGGCGCCGCCGAGCCCAGCGCGCCGGGACGCACGGTGTAGCCCTCGAAGCCGGGGTAGTCCACGAGGATCACGCCGACCTCCGTGCTGCCGTACATGCTGCACGGCGCGACGCCCAGCGTTTCGGTGAGGAACTCGCGCGTCGCCGCGTCCATCGGCTCGCCGGTGAACGAGCACTTGGCGATCCGGCCTCGCTTCGGCCCCCAGCCGGCCCCGCGCGCCATGCGATAGACCGTCGGCGCCGCGGCCACGTTCGTGATCGCGAAGGCGTCGAGCGCCCCCGAGAAGCGCGCCGGATCGAAGCGGCCGGCGAGCGCGCCCACGGGAATGCCGAGCGCGAGCGGCGCGATCGTGCCGTGCCAGAGCCCATGGCCCCACGCCGGCGACGACGGGCAGAAGTACCGGTCGCCGCGCTCGAGGCCGACGCCGTAGAGCGCCGCCATCATCAGCGTGACGACGGCGCGGTGCGTGTGGCGCACCGCCTCGGGCAGCGCGCGCGTCGTGCCCGAGGTGTATTGGAAGACCGCCGGATCGTCGGCCGCCGTGCGCGGCGTGTACCGCGGGCTCTGCTCGTGCAGCCGTGCCGCGAAGCGCGCGTCCAGGGCAACGACGCGGACCGCCGGCAGCGCCGCCTGCCAGCGCTCGGCGTCGCGCTCGACCACCAGCAGGCGCGGTCGACAGTCATCCACGCGCAGCGCGACGCCGTCGGGGCCGAACAGGGTGAAGAGCGGAACGGCCACCGCGCCGCGCTTCACGGCGCCGAACAGCGCGCCGTAGAACGCGAGCGAGGGCTCGAGCATGATCGCCACGCGCTCGCCCGCGCCGATGCCGTCGCTCTCGAGGAGATTGGCGAAGCGCGACGACCACGCGGTGAGCTCGGCGAAGGAGTGTTCCAGGAAGCGACCGTCCGCGCTCGCGAGGCGCAGGGCCACGCCGTTGCCGGCGTGACGGTCCACGCACTCGTGGGCGAGGTTGAGGCGCGCGCGGTCACCATCGAACAGCGGCCACAGCGCGTCCCAGGAAAACGTCTCGCGCACGTCCGGCCAGCGCCGGACGTCGAGGATCGAAGCCACGGCACGACATCTTACAGACATGGGGGCCCCGAAATGGCCCCCAATCCCCCAAACACTCGGGGCGCCCGGCGAAGCCGTGGCACCCCTCGATACCCGTCGCTCTAGGGCACTCCGGCGAGGCGCCCGACGAGCGCGGCCAGATCCGGCAGCTTCGGCGGCTTGCCGTGCACGGCCTGGAACCCGGCTGCCATCGCCTGTGAGGCCGCCATCACGTCGCCGGTCACCGCCACCGCCGGCACCTCACCGCCCTGCGACGGCTTCAGGGCCCGGATGGCGGCGATCAGCCAGAAACCGTCCTCACCGGGCGGCATCCGAAGATCGGAAACGAGCACGTCGGGTGGTGCTTGCATGAAGGCTTTGAGAGCGGCGCGGGCCGATGCGGCGGCGACGACAACGGCGCCGCATTCGACGAAGTAGTCGTGCAAGGCCTCGCGCACAAGCTCGTCGTCGTCGACGAGTAGCACGCGGACTCCAGCCAATGGTGAAGAGCGCATGATGCCGGCCTCCTGGACGCCCGTCCCGGAGGACCGGCGGCAGGCACCGATCCCCTCGTTCTTCGGCAACCCGGCTATCTGGGAACCATTCCCAGACCCGTGGCTTTGCGTCCCAGCCTCGCGGCTGGTTTGCCTTTCTCGGAGCGAGGTCCGCACATGGGTAGAGCAACGACCACGCCATAGTTCGACATTGTCATCGTTCCGGGCACTTGCGCGTGGCCCGCCGGGGCCGTCTGGCGAGTTACTGACCAGCGGTAAAGCTCTGGCCTGACGAGATTTGGCTGCTATGCTCGCGCGCGATGAAGACGCTGCTGAGAGTGCTGCTCGCCGCGGTCGCCTGCGCGGCGCCCGCGCACGCCGCCGCCCAGCCGCTGCACCTAGTGCTGACCCCCTCGCAGAAGCCGACCGACCTGCTCGCTGCCGGCGAGGAGTTCGGCCAGGCGCTCGGCCGCCTCTACGGCGCGCCGGTGCGGGTGACCGTCGCCTCCGACTACGCGGCCGTCATCGAGGCGCTGCGCAATCGCACCGCCGACCTCGCGTTCGTCCACCCCGTGGGCTACGTGCTGGCCAGCCGCGAGGCGAAGGCGCGGATCGTGGCCAGGAATCTCTGGCACGGCAAGAGCACGTTCACCTCGCGCATCTACGTGCGCAAGGACGGCGGCATCACGACGCTCGAGGACCTGCGCGGCAAGACGATGGCCTTCGTGGATCCCAGCTCGTCGTCCGGCTACACCTATCCGATGGTCCTGCTGATCCAGCGGGGCCTCGTGAAGAACCGCGATCCCAAGACCTTCTTCCGCGAGGTCATGTTCGCCGGTGCGCACGACGCGGCGATGCGCGCGCTGCTCAACGGCCACGTGGACGCGATCGCCTCGTTCGACATGGCGCGAGAGCAGTACCTGACCGACCCCGCCGAGCGCGAGAAGATCGCGTTCGTCGCGGAGACGGCGCCGATCCCCGAGGCGGGCATCGCCGCGCGCGACGGGCTGGCGCCCGCCGCCGTCGCGAAGGTGCGCGCGGCGCTGCTGCAGATGCGTGGCCCCGCCTACGCGTCGCTGCTCAAGCGCATGTACGACATCGACGGCTTCGAGCCGGCCGAGGACCGCGACTACGATCCCGTGCGCGCGGCCGTCGAGCTGCTCGGCGTCCGACCACGCTGAACACCGTCGTCTCGGCGCCTTCGACGATGATCGAGGTCGCGGGCCTGCGCGTCGTCCTGCCGCCCGACGTCGTCGCCGTCGACGGCGTCGATCTCGTGATCCGCCCCGGCGAGTTCGTCGTGATCCTCGGCCGCAGCGGCGCCGGCAAGACCACGTTCCTGCGCGCGCTCAATCGCCTGGTCGAGCCGACCGCGGGGGACGTGCGCGTCGGCGGCCGCGCGGTCACCGGCGCCGACCCCGCGACGCTGCGGGCGCTGCGCCGGCAGATCGGGATGGTGTTTCAGCAGTTCAACCTCGTGCGGCGCGCCTCGGTGCTCGACAACGTCCTGGCCGGCCGCCTCGGCTGGGCGCCGGCGCTGCCGACGCTGTTCGGACACTTCCCTGCCGAGGATCGCCGGATCGCCCTGGAGTGCCTCGCCCAGGTCGGGCTCGCCGACTTCGCCCAACGCCGCGCCGACACGCTGTCGGGCGGCGAGCAGCAGCGCGTGGCCATCGCCCGCGCGCTCGCGCAGTCGCCCGCGGTGATCCTGGCCGACGAGCCGACGGCCAGTCTCGACCCCGCGCTCACGGGCAGCATCATGGACCTGCTGAAGACGATCCGGGCCCGGCGCGGCCTCACGCTGGTCGTGAGCCAGCACCAGCTCGAGACCGCGCTGGCCTATGCGACGCGCGTCGTCGGCTTCCGCCAGGGCCGCGTCGTGTTCGACGGGCCGCCGGCCGCGCTCTCACCAGCGGTGGCGTCGACGATCTACGGCGAGGAGCCGCGACGATCCCCCCAGGGCGGGCATCCCTGAGGCGCGCGGCCGTCTTCGTCGCGCTGGTCGTGCTGGCGTGGACCGCGTGGGACACGGGCGCGGATCCCGCGCGGTTTGCGCGCGGCGTGCCGTGGATCGTCGACTTCCTGCGTCGCATGCTGCCCCCGGACCTGCGCGTCTTGCCGGCGGCGCTGGTCGGCGCGATCAAGACGCTGGAGATCGCGCTGCTCGGCACCGCGGTGGCCGCGGTCCTCGCGCTGCCCCTCGGCTTTCTCTCGGCGCGCAACGTCGCCGCGCCGCCGGTGTTTCACCCCGCGCGCGCCGCGCTCAACTTCTTCCGCAGCGTCGACACGCTCGTCTACGCGCTCGTGTTCGTGGCCGCCGTCGGCCTGGGGCCGTTTCCCGGCGTGCTGGCCGTCGTCGCCTACACCACGACGTCGCTCGCGAAGCTCTATTCCGAGGCGATCGAGGGCATCGAGCGCGGGCCCGTCGACGCGATCACCGCGACGGGTGCCACGCGGCTGCAGGTCCTGCGATTCGGCGTGCTGCCGCAGGTGTTGCCGCTGTTTCTCTCCTACGTGCTCTATCGCCTCGAGACCAACATCCGCGCGGCGACCGTGCTGGGCTTCGTCGGCGCCGGCGGCATCGGCTTCTATCTGCAGACGTATCTGAGGATGATCGACTACCCGGCGGCATCGACCGTGCTGCTGGTCACCGTGCTGATGGTGATGGTCGTGGACGCCGTCTCGTCACGCCTGCGGGCGCGGCTCGTCTGATGCACACAACGGAAAAAGTTTTCCTATCTTGTGGCCCGGCCACCCTTCTCGCTCGAGTCGGGACGCTCGAATACGTAGAAATACCGACTTGGCGCGAATACTGACTTGGCGCGAAGCTTGTACGCCCTGTTCTCGCGCCATCGAGGGAAGGAGCGGGTGCCGACGGCAAAGCAACGCAGGAATACGCGCAAAGCCTCGCCACAGGCAACGCCGCCGGCGGCCACCGTCTGGCCGAACCTGGGGGGCATTCATGTCTTCCTGATCGAGGACAACGAGGACACGCGGGCGCTCCTCGACGAGACGCTCCAGCATTGTGGCGCCGTGGTCAGCGTCTACTCGAGCGCCGACGCCGTGATGGCCGATCTGCCGGAATTCCTGCCCACCGTCTTCATCAGCGACCTGTCGATGCCGGGCCTCGACGGCCTGCAGTTCATGCGGCGCATGCGTCAGGTCTCGCCCGAGCGCGGCGGTCAGGTCCCGGCCATCGCGATCACGGCCTACTACGAGGACTACGCGGCGGCCGAGGCGCTCGAGGCGGGCTTCAACGCCTACATGATCAAGCCGATCCGGCTCGAAGAGCTGACTCGGCTGGTGAAGGACCTCGCCACGAAGACGCCGCCGTGAAGGCTCCGGCCCGCGCGCCTCGCCTCGCCGCGCGGGCCGCCGAGGACGTCTAGTGATGTGGGGGGCCCCGAAATGGCCCCCCACACCCCCCCGACGTTCGGAGCGCCCCGGGGAACCCGGGGCGCTCCTCTATCCCACGAGAAACTCGCGCAGCATTCGGGCCACGACGTCGGGGCGCTCGAGGTGCGGCGCGCCTCCGGCTCCGTGCTGCCGAACAGCCGCTGCGCGGCCTCGCCCTTGGGATCGCGGAAGACGTACTCGGGCAGCCGCGCGGGATCGAGCATCATCCAGTTCACGACGCGATCGGCGTCGCGCCAGAAGCCGAGCGGCGCGATCAGCCCCAGCCGGCGGGCGCGCGCGGGGTACGCGGCGGCGAGCTCGCACGCGAGCATCCCGCCGAACGAGTGGCCGACGAGCGCGGCGCCCTCCAGCCCGAGCGCCTGGAGCAGCTCGTCGTAGCAGAGGACGAGATCCCACAGGCCGTCGAGCTGGTAGACGTCGTCGGGCGTCTCCGGCGTCGTGCCCGGATGCTCCGGCGCGTGCACCGTGAAGCTCTTCGCCAGCTCGTCCAGGAACGGATCCCAGGTCAGCCCCCACGGGCCGTGAAAGAACACCAGCGCCGGGCCGCTGCCCTTCGACTGCACCCGGATGCGGACCTTCCCGTCCCAGACCGCGACCGTGCGGTCGCTCACTGGACTACCCTCCGACGAAAGTCGGACGGTCTGGAACCATCGAGAGACGAGAGTGGGGCGAGGCGATCAGCGTTCGGGGAGAGCCACGGTCGCTCGCCGCGCGACGGCCACCATGAGACCCGCTCCCCCGAACAAAACGAAGAGAGGCCCAGACCGGCCACAGGATGACGCGCCACGTGCCTCGGCAGGCCAGAGCGCCAATCAGTGAGCGACCGGCAGAACCTCTCCCCGTGCAGTGTCTCGCCGTCCCCGGAGGCGATGCAATGAGATTCTCTGTCGGGATCGACTGGGCGAGTGCGGCCCATGCCGTCTGCATCCTCGATCAGACCGGCCGCGTCCATTGGCAGGGCGCGGTGCCGCACACCGCCGATGGCCTCGCGGACCTTCTCGCCCGCCTGCGCCGCTTCCGCCGGCGTGGTTCCCTCCGCGTTGCCCTCGAACGCCCCTCGGGGCTGCTCGTCGACACGCTGCTCGACGCCGGCCTCGAGGTCGTGCCCATCCACCCCAACGCCCTCAAGGCCAGTCGTCCGCGTTACTCCGCGGCGGGCGCCAAGAGTGACCCGGGGGATGCCTTCATCCTCGCCGACCTGCTTCGCACGGACGGCCATCGCTTCCGGCCTTTGCACCCGCCGTCCGATGACACCCGCGCGCTGCGCGCCCTCGTGCGCGGCCGCGACGATCTCGTCGCCCAGCGCATCGCCCTCGCCAATCAGCTCCGCGCGCTCCTCGAGCGCTTCTGGCCCGGCGCCGCCGCCATCTTTGCCGACGTCGACTCGCCGATCGCGCTGGCCTTCCTCGCGCGCTATCCCACCCCCGACAGCGCCGCCCGCCTGGGCGAACAGCGTCTCGCCCAGTTCCTCGGCCAACACGCGTACTGTGGGCGCCGCCCCGTGGCCGAGCTGCTCGCCCGCCTTCGCCGGGCGCCGACGAGCCAGGTCGGCGCGGCGGAAGCCGACGCCAGCGGCGACGTGGTGCGCGCCCTCATCGCTGTCCTCAGCCCGCTCGTGGCGCACCTCCAGCAACTCTCCGCCGCCATTGCCGCCGCGCTGGCTCAGCATCCCGATGGCCCGCTCGTGCAGAGCCTGCCCCGCAGCGGCGCTGTCAACGCGGCGCAGATCCTGGCCGAGCTCGGGGATGATCGCGCGCGCTTCCCCACCGACGAACAGTTCGCGGCCGAGGCCGGCTTGGCGCCCGTCACGCATGCCTCCGGCCAGCACCGCGCCGTCGTGTTTCGCTGGGCGTGCAACAAGCGCCTGCGCCGTGCCGTCACGACCTTCGCCGATAATTCCCGCCACGCCTCGCGGTGGGCGGCCCTCGTGTATCAGCGCGCGCGTGCGCGTGGGTGTCGCCATCAGCACGCGATCCGGATCCTCGCTCGCGCGTGGGCCCGCATTCTCTGGCGCTGCTGGCAGGACCGCACCCCATACCACGTCGGCCGACATCGCGCCGCGCAGGCGCTCGCCGCCGCCTGAGCGCGCGATGGTTGACACAGGATGTCTCATGGGCGCCCCGCCGCCACGGCCGCCGCCGGCGCGGGGGTGCCGCCGCGCAGGCGCTCGGGCCACCAGTGGTTGACCCAGCCCTCGTCGTCCCACTCGCCGCGCAGCGACGGCAGCACCTCGCGCGCGAAGCGATCCATGTTCTCCAGCGTCAGCTCGTGCGGCATGGAGCCGATCTGTAGCAGCACCATGAGGTTGCCGACCCGCAGGCCCTTGACGACCTCGTCCTTGATGCGGTCGCGGACGGTGGCCGCGCTGCCCGCGATGACGTAGCCCTTCTCGACGAAGTCGCGGTACCGCAGCTGCTTGGTGTCCTCGGCGCGTCGGATGTTGCTCTTCGACGCGGCCACGAGGCTGCGATAGTCCTGGTTGCCGGGCGGCGAGCCGTACTGGATCGGCCAGTGCAGACACTTGTGATAGAAGTACTCGACGTGCCGCGCGTACTTGGCCTCGGCCGCGGCGTCGCTCTCGGCGACGACGACGAGCTGCAGGAACCCCGCGCGATACGGGTTGGTCTCGCGCCCCTTCTTCGCCACCACGTCCCAGTAGCCCTGCATCATCGTCTTCGCCGCCTTCGCGCCCGAGTACGACAGGAAGCAGTAACAGACCTCGTTGTCGACGGCGAAGTCGAACGTGCTGATGCTGCCCGAGCCCGGCACCCACACCGGCGGGTGCGGCTGCTGGATCGGGCGCGGCCACAGGTTGACGTTGGCGAGCTGATAGTAGCGGCCGTTCCAGGCGAAGATCTCGCGCGCCTGCCACGCCTTGAGCGTCAGCGCGAACGCCTCGCGGTAGCGCTCGCGGTGCTCCATCGGCGTGATGCCGTAGGCCAGGTTCACGTCCATCGGACTGCCCAGCGGCAGTCCCGCCACCAGACGCCCGCCGCTGATGCAGTCGAGCATCGCGTACTCCTCGGCCACGCGGATCGGCGGGTTCGACGTGGGCAGCGTCGCCCCCATCTGCACGATCGCGACGTTCGACCCGTTCGTGGCCTTGGCGATCACGCTGCCCATGAGGTTCGGGCTCGGCATGAAGCCGTACGCGTTCTGGTGGTGCTCGTTGGTGCAGACGCCGTCGAAGCCCGCGCGCGCGGCGAACAGCAGCTCGTCGAGCGTCCAGTTGTAGTACTGCCCCACGCGCGTGGCGTCGGCCAGCTCCCACCACGGCGGCGTGACCCAGACCGATTCGTAGCGCTTCTCGAAGTCGTTCGGCAGCTCGCGGTGCGGCATCAGGTGGAACGCGCTGATCTTCATCTCAACCCTCGCGCTTCGGCGGCCACTGGATCCCCATCTGATCGAAGCGGCGCAGCCGGTCCTGGCCGAGCGCGCGGTCCCAGACCTCTGCAAGCGCCGACGCCGTCCACGCGCGATCGCCGGTGAGCGTGCGCAGCGGCGCGGGATGCGAGAACAGCGTGACCTCGTCGCCGCGGACACCGACCACCTGGCCCGTGATGTGCGCGGCGCGGTCGCTCGCGAGGAACGCGACGACGGGCGCGATGGCCTCGGGCGGCGTGGCGGTGGCCGCCGCGCGGCGCTCGCCGGGCAGCCGCTGGGTCATGCGCGTGTCGGCCGTCGGCGAGATGCAGTTGCAGCGCACTCCGTACTTGGCCAGGGCCAGCGCCGTCGAGCGCGTGAGGCCGACGATGCCCTCCTTCGCGGCGGCGTAGTTGGGCTGGCCGGGGCTGCCCTCGAGGCCCGCCGTCGAGGTGAACGTGATCATGCAGCCGGATTTCTTCTCGCGCATGTGCGCGCTGGCCGGACGCATGACCGTGAAGTGCCCCTTGAGATGGACCGCGATCACCGCGTCCCATTCCTCCTCGGTCATGTTGAAGATCATCCGCTCGCGCAGGATACCCGCGCAGCAGACGACGATGTGCAGGTCGCCGAACGACTTGAGCGCGGCGTCGACCATGGCCCTGCCGCCCGCCATGGTCGCCACGTTCTCGGCGCTGGCGAGGGCGCGCCCGCCCGTCTTCTCGATCTCCCTCACCACCGCCTCCGCCGGCGCGCTGGACGGGTCGCGCCCGTCCACGCTCACGCCGTAGTCGCCGACGACCACGCTGGCCCCCTCCGCGGCCAGGCCGAGCGCCACCGCACGACCGATTCCGCTCCCCGCGCCCGTGACCACCGCCACCTTCTTGTCCAGCAGTCCCATGCCGCGCTCCTTTCGGGTACGGGATTATAGTCACGATCGACGGCCACGGCCTCGATCATGAGATTCGTCAAGCGGCTGCTCCTCCTCGCCGGCGCGATCCTGCTCGCGGTGCTCGTCCACCGCGTCGGCGCCGAGCCCGTCCTCGAGACGCTGCGCGCGCTCGCGTGGTGGCAGTTCGTCATCATCTGCCTTCCCTACGGCGTGATCGCCGCCGTGGACACGCTCGGCTGGCGGTTCGCCTTCGCCCGCGACGGCGCGCCCTTCTGGCGGCTCTACGGCGCCCGCCTCGCCGGCGAGGCGCTCAACGTCGTGACCGCGGCGGGCTCGGTGGGCGGCGAGGCGGTGAAGGCCTGGCTCGTGCGGCGCGACGTCTCCTACGCCGAGAGCGTGCCCTCGATCGTCGTCGCCAAGACCACGATCGTGATCTCGCAGGTGATCTACCTGCTCCTCGGCATCGTGCTCGCGCGAGCGGCGCTGGACGTGAGCGGCCCCGTGCTGCGCAGCATGCTGTGGCTCCTGCTGATCGAGGTCCTCTGCGTCGGCGGCTTCTTCGCCGCCCAGGCGATCGGGCTCGTCGGCCACGGCGGCCGCGCGCTCGCCTGGGCGGGCCTGACGGCGGATGCGACGGCGGCCGAGAGCCTGGACGTGTCGCTGCGCCACTACTACCGTCACGAGTGGAGGCGCTTCGCGGTCTCCACCGCGTTTCACACGCTCGCCTGGCTGCTGGGCGCGCTGGAGGCGACGCTGATGCTCTGGCTGCTCGGCATGACCGGCTCGACGGTGACGGCGACCGTGATCACAGCGCTCGGCTCGGGCGTTCAGTTCGCATCGTTCATGGTGCCGGCCAACCTCGGCGCCATCGAGGGGGCCTACGCCGCCACCTTCGGCGCGCTCGGCTTCGGCGCCGCCGCCGGGCTCGCGTTCAGCTTCGTCCGGCGCGCGCGACAGGCGGTGTGGATCGTGGTGGGGCTCGTGGTGCTGCTGGGCATGCGCTGGTCGCAGGCACGGACGCGCGTGCCGGCTACGCCGTACGGTTCTTGAAGTACGAGTTCTTGACGGCGATCTTGCCGCGCTCGAACGTGAACACGTCGCAGCCGTTGACTTCGATCTTCTTGCCGTCGGCCGTCGTGCCCGTGAAGACCCACTCCGAGAGGCCGCGGTCGCCGGCCACGAAGTGGCGCGCGTCGCCGAAGTGGGCATCCGGGAAGATCTTGAAGACCTTCGCGAAGGCCTCGCGCACGCGCTCGCGTCCCTCGTACCGCGTGCCGCAGGCCTCCTTGCCCGCGGTCGTCTCGAAGACGCAGTCGTCGGCCATGAAGGTCATGATGAAGTCGACGTCGTGCCGGTTCCAGCCATCGCCGAAGGCTTCCAGGTCCTTGATCGTCACCATCGTCTCGCCTCCTTCCACATCTCACAGCTGCCCGGAATCGCCCCAGCGCGCGAGCAGCGCGCGATACGCAGGATCGTCGTAGCGCGCGAGCGCGAACGCCGGCGCGTACGGCGGCAGCGGCCGCCCCGTCACGTGCGCGGCGACCAGCTCGCCGGCCACGTTGGACGCCATCAGCCCGTAACCGCCGAGCGCGCCGCACACGTAGGCGCCCTCCACCGGCAGCGGCCCGGCCAGGAATCGGTTCTCGCGCGTCTTCGTGTAGTAGCCGCCGTCCACCACCGCGCGCGGCAGCCGATCCGCGTAGCGCGCGAAGGCCGGCACCATGCGCGCCATGCCGCGAATGGCGAGCTCGGCGTAGGCGGGATCGAACGTCAGCGGAAACACGGGCTCGATCGGGTCGAGATGGTACGTCCACAGCAGCAGCACGATCGGGCTGTCGCCGCCGCCCTCGGGCCGGCCGTGTGCGCCCGTCGGAATCTCCTCGAGCAGGTCGGGGCGGCTGACCGCCAGCTCCTCGCGCTCCTCCTCGGTCCAGGCCACGCGCACCGGATCCGTCCAGATCAGCAGGGGCGCCGCGCGCGGCATCGCGCCGAGCGTGTCGGCGAACGCGATCTTGGCGTGCTGCTCGCAGTAGACCGGCAGCTCGACGCCGAGCAGCCGCCCGACGCGCGCGACGAACGGTCCCGCCGCATTCACCACGCGGGGCGTCGCGATCGTCCGGCCGCTGACCGCCACCGCGCTCACGCGGCCGCCCGTCGTGCCGATCGTCTCCACGCGTCCCTGCATCAGCCGCACGCCCTTGTCGCGCGCGCGCTCGAGCATGTGCATGCCGAGC
>WNGM01010726.1_pt1 | contig 14418 bp, 15 predicted proteins | sample 5400571 | NCBI WGS metagenome assembly WNGM01 (sample SAMN13153378, study PRJNA577476) | soil metagenome | isolation source: 100 cm soil or saprolite under Garry oak tree replicate 2 | place: USA:California | collected 2016-06-15
CGTTGTAGCTGTCGGTTACTTGCAAAGTGCCTGTAGCAAAGATCTGGATTAGCCTGCCCGCGGACACCGTTAACACATTCTGAGTCGCTGACGAAGCGAAAGTAACTTTCCACACAGTCGAGTTGCCAAAGCTAAGTGGACTCGATCCAGGACAATTATCTGAGCCAGCGCTAGGCAGGGTGCAGGTGAAGGTTCCGCCGGTGATAGTCTGATTGAGAGGGAGCGGAATTCGAGGGGTCAGCCAGTCTCCGGTCTGGAGTGTCACTTTTGCCTTGGTAACGTTGTATGTGCCGTCCACGAGTGGGAACGGGTTAGCTTCGAACGTGAAGCTGTTCGAGCCGGGGCTGTATGAAAGGAGCCCCGCAAAAACCGTGGTGACGTTGAAAACGAACTTCATCTCACTTGCTGGAAATTGAACGTTGAGTGTAGTGTAGTTCTGGCTCGGCGTTGGGCCCTGCTTGGAGACTTGGAGGTTGACTCCTTGACCTGTTGCCAAAGTGAACCGAAGGTCGTCGCTTACACTTGCGGGGATGCCGATCGTAAGATGGGTAACCGGAACGGTGCTTGTCAGATTCACGTAGTCGTTAAGGGTAGTGACGCCCCATGCGTTAGTTGAGATAGTTCGTTCGAATGACGCGGAGCAGGTTGCCTTTTGGCAGTCTGTTGCCGCTGTAGCAGGGTGAGGGAGAAAAACGACGGTTAATGCGAGTAGCAAAAGTACAGCGAAGAGCGCTCTCATCAGTTGAGACCATTAGCCGAACTCGAATTTGGAGTGCGACGCTTGACTTCCCTACTTATTAGTTGCTCCGATTATTGAACGCCTTCTCAAGGTTTGCGGATGAAAAGCATACTGGTCACCGGAGCGGGTGGAAGTGCGGGCCACAATGTATGTTGGAGTCTCAGAGTCAGCAAAGATGGACGCTCTCTAGTACTGACGGGCGGCGATGTAGATAGGACGAGTCTCGAACTAAATATGTGGCTGGATTATTCGTTCCATCTTCCCGGTGCTCATGACCGCGGATATGTTGCCGCGTTGAACAAGGTCGTTGAAAATGAGAAGGTTGAGCTGGTCATGCCACAGCCCGACCCGGAGGTTGAGCGAGTTTCAGCTGAGCGTTCAAGAATCCGTGCGCAGATATTTCTTCCCGACTCTGAAACGGTTTCTACATGTCTCGACAAATTCGCAGCACTATCTCGATGGCACGGGTCAGGTCTCCGAAAGAAACCAATCCCCGTCTCTCACGATGATTCTTCCTACATGCAGAAGCTCCGCCGGCTGGACTATCCGTGTTGGATTCGTGCTCGAGAAGGAGCAGGCGGCCTAATGAGCTGTAAAGCCACTAGCCCGAGCATCGCGGAACATTGGGTCAAGTTCCATTGGGATCAAGGAATCAAAGCGAACTTCGTCGCGGAGGAGTATCTCCCCGGAAGGGATTATTGCTTCATGTCTCTCTGGAATGACGGCGGCCTAGTCACTTCTATGATTCGCGAGAGGCTGAGCTGGGTAGGCCACCGTATTGTAGGCTCGGGAGGCACGTCGAAGCTCAACCGCGTTGTCCACTCGGACATAGTCAACAAGAAAGCAATGGAAGCGATAAGGGCCGTTTCCAAGGAACCTCACGGGATTTTCTGTGTCGACCTAAAAGAAGATGCAGAGGGTGTCCCGCGTCCGACTGAAATCAATTGTCGGTTCACTACCAATGTCCACTACCTCTCGCTTGCGTCAATAAAACTTGGACATCCCGAATGGAATTTCCCCTGGCTCGCAGCCAGACTAGCACTGGAAGAGGAGATACCCGACTGCGCGAAGACGAATGCTCTACCAGATGATTTGTGGTTCACGAAGAACACAGACATGGGCTTTACAATGGTTCGAGGAAATCATTGGAAGGCCGCAGAAGTCTTCTGAGGGCCGAATCTATTTTCCTCGTCGACGAAAATAGAATCTTACCTGACGATCCCAAATGAAAAGCCACGTCACAGAGAGAACGAGAGCAATCAGCGCCTTTGCTGCTGCGTCGAAGTACAGGCCAAGATACAAGCTCGGGCTCAGAAAGCTCAACGGTGCAACGAATTTCGTGAGAATACCAAATCCGAGGAGCATAAGGCCCCACTCCGTCGCAAAGACTACTAGTTCGTAGCCAACCGCTGGTTTGTTCATGCCATTACCCCGGTGAGTAGCAGAGTGATTACAGCAAGGCTCGTTGAAGTTAGGAAGAGCATCCATATCGTGGAGACGATTTCATTCTCAGCGGCCGGACGACCTATGAGGAGCGCTCTGACCAAAGTCAACGGGGCGCGCGGATCCTCTGAATCAGCGAGCCTCCCGTCTGGTAGGAGCTTTGTCGGTTTTGCCGTCAATTCCCTGTGTTCGGTGAAGCGTCGAATCCTAGAGAGGAAGAAGAAGGAATTCTGGATGTTGGGGAAGATTGCAACTATGCTTGCGATCTCAGTTCTTCCCAGAATTGCCAGTGCCCCTATAGACGCGCCAATAGACAATTGACCGACATTTCCCGCAAATGCCCGTGCGGGAAAGCGGTTGTAATATAGGAATCCTAAAAGTGAGAACATCAAGCTGGCATAGAGAAAGATTGGCATAGAACCCGCTCCCACCAATAGTGAGCCAATGAGCAGGCCTCCAGCAACTATCGATATTCCTCCAGCCATCGAACCGTTGAGAGGGTCCAGCATGTTGACGGTGTTCGATGTCACAGAGACTGCGACTAGTATTGTGAGAGGATAGATTACTGGAAGATGGTAACCCCCGAACAAAGGGACATGGAGGGTTGAGGTGTAGACTTGACCTGGAAACGCTAGTCCCAGAATCAAGATGGGCAAGCCGCAGAGAAGAGTGAGGAGCGGCTTGAAGATTCCCCTCAGCTTGAGGCGATCATCGACCGCGCCTACAAGTGCAGCAAGTCCAACGACGAGAGCATAGGCTAGGAGAGGTATCGAACTTGATCCGCCGACCATCGCGTAGATTGCGGCGAAGAAGACGAGGGTGATCGGAACCGCCACTCCGACCATCTCCGGGACTTTAGGTCGGTTCAGTTTGTGGACGTCGATCCCGATTATTCCACGTTTAGCATTCCAGTACATGAAGAATCTGGTTAGAGCCAATGATACGGGGAACGAGCCTAGGGCGATTAGGATTGCGACCGTGTTCGCCCCGAGCGATGCCATGGCGGAAACCAGCGAGGACGTGTGGAGTATAAAGCAACAGTGTGCTGAAGGAAGGGTTATCAGTAGTTTTGAACCGGCGCACCGCAGGTAGTCTTGGCTCAAACCAGCCACCCCTTCATTCCCAACTCGAGTGATCAGCTTCAAACGAGCATGTTGAAGACGATTGGAATCAGCTCGCTCGACGAACTCTATTCCGACATTCCGCGGGACGTACGGTTAGACCGGCCCTTGAAGGTGGATGGATTCTCTTCCGAACAAGAAGTCCGCTCAAACGTTGAACAACTTCTCAAGGAAAACAAGTCTGGCTCGGATTACAATTCCTTCCTCGGAGCAGGAATCTACAACCATTACATTCCAGCAGCAGTCAAAGCGATAGTCTCAAGAACAGAATTTCAGACCTCGTACACACCTTACCAGGCGGAAATCTCCCAGGGCCTCCTACAATCGCTCTTTGAATTCGAATCCATGATCCGCGACTTGACCGCCGTAGACGCGGTAAACTCGTCCCTCTACGATGGGTCGACCGCGCTTGGGGAGGCCGCGAGAATGGCGGTTCGCGCGACAGGAAAATACAAGATTATCGTTCCAAAAAGTCTCCACCCTGATAAGCTATCGGTACTTCGAAACTACACGGAGCCAGTTGGGATAAGAATCGAGGCCTTCGGGTACGACAAGGAGACAGGAGGTCCGGCCATCGAGGATCTCCAGACAAAACTTGATCATGAGACAGCGGCAGTCTACTGTGAAGTGCCTTCATTTTTCGGAACGTTGGACGCCGATGCCGTGAGGGTCCCTTCCCTGTGCCATGAGAAGGGAGCACTCTCGATAATTGGTTTCGACCCGATCTCGCTCGGGGGACTCAAGCCACCAGGCGAATACGGCGCTGACATTGTCGTCGCAGAAGGTCAGTCTATTTCATCAGAGATGAACTTTGGAGGTCCAGGACTTGGAATAATCGGTTGCAGAGGAGAGAATCTTCTGCGGCAGATTCCAGGTCGACTCATCGGCATGACAACCACGATCGATGGAACAGACAAGGCATTCAGTATGGTTCTTCAAACGAGAGAACAACATATCCGACGAGAGAGAGCTACCTCAAACATCTGTACGAACGAGGCTCTCCTCGGCATTGGAGCAGCCGCATATCTCTCCCTCCTCGGACCCAAGGGATTACACGACTTGTTCGAATCGATCCTAGTAAAGACGAGGTACACGATCAAGAGACTCCAGGAAATACCAAAAGCCTCCGTCCCGAGGTTTGACGCACAACATTACCAAGAGTTTGTCGTAACATTCAAACGGGCTCGAGGCATTACATCGAGAATTAATCGCAAACTCCTCTTAGCCGGGATGCATGGAGGTAAGAGCCTCGTCAAGGATTTCCCTGAACTTGGCGAAAGCTCTCTCCTCTGCGTAACAGAAACTCAGAGCGGCGAAGCTATCGATCGATTCTCGGGTCTCATGACGAAACTCTTGAGAGGTTAGAGACCATGTACCACCAAGCCACTTGGGACGAGCCTCTCATTATCGAGAAGTCCCAACCCGGTAAGAGAGGGCACAGCCCGACGAGACCCAGCGATATTGAGAGGAAGATTGCTGGGGATCTCGGGGACGCTGTCCCACGCTCTCTGCGAAGAAACGGTCTCCCGCCCCTTCCTGAGGTCTCTGAGCCGGAAGTTATTCGACATTTTGTACGGCTATCTCAAGAGAACTATTCTCCTGACCTAGGCATCTATCCGTTGGGTAGTTGTACGATGAAGTATAATCCAAAATCCGCTGAACTGGCGGTCCAGACTCACAAGCTGGAGAAGCTTCATCCTGAACAAGACGAGTCGACGGTCCAGGGAATGCTCGCTCTCCTCTATCGTTTAGATAGAATTTTAGCGGAGATTACGGGGATGAGCCGTATGTCCCTTCAGCCCGCGGCTGGAGCTCACGGGGAGTACTTGGGTTGCCTCATCATCCGTTCGCATCATCGATCAAGGGGGGAACTGGAGAAGAGAACGGAGATGATAGTGCCGGACTCGTCTCACGGCACCAACCCTGCAAGCGCCGCCATGGCAGGGTTCAAAGTGATGGTCGTCCCGTCGAACTCTGAAGGAATGGTTGACCTCGACGGACTGAAGAAGTTAGCGGGTCCGAACACGGCTGGACTGATGATTACGAATCCTAACACTCTGGGAATATTCGAGAAGAACATTCTCGAAATCGCAAAGATCGTGCACGAAGCAGGAGGCTTGCTGTACTATGACGGAGCAAACTTCAATCCTTTGCTCGGAAAGGTCAGACCCGGCGACATGGGCTTCGACATTGTCCACCTGAATCTTCACAAGACTTTCGCGACTCCGAGCTTTCCACGGCAATATTGGAATTCTCGTCCGCGCGTATGCATACATTATGAGCCTGGGTGCGGAGGGACTCAAGACGGTTGCCGAGACTGCCGTTCTCAACACGAACTACATCTTGTCCCGGATCCTAGCGAGCGGCACATACGATCTGCCGTTCGCCCGAGCTAGGAAGCACGAGTTTGTTCTAAGCGCAAAGAAGCTCTACGATTCGACAGGGGTCCGGGCGATGGACCTTGCTAAGCGCATGCTGGATAAAGGAGTCCATGCTCCGACGACATATTTTCCACAGATCGTAGACGAGGCTTTGATGGTGGAAGTTCCCGAGACCGAGAGTCTTGCGGACTTGGACCAACTAGTCGAGGCTCTTCTAGGAGTCTATCGTGAAGCTCAGACTAATCCAGAACTAGTGAAGGATGCGCCGCACTATGCGTCCGTCAGGCGGATCGATGATGTGAAAGCATCGCATCCGAAGACTCTGACACTTCACTGGAACAATCCATCCTTACCGAAGAATCGCGAAGTCTCGAACGAAGAGATATCTCCACAAGAATCGAAGTCGGGATTGACATCCCCGCCTAGCAGATAGCGAACGCGATAGTCTTCTGTTTGGACAAGTGCATGCTTCGCACGACCCGACTATTTTATAAATACACACGCGGCTTGAGCTATTTCGTATTCATATCGTCATACCTCTGTTTAGGATTCGTATATATCACAATCAGTAGTTTCACTACCCTATCTTGTCTACTGAAGAAATAGTCTCTCATCAATCAATCCCCTCCCACGCCTCTCAAGTGGCTATTGTTGGAATAGGTGGGGCGGGCAATAATCTTCTGAGCCAGGCAATCGATGGGGGAATCAGTCCGAGAAACTGTGTAGCAGTGAACACTGATCGCGGCCAGTTATCAGAATCGAGAGCACTGAACAAAGTCCTGCTGGCCCACTCAATTGACACTAACTCTCCTTTGACGAGGCAGCGAGGTGGACAAGGTCAACTGTTAGCTTACAGAGTATCCCCGTTTACCCAGGAGTCTGATTTCACAATTCTACTGACGGGTCTTGGAGGAGCGACCGGGACGAAGGCGGCTCCTCTGATCGCGCAGTGGCACCGTGACCGAGTCAGACCTATAGTTTCAGTTGTAGCCTTGCCTTTCATCCATGAGCGAGAGAGACGCTTCGTGGCGCTTCGCGGTTTGAAGAAGATGGTCGAAGCATGCGATTGCACGGTCATTGTCGACAATTCTGTCGAAAAGCCGGCTCTCCTGGATTCGAAAAGGGTTGCAGATGAAACAGCAGCACTTGCCGTGCGTGGTCTTTCAGAAGTAGTCGCTTCGAGCGACCAGATGATTAGTCATCAGATCCTGAACATCCTCTCATTAGGATCGGTTGCGACTGTGTGCATTGGTCCAGTGGAATCGAAAGAGAGAGTCCAGTCAGCAGTCTCGGACGCCCTAACGACCCCATCTGCGAGTCTCCCGTTGACGAAAGCCAAAGGAGCCGTTCTCCTATTCCGAGGAATCGAGCCACTCAATAATGGTCAAGCGGCCCAAGCCTACGAAGCGATCTCATCTCTGGTGGGTCATGACGTGGATTTCGTCCATGTGAGTACTAGATGTCAAGCACGATCAAGCTTGTCGATATTCCTCTCGGGATACACCTATGACATGGCACTCGGAACCGTTGACGATCTGATTGAAGACTTGTACGATATGGAATATGGACTCGAACCTAAAGCGACTAGAGTCGGGGTCCGTATGCCCCTGTATGAGATGGAGCTGGCCTAGGCCGGACTCTCATCTGATGATTTTTCTAATTCTATCACTGAAATGATATGGTCGTCCTTCAGGAGCCACTTGTCCGTTTCTTATCGCGTTTAGAACTGATGCCACGTCTCTCGATTCGACGTCAACGATCGTGTAGGCCTTTCCTATTGTCTCTGGAATATGCGAATCGCTGCCGGCGGTTTGTGGCAGTCTTCTTTTCTCAGCGAAGGTTCTCGCTCGTTTCCAAGTGATGGAGTGGAGCATGCTAGCGGAGTTGATCACTTCGATCGCGTCAGGAATGGTCGTTAGAATTTCTGGGTTTAAGGCCGAGCGAAGAAAGTCATAGGGATGTGCTACTATCGAGACGCCTCCTAGCCGTTTGATTTGTAGGATTGTTTCATCGGCAGACAATCCTCTCGGGACCGCGTCTGATACGCCTAGGCCGATGATGTGTCCATCACGGCTGGAGACTTCTATTCCGGGAATGATCAGTGAGTCTGAAGGAAGGTTTCTTGCTAACATGTTATGATCGGTTATCGCAAGACCGTCGAGGCCTCTCTCCTTACACCGTGGAACGAGTTCGTCTGGTCGAGTATGAGCATCTGAAGATGCAGTCGTGTGGACGTGGAAGTCAAGCTTCAGCTTCAGTAATTGTCCCGCTCCGTATCTCTTCGAGTCCGGTTCGGAGATTCTGAGCTGACACTTTGTGGAACAGTGGTTGCATTGGCTTGATCCTAGCTCCAGGTTTCGCACTGATCCCACCAGCGAGTTTCCAAGTTGGCTTTCCTTGGAAGAGGCTTCGATGAATTCGTGACGCGGTTATTGGGAGAAATGGTTGGAGCTGTATTCCAATCGTTCCGACGATCTGTGCGGCTACACCTAGGGTTTGTCCCGCCTCCGCCGGGTCAGTCTTGAACGAGTGCCATGGTGCGCTCTCGTTCAGATACCGGTTGCCTTCTCTTGCTAATTGGACTACTTGCTCGAGGCCTTCTTTCAATCGGAAGCGTTCAAGCTTCTCGTCGAGACGTTTTGGTGACTCTTGAAGAATCTTGATGATATCTTGGTCTCTTTCTTTGCCGGTAGTGAACTTCGGGATTTTATTCTTGAATCTGGTGCTGATGAAAGTGATGGTCCGATGGATGAAATTGCCTACGACATCGTTGAGTTCCGTGTTGATCTTCCGCTCGAACTCTTCCCACGTGAAGTTGGTGTCTCTCTGTTCGGGGCGGAGGCTGATGAGTGCGTAACGCCAGTATTCAGCGTCTTCAAGTTCGAGCGCTTCGTCTATCCAGATGCCTATCTTCTGGCTCTTGGAGAAGCGTTGTCCTTCGAACTGGATGTATTCTGTGCTGGCTACTTCCCATGGTAGGTTGTAGCCTTCGTGGCTGGCGAGTAGTAGGCCTGGGAAGACGATGACGTGAAATGGGATGTTGTCTTTGCCTATGAAGTGGATGTTGCGGCTCGCGGGGTCGAGCCAATACTTCTTCCACTGGCTGGGACGCTTGTTCTTCTCTGCCCATTCTTTGACTGCGCTGATGTAGCCGAGGACCGCCTCCATCCAGACATAGATGGTCTTGTCCTGCGCGCCTTTGAAAGGCGCAGGGATGCCCCAGGCGAGGTCGCGAGTTAGCGAGCGTGGTTTCAGTCCGTCTCTTATCCAGCTCAGGCTGAAGTTTCTAGCATTCTCGGGAAGGTTCGGGTTCTCCTCAACGTACTTTTTCAGCTGATCTGACAGTTTTGGGAGATCGAAGAACCAGGAGGCTGACTCCTTCATTATCGGCGTGCTGTGGTCGAGGACGCAGTATGGATTGATCAGGTCCTTCGGGTCGAGTACTCGGCCACAGTTATCACACTGGTCCCCACGGGCCGGGATATAGTGGCAGTAGGGACACTCTCCCTCCACGAACCTGTCTGGGAGGAACCGCTTGTCACTCTCACAATATGGCAGGATTATGTTCTGTTTGAAGACATATCCGTTCTTGTCTAGGGTCCGGTAGAATTCTTGGACGAACTTCTTGTGGACTGGACTCTCAGTGCGTGTGTAATTGTCGAATAGGATGTTGAAGGATTTGATGCTGCGGGTGAAGACTCGATGATACTGGTTGGTTAACTGTCGGGGTGTGATCTTGCGTTTTATCGCTTCAACTTCGATCGGGGCGCCATGTTCGTCGCTGCCAGATACCATGACGACGTCTTCACCTTTCAAGCGAAGGTAGCGCGCGTAGACGTCGGCGGAGAGTAGGTGTGTGAAGGTTCCTAGATGGGGTCTGTCGTTGACGTATGGCCAGGCGCTGCAGACTACCCATCTTCCCAGTCGATTGTCCTCCAATATGGTCCGGTTGTCTGGGTTTTGGATAAGCGTTTGCGACCGGAATATCGTTGAAATAGGCCAACCGACTATTACTAGTCATGACGCTATCGATGAACGACTATGATGCGCTGCTGGATCGGGCATTATCGAAGATTACACAATCCACTGGCACCGGGGAGCGTTTCGAGCTGCCAATTGCTATGGTACAGATAATCGGGCAGAGGACGATTGTTGTGAATTTCTCTGATGTTGTTGATCGGTTGAACCGTGATCCTCATCATGTGCTGAAGTATTTGGCGAAGGAGATGGCTACCGCGGGGTCGTATGAGGGCGGTCGCGGCTACTTCCAGGGCAGGTTTTCGCGTGAGACGATTAACCGACTCATCAATGTCTACTCGAACAGGTTTGTTATCTGTCCCGTCTGTCACAGACCAGATACTCGGGTTGTCCGGGATGGGCGGTTGTCCTTCCTGGTCTGTGAAGCGTGTGGCGCGCGATCGTCAATACTGACGACATAAGGAGTGCTTCTTGGACCTCGTCTACGCCACGTCCTACAAGACGGAGAAGGGCTTGCTGGTGGCGTGCTGCGACGAGGAGTGTATGGGTCGCATCTTCCGCGAGGGACGACTCAAACTAGCGCCTGAATCCAAATTCTACGGGAGCGCAGTTGTAGGACTGACGGAGGCGGTTGTCTTGATGGTCGGCGCTGATATGCTGAATCTTGTTGGTAGAAAGATAGTGGATGCGGCCATCAATAATGGACTGGTACATCCGGACGCGGTCATCACCATAGCCGGAGTCCCACACGTCCAAGTCATGAAGCTGTGAGCTGTTCCTGGCTAGATTGGCACGTCTGGCGCGGAAGCTGGCCGGCGAGGTTTCCTTTCTTTTTTCCCTTGTCTGGGGCGTATGCCCCTACCCCCCTTCCTGAACGATTTCCACGAAGGAAGGTTCACTTTCCTAGGGGAAACTGTTCGTTTCGTGCATGTTTGAGCCGGGTTTTGGATCCCCTGTAAGGGTGTTCTGCCTCTTCTCCCATCTGTAGAATTCATTCCCGGCTATGGCAAAGGCCGCGTAGAAGATCGTGTCAAATAGGAACGAGAACGTAGCGAACACTCCCCAAGGACGGTCAATGAAGAGTGGGCACGGCGGGTAAGGGCCGCGTCCCGTGTAGAGAATGAAGGTCAGGTACCATGGCAAGGGGAAGCCGCCTCCCGAGACTCCCGGAGCACATGGTGCCGCTACCATGAGAAGTGTAGTATGGAAAGCAGTTCCCAGAGTAGTCACGATTCCAATAGAGAGCAACAAGAATAGTTTCCTCGTTTGGACCTGGCCGGAGTAGGCGTAGTACCACTCGAGAGTTGCCAGCGGCACAACAAGAAAAGCGTGACCTGGAAGAAGAGGGACGACGGGTAGAAGGAGTAACTGAGAGGATCCTTGAAATCGATTAGAGTTCCTGCTACCACCGGGACCAGGAGAATCAGTATCCATCGAAAGTGTGTTCCTGGGGAAGGTTGCACTGGGGACTCTCTACGACCACACCCCATTCATCGTCGATTAACGAATTAATTCCAACCTTTAGAACAACGAGTCCAGAGAACAGAACAGACCGTTCTCCACTCCCAACAGGACGAACACGGATCCCGGTTGCCTTGAACGGCGTGATATTCGGTCAGACTGGCATCTCCTGCTTCGAATTCCCCGTTGTGCGACTGCTGGAACTTCCGAACGAATCTTAAAGACGCTACGGCCCTCAAAGGCTAAGAGTCTATGAGAGGGAGGCCTGACGTTGCGATCCGCCCGTACTCGGAAGGCGACCTACCATTGTTGGAGAGGACGTTAGGAGACCCGAGAATGACAATACATCTTGGCGGACCGGAAAGCGCGGAAAAGCTTCGAGACCGCCACAAGAAATTCGCCGCTATGTCTGAAGACTCTAGTGCGGGCTGCATATTCGTCATTACAACAGCCTCCGAAAAAGCCTTGGCGGGCACGGTTGGATACTGGGAAAAAGATTGGAACGGACAGAAAGTGTGGGAGACTGGTTGGAGCGTTCTGCCAGAGTTCCAAGGGCAGGGGATCGCTAGCGCTGCAACTACACTAATCGTAGAGCTGCTTACCAAGCTTCGGCGCCACAGATATCTCCTCGCTTTTCCCTCCGTGGACAATCACCCGTCCAATGCCATCTGCAGAAAATTGAGCTTCACTCTCTTAGGAGAAACCGAATACGAGTATCCTAAAGGCAGTTTCATGCGCTGCAACAATTGGCGACTGGACCTCTTTAGGAGCATGAACGAGGAGTCAAGGAGCGGGCGGACCTAACATTCTATTCTGGATCTTTCGGGGCTGAGCAGAATTTCCACACAACTCTTGGTACTGTCAGCTGACCGCCAGGCACTTCCATGGTAGATTGCAGAGAAGGCTTATTGGGACTTGGCCGAAGACCCGGGTCTCTTGTAGCCCGGTGGTGTAGTGGACTAGCAAGGGTCGAAAACAATGACCCGGCCAATGATGGGCTTTGGACTCCCTAAACCAGGAAGAGACCCATCGACGGGAACAAACCAGTAGAAACGGGCGCTATCTTATCGGCGTAGAGGCAATCGACGAAGGCTCGCGTTAGCGCTCGCATTTCCCGCTCTGTCCTCTCTGGTGTTTCGATCCTGTGATATTCACTGCGCCTTCAAGGAATGCCCTTCTAGTATTTCTTAGAAGGGTCGAGTCCGCGTCTTCAGGATCAGTCGTGCTCTGAAGGACCATCTTCTTAGACTGTTAAACCTAAGTCCGTGTCGTTTCTCATGGACGCGGATACCCGCGAGCCGGGCAGTCTGGCACCTTTCTGCGATGCGTTATTTGACCAGGGCAACGCGACGATTCGACTAGAATGGTGCATATCTTGTAAAGACAAGATTTACAACATAGATGCCGGAACCTGTTTCTCCCTGCGGTCCTAGAAGGACAAAGGTCGTACGGGTGAGTCCAAAGAATATCTTGCACGTCAGCGATGATGCACCAAGATTGCTCTTAACGGTCGCTGAGGCGGCCACCACTGAACCCCAGTCAGAAACCTCTGTCTTATTGATTATACCCGGATCGGTGAAATGTGTCGCACCGTCAAAGAAGGGCATCACCTCGACATTGCTAACAATGTAAGAGCAGGAACCGTCATTTCTATTCAAGAAATCTATTCTCGCGACGATCTGAGATTCTGTTGATGATCTCCAGACCTCATAGGCACCTAGAGATGATCCCAAAGACAATGTTAAGATCAAGACTACGATAGGCGTCTTATGCCGGCCTAAGCCCGTTTTCATCTCTGTCTAAGACCTCGACGGCTGTCACATGGAAGGTACCATATTATTCACTCATTTGCTTCACATTTACTTGAACTTGTCGAACAATTGCATTCAAGATCAGACGCTTACGACGAAGTTCAGTCATGTCGGGGCCGCGAGCTCTTAGCAGATTCTCACTTGCTAGGAGCGAGCCTTGTTTTTGAGAAGCGATCTGAAGCGGGACGAGCAATTCCATTCGTGACAAAGTAGAAGGTTGTCCCGCCCACCCCACCAATGATGGGCGACTCCCTAACCGAGAAGAAACCCTCGATGGGAGTTCGAATCTCCCCGGGTATGCCATAGACTCAGGATAGCAGGTTTAGGCCTTCGTGGAGCTACCGGCCTTCAGACCCCTTCGGGTAAGCTCGGACGCCACTCGCGAAAGAAGTATGCGATCTCCATCATTCCATTCCTCACCTAGGCGAAGCTTGGACTCTAAATTCCGGTACTTGACTAGTAGGTCCTCGTCTGTAAGCTTTAGAGGAGCAAGCTCACTCACTAGTTCGAGCAGTTCTCCTCTCTGTCCATTCATCCACTCGCCAACAAAAGAACCCAGTGGCGATAGTGCGATTCCAACGAGGACAACGGCGATCGCCCAACCTGCAATGAACTCTTCAATTCCTGAGATCGCCTGCGTCATGGTCCCACCGCCCCGCACAGCCATCACGGCTTGTTCAACAAGCACAGGAGGGTAGATGAAGAACGGGACTGTGGACACTGTAAACGCCACCACCTGCGCCAAGGTGAATATCTTGATAGCCCTACCAGCATCCTTCGTTGCAAAGCCGACGATGAAAGCGCAGAGCGCGAGAAGCCCCATCACAATACTCGAGAATCTTACGGGTCCATAATCCGCCCAGACCACATAATCGTAGGAAAAGAAATAAGCGATAAGCAGAGGAATCTCAAGAAGGCTTAGTACCAGAGCCGGACGAATTGTTCCTCGGACCATCAAATAGTTCATTGTACGCCTATGCCCCTAGACCATTAATCATCAATAATCGCGGAACAATTACTAATCTTTTGCTCTCGCGCCCGCAGTCCGGCATGAAAGAGATGGTCAGGGTCCTTCTCGTGAGAGCTGAGAAATCTGCACTTGATTCGGCTTGGCTCTCTCAGGCGCTGAGGGCTGCTCGAGTTTTGCTCAACAGTTTCTTGCAAAAGAAATAAGCAACTATACTCGGTCACAGAGTAATTGAAGCACTCCGCGTGACTCGTTGCTGGTAGGCAGAGTAGCTGGCGAGGCGTGAAACTGTGAACGTCATTGTGGACCCGGACGTTAATTCAGTTTACACCGGGTATAGCAACGTCGCATCCGATTGGATTTCCACGCGAGTCCAGCATCGGGGGCTGAGGACAATCGGTATACGGTAGCTCGATTCAGCTCAGAGTTATCTTGTACGTTGGGCTGCTTGTAGAGAGTGCGTGTGTACCCGAATCATAATCTAGAATCCACGCAATTAAGATGGTTTGATTTGGAC
>WNGM01007753.1_pt1 | contig 14411 bp, 13 predicted proteins | sample 5400571 | NCBI WGS metagenome assembly WNGM01 (sample SAMN13153378, study PRJNA577476) | soil metagenome | isolation source: 100 cm soil or saprolite under Garry oak tree replicate 2 | place: USA:California | collected 2016-06-15
GGACCGCAGGACCAGGGGTCGCGATGCTCACTCCGTCGCAATGGATGCAGTTCACCTCCTGGTGGCGGCAGACGGCCAAACGGCTGGGCGTGGATGCCCAGTGCGAGAGCTTTCTGGCGCCGGAGTCCGGGGGCATGGAAGCCCTGATGAAGGTGCACGGCGCCCAGGGCGACCTCGATTATGTCCTCTTCGTCTTGATCCGCTACTGGGTGCCGCCCATCCTGCCTCCCGCCGGCAAGGAGCGGACGGTGAAGGGCGACCCCGACTATTGGATCGAATCCGAACGGCTTCTCAAACAGGCTGTGAAACGCCTGCGTGAGCTGCGTCCATTCCTGCAGATGCTGACGGAGTCCCATCCCGGCCCGAACCCGCAGCCGAATAGCCCGCAGGCGCAGGAGGCCAGTTCCTCGACGCCGGAGTTGGACCTCTCGGCGCTGCTTGAGGGCATCGCCGGGGCCGCCGGGCGGCTCGGCGGGCCGGACTACACGTCCGTGATCAAGAGCCTGAACTCCACGCCATTCCGCCAGGTCGTCCACTTCCGGCACAACAAGAAGCACAGCACCGAGGTGTGGGTGGTCTTTCTGCTCAAGGAGCACCTGCGCACGGTGGGGCTGGGAAAGGACCGGGCCTGGCCGATCGTGCGCGACGTGATCACGGCGGCCGGCGTTCGCAACGCGGACGGCGATCCGTACCAGCCCGACGAGCTCAAATCCTGGTGGACAAAGCAATGGCCGCGGTCCTATGCCTTGCTGGCGACCAAGGACGCCGCCGTCCTGCCCACCGAGTTCGCCTACCAGAGCGACTACCAGTGGTTCCAGGCCTGGATGAGCCACCAGAGCGAGTCGCAGCGCTGACGCCTCGTTTCTCCCAGACGGTCTTCTGGGCCATCATTGCGACGGGCTGTGTCTGGCCGTTGTTGCTCGTGGTCGCCGTGGATAGCTACCTGGAGACCGGTCGGCTGCAGGTCTTCTTGGCCGTCTACACCGACAGCCCGGGACTCTACCTGCTCCTGTTTCTCTCGCAGGCGCTCTGGTCTGCCTTGCCGTTTGTCGCCTTTGCGGTGCTGGCGCAGAGTATCTACGAGTCGTCGGCCGGCGAAGAAGCAACGATCTTCATTCCACGGAGGACTGGCGTGATCGTCGCCGGCTGCGGGTCGCTCGTCGCGTTGTGCTGGATTCAGGTAGCCGCCTGGAGCGAATACTTTACGTCGTCGAGCGGGTCTCTCGGAATCGCGATTGCGTTGGGGCTTCCTCCGCTCGTGGCGCTTGTAGTGATGCCGATCCTGTACGTGTTGGGATGGCTGCTGGGGGAGGGGCTCGCCGCGAGCAAGGCGCAGTAAAATCTACCGACACACGCCGCGTGCATACGAACACGCCTGTTGGCATTTTGAGTCAGCCCCACCGCACGCAGTGAGGCACCCTGAAAATGCTCTTTGGCAGGCCCCTTCGACAGCTAAAGAACAATCTGGCTCGGTCTGGGGCAGGCCGCTGACAGACAACAGAACGAGGAAAAGCAACACCATCATCAGGGACATCAAATATTTTCTAACCATCTTCGGCTCCTTCCACTTTTTCTTTCAGTCATCCCGGATCACTACCGGTTCCACATCGAACTGGGACGCCAGACGCTCGGCCAGCTCCTCAGCCTGTTGTGCCGAGACGAATTGTCCGACTTGCACCCTGTAGCGCCTCCTCGACGAAAGCTCAACAGTCACGATTCGCACGTCAGAGTACGTTTCTTTGAGTTTCCGCGCCAGCGCCTGGGCATTGGCCTGCTCGCCAAACGAGGCGACTTGGACCCTGAGAGGGCCCAATGTGCCTGGGCGCCCGCCGTGCCCGACGACCCGCAGTTCGACCTGATCGGTGCCCGGCCCGGCCATCGCCAGGGCTTGTGCCCCTGCCAACGACAGATCAATGATTCGACCCCTGACAAAGGGACCACGGTCGTTAATGCGCACCGTGACCCGACGTCCATTGGTGAGGGATCGGACCTGCACCACGGTGCCCAGTGGGAGGGTCCGGTGGGCTGCCGTTAACCGATGGCTGTCGTACACTTCGCCACTGGCGGTCTTATTCCCGTGAAATCCTGGACCGTACCAGGAGGCGTATCCTCGCTCGACGTACCCGACTGGATAGTCGGCAGGGGAAGCGGCATACTTCGGCTGACGACCCGCACACCCGCTCAACCCGTAAACAATCAGGAGGAGAAGACAAGCGAGGCGAATGGGAATGAAGGGGAAAGGGAACACGTTACTCGGAAGGCGAGCGGCCGCGCCCCTGGACCGCCTTGGCCACCGCCCCCAGTAGATTATCCGGGTGCACAGGCTTCACCAGAAAATCCACCACACCTTCATCGAACGACCTGATGATGTCGGGCACATCCGGTTTGCCGGTCAGCACGATGATGGGGATGGCAGGGAACTTGGACCGGAGGAAGAAGATGACCTCCTGGCCATGAATTTTCGGCATGTACAGGTCCAGGATGACAGCATCAAGGCGCGACGGGTTATCACCTGATTGGACAGTCTCCATCGCCTGGGCGCCGTCCTCCGCCTCAATGACCTCATAGCCGGCTTGGTCTAGCACGAGGCGCACGCACTCTCGGACTGACACCTCATCATCCACCACTAGGATGCGACCGTGTGACACAGGCGACTCCTTCGTTTGTGCGTACCCAACCAAGTGTAGTCCGATCCGAGGGAAAACGCGAGAGGTTTGTCAGCGTCGTGGCGGTCGCCTGGAGGCGCTACGTTTCTTCTTCCTTGCCGTTGGTAGGGTCTTTTTCGCCAATACGCAGTCTGGATTCCTGCAATCCTCAAAGACAAGCGTTGATGGATCACGGTACAGCGGCCAACCACAGATACAGCGCATCACGGTAGCCCCACACACTTCGCACATCCACCCTGGCTGGGGATTAGTACCGACCTCATATGGATGCTTCTTCATAGGAGTCATCTGACCGGGATGCCCATTGGGGCACTTCGGTCTCTCTTGTGCCATTTCGCGAGGTCCGTTCATCCTCACACTTTCCCCAGCAGCAAGCCGACCTGGATCGCGACCGCGAGTCGTTCGGGATCAACAGGCTTTCCCAAAACGTCGACCGACCCCATGTCGATTGCCAGGTTCAACAAGGTCTCATCTTCAGAGCTGCACAACATGATGATTCCACCAGTGTATTTCTTGGCCCGCAATTCCCTCATGACCTCTAGTCCCTCCATCCCTTGAAGGTCCATGTTCAGAACAATGAGGCGCGGCATTTCCTTGCTCACGAGTTCCAAGGCTGTAGGGCCGTCGTTGACTTCTTCGACGGGAATCCCTCGCTGGGCCAAAAACTGTCGAAGGTATTTGCTGACATAGGTGTTGCTCTCTATGAGTAAAATACGATTGGTCCCTGGGACCTTGGACGGGACGCTCTTTGCCTTCGGTTTCTCGACGGGTGGTGATGGCGGCTTCGCGTGAACCGGCGGCGGTGAAGGCGGCTGCACCGCCTCAGCTGTCGGTGGGAGAAACCGCTCCATGGAAGTAATAATAGCGTCGAGCGCGAGCGTTTTGCTCAGAAAGTCGGTCACGCCCAACTGGCGGGCTTGCTTTTCTAGCGCATCAGATCCCCATGCGGTCAGAATCATCACGGCGGCGCTGGCATCGATGGTGCGAATCTGGCGCAGCACTTCGATCCCGTTCATCTCCGGCATGCGGAGGTCCAGCAAAGTCACCTGCGGACGGTGCTGAGAAAACAAGTTGAGCGCCTCGCGCCCGTTGTACGCCGTAAAGACTTCATGGCCGTTGCTTCCCAGCACCGTCTTCAGCAGATCGCAAAAGACACGCTCGTCGTCTACGACTAGGATCGTTGCCATATCCGCCTCCGTCGAGGGAGCCATCGAGACACTGGGTTCAAAGAGGGCGCCGCCTGCGCAATGTCATTCGATCGAGGGGAACGTAGCAAGGCTAGGCCACCCTGCGGGACCTGTCAAGCCAGCTAGCGCTCCCGCACTTTTTGGCGCTTCCGATAACAGTACGGCGCCACCCCGGGGCTGATCAACTGACAATTCTGCCGACAGTGTGAAAACCGCTCGCGACTGAGTTACCGGCATAGTCCTTGCATTCTACAGTGATCCTTGCATTAAACTGGGAGCAGCATGACCGACTTGCTCTCCGCGCTGATCATCCCCGAGGAAGTTCGAAGTTATCTGGCGGTTATTGGGCTGCTCCTGTGCTGGAAACTGCATGCCCTCGAGCTTCGACGCAGGCGAGCGGTCACGTCACAGTTCTTCATCTGCTTCTCGGAGAACGACCCGCAAACTTGTACGCAATGTCGCATGGCCCATTTGCACGTGTACTCAGGACCTATGGCACGGGAGGTCGGTCTCCGTATTCACTGCTCGAATCGCCTTGGCTGCCGCTGTGCCCTCATCCCGATTACAAGGCAGTGGCCCGTAGCAAAGCGGCTGCGGAGGCGGGTGAATAGAAGTAAGAGCGGGTCGCTCCTGTTGTCAGACCAGGACCTTCAGGCTCTGCTTCACGAAGGAGAGAGCCTGAGCAATCACGATCGATTCGCACAGACCCTGCTGCGCGCAATGCTGGCCGAAGAGACGAATCCCGAAGCGGCGCTCCAGACCTACCGCCAAATTATAGCGCAGGCCCTCGATGCGAGCATCGCGCTGCAGCAGGCTGCTGCCTACATGCGCTTGGCCAGAATCCTCGAACGATCCGGAGATCTCAGTGAAGCGCTCCAGGTAACCCGAGCCTGTGTGAAGGCATTTTCTGACAAAGAGCGGTACTGTCTCCTGACCAAGCCTCAGTACAATGGGATGCTGGCCCGCCAAAGCAGACTGATTCGTCAGGTCCTGCGATGAGCATTTCATGGCCTTCTCTCCATGCATCGCCAGCGTGGGCCACAGTATGATTGTGGCTATGGGAGCGAGGGCCTACCGCTACGCAGCCGTTCGGTCCTTCTGGAAGGCGAACATGCCGTCTAACAGCACGAACAACCCAATCAGCGTGATCAAGATACCGCCTTCAAACCATCCGAACATGCCCAACTTCCAATTATGATCCGTCAGGGCCGCTAGGAGACCGATCGTCCCGCAGACATAGCCCATCGCAGCCCCAATACGGGCAATCATCCTGCGCTTATACCCCACGTTTCTCATTGCACACCCTCCTTTCCCTGTTGCGCGTGTCTGTTCGTACACTCTCGCGGTACCACCACCAGCAGAAGGTGCGACAGCAGGGGGCAAGCCTAGGCCATTCTACTGGGCCTGTCAAGCGTGGTGTGGGGCCCTGGCCTTCCTTCACAATCTGCGCTAGACTTATCCTCACCTCGATGGAAGATCGTCCTGCGGACACGCTCGAGGGGCCGCCATGCCCCCAGTGCGAGTCGTTAACTGTTCGCCGGTCTAAGCGCCAAGGCGCGCGGGAATACCTTGCGAGCTGTGTCGGAATCTATCCATTTCGCTGCGGAAACTGCACCCACCGATTTCTTGGCCTCTTCCTCGGAAGGCACTACTGGGCTTGGAGCGTCAAACCATTCCTCGAGGGTCTGCGCAAGGAATGGGCGCGGGATCGCACGTATTACTTGATTGTGACCATCCTCTGTGCGGGAGCCTTCTTGAGCTTCCACGGTGCCCGTTGGCTGGGGGAGCATCCCGGGGCCCTGGAAATTGTTAAAAAGATGGTGCGGGGATTCTCAATCGATCTCAGCCGTTGATTTTCGCCACACTGTGGCCTCGATGATACATTGGGTCGTGTCAAGATTTTCAGGCCAGTCTCCTCAAACTGCTTGAATCACAATGAGTCTTTAATTTGGCACGCATGATGCTAATACTTCTCCCTGAGCTCAGGCGAGGGCCCTCTTTCGAGAAACCAACAGGGAAGCCAAGGAGGAGGTGTGTCCATGGAAGAGAATAGCACGTCGTCAGTCAAGACAATCACGTTTCTGTTCATCAGCGGGGCCGTGCTCGGCACTGTGGCCGGGATCTTGTGTGCGCCGAAGTCTGGCAAGGAGACGCGCAAGGAGATCAAGCACTACGCGATGAAGGTGAAAAAGGACGTGGCCAGCACCGCGCAGCGCACGAAGGCCGGCATCGAGGCGGCCCTTGAAAAGGGGCGCGCGCTGCTCGCGGAGTCCACGGCTGCATAGTACGCGTCACGGGCGGGTCCGGGCTCTGCCGGACCCGCTCCGCCCTCTCAGCGAACCCCCGCCCTCTCAATCGACACCCTATTGGCTCACCCCGGTCTTGACGCCGCCGTGCCCGGTCTTGACGCCGCCGTGCTGATCCTCTATAGTAGTTCGTCAATCGGCCGAGGCCCTTCCTGCCCTTTCATTTCCTCGTAATCCCGGCCCCACGCTCAAACCGTGCCCGTGGCTTCTGTAGGGAACGATAGAGGAAGCGCAGTCGTGTCGGTAGTCGATCTTAAGCAGTCAGCGGAGTAGATATGCCCCGATCACACGAGCTGAAGAAAATCCGGAACATCGGCATCATGGCGCACATCGATGCCGGCAAGACCACGACGACCGAGCGCATCCTGTACTACACCGGCGTCGCTCACAAGATGGGCGAGGTCCATGACGGTACCACTGTCATGGACTACATGGAACAGGAGCGGGAACGGGGCATCACGATCACGTCGGCCGCGACCGTCTGCGAGTGGCGCAAGCACCGCATCAACATCATCGACACACCCGGGCACGTGGACTTCACCATCGAGGTCGAGCGGTCGCTGCGCGTGCTCGATGGCGCCGTGGCGGTGTTCGACGCCGTGCAGGGCGTCGAGCCGCAGTCCGAAACCGTATGGCGGCAGGCCGATCGCTATAAGGTGCCCCGCATCGTGTTCATCAACAAGATGGACCGGACGGGGGCGGATTTCTTCATGAGCGTGAAGAGCATCGTGGACCGGCTCGGCGCCCGTGCGGTGCCGGTGCAGCTCCCGATCGGGCGGGAGGGCGACTTCACGGGCCACGTAGATCTGGTCACCATGAAGGCGATCACCTTCAAGGACGAGACCAAGGGCGCCCAATACGACGTGAGCGAGATCCCGGCGGGAATGCTGGAGCAGGCGAAGGAGTATCGCGAGAAGATGCTCGAATCGGTCGCCGAGTTCGACGATGCGATCATGGACAAGTACCTGCATGGCAAGGAGCTGACCGAGGAAGAGGTTCGGCAGTGCATCCGGGTCGGGACCATCACGATGAAGATCAGCCCGTGCCTGTGCGGCTCCGCCTTCAAGAACAAGGGCATCCAGCACCTGCTGGACGCGGTGGTGGACTACCTGCCCTCGCCGGTGGACATCCCGCCGGTGCTGGGCTACAGCCTGGACGGCGAGCGCCGGATCGAGCGCAAGGCCTCCGACAGCGAGCCGCTCTGTGCGATCGCCTTCAAGATGCTGAACGATCCGCACATCGGCCAGCTGACCTTCGTCCGGGTCTACTCCGGTGTGATCACCCAGGGGATGAGCCTCTACAATGCGAACAAGGGGAAGACCGAACGGGCCAGCCGGCTGGTCAAGATGCACGCCGACAAGCGTGAGGAGATCGACGCGATCTACTCCGGTGAGATCGCCGCCGTCGTCGGATTGAAGCTGGCCACCACCGGCGATACGCTCTGCGAGGAAAAGCATCCGATCCGGCTTGAGCTCATGAAGTTCCCCGAGCCCGTCATCGCGATGGCGATCGAGCCCAAGACCAAGCAGGATCAGGAGAAGATGGGCTACGCCTTGAGCCGGTTGGCCCAGGAAGACCCCACGTTCAAGGTCAAGATGGACGAGGAGACGGGCGAGACGGTCATCTCCGGCATGGGGGAACTGCATCTCGAGATCCTGGTGGACCGCCTCAAGCGGGAGTTCAGGGTGGAGGCCAACACGGGCGCGCCCGAAGTGGCCTATCGCGAAGCGATCACGGCGGCGGCGGAAGCCGAAGGGAAGCACATCAAGCAGTCCGGCGGCCGCGGCCAGTACGGGCATGTGGTCCTGACGGTCAAGCCGGCGGAGCCCGGCAAGGGCTTGGTTTTTGTGAACGACATCCGCGGCGGGGCCATCCCCAGGGAGTACATCTCCGCGGTCCAGAAGGGCGTGGAGGAAGGGATGACCATGGGCCCCCTGGCCGGATTCCCTCTCCTGGACGTGGAGGTGCACGTCATCGACGGGTCCTACCACGAGGTGGACTCCAGCGAGATGGCGTTCAAGATCGCCAGCAACATGGCCTTCAAGTCGGCGGTCCTGAAAGCCAAGCCCGTCCTGCTCGAGCCGATCATGCGCGTCGAAGTGGTGACGCCCAACGAGTTCACCGGCGACGTGATCGGCGACCTGAACTCCCGACGCGGGCACATCGTCGGTATGAACACGCGCGCGACCGCGTCGGTCGTGGAGGCGATGGTGCCGCTCGCAACGATGTTCGGCTATGCGACCGTCGTCCGGTCGAAGACCCAGGGGCGCGCCACGTTCACGATGGACTTCAAGGAATACCAGCCCTGCCCCAAGCCGGTGCAGGACGCGATCATCGCCAAGTACACCGGCAAGGCCTGACCTTCTGTCTAACCTCTTCGCCCCGAAATTTCTGCTACAATGCCAGTGTGGAACGAGCACACCTGCTCCATCTCTACACCCAGATGCTCCTGATCCGGCGCTTCGAGGAGCGGACCGCGGAGATGTACGCGCTCGGCAAGATCGGCGGGTTCTGCCACCTCTACATCGGGGAGGAGGCCGTGGCCGTGGGCGCCGCGGACGTGCTGCGGCCCGACGACTACGTCTTCTCTGCCTACCGCGATCACGGACATTGCCTCGCCCGGGGCTCGGACCCGAAGCGCGTCATGGCCGAGCTCTTCGGTCGGGCCACCGGATTGTGCAAGGGGAAGGGCGGCTCCATGCACCTCGTGGATGCGGAGCGCCGGTTCATGGGCGGCTACGCCATCGTCGGCGGACATCTGCCGCTGGCGGCTGGCGTGGCCTTCGCCGTGAAATATCGCGGCGGCGACCAAGTAGTCCTGTGCTTCTTCGGCGAGGGCGCGGTGCCCAGCGGCGCGTGCCACGAAACGCTGAACCTGGCCGCACTCTGGGGGCTGCCGGTGCTGTTTCTCTGCGAGAACAACCGCTATGGGATGGGCACGCCGGTCGAACGCGCGGTCGCGCTCTACTCCGACGTCGCCCAGAACGCCGCCGCTTATGGCATCGAAGCCGGCCAGGTCGACGGCATGGACGTGCTGGCCGTCCGCGACGCTGTCGGCAAAGCCGTAGAGCAGGTCCGCACCCGCCGGCGTCCGTATTTTCTGGAAGCGGTGACGTACCGATTTCTCGGCCATTCGATGGCCGACCCCGCGCATGGGCATTATCGGACGAAGGCCGAGGTGGATGAAGCCAAGAAGCGGGACCCGCTCCTGCTGTTACGCACCCGGATGCTGAGTGAACGACTGGCGACCGAGGTGGACATCAAGCGCATCGAACAGGAAGTCGCACAGATCGTCCGCGAGGCGGTGGAGTTCGCCGATGCCAGTCCGGTGCCACCCGTCTCGGCGTTGGAAGAGGATGTCTATAGATGAAGGTGACATACCGGGAAGCGTTGAACCAGGCCCTGCGCGAGGAGATGCGGCGTGATGACCGGGTCTTTCTCATCGGGGAAGACGTCGCTTACTATCAGGGTGCCTTCAAGGTCAGCAAGGGGTTCCTGGAAGAATTCGGCTCGCGTCGCGTCGTGGACACGCCGATCACCGAGCTGGGCTTCACCGGCCTGGCCATCGGAGCGGCCATGGCGGGGCTGCGCCCGGTCGTCGAGATGATGACGTTCAATTTTGCTATCCTCGCGATGGACCAGATCATCAACAATGCGGCGAAGATCCGCTACATGTCCGGAGGACAGCTCAGCGTGCCGATCGTGATCCGGGGCCCGGGCTCGGCGGCGCACCAGTTGGCAGCCCAGCATTCGCAGAGCCTGGAAGCGTGGTTCTGCCACGTGCCTGGCTTGAAGGTGGTGGCGCCCGCAACGCCGCATGACGCCAAGGGGCTCATCAAGAGCGCGATCCGGGACGAGAACCCCGTCATCTTCATCGAGGCACAACTGCTGTATCCCATGCAGGGCGAAATCGGAGACGGCGACTACACGATCCCGCTCGGCGTCGCGGAGGTGAAGCGAGCGGGGACCGATGTGACGCTCATCGCCTATTCCAAAATGTTGCTGGTGGCGCTGGAAGCGGCCGAGAAGTTGGCACAGGAAGGCATCCAGGCGGAAGTGGTCGACCCGCGCACGCTGCGCCCGCTGGATCTGACGACCCTGGCCGCGTCGGCGAAGAAAACCGGCAAGGTCGTCATCGTCGAAGAGGGCTGGCCCTTTGCCGGGCTCGGCGCGCAGATCGCCGAGAGCCTGTATCGCCGGGTGTTCGATTACCTGGACGGCCCGATCGTCCGCGTCACCGGGCGGGACGCCCCGATGCCGTACGCGCGCAACCTCGAGGACGCCGCCATCCCGGACGCGGACCAGGTGGTGGCCGCGGCGCATCAGGTGCTGTACAGGACATAGCCTCATGGCCAGTCGCGTGATCATGCCCAAGCTGACGGACTCAATGGAGGAGGGCGTCGTCGTGAAATGGCGAAAGGCCCAAGGCGAGCGCGTCGAGAGCGGCGACGTGCTCGCGGAAATCGAGACCGACAAGGCGGTGATGGACCTCGAGGCGTTCGCGTCCGGCACGCTCCTCAAGATCCTGGTTCCTGAAGGGACGACCGTGCCGTCCGGCACCCTTATCGGTGTGATCGGAGAGTCTGATGAGGACATTCGGGACATCCTTGCCGGTGGTCAGCCTTCGGCGGCCCGCCCCAGCGCGCCGCGCCCGTCACCTGCTGCCGTCGCATCGCCTGAGGAGGACAAGCTGGCATCCCCGCGTGTCCGCACGCTGGCCCGCGAGCGCGGGATCGATCTGAAAACCGTGAAAGGGAGCGGCCCCGGCGGGCGAATCGTCGAGCGGGACCTCGAACCCTTCCTGCCCAAGAAGGAACAACCCACAGTGCGGGAGATCCCCCTGACGCAAATGCGCAAGGCCATTGTCCGGATGACCACGCAAAGCAAGGCGCCGGTGCCGCACTTCTATGTGACCATCGAGGCGGACATGGCCCAGGGGCTCCGGGTGATTGAGGAGTCGAAGAAGGCCGCGGCGTCGTCCCCGATCTCGATCAACCATTTGCTCATCGCCGCCGCGGCGCGGGCCCTGCGGCAGCACCCGGGCCTCAATGCGTCCTTCGCGGGCGAGACCATTCGGATCTTCTCCAGCATTGACATCGGGATCGCCGTGGCGCTCGAGGAGGGGTTGATCGTGCCGGTTCTGCGCGACTGCGGAAGCAAGACCCTCACGCAGATCGCCGAGGCGGAGCGGGCGCTTGTGGCCCGGGCACGGAGCCGCGATCTGTCGCCGGAGGAGTACACGGGCGCGACGTTCCTGATTTCCAATCTGGGCAAGTTCGATGTGGAGAGCTTCAGCGCGGTGATCCTGCCGCCCGCTGCTACGGCGCTCGCAGTGGGCTCCGTGCGGGAGGTGCCCGTCGTCCGGGACGGCCGCGTCGAGGTGGGCCATCGGATGATGCTCACGTTATCGTGTGACCACCGCGTGATTGACGGGGCGGTGGCCGCGCAGTTCCTCCAGACATTCAAACAGGCGCTGGAGCGGGCGAGGGACTTATGAGCCGGCCCCTTCCCATGGTCCAGGAACCGAAGCCGCGCCTGCCGGCATGGTTCAAGGTGGAACTGCGCCAGGGGCCGGACTATCAGGAGATCCGGCGGCTCACCCAGGAACTGAACCTCCACACGATCTGCGAAGAGGCGCGGTGCCCGAACGTCTGGGAGTGCTGGAACAACCGGACGGCCACGTTCCTGATCCTCGGCGACATCTGCACGCGCCGGTGCCACTACTGCGCAGTGACCACCGGCCGGCCCCTGCCGCTGGATGAAGCGGAGCCCGCACGGGTGGCGGCGGCGGTGAAGAGGCTCGGACTCCGCCATGCCGTGATCACGTCGGTCAACCGCGATGAGCTGCCCGACGGCGGCGCGCGGATCTTCGCCGAGACGATCCGGGCCATCCGGCGGGAACTGCCGACCTGCACGATCGAGGTCCTCATTCCGGATTTACTCGGCGACCTCGCCGCATTGGAGACGGTCCTGGCGGTAAAGCCTGACATCCTCAACCACAACATCGAGACTGTCCCGCGCCTGTTCCCGTCGGTCCGGCCTCAAGGGAAGTACCAGCGGTCGATCGCGATGCTCGAGGCGGCGGCCAGCCGCGGGGCCGTCACCAAGTCCGGGCTCATGGTTGGTCTGGGCGAAACAGTGGAAGAGGTGCGCACGGTCATGCGGGAGCTCCGCGCGGCCGGCTGCGTGATCCTCTCGATTGGACAGTACCTGCAACCAACGAAGGCCCACTGGCCGGTCATGCGCTTCTACCCGCCGGAGGAGTTCCGGCGGCTCAAGGCGGAAGGGCTGGCGCTGGGCTTCCGCCATGTGGAGTCCGGTCCCTTGGTGCGTAGTTCCTACCACGCCGAACAGCAAGCCACTGGCGCGAATTGACTCTCTCTCCGCCCCCTCCCTATAATGCGCTGGTTTCCGTGGCCCCCGTCTGCGAGTGGCTATGGCACTGTTCTCCAAGGGGTTTCTGGCGCAACGACTGAGCGGGCTGACGGCCCGGGTCCGGCATGCCTTTGCGGTGGAACCGGAAGGTCAGCCGCTCTCCCCCGAAGATGTGTCCCTGCTCGAGCGGGTCGCGGCGACCGTCGTGGAGCGCGGGATGGCGACGCCGGCCATCCTGTTTCTCGAGTCGGTCGGACCGATGAGTTTCCTCGGCAGCCAGGCCCTGCACTTCTTCACTCCGATCCTCGAAGTGATCATCCCCCAGCGTGACGTGGAGCGCGTCGCCCAACTGCTCGAGCGGCGCGATACCCTCTCGCGACTGACGGTCCTGATCGAGCGACGCACGGCGACACGCCCATGACCTCAGACCCGCGCCGCCCGCTCCGCACGATCGTCGCGACGGACTGCGGCAGCACGACGACCAAGGCCATTCTGATCGAGAGGGTGGGGGACGAGTACCGGCAGACCTACCGGGGGGAGGCGCCCACCACCGTGGAAGCGCCCTTCGAGGACGTCACCCGCGGGGTCCTCAACGCGATCGCAGAGATCGAGGAACTCTCCGGCCGCAGGATTCTCGACGGCGAAAAGATCATCACCCCGAGCGGGGCGAGCGGCGATCCGAAGGTCGGCGTGGACATCTACATCTCCACGAGCAGCGCCGGGGGCGGGCTCCAGATGATGGTGGCCGGGGTCGTGCAGAGCATGACGGCCGAGAGCGCCCAGCGGTGCGCCCTCGGGGCCGGGGCGATCGTGATGGACGTGCTGGCCTCGAACGACGGGCGACTGCCGCACGAGAAGATCGAACGCATCCGCGCGCTGCGGCCGGACATGATCCTGCTCTCCGGTGGGACGGACGGCGGCACCGTGACGCACGTGGTGGAGATGGCGGAATACATCGCGGCCGCCGAGCCCCGTCCGCGGCTCGGCATGAGCTACAACCTCCCGCTGATCTACGCCGGCAACAAGGACGCCCGTGCGCGCGTCAGCGAGATCCTCGGCAAGAAGACCGCGCTGACCATCACCGACAACTTACGGCCCGTGTTGGAGAAAGAGAACCTCGGGCCCGCCCGCGCGAAGATCCACGACCTGTTCCTGGAGCACGTCATGGCGCAGGCCCCGGGCTACAAGAAGCTCATCTCCTGGGCCGGCGCGCCGATCATGCCGACCCCGGCGGCGGTTGGGCTCATCATGGAGACCATCGCCAAAAAGCAGGGGATCAACCTGATCGGCGTGGACATCGGCGGGGCGACCACCGACGTGTTCTCGGTGTTTCACGGCATCTTCAACCGGACCGTTTCGGCCAATCTGGGCATGAGCTACAGCATCTCGAACGTGCTGGCCGAGGCGACGCTCGACAACATCATGCGCTGGGTGCCGTTCTCGATCGACGAGCAGGACTTGCGCAACCGGATCAAAAACAAGATGATCCGCCCGACGACGGTCCCGCAGACCCTGGACGAGCTCCAGATCGAGCAGGCCATCGCGCGCGAGGCCCTGCGCCTGGCCCTCATTCACCACAAGTCCCTGGCGACAGGCCTGAAGGGGGTCCAGCAGGAGCGCTCCATTTCCGATGTGTTCGAGCAGACGGCGTCGGGGGGGACGCTCGTGGACATGCTGCAGCTCGATCTGATCGTCGGCAGCGGGGGTATCCTCTCCCATGCCCCGCGCCGGGTGCAGTCCCTGCTGATGATGGTCGACGCTTACGAGCCGCTCGGGTTCACTGAGCTGGCCGTGGACAGCATCTTCATGATGCCGCATCTGGGGGTGCTCTCCACCGTCAACGAGCAGGCCGCGACCGACGTGTTCGTTCGGGATTG
>WNGM01004305.1_pt1 | contig 14409 bp, 8 predicted proteins | sample 5400571 | NCBI WGS metagenome assembly WNGM01 (sample SAMN13153378, study PRJNA577476) | soil metagenome | isolation source: 100 cm soil or saprolite under Garry oak tree replicate 2 | place: USA:California | collected 2016-06-15
CTCGCTGAGGCTAAGGGCCGCAAGCCAGACCAGACGAAGGGACCGCCGTGACCTGAAAAGTCTCTTGACACGGACCAGCCACTTCACAGAAGACCTCGCGCCCCGGGCCCCACCGCGCGCCCCCAGCGCGGTGGGGGGGAGCGAGGCGAGCCGAGGGGAGGGTCGCGCAGCGACGCCGGACCCGTGCCCGGCGGCTGCAGGGTCGGCGCTTCAAACTGAGGCGCGGGGTCAGTGCAGGGACGCGATGGCCCGCCGGAGCGCCTCGACGGAAAGCGGACCGACCCAGGTGCCGGCCTCGCGGCCGTCCCGGTCGTAGAGGATCGAGTAGGGGATCGGGCCGGGCAGGCGGAAGGCGTCGACGAGCGGATCCTGGTCGCCGCGATAGATCAGGTTGGTATAGGCCACGCCGGCGCGCCTCAGGGCGCCACGGACCTTCTCCTCCGTCTCGGCCCCCTCTCCGGTCACCCAGGCGTCGACCGACACGCCGACGAAGTCGGGGCCGGCCGCGGCGTACTCGCGGGCCAGCGCGCCGAGCTGGGGCATCTCCTCGAGGCAGGGACCGCACCAGGTGGCCCAGAAATTGACGACCAGCGGCCGGCCGCGGCGCCTCGCCAGGGCGGCCTGGACGCCGGCGAGGTCGGCGAACGAGACCGGGGCCGCAGGGCCGTCGGCGGCCGCGGCCTCCGTGCCGGGAGGCACGGCCGGCGGATCGGACGCCTGCGGCGTCCCGCCGGCACACCCCAGCGTCCCGGCGCCCGCCGCAAGAACCGCGATCACCAGAGCGGCCGCCCCCTCCCTCGTCATGTGGCACCTCGCACCGGGCCGCCTCGCGCGCGTCGGCTCCGCGTCGATCGATTCTATCCCAGGAGCCCGCGAGGGACAGACCGCCGCCCATTGTTGGTACAATGCATCCATGATCAGCCGCCATCCCTGGGGCGGCCTCGCCGACCCCGCGCTGCCGCTGCCGAGCGACGTCTCCATCCTGGGGCTGCCGTACGAAGGAGGCGCCTGTTGGCGCGGCGGCGCCTCCGAGGCTCCCGCCCGGTTGCGCGAGATCTCCGACTCCTCCCCGGCCGTCTCCGAGGAGGGGTACGTCGTCGATTCGTCGCTCCTGCGGGTGCGCGATCTCGGCGACATCATCCCGGCCGCCGGCGACAGCGAGGAGGCGATCCGCGAGGACTTCTTCGTCCGGGCGGAGCAGTTCGCCGCCGAGACCTTCCGGATGGGGGCGCTGGCCGGGAGGGACGCCTTCCTGCTGTCGATCGGCGGAGATCATTCGGTCACCATCCCGCTCCTGCGCGGCTTCTCGGCCGGCTTTCCTGAGGGGTACGGTCTCGTCTCCCTCGACGCCCATCCCGACCTGTTCGACACCTACGACGGATCGCGGTTCGCCAACGCCTGCCCGATGCGCCGGGCGCTCGAGGGGAGCCGCCTCAAGCCGGAGCACCTGCTGATCCTCGGGACCCGTTCCTACAACGGCGTGGAGCTCGACTTCATGAAGGAGAAGGGGATCCGGTTCGTGCCGGCCCGCCAGATCGAGCGGCAGGGGACCGAGGCGATCGTGGCGCTGGCCCGGCGGAGGCTGGCGGGGCTCGGGAACGTCTACCTGTCGATCGACATCGACGTGGCCGATCCCTCCTGCGCTCCCGGCACCGGAGCGCCGGTCGCCGGCGGCCTGTCGAGCCGCCAGCTCCTCGACCTGACGCGCGGTCTCGTCCAGGAGCTGCCGGTGCGCGCCATGGATCTGGTGGAGATCTCGCCGCCGCTCGACCCCTCGGACGCCACCCTCTTCCTCGCCCTGCAGATCGTCTTCGAGGCGTTCGCCGTCCTGGCGGAGAAGCGCAAGCCGAGGAGGTCGCCGGCCACTGCGGCCTGACGCGGGGTCGCGGCGCCTCAGCGGGTCTCGAGCTCGAGGATGTAGTCCTTGACCTGTCGGGCGTCCGGAGCGTCCGGCCGGATCGCCAGATAGCGGCGGAAGGCGGCCAGCGCCTCCTCCTTGTCCCCCGCCTTGAAGCGCAGGATGCCGATCGCCTTGAACGGATCGGCGTAGCGGTCGTCGAGCCGCGCCGCCTGCTCGTAGCGCGCCAGCGCCTGGTCCGAGAGCCGGCGCGTCTCGTCGGCGTCCTTCGCCTCCAGTGCCCGCTTCTGATAGAGCTGCCCGTACAGATAATGCGCGACGGGATCGTTCGGCGTGAGATCGAGGACCTTCTTGATCTCCGCCTCGGCGGTGCCGTACCGCCCGGCGTCGAGGTTGAGGCCGGCGTCGTCGCGCACCAGGACGCGGGTGCGCATCTGGAAGTCGTGCGGATCGCTCGCGCGGGGCGCCGCGCCGGCGCCGCTGTAACGGGCCGCCACCAGGCCGTTCATGTCCTCGATCCGCTCGTTCAGCCGCGGGTGGCTTCCGAAGAAGAAGACCTCGAGCTTCGATTCGTCGCCGTGGTTCTCCTTGAGGAGCTCGAAGACGCGCGGCGCCTGACGGGGGTCGTAGCCGGCGGCCACCATCCGCTGCAGCCCCACCTCGTCGGCCTCCCGCTCGAGCTCGCGCCCGAAGCCGTTCACCGACGCCAGGAAGGCGAGCTCCAGGCCGAGCCCGACCATGATGTTCCCCACCTGGTTCAGGACGTAGGCCCCGCTGTAGTCTCCCCTCTCCGCCTTCTGCCCCGCCGCGTTGGCGACGACCAGGCTGCCGACGAGCGAGGCGATCGAGAAGCCGACCGCCTTGTTGCGGGCGCTGCGCTCGAACTCGAGCGCGTGGCGGTTGGTGGCGTGGGTGATCTCGTGCCCCAGGACGATCGCCAGCTGCGACTCGTTCTCCATGCGCGCCAGGAGCCCGGTGTGCACGTAGACCGAGCCGGTCGGATAGGTGAAGGCGTTGAGGCTTGGATCCTTGATCGCCTGCACCCGGATCTTGAGGGTCCCCTGCCTCCTGACGTCATCGGGGACAAGCTTCTGCGCGACCCCGTTAAGGTAGTCGCCGAGGATCGGATCGTCGTACAGGGCCGCCTTGGCGCGCAGCTGGCGCTCCTCCTCCTCGGCCTGTTTCCAGAGCCGCGCCTCGTCGCGCGCCAGATCCGAACCGGCCTCGGGCGATCCGACCGGGGGCACGTTGGTGGAGAGGCAGGCGAGCGGCCCGCTCAGGAGGAACGCGACCAGGCTGGCGACGGCGGTCGCGCGCCGGACGGGTCCGGGCCGCGCCGGGGGGAGCGTCGTGAGCATCGGCCTCATGCTAGCACGCTCCCCCGGGGCCGGCCCAGGGCGGCTCCTCGGAGGCGACCGGGCTGGCCCGCGGCTGGGCGGCGAGCTACTCCTTCACGGCCGGGCCGAAGGTGATAATACGGCCGCTCGCGTACACCATCTCGACGAAGAGGTCGCGACCGCTCTTGTGCTTCGGGATGACGGCGGTGTACGAGTGGCCCAGGCTGGTGACGCACTCCACGCACGGGATGAGCGTGGTGTTCAGCTGCACGCGGATCCCCTGGGGCGACACGCGGATGATGTTGAACCCAAGGAGGCCGATCTCGAACCTCGTCGTCCAGCGCATAGTCGCAGATCCCCTGCCCACCGGGTTGTTGAAGCTGATGCTGACCGACGAGATCGCCAGGAACGGGTCGCACCCGTCCGGCAGCCCGTTGTTGTTGACATCAAGGAGGCTCTCGAAGGGGATCGTCGGGCAGGGATCGCAGGCGTCTCCTTTGTCGTCCCCGTCCACGTTGCTCTGGTCGTGGTTCGGCACGTTCGGGCAGTTGTCGCACGCGTCGCCCACACGATCGCCGTCGGTGTCGGCCTGGCTCGGATTCGGAACGGCCGGACAGTTGTCCGCGCAGTCGATGACCCCGTCGCCATCGCTGTCGACGAACTGGCCGAACGGCACGGTCGGGCAAGGATCGCAGGCATCCCCGGTGAAATCATGGTCGGTGTCGGTCTGGTCGGGATTCGCGACGAATGGACAGTTGTCGCAGGCGTTGCCGATCCCGTCGCCATCCGAATCCAACTGCGTCGGATCGAACACGGACGGGCAATCGTCGCACGCGTCGCCCACACCATCGCCGTCGGTATCGGCCTGGCTCGGATTCGGAACGGCCGGACAGTTGTCGCAGGCGTCCCCCACGCCATCGCCGTCGGCATCGGTCTGGCTCGGATTCGGAACGGCCGGACAGTTGTCCGCGCAGTCGATGACCCCGTCGCCATCCCCGTCGGTGTGCTGCTCGAAAGGCACGGTCGGGCAGACGTCGCAGGCGTCCCCTTTGAAGTCGTGGTCGGTATCGGTCTGTCCGGGGTTCGCGACGAATGGACAGTTGTCGCAGGCGTTGCCAATTCCGTCGCCATCCGAATCCAACTGCGTCGGATCGAACACGGACGGGCAATCGTCGCACGCGTCGCCGACGCCGTCGCCGTCCAAGTCTGCCTGGGTCGGATTGGACACCAGGCGGCAGTTGTCGCACGCGTCGCCCAAACCATCGCCGTCGGCGTCGGCCTGGCTCGGATTCGGAGCGAACGGGCAGTTGTCGGCCGCGCACGTGTTCGCCGGGAAGCCGGGGTTGCCGAAGCCATCGTCATCGGTATCGGTGCAGGGGTCCAGCGCGTCGGGGATCCCGTCGCCATCGCGGTCGCCCACCCCGCTGCGATTGAGGGCGACCGTCAGGAACGCTTGCGGAAAATCGTCGTTGACCGTCCCATTGCCGAGAAGAAGATCCGGCCGTCGGTCGCCGTCGAGGTCGGCGGCCGCGATGCCGCCCGGTACCAGCTGGAGGTTGTACGACTCCCCCGGCTCGAACGTCAGATCGCCGTGGCCACGGAGAACTGAAACACCGCTCAGCGCCAGGTCGAGATGCCCGTCCCGGTCGAAGTCTGCAGCCGCAAGCGCGCCGGTCGCCGTCAGCGAGGTGGCGCGCGCGGCGCCCAGGAAGGTCACCGGGTCGCCGGGAAGCACTTCGAGCGGCGCCCCGCTGAGACCGACGGCGAGATCGTCCCGCCCATCGCCATCGAAGTCGGCCGCCACAGCCGTCCGGGGCGAGGCGACGAGCGGAATCCTGATCCGGGTCGGGAAGGTGCCGCTTCCGTCGTCGGAGAGGACAGAGACATCGTTGCTCGACAGATTGATCGTCGCGATGTCCACGATGCCGTCCCCGTTGAAATCACCCGCGACCATCCCCGTCGGAACGCCGCCCACGGGCAGCCGCAATTCGGGCGCCAGGGTACCGTCTCCCCGGCCCGCGAGGAAAGAGACGTCGTTCGAGAATTGGTTCAGCACGACGATGTCGGCGAGACCGTCCGCATTGAAATCCCCGACCAGGACATCATTCGGGTACGACCCGACGGCGTAGCGGACCGGCGGCGCGAAGCCGCCGCGGCCGTCGCCGAGGAAGACGGCGACCGTCGAGGAATCGGGGTAACTCACGGCGAGGTCGACATCGCCGTCCGCATCGAGGTCGGCGGCCGCAAATGACAGGTACCGCTCCGGCTGGAAGAGCGAGAACCGCGTTCCGAAGGTGCCATCACCCACGCCGGGGAGGAAGACGATGGAGCTGCCTCCCCTGGCAATGACATCCAACACGCGATCCCCATTCACGTCTGCGGCGACAATTTTCTCCCCCGCCAACCCCGGAATGAGGGACGGCGCCTCCAGCGTCCCATCGCCGCGTCCGTAGTACACGCCGAGACTGTCCCCCACGACGTCCTTCGCGCCATCACCGTCGAGGTCGGCGATCGCCAGCGCCAGCGAGTGAAAACCGAGCAGCGCCGGGCCGGCGCGCCAGGTTCCGGTGCCGGGATTGATCGCGACGTACAGGCCAACACCGTCATAGAGGCCTCTGCCGTCGCTGACCGCCGCGTCGTCGCGCCCGTCGCCGTTCAGGTCACCGAGCGCCACGGCGCCTCCGCGTGCGTTGCATTGCAGGGCCGACGGGCTGCCGAACGTGAATATCCCGGACGACTGGAACGTGCCGTCGGGACGGATCGCCCAGATCGAGGCCTGGCCTAGCACGCCAATCGTCAAAGCCAGGAGGCGCGAACCGTCCGACTGAAGGTCACCAACCGACATCAGTAGCGGCCCGGCTCCAACGCTGAAGGAGCTGGCGGCCGCGAAGGTCCCGTCCCCGAGGGATCTTCGGATGACTACCTGGCTGATGAAGCTGCCGCAGATTGGGTCGCGAGTCGTGGTCGGCACCGACGCCGCGAGATCGGCCAGACCGTCACGGTTGAAGTCGGCCGCAACGAGATCCTCGGCGGCCGGGCCGAAATCGACGGTCGCCCGGCCGGTCAACGGCCCGAGCGGTCCGCTGAGAAGAAGCGCGGCGTCCCCGAGGGCCAGCATCGCCAGGTCGTCCTGCCCGTCTCCGTTGAAATCGCCGGCCCGCACCGCGCGCGGCGAGACTCCGAGAGCGATGCGGGTCTCGGCGCCGAACGACCCGTCCCCGTTCCCGTAGAAGATCGAGACATCGTTCGACGAACTGTTCGCGGCAGCGATGTCGGGCCGTCCGTCCCCGTCGAAATCGCCGACCGCGACGCCGATGAGAAAGTCACCCACCGACAGGACGAGAGGCGTCGGGAAGAGCCCGTCATTGCGGCCCAGGAGGACGGAGACCGTGTCATCGCGGCAGTTCGCCGTGACGATGTCGATCAGCCCGTCTCCGTTCAGGTCGGCGGGAAGGATCTGGCAGGCCGAGCCACCGCCGCTGAAGAACGGCGCGTCGAAGAGCGGCTTCGCGATAGTCTGCGCGGAACCGGCCGTCAGGAGTGCGAACAGTGCGAACAGCCGTCGCGCGTTGTCGCTCATGCGCACCCACATCTGATGAGAACTGGGTGACGCGAAAGTACCTTCCGGATGCGCTTGGCGTCAACTGGCACCGTGGCATGACCTTTGTCGACGGACGCCATGCGGCGGAGGCGCTCGAGTCCTTGTGCTCCTCTTATACCGCGAGGGCCCGGGGATGCCAACGTCGATCTTGCATCGTTCTCGCGTCGACGCCTCGGGATCGAAGAGGAGCAGGATCAGGTCAGCCGGAAGCGCCCGGCGTGGGCCCGGCGTTGTGCGTTCGGGAGACGGCCGGTTAACCTGGCCCCTGCCGCGCGGGCGGGGGCGTCGGCGCCCCCTGGAACCGCCCACGCGGCGGGAGGCGGCCGGGGCCCGGCGGGAACCCGCCGGCGGAGCCGTGGCCGCCGAACCCCGGGCCGATTGCCCTGGCCGCAAAACGGCGTGGGCGGTTGAAGACGAGGCTCGTCTGGCGGTCGATCGTGAAGATCCGGGCGTCGGAGACCTCGGGCGTGTTTCCATCGGTCGCCGTGATCTGAAGGATGTAGCTCCCGGGACGAGGAAGCCCGCTCAGGTCGACCGAGTCCGGCAGGCGGGACATCTCGTAAGGCCGCACGATGAGGGGCGGCCCGACGGGCCCGAGGAGCGCCGCCCCCGGCGTCACGCTCCAGACGGTGTAGTCGAACGACGCGCCCCCCAGGAAACGACGGGCGCAGATCGGGAAGGGGGTCGGGCGATCGAGCGTCAGGGTGATCGCGAACGAGGACGGGCTGGCTGTGGCGCAGGTCCCGCTCGCGAGGAGGAAGACGCCCTGGACGCCGCTGCAGCCGAAGAGCGACGCGGCGTCGGCGAGAATCGCGGGAAGCGTCCCGGTCTTGGCGCCGTAGATCAGCCCCTGTCCCGGGACACCGTCGGGGAGGAAGGCGAGGGAGCAGGCCTCGGAGATCCGCGCCCGGGCGTCCAGGAGCGACGCGGTCGCCAGGATCCTGACCTCGCCCCGGATCCGGTCGCCGTCCGGATCCCCGATCGCGACCCGCGCGTCCAGGGTCCCCTCCCGTGTCGGATCGATCGACACGATCGTCACGCTCGGCTGGCAGGCATCGCCCGCGCCGTCGCCGTTCGCGTCCTCCTGCAAGGGGTTGAAGGCGGCCGGGCAGTTGTCGACGTCGCCGCAGAGGCCGTCGCCGTCGGCGTCGTTCGCGGGATCGCGCGGGCAGCGATCGCAGTCATCGGGGACCGCATCGCCATCGGAGTCCGGCCCGCCCCCTTCCAGCACGGCGTCGAAGGGACGGCCGGCGACGTACGATGCCGGGCAGGCGTCCTGCGCGTTGGGAACGCCGTCGCCATCGACGTCGTCGTCGCAGGCGTCGCCCAGCCCGTCCCGGTCGAGGTCGCGCTGCGTCGGGTTGTAGACGTCGCGGCAGTCGTCGCAGGCGTCCCCAACGCCGTCGGCGTCGGCGTCGAGCTGGTCGCCGTTGGCCACGAGGGGACAGTTGTCATTCGCGTCGAGAACGCCGTCGCCGTCGGTGTCGTCCGGACGGTGCAGCTCCTCGGTGTCCGCGAGCGTCGTCCCGTCTTGCAGTCCTCCCTCGACGACCAGCACGCCGCGCGCCCGGTCGAAGGCGCCAGCGGCCAAGGAACGCCAGGGGGCGGTGATCTGCGTCGGCAACGTCGCCCAGGAGGCCCCATCGTACAGGCGGGTGGCGGCGACGGCCTCATCGCTCGGCGGCAGGAGGGGCGCGAAGACGGGCGCCCGCCCACCGAACAGGACGATCTGCCGCCGGGCCGGATCGAAGGCCATCACACCGTCGCGCACCGGAGGGTCTCCGCCGCGCGTGTCGGCCTCCTGCCAGGCGAGGCCGTCGAACTCCCAGGTATCGTTCAGCGCGGTGGCCGGGCCGCCTCCGGCGACCCCACCGTGCAGGACGACCAGACGGCGGAAGGCGTCGTAGGCCATCTGCGCCCCGGAGCGGGCGGCCGGGGAGCGAGGCGACGGCACGGCCCGCCATCCGGATCCATCGAAGACCCAGGTGTCGCCCAGAGTCCGCGCTCCGACCCGGCCGCCGAAGAGCACCAGGAGACGATGCTCGGCGTCGAAGGCGAGCCCGAACGACGCGCGGACCGGCGGAGAGAACGCGGTCCTGATTCGGCTCCAGTTGTCGCCGTCGAACCGCCACAGGTCGCCGAGCGCCACTCCGTCGGAGAGGCGCGTGCCGCCGAACAGGATCACCTGGCCCCGCACGGAGTCGTACACCATGCCGTGCCCGCTCCTGGCCTCCGGAGCGCTCGTCGTCGCCCGCCGGGTCCAGACCTCTCCGCTGAGCTCCCAGGTCCCCGTGTCCGCGGACCCGCCAAAGAGGACGACCACGCCGCGCGCCGCGTCGTACGCCGCTGCGGCGCCGGAGCGCGCCCCCGGCCCCTGGTCTCTCGCCACCTCGATCCAGCGGCTCGGGAGATCGGCACCGGGCCGCAGGGCCGGGTCGCACGCGTCGCCCAGGCCGTTCCGATCCTGGTCGATCTGGGCAGGGTCCGGCAGGTCCGGGCAGTCGTCGAGCGGCAGCGGAACGCCGTCTCCGTCCGCGTCGAGGAGATCCGGCGCCGTGAAGGGCGGGACGACTCCCGGAGCCGGGAGCGGAAGCCCCTCGACGACAAAGCGCGGGCGCGGATCGGCAGGCTCGCTCGGGATCAGCGAGGCGAAGACCCCCGACGCGCCGTTGCCCGCGGCCGGGATCGTCAGGCAGCAGCCGCCCGTCTCGAGGAAGGTGGGCGCCGCCTGGATCGCAAGAAGATCGGTCGCGGACGCGAGCGCCGGCCTCGCCTCGAGCGCCATCCGGTAAAGTTCGAAGACCGCCCGCGCCCCGCCCAGGTCGTCGTTCAGATCGACGCCGGCCACGTCGAGCCGCACCCGCCAACTCCCGTCGAGCCTCCGGCGTACGCCGGAGGCGACCGGCGTCAGGCGCTCCAGAGGCGCCGCGTCGATGGCGCGGAACTGACGCGCGGGCTGGAAGCTGCCGTACGGATAGGTGTCGGAGATCGCGATTGGGATACATGGAAAGGCGTATCTCCCGGAGCCGTCCGTGTAGCAGTCCACGGGGATGCCATCTCCCGGCCTCGGAAAGGGGCGGTCGTCGAGGAGGCCGTTGTGGTTGCGGTCTTCCGTCCCGTCGTCGAGGCGCCCGTCGCCGTCGCGGTCCTCGCCTGGGTCGAGGCGCCCGTTGCCGTTGACGTCTTCGTTGATGTTGTCGAGATGTCCGTCGCAGTCCTTGTCCTCGCGCAGGATCCCCTCGCAACCGCCGGGCGGCGTGATCCGGCCGTCGTGGTCACGATCCAGGTTCCGAGGCTCCCAGACGTCGAACGCCCCGTCTCCGTCCTTGTCCTCCCCGGGAATGAGGCGCCCCGGGGTCGTGATGGTGTCGACGTCGTACGCCGTGCCGTTCCAGGCGACGGTGACGACCACGATGCCGCCCGGAGCCGGGCGCAGCGATCCGTACGGGTAGGAGTGCGAGGTCGCGGTCGGAATGCAGGGGTAGATGTACAGCCCCGACGCATCCTTCTTGCAGTCGAGCGGGACGGCGTCGCCCGGCTTCGGGAAGGGACGGTCGTCGAGGACGCTGTTGTGGTTGCGATCCTCGGTGCCGTCGTCGAGGCGGCCGTCGCCGTCGATGTCCTCGCCGAAATCGAGGCGGCCGTTACCGTTGAGATCCTCGTTGATGTTGTCGAGATGTCCGTCGCAATCCTTGTCTTCGCGCAGGATCCCCTCGCACCCGCCCGGCGGCGTGATCCGGCCGTCGCCGTCACGGTCAAGGTTTTGATCCTCCCAGACGTCGAACGCACCGTCCCCGTCCAGGTCCTCCCGGGCGTGCGTGATCACGATCACCAGCGGCGGATGCGGCGGGTCGAGCGTCGAAGGACAGCCGACGGTGCGCGGGTCGCCCCACCCGCCGGGCCCGACGCCCGGGGCGGCGATCCGGTAGTCGGGCAGGCCGTCGCCGTCGAGATCTCCCAGGTTGACGAGCCAGGCGGAGGCGGGAAGCGAGCCGCTGTTGGCGGCGTCGGCGGCGCCCAGGACGAAGAAGGTCGCCCGGGGCGCGCCTCCCAGGCGCGTGAAGACGACCGGCAGCCCGGCCACGCCGGTGCCGCTCGTGATCGGGTTCGAGTCGCCCGGCGGGCAGGCGGCGCCAAGCGGGAGAACGCCAGGCGACGACGTCACGAGAACGATCGCGGCGAGGAGGACGAGGCGACGGACGGGGCGCGAGGCGGAAGTGTTCATCGCGGGACTCCTTACGGTCGAGATGGAGAGCGCGGCGCTATGGGGATCGTAGGGCGAGGGCGGCCCGCACGCACCCTGGTTCGATCGGCCCCCGCGTCGATCGCACCGCACGCGGGCGCGGCACGGATGACGCGGCCCGGAGGATCGGCGCCCAGACTTGGCCGGCGCACCGGGGCCCTGCGTCCTCTCGAGGCGGATTCCCGAAGCCTATTTCTTGATCGTCTCGGCGGCCGGCTCCTGGTGCCCGCACTGGAAGCAGCGCATCACCAGGCGCGCCTCGCGCGCCATGCCGCGCGGCTCGCGGGGACCCCGCGGGCCGTGATCCTCCTGGCGCTTCTTCTCGCGCTCCTCCTTGTACTCCGAGTCGCGGTAGCCGGGCTGGCGATACTTCATCGACGCACCTGTCTCCTGGCGGGCTCTCTGCGGGAGGTCCCTATTGTACTCCCTTCGGGACCGTCGTGCACGCCCACCGGAAGTCAATACCCGGGCCGGGGGATCCTAGAAGCGGAAGTCGGCGCCGACGCTCGACAGGTCCAGGTGTTCGGTGTCGGTCATGTCGAACCGTTCGTACTCCAGGCGGATGGCCAGGAGCCTGCCGAGCTTGAAGGCCGCCCCGACGCCGTAGACCGGGTCATGGCCGGTGGCGCTCGAGCTTCCGGTCACGACACCGCTCAGCCTCGCGTTCCTGTCCCAGCGGAAGTATCCCGCCTTGCCGAACAGCTCAACGTGCTCCCCGAGCGGCAGCACGCCGACCGCGAACAGGTCCCAGGCGGTGGAGTCGATCTTGAGATCGATGCCGGCGGTCGTGTCGTTCGGCGAGCCGAAATCGACGTACCCCCCCTCGATGCCGAAGAGCTTCAGGAACCGATAGCCGGCGAACGCCTTGTAGGCCGTGGCGCTGGCATCGAACGATGCACCCAGGTCGCCGCTCTTCAAGTTTTCCTTGCCGACGCTCGCGCCCACGTAGAAGGGACCGGCGAACGCCGCGGTGCAACCGACGAGCAGCAGCAGGGCGGTCATCATCGACCTTCGCAACATGGTGAGCCTCCTTTCAAGGATGGGGCAAGAACGTCCGAGTCTATACGCCGATCGCCAACCGGACCACTTTTCTCGACGAGAGCCCGGGCGCGCGCGCCTCGGATGCCCTGAACCCCTCCAGGGCCTTTACGCCGCCCCTGCCGGGCTGTAGAATGGCACGGTCTGCATCCCACCCCGGCGTTTGAAGGAGGCGTCATGGCTGGTCGCAACCAACGGTTCGTGCTCGTCGCCACGCTGATCGCGGTGGCGGCGTCGTGTCTCTACTTCGCCGCGAGCGGCGATCCCGGCAAGCCCGCCGACAAGAGCAAGAAGAAGGGCGCCGCCGCCGCGCCGGCGGCCAAGGCACCGACCGCGGCGGGCACCGATGGGACGCTGGCCGGTCCCGACCCGGCCTCGCCGGTCGCGGTCATCGGCGACCATCCGATCACCCTTCAGGATCTGGCGCTCAAGCTGCTCAACCGCCAGGAGTTCGAGCAGAGGAAGCAGGCCCTCGACGAGATGATCAGCGACATCATCCTCGAGAAGGAGTCTGCGGCCAAGGGGGTGCCCAAGGAGAAGCTGGTCGAGACCGAGGTCGTCTCGAAGGTCGCCGAGCCGGCGCAGAAGGAGATCGACGACTGGTACGAGAAGAACAAGGCGAACGTCGGCGGACAGACCAAGGAGCAGCTCGGTCCCCAGATCAGCTCCTTCCTCAAGTCCCAGAAGATGGCGGACGCCCAGCGCGCCTACATGACGACGCTGCGGCAGAAATACGGCGTCAAGGTGATGATGGAGCCGCCGCGGATCGCCGTGTCGGTCGACGACGACGCCTCCAAGGGGCCGGAGAAGGCCCCGGTGACGATCGTCGAGTTCTCCGACTATCAGTGCCCGTTCTGCAGCCGGGCCGAGACGACCGTCACCGAGGTCCTCAAGAAGTACGGCGACAAGGTGCGGCTGGTCTACCGCGACTACCCGCTGAGCTTCCACCCGAACGCCGAGGGGGCGGCCGAGGCGGCCGGGTGTGCCAAGGACCAGGGGAAGTTCTGGGAGATGCACAACGCCATGTTCGCCAACCAGGCGAAGCTCACGTCCGCGGACCTGGTCGAGACGGCCGGCGGGCTCGGCCTCGACAAGGACAAGTTCAAGGCCTGCCTCGACTCAGGCAAGATGAAGACCGAGGTGCAGAAGGACTTCCAGGACGGGCAGAAGTACGGCGTCAGCGGGACGCCGACCTTCTTCATCAACGGGCTCAAGCTGGTCGGGGCGCGCGACGTGAACAGCTTCACGGAGATCATCGACCAGGAGCTGCAGCGCAAGAACTGAGAGGAGACCCGGCGAGCGCGCCGGCGGACTCGTGAAGGGTCTCTACAGATCGGCCTCGTAGGCGTGCCAGGAGTCGGCGAGCGCCTCCAGATCGGGTCCGAACAGCCGCTCGAAGGCCTCCGGCCCCCCCTGGCCGCGCGCCTCGAGGCGGGCGTAGTCCGAGAACGCCGGCCGCCGCTTCCCCTTCCCTCCCTCCTTGAGGAAGTGGAGAAGCGTCCACGAGGCTCCGTACCCGAGGGCGGACCGGTCGCCGGTCCAGAGCGGGTCGTCCGGGCCCGCGGCGAGCAGGAGACGCAAAGGGACCGGCTCCCCCTCCGCGATTCTTCGGTGGTATTCCCGCAGCGGGGCACGCGGATCGAACTGCATCCGCACGCCGCCCGAGACGATCGTCCCCGACCGCCGGATCTCCCCCGGCTCGATCCTGAGCTGGCTGTCGATCTGAGAGAAGCCGAGGTAGGTCGCGAGCCCTTCCTCGAACCACTTCGAGGGGACGACCCCCGCCTCGTAGACCGTCTCGTAGTCGAGCATGTGGATCGCCTCGTGCACGACGATCGGGATCGGCAGGTGGCCCTCCATATCCTCGCAGGGGATCGCCAGGATGCGGGAGGCCGGGATGTACTCACCGGCGGGGCCGGGGAGGCCGGCCGCGGCGACCTTCCCCGCCTGCCAGATCCGGTGCAGCCTGTCGTGGTCGCTCTTGCGGGCGAAGGCGTAGACCAGGACCTGCTGCTTGAATGGACGGAGGGGGACGATCGCCTCCCAGAACTGGCGGTGGGCCTCGATCGCCGCCTGGATGACCCGCCCGAGCATCTTCACCTCCTCATCGTCGAGGGCGTCGGTGTGGATCAGGAGCTGGCCGATCTCGATCTGCCTCTGGCCGATCCCCATCAGGCGCGCCGCCTCGTTCACGTAGGCGCGGCGCCTGCGCTCGGCGAGGTAGTCGGCGATGTCCGCCTCCACCGCCCGGCGCAGGGCCTCCCCCTCGGGGGCCTCGAGCTTGTGCACGATCCTGTAGGAGATCTCCTCGTCGGCGGCCGACAGGATGGCG
>WNGM01003925.1_pt1 | contig 14394 bp, 8 predicted proteins | sample 5400571 | NCBI WGS metagenome assembly WNGM01 (sample SAMN13153378, study PRJNA577476) | soil metagenome | isolation source: 100 cm soil or saprolite under Garry oak tree replicate 2 | place: USA:California | collected 2016-06-15
CCTTCTTAACTCTGGCCCGTAGTGGTCTGGACTGGTGAAGCATCCAGGACGTACCTATGGACATCGGTCGTGCCGCATTCGCTCCGAACGTAGGTTGTGTTTCAAACCTGAGTCTGCTCAAGTCTTGGGCCTGGAAGTCAAGCTTCCAAACCTCCACCGGGACCTGTCCCGGTGCGGGTACTTGACTCCGATGTAATCACACTGTGCCAGTTGGAAGTATTCATAGCTTCTTCAAGTACGCGATACGCCAGATTCACACCGCTCACTCGTCGATAGTCACTACTGGCACGAAAATCGGAAGGAGGACGAAAGTGAGCAATGCCTTTTTGTAGCGCGGCAAGTACACGCTGGCCATCTGCAGGACTTGAGGCTACGGGTTGGCCCTCGAGTTCTTTTTCAACAGCTTGTAGACGTACCGGCTCCATGTTGACTCCACCCAGCGCCAGCCGGACACGCCGGTAGCAATCATTGGCAATCTCCACCAGTGCGGCGGCATTGAGGAGCGCCACATCGGTAGCGGTACGCCCTATACGCATGAATGACGTACCACAGCCGGTGGCAGGGTGAGGGACGATCACTTCTACAATCAGTTCATTGGAGCGTCGCTCCAGTTCCAGCGAACTATAAGATACGCTCCGCTCCTGTTTACCTTTGAAGGTGACACCTGAAAGCGCTAATCCAGGGCGGTCGATGGTTCCTCCCTCGAGATCGATCTGCATCCTGGAACTAGAGCGCAAGACGACCTCGGCATCCATTACTGCCAGAGCAGTGAGCAGGTCGGCTTGCGAGGCAACGCCTGCAGCAAGCGTACCGCCAAGTGTGGCGCTGTTGCGAATCAAGCGCGAGGGCGAAGATGCCAGAGCAGCTCGTGCCAGCAACCCCATGCCGAGATTTTTGAGTACTGGTGTATCTACCATACTTTGCAGGGTCGTCATTGCGCCGGTATGTATTCCACGAGCATCCTCGGTGATGTACGCCAGACCCAGATCACGTAGATCGACTACTGCCTGGATGCTGTCATTTTGCAACCCAAGTAGGTACGTACCACCTGCCAGGGGCACAGTCTTGATATCTGTACGTGCTAATAAGAGCAGCGCATCGTCGATATCTTCCGCCCAGTGATATTCGAGAAGGTTGAGCAGCATTGTTTTTATCTCTCTAGCGACCCCACCAGGGCGACCGCATGAAGGTGCGCGTTCACGACGCCCCCAGCATGTATAGTCCCACCAGGGCGACCGTGTAGAGTGCCGATTTATCGAGCACGTGGTTGCCCTTACATGTAAAGTCTGGCCTGTCTACTCTACCCCTTCTGAGAGGATGCGTCAAGAAATACGCCCATTGTTCCCAGGGAACGGTGGAAATCCTCCACTACCTTCATCCTTACCTTTAGACAATGCTCTGTAGTGGGAGGAGTGTAAACGTTTCGACGTCGATCAATCCTTGATCGGTGAGTTTCAGGGACGGAATAACTGAGAGTGATAGGAAACTGAGCGTCATGCAGGGATGGTCGAGGGTACAGCCGAGAGCGGCAGCAGTGGCATCAAGCGCTTGCAGTTGTTGCACCAATTCAGCAGCAGGCAGCGGCGAGACGAGACCGCCGAGGGGAAGCGGCACACTGGCACGTACCTCTCCATCAACTACTATGGCGAAGCCTCCTCCCATCTCTTCCAATGCCCGTGCAGCCTTGAGGATGTCGCTGTCATCGACGCCTGCAACAACCAGGTTATGAGCATCATGCGCCACACTGGAAGCCAGCGCCCCACGTTGTAGACCAAAGCCTTTGACCAGGCCCAGACCAACACGGCCACTCGCGTGATGTCGTTCGATTACGACCAGCTTGAGCAGGTCACGGGCGGAGTCTGCAACGATTTCGTCAGCACGGATGGGCGCCTCCTCTTGCAAATGCTTTGTGGTGATCTGTCCAGGCTCTATGCCCACTACTTCGACAAGACCGGGCTGGCCTGTTATACGCAGGTCAGCTTCTTGAATGTCGCCGATATGCACCGTCCCGGTGGCGCCAGGGGAGGCAGTGGCAGGTACATCAACGAGCAGCTTGCCATCACGAGCGACTAGCAGGCCATCTTTGTAAACCGATTCCACTTGAAATGCCTCTAGATCATCCAGTACGACCAGGTCGGCGATAAAGCCAGGGGCTATGGCGCCACGATTGTAGAGCCGGAAGTACTGTGCCGTATTATAGGAGGCAAGGCGTATCGCTTCGACCGCATCCAGCCCCAGTTCGATAGCGCGACGTACCATCGAGTCGATGTGCCCGCGTGTGGTCAAATCCTGGGGGTCGCGGTCATCTGTGACAAAGAAGACGCGCGGGGGATGCAATTCTTTGACGAGGGGAAGCAGCGCATCCAGGTTGTGGGCCGCCGAGCCTTCGCGAATCATGAGCCACATGCCCAGGCGAATACGCTGGCGAGCCTCTTCGAGCGTTGTACACTCGTGATCGGACATGATGCCTGCAGCGGCATAGGCGCAGAGGTCACTCCCGCTGAGTCCGGGAGCATGTCCATCGACAACGAGTCCATGTTTGAGTGTGGCATCAATTTTCGCCAGCACCTGCTCATCAGCATGGAGCACCCCCGGCATGTTCATCATCTCGGCGAGGCCCAGGACGCGCTCATCTTCGAGCAGTGGCAGCAGGTCATCGGCCATCAGGACACGATAAGGACTTTCATAGGACGAGGCAGGAACGCAGGATGAAAGCATGATGTAAGAGGTGAGTGGAAGCCCACGCCCTGATTCGAGGACGTAGCGGATGCCTGCGACTCCCATAACATTCGCAAATTCATGGGGATCAAGCATGACAACGGTTACGCCGCGCGGTGTGACGATACGGGCAAACTCGGCCAGGACGAGCATAGTACTTTCAATATGCATGTGACCATCGATGAGTCCGGGAGTCAACCAGCGTCCCTGGAGATCTCGCTCCTGCTGCCCTACATAGCCCTCACCGGGAGCGCTTATACCAATAACGAGGCCGTCAGCGATAGCAACATCAGCAGGGTAACATTCGCCGCTGCACACATTAACGAGGCGCGCATTACGTAACACAAGGTCTGCAGGCACTTCGCCACGCGCAATTTGAATGCGCCTCTGAAGTCCGTTCATTGTAACACCTTCTCTGTGGGGAGATATATATCTGCATTTTTGAATTATTGCCGCATATAGTACCAAAAACTTATGCAATAGTCGAGGGCTTTATCTCTTCACTTTTTGTGCCAGGCAGGAGGTCTACTGGTCGAGTGGACACGATGCGACATGCCGGTTGTAACCCACCCTCCCAACCCGGCGTATACTCTTTAATAGGCAGCCTGGGTAATCAGCGTTCAATTTACAGAAGGAGGAAACAGCATGAACGGCCTTGGCTCATCACTGGCGAAGCTGATGGCGCTGGCGACCGGCGCGATACTCGGCGTTTTATTATCTCGTTGGTACGAGCAAGCGCGCAGCGCCCGAGTGGAGCAGCAATTTCAGCGCGATAAAGCGCACTATTCCCGTGGGCTTTCCCCCGTAGAGCGGCAACGAGAGAATCAATCGGAGTGAGATAGTTTATCGATCAATTGTCGCGCAACATGTAGCCACTCTTCAGGTGTATCATCAGGTACCGAGCAGCCGTTTGCCAGAATCAGCCGCCGCCCTTTGGTCTGGCTGATGGCAGAAATAATTTCATTTTCAAGCTCGGTCTCGCTGCCCTTCGTGAGCGGGCCGCGTTCCCAAAGGCCGCCCATAAGACATTTGCCGGTGAGCGTTAATGCTTCTTCCAGGCTGGGTCCTGTCAGGCGATCGCTCCAACTCATGACGCTGACTGGATAGTCCACAAAACTATCAAAGTAGAGCATATCCCCTTCTTGCGTTGGGTCGGCATGCACGTGGACGATGTTGAGCCAACCTTTTTGAGCGCCCTCTAAGGCATGCAAATCATAGGGGCGCGCGAGGCGTTCATATTCCTCGCGCGTAAAATCGACGTTGGTGGCGCCCATGCAGGAGAAGAAGATACCACTGGCGCCCGCGTCGATAGCGGCTTCCATCAGCTTACGCAGGTTGGCTGCTATGGTGCCCAGCCCCTCCTCAAATGGTTCGGGGGCTCTGCGGGCCTCTGCAATGGCTAGTTGTTTGCCCATGAAGCGAAAAGCGTAGGTAAGCGGGCTAAACAATGTCAGGATGAGAGGGTAGTCATTGCCGAGTTGGGAGCGTAGTGCCTGGATACACAACAACTGCTGCTGAAACATGGGCGTATCCAGATCCAGGCGAGGCAGGAAACGCATTTGCTCGGCCTCAACAAAGGGTTGTTCCGGGGCAGGATAGGGTAAATCAGGCATTATCTTAATGATATCCAGGTTGAATTTCTGAAGAAAAAACTCCAGTGTGAGTTCAGCCATGCGTTGGCCTGATCCTTCAGGTTTGAAGTGATGCCAGAAGCACAATGGCACTCTATCTACAGGCTCTCCCTTTACTGCTGCGCGAACGCGCTCCCCAGGTGTCATAGTATTCATAAATAGTTCCTTCTCTTTAAGAAAATTTGCTAGCACGGCCCGGGACTCCACCCGCCTTCTCAAGCATTATATCACCTGTCACTAAGGATACAACTTTTCATTTTCGAGACGATGCCAGGTTACAGTCGTGTATAACCAGGGGTACACGATGGCAGAAATACCACTTCCAAGAGTTTAACCAGATGCCCAATTTTATTCAACTCTTGTATAATAGAGATATGTGCAATTCCACGATCATCATCGTCCTCAGTAGATAACTCATAACTAGAGCAAGAAAGGAAGTTTGCGATGAACTGCACTAATTGCGGAACTCCACTTCCACAGGGAGTAGCCTACTGTCCTACTTGTGGAACCCGAGCACCTACTTATTACTCCTCTGCTGAGGCAGCACCCGATGCTCCTACCATCGCGTCTTCATCTGCTGGCGCAGCATCGCGGTTACCGCCCACCGACTATGGTAGCCCGTCGTATGGAGTAGCCTCACCATCCCCGTATAGGGCGCCACTAGCAACCCCATACGACCCCTACAACGCTCCCCCGCTCACACCTCCTCCATCTCCACCTCCACCACCACGTCGGGGTATTCGTATCGCCCTGCTGGTCGGTGCCGCTCTGCTCGCACTGATCATCGTTGTTGGCGGTGTAGTGGTACTGCTGCGCCCAGGAGCGCGGACCTCGTCTCCCACCTCACCGACACGTTCCCCTGCCCAGGCCACTGCGACGGCTGTCGCACAGGTCAATGCCATGGCGACGGCCACTGTGGTAGCACGCCAGAACATCTACATCAATGCTACCCAGGGAACTCCCTTCCTCAATGATCCCTTGAGCACCCAGGACAGCAACAATTGGGATGAAGATCCGGGTTGTGCCTTCAGTGGAGGAGTCTATCACGTCAGAGAGTCAATAGCGGGAGACTTTCATATCTGCAATGCGGGGTCGACCAACTTTGGAAACTTAGCCCTTCAGGTGCAGATGGTGATTACTCAGGGTGATGGTGGAGGCGTTTTCTTCCGCTCTGACTTCCTGGGCAACAACGCTTATTATTTCTTCGTCGACGTGAACGGGTCATACCGTCTGGAGGTATGGAAGAACAATAGCAAGCTCGCAGAGTTGACAAGCGGCAGCAGCCCAGCTTTCAAAACGGGTCTGAACCAATCCAACACGATTACCGTGGTTGCGAAAGGTAGCAATTTCTATCTGTTCATCAACAGGCAATATGTCGCCAGCGCGAGTGATACGAACTTCACTAGTGGTCAAATTGGCCTGATTGCTGATGAGGACACCCATTCGACAGATGTGGCCTACAGCAACCTGCAAGTTTGGAAACAGTAAAGCACCTGTTCAGAAGGGGATAGACAAAAATATATCTTTTGCGAGCATCTCTATTTAGAAGGTCTTGGCACCCTCTACTATAGAGACAAGCGCCAGAGTAATCACGAAAACGAGGATGATAAGGAGCAGCAGTACTACCCAGAAGGTGGCAGAACGTCGTGATAGACCAGGTGGCGATGACGTATGAACTTCACCTGGCGCCTGGACGCATGGAGTGGGGGATTCGTGGCTGGCAATAAGACCTTCTTCCAGGCAAAGAAGAGGCGTTTGCCCATCCGCTTCAGGCTCCTCTAAAGTTGATTCTCGCGAGTACGCTGCCAATGCAACAGGCGCGGGGTGCAGCGGATTGGCAGGGTGGGGGGAATCCAGGTCACCTATGGGTACTTCCACCTTTCCTACGGCAGGGAGTGCGAGGGTAGCACGATTATACTTGTTTGCAGCGGCAGAGATCGCTCTCGCCTGGGCAGGAGCGTTTATCTCTCTTTGCCGCTCTCTGCCTGCCAACTTGCGGACCGGATATGAATGCATCGCCATATGCAATGCCGCATCATATGCTTGCGAAAATCCGATAATGTTCGGGTAGCGTTCCTGAGGCAGTTTGGCCAGGGCTCGCAGAAATACCTCGTCCAGTTCACGGGGGAGGGAAGGATTGTAGACGCTGGGTGGAGCAGGTGGGGTGGAACGATGATGGTGAAGCAGTTGACTTGTTTTTCCTTCAAAAACAGCCCGGCCCGTCACAAGCTGGTAGATCATTACTGCCAGTGCGTATTGATCAGAGGCTGGTCCAACCTGGATAGAAGAAGCCAGGGTGGGATCATCAAATTGCTCGGGCGCCATGTAGAGAGGTGTACCAACTGAACGATAAAGAGAGCGCCCACTGCGGTAGAAGGCAGCTAACCCAAAATCGGCGAGCAGCAGGTGGGGAATGCCATGAGGAAAGATCAGAGATAATTGGCCATAGCGCCTGATATTGACTGTGCCGCGCTCGACACGGATCAAAAAATTCGTGGGTTTAATATCGCGATGAACGATGCCATGATCATGTGCGTACTGCAATCCAGCAGCAGCATGTGAGAGATAGTGGCCCGCCTCCTCGGCGGAGATAGGCCAGCTGAAGCCAAATTCCTGGGTGCGGCGCTGTAACCAATTCCACAATGAACCCATGGGTAGATAAGGCATAACAAGATAGGTAATTGGTTGGCCGCCCGGCTCGATGACCTCCTCGTCAAAATGATAGAGTGACAAAATATGTTCATGATTCAGGCCTGCAACGGCTCGGGCCTCGCGCTCGAAACGCATAGCAGCTTGCTTGCCTTCAGGTGCATCAGGAACAGCGCGCAGGTCGCCGCAAATGACCTTTATTGCAACTTTGTGCCCGATGCGTAAGTGTTGTGCCAAATAGATATCGCCCATGCCACCGCTTTCGATGAGTTTGAGTAGACGATACCCACCGAGAGTCTTCCCCATCAACATTTTCATTTGTTCTTTCCTTATTGAAAAAAGCAAAAGTAGGAGTATAGGTGTCAGGCCTGGTCAGGATACTCTCGAAGAGATGTGGAGAGATTTGCACACCACCATGCCCATCACACACCGGATAGCAGATCTTTCTAAAATACAGTATACAAGGGCGTGCCAAGCCTTCTGACACCAGGCCTGGCACGGGGAGCAGATCGATTTTTATGTCAGGCGACGCCGAGTTGACGTAAAGCATCGTAGGCAGGAGCAGCGAACTCCGGGCGCGTCTCCGCGAGCTGGCGCAGGGAGGCGGCAGCATCGACATCATGGTACTGCGCTGCAAGCTGGCAGGCGATGCGCACAACGCTATCACGCGGGTCACTCAAGGCTTCACGCACGAGCATGCGACTGCGCATGTCCTGACCAGTAGGATCAAGACGTCTCAGTGCTTCAAAAGCCTGGGTGCGCACGTATGGGTCGAAGTCCCCAGCGGCGCGGATGATAAAGTCAAGCGCACTGTGATCATTCAATTCGGCAACCGCGCGAATAACTGCCGCGTAGACAATACTGCCAGGGATATCAGGATCTCCAGCAGTCAGGCTGTCGCGACGTTTGGGGCGGGCGGCCCGCGACCCGAGATCTACGGTCCGGCTGGCAAATTGAAGTAGAGAACCTGTAACACGCTGGTCGCCCAAGCGCCCCAGCGTTTCACAGATACTTCCCAGCCGTAGAGCCTGTTCGCGATCGGTTATGCGCGAAACCGCATCAAGGCGCACAGTAAGCATGGTGACAGCGCGCGGCTCACGCAATTCACCAAGTACTTTCACACAAGGGACGAGAGCTTCTTCATCAGAACCAGCGAGAGTCTCCAACAAGACGTCCCGGCCAGGACCGTTCATCCAGTGCTCGACATCGGGCATCATTGGCACGCAGGCATAGACAGGCTGCACAATGCGAGGGTCTTGCATGACACCACGCGCTATGTCTGTCCAGTAACGACCGAGCAACATGGCGAGGCGATGTACTGCTATCACATTGCGCCAGTTTGGTGTACTGCGGGCGCTATCAAAAAGGGCCGTGGCCAGTGCTGGCAAATCACGTTCGAAAGCGATTGGCAACGTATCTGCACCTGCACTGCTCATGCTATCCTGGAAAACCTGGCTGGCAATCATTACCGCCTGTTGGGAAAGGCGTGGGGCAATTTCTTGTCCTCCTCGAATGTAGCGTTCCAGCGCGATGGTGCGGTATAGCGGGACGGCTATATAACTTTCAAGGCCAAGGGCACGATCGAGGCCGCTGGCCAGCAGGAGTTCCTGGAAGCTGGGTCGATTCAACGTTACACATGTCTCGATGATATCGACCTTCGCCCAGCCTTCGGCTTCCGTGAGAGCACTAATAAGAGCCTGGAGTGAAGCAGTGGTAGCCTGTTTTGCCAGTGACTGCGTTGCATAAAGCGATGAATTACCATCGGCAGCCAGTTTACCCAATGCCTCGGAGAGTTCCGCCGACTTGTAGTTGCCCAGCATAAGGATGGCATAACGCCTGGCACGACCAACCATAGATTCGGCAGGATTCGCATTGGGAGGAAGATCGGTTGTGTCATCCTCTTTCATTACTTTCAGCCAGACGGGGACCAGATTGCCAGCCCGGTCTATTTCCAGAAGGGTGGCCGTCAACGGCGGAGCCCACTGCTGTACCGGGCCCACATTGAGTAGTGGCATTACCCGCGCGACGGTATCCTGTACGGAGACTCCGCCCCAGCGAAGATCGGTCACCAGTGTGGTCATTTCGGTGCGCAGTTCGCTTAGCCGCTGTTTCACTTCTGGCGCATCGACATCAAGGGCGGGCATTGGGTGCCGTACGGCAAGATGTTCAACATTGCCAGCGCGGCCCTGCTGTTTTTGCGCAGCTGGCGTCATCGTCATAAGGCCCGCTTTAGCAGGAAGTATTGGCGGGGTCGCCGTATCAAATGTTGGGGATTCGCCGAGGCGCACTTCCCCCATCCCAGGTTCTTGTTCATCGCTATCGATATAATTAGTAGGTTCCAGGCCTGTATCAGACATCAAATTTCTATCCTTCTGCTACACGATTCTCTGAGGGCTATTCTCAAATAGTTCTGATGAACACAATAGCCGTATTATAGGGCTCATTGTACCTTTCTCTGCGTATACGGTCAAGAGCGAAAAGTTCACATTCAAAACAGGCAAAAACGTTGCAACATACGCTTATGCGGTTACGTAGAATACTAGAGAAAACCAGGACAACTTTAGATAGCAACGGCCATATTCAAGGAGCCATATAGATATGCAGAATCAAGAGATGCAGTTCGCCGACCCTGAGTGGCGGCGCCCGCAACAGACCAACTCTGGCACGAGTCAGCAGGAAAGTTTCAATCCGCAGCCAATCAATGTCGATCGCGCCCCGCAGCCATTCAATACCGACCCACGCGAGCAGTTGCAGGAAGAACGCGTATATAACGAGGCAGGTTCCTATGGTGATTTTGGCGCGCAGAAGATTGGCGCTCCCCAGTCCAGGCAAAGACAAAACAGGCGGCGCAGCCCCTGGTTGTGGGTGATTGTCTTACTGGTTATCATGGCACTCCTGGGCGGCGGCCTGAGCTTGCCTCGCGGCGGATACAATTTCAGCAAGGTCGAACCGGCGCACACTTTTTCGGTCGGCGCGCTCCCAACCGTTGTGATCAATGACGATGTTGGCACCATCCATGTCCACACAGGTAGCGCAAATAATAACGTGGTTGTCCAGGTCACCGATGTGAGCCGGGGCCTGGGGAACAATCCAGCTAATGGGCAGGTGAGTTACAACCAGGACAGTGCGAACAATACGGTTACTGTTAACGCGAACAGCGGCCCTGGCTTCTTTGGCTCCAATAGTGTCGATATCGAAGTAACGGTGCCTACGGATAGTAATCTACAGATCAAGACCGATACGGGCGAGGTCGATGTCACCGGGATCACCGGCCAGATGTCATTGTCGAGCAACACCGGTTCTATCCACGCGGTGCAAGATTCCCTGACCGGGCAATCCATCCTGCATACCGATACCGGCTCGGTTACATTTGAGGGTACCATTGATCCTAAGGGGTCATACCAGTTCGAAACCAACACGGGTTCGGTCGATGTTACCCTGCCAGGCAACTCATCCTTCCACTTGGATGCTTCAACCGATACCGGCTCCATCAACTCTGATTTCCCGGGTGTGAACGTACAGCACGGCGACTTCACCGGGGCAAGCGCTCATAGTGACGTGGGCAATGCGCCAGGTGCAACGGTGACGCTGAAGGCTGACACAGGATCGATTAGCCTGCACCAGGGACCATAGCCTCCAAAGTGATCTATGTGCTTATTTGTTTGCCTCGTTAGTATACTGGATACATGCGGTGTGGTGTAGAGGAGAGGCAGATAATGTCAGTAGAGACGCATTTTTATGATTTAACCTGCCAGGTGCGAGATCTTATCGGCTGCGGAACCGTCAACCTGCTCATCGGCTGTCCCGAGCCGAAGTTGCGTCACCCCTTGCTCGATTTGTTCCCTAACAATAGTTATCGCTATATGGGATGCAACGGCTTGACAGGCATAGATCTTTTACTGGTTGACGAACAGGTACGCGCTTTGTGTGACTTGGCGGTGCAGAGCGGACAGGTACAGAGCGCCAACCACGTGTGGCTGCATTTCGGAGACATCCCTATACAAAGTATCGCCGCGGCGCCTCTCGAGCGTCCGGGAGGTGTGCTGGGGCTCTTTCTGTTGACCGATCCACATGCAGGAACCTTTAGTCATGGCGAGTACCTGTTACTGAGCAGCTACCTGGCTACAGCGGCAAAGAGCGTGGAACAGGTCCTGCGCAAGCTGCATAACGCGCTGCTTCACCTTTATCTGAACAGGGCAAGAAACGATGCGCCGGTGGAGCTAAAAGAGGCTCTCGTTCACCTGGAACAGCAACTGCAGAGGCGGTCACATATTTTTTCATATACAGACCAGCCAGCAGAAAAAAGCCAGCGCCCGGAAGCAGCAGAGAAGCCTGCTGCAGTGGGTGGGGTAATCATCGCCGCAGGACAGGAACCCGGCGATGAATTTATTTCTATCATCAGTCATGAACTGCGCATACCACTCGCGTCTATTAAAGGCTACGCGGGACTCTTACAAGCATACGGGACAGGTGAAAATGCCGTCCCGGAGATGACAGCGGCACGCCAGCAATCATACCTTAATACTATTATGGAGCAAGCCGATCACCTGGAGGTTCTGATTGATGATCTCCTCAATATGTCGCACATTCATGCAGGACGTTTAGCGCTGCGTTTCACACATGTTGATGTGTCTCAACTCTGCCAACAGGTGGTCGAACTGGCCCAACAAAGGATGAGCCAGCAGCAGCCTGGGCGCTATGTTATTCGCTGCTTGCTGGATGAAGGGCTGCCGCTTGCATTGGCAGACCCTGACCGCGTACGGCAGGTGCTCACAAACTTGCTGGAGAATGCTATCAAGTATTCACAGAGAACTCCCATGTTACATGTTACTGTACGTGACCAGGGAATTGGCATCGCGCACGATCAGTTAACACTTCTCTTCAAGCCTTTTAGCAGGTTGGAACAAACTGGAACAGATCAAATTCCTGGTGCAGGCCTGGGCCTCTATATAGCGCGTAAACTTGTCGAGGCGATGAATGGGAGTATAACACTTCATAGCAGCGCAGGAGAAGGAACGAGTGTGACGTTTACGCTGCCTGTGGTCGGTGCTGGTGGTGAGATAGCACCCTGAGGGAATATTTCTAAGTGACTAGGGCTGGGGCAAGTCCTGCTTTCAGTGCATGCTCCATACGGTTATTGTACCACCTCCTCACAGACACAGAGCATCACAGCAGAAAATAAGAGAACCAGGAAGGCAGAGTATGACACGAATCGTTCACCTTAATGACCCTCATGCGCCGCAAGCCCTAGAAGCACACACAAGCAAAAAAGATGTAGCAACACTAACAACAGCAAGCGAAAAAAGGCAGCGTTCATCGAACAATGAGGCAAGACGAGAAGAGCGGCGAGGACAGTGATGAACACCCACGAACAAGCCCCGCCGAATCTCTCCTTCGGACCCTTATGCTATTACAGCAAGCCATTTAAGACTTCTGGCTGTGCCATTCAAGCGACATCATAAATTGAATGCAGTCCATGAACCCTCTCAGAAGGCTTTGCGAAACACCTTGCTCATTTGACACTCTGACAGCTAAACCCACTGATCTCTACGAACGATGGCGAACATCAGCGAACAAAGTAGCTCGAAGAAAGCACCATTAGAGCCATTCGATAAACTGCCAAGAGACCCAAAAATGGGATGATGGAAATGAGTGGCCCCTCATGGATGACATTTTCGACTCCACACTTAGCCTATGTCAAAATCATAGAGCACTAATACATTCATGTTGTCAGGTTTACCGTATTATTCTATAATAACGCTAGGAACTAAAGTATACAACCTAAAATGGCAATAGTGGCGTGAAAGAATAGTCTCCTATGCTTCTTCTAAAGCAAGTAGCAGGGGTTTAGTAACTATAGTTTTTGTGGTAATGCGCGTAGGGCATGTTTTATGTATGTACTGTAGTATTAAACTCGGCAAGGAGGCTTCATGGAGACGAGAACAGAGATTATCAAGACAGAACTTGCTAATGGCGCTTCCATCTGAAAATCACCATTGAATGGGGCGAGTAGCTATGTAGTTAGCATGGGGGAAAGCATGGAGCAATCACTATATGAGTTGTTGCGCCAATGTACAGTGAGAATCTCACTACCTGGGAGAACTGAACATGGCACTGGTTTCTTTGTGGCTCCAGGACTGATCCTCACCTGCGCTCATGTCATCAAAGGCTCAAAGCAGGAAACAGGTTCAGTTGAGGTGTATTGGGGTGATCAGACCTACAGCGCGACGATCAAGACTATACAAGTTGACGCTGATCTGGCATTATTACAAATAGGCCTGACAAAGCATCCTTGCGTCTATCTACAAATAGGGGTAACACCTTTTGATACCCTGTACAGCTATGGATATACTGACGACCACCCCGATGGCGATCCCGCAACATTTACGCTTGAAGGCAGAAATCAGGAAGGGCAACTCAAGTTCAAATTTGGACAGGTCCGACCAGGGCTAAGCGGTGCGCCTGTGTTGAATGCGCGAACAGGGTATGTCTGTGGAATTGTTCAGCTTACGCGTGATCGCAATAATGATCTGGGAGGAAGAGCGATCCCGACTACAACTGTATTCCGGGAGCTTCCTGAAATAGAGCCGTTACAGAGACAGTTTCATTTAAAAGATCAAAGTTGGACAACTCTTCTCCCGTCTCCTGTTGGTGATCAGAATCGCCAGCGTTTGCTGAAGAAAGTCAGAGCTTTCTGGATAACGAATGTGCTGGAGGAGTCCCTACAGGGTGCTACACTCATTGCACCTGATCTGAGCAAGCAGCCAGAAGCGACAGTAGATCCCTGGCATCGCATACTTCAGCAGCCGGATAAAGCGGCAGAGCCACTACCGGCAGGGACACTTATTACTCAGGTCTATGATGGTGCAGAGGGCGAACTGCTGATTCTTGGGGAGCCTGGCTCAGGAAAAACGACACTGCTATTGGAACTGGCGCGTGAACTGCTGGACCGTGCCAGCATCAATGAAAACCATCCCATACCTGTGGTATTCAACTTAGCCTCATGGACAGCACGCAGACAATCCATTATCGATTGGCTGGTCAATGAGTTGAATGACAAATACCGGGTACCGCATAAGCTTGGTCAGTCCTGGGTTAACGCCAACCAGATACTACCGCTCCTTGACGGGTTGGATGAGGTACCCAAAGAACACCGCGCGGCATGCATCAATGCCATTAACGCCTATCGGCTTGATCATGGCTTAGTGCCAATTGTGATATGCAGCCGGAGTGCTGACTATCTCGCGTTGACGACACGGGTGCAGATTCAGCATGCAGTTGCTGTGCAACCGCTTACTCCGCAACAGATCGATGGCTATCTATTGAGTGGTGGTGAGCAATTGGAAGCAGTACGTGTTGCGCTGCGAGACGACCCGACATTGCACGAGTTAGTAGA
>WNGM01009834.1_pt1 | contig 14387 bp, 9 predicted proteins | sample 5400571 | NCBI WGS metagenome assembly WNGM01 (sample SAMN13153378, study PRJNA577476) | soil metagenome | isolation source: 100 cm soil or saprolite under Garry oak tree replicate 2 | place: USA:California | collected 2016-06-15
GCAACAAGTCCTTGCAGGAAGGTAGGCTGTTTGCTCATCGTGAGGGATTCTATATCCCATGCTTGAATCTTTAAATGACTACAAGCCGGATTTCTCGCCCGGCAACTGGACCGATCGCGACAGGCATTTCTTGCAAGCATTCGCAACCAACCCCGACGGCGTAGTGTCGGTTCTGCGCAATCTTCCCCCGGAAATCACGGGCGCGCTTTGCTCGCGTGCAAGCCGTGCCGCACGTTCGTTGCTCGAGGTATTGCTGAGGGAATACATCTATCCGATCGTGAACGGCGAGGACCGTGCTCTGGCCGAAGAACTGGAAGAAACGGTTCGATTCCTGACGCACCATGGGTTCAAGAACATTCTCAACAATCAGCGCGCCCAGGCCTTCTATTCTAAATGGCTTTCACAGTACGGCGACGACTCCATCGCACAGATCACCGGCACGCACGTGATCTTGTGGGGCGTTTCCCAGGTCGCGATGAAGTTTATCGAGGATCAACGTGTTGGTTTGGAGCCGATCGAAAAATCGACCCGTTACGTGAACTTCGGGACGAAAGTCGGCGGCCGCTATCTCTATTACATTCCAAGACCGGATCTGGAGCGTCACCGTCTCAGCGGCGAATACAGTGCCACGATGGATTACTTGTTCGATACCTATGTCGCGCTGCTTGCGCCATTACACGATTGGCTTCGGAAAAATTTCGAGGAGAACGATTCTATCCTCGAGAAGAAAGCGTTTGACACCTTGCGTGGCTTGCTGCCCATGGCAACGCTGGGTCAAGTTGCGTTTCGTGGCAATGCGCAGGCCTTCGAATACCTCATCAATCGGACAGCTCGCCACTCGCTGGGCGAGTTGCGCTGGCTTTCGGCCGAAATAAAGCACGAATTGGATAAAGAGATCCCATCTTTGTTGCTGCGAGTCACGGACGCAAAATCGAAAGACTATCAAACATACCTCAGCCAACGTTATGGTGCAGTGAAGGAGTCATTGCCGGCACTGGAGCTTGAACGAGGCTTCAAAGCCGAGGTGCGCCTTGTTGAATACGATCCTGAATCTGAGACGAAGATCCTGGCGGGACTCCTCTTCCGTGAAACGCATGCGATTTGGGATCAGGCATTGAATACAGCAAGAGGTCTCAACGAAGCAGAGAAACGTCAGGTTTTCGAGCGATATCTGCTCCAACGGTCGGCCCGGTGGCAGAAAGTCGGACGGGCGTTCGAGAACGCCTATTTGCGGTTCGAGATCGTGATGGACATTGGATCGTATCGCGATCTCCATCGTCACCGCATGATGACGCAGGAGCGCCAAAGCTTCTCCACCTTCCACGGCTACAGCGTTCCTTTGGAGCTCCAGCAGTGCGGTCTTGCCTCGAGATTCGAAGAGGCTCTTGACCGTGCCGACCGGCTCTTCCGGAAGATCGAGCCGATCGACCGTGAGCTGGCACAGTACGTTGTGCCGTTAGCCTACCGCATTCGGTTTTACCAATGGCAGAACTTCAGGCAGTTGTTTTGGGAGACGGAGCTTCGGACGGTTTCTCAGGGACATCCGGATTACAGGTTCATCGAACAAGAGAAGTATCGGTTGGTCAAGGAGAAGTTTCCCCTCATCGCGTCTTTCATGCTGGTGGACATGAATGACTACACCATCGCCCGGCGTGGTACAGAGGAGCAGATTCTGGCTAGAGAGAAAAAGTTGATCGAGAGATTGCGGAAGGAGGATTAACACGGTTGGCTGGAGGAGGCGCGATCGCCACTGTCTAACAGCCATGTGCAATCAGCCAAAGCAATTGTTGAGGATATTGCACATCTTTGTTGCGTACCGCAAAGGGCACGTAGAATTCGACGCCCTCTCCGCTTGCAAGAGTTGTCCTTCTCTTAGCGCCTGCTCTAGCCTGCGGACCATCCCACATGATAGCGACCGCTTTCCTTTGGCTTCTCGAAAGGGGTCGAAATCGTGAGGCCCCCGGGCGTTTGGGGGCTGAGGCCGTGGGTCCCAGCCCCTTTACCGCAGAAAACTATCTAATCGTGATCTTCTCTATATCCCATAGCGTGCAGGATCCCTTGTAGAGGACGTTGTCGGACTCGGCGTGCAGCGAATGGATCAGACAGCCGGTCTGACCACGACCCAGACTCGTCTGCGCCCAGCCGAGGAGTTTTCCAGTGTTCTTGTCGAGCTGATATATTTTGCCGGTTCCGTCGCCGCTGTAAACATACTTTGAAGTGATCTGAACTGACCATGGCGCGCCGATGCCCGCGATCGTCTTCTTGAAGTTCAGATCCGTGTCGTACACCTGAATTCGGAAGTTGCCCCGGTCGGCGACATACACGAGGCCCTGCTGTGAATCCACGGCGATGCCATGCACCGTGTTGAACTGATTCTGGCCAGCCCCGCGCGTGCCCACTGACTTTATCCAGACGCCATCTTTGGAGAGCTTGACGACGCGAGAATTGTTATAGCCATCGGCCACAAAGATATTGTCCTGCGCATCCCAGGCGAGATCCGTTTGCCGGTTGAATGTGCCGACGCCTCCAGACGGAAAGCGCTCGGTGTCCTTCTCGCCCCGCTCGACGTACTTTTCAAGGTAATCAATGGCTTCCGGCTTGCGGCCGAGGACCATCTTGACCATGCCGTTCGGATCGAACTTCACGATCATGTTCGAGCCTTCATCCACCATCCAGACGTTGTCGTACTTATCGACCCGCACCGCGTGCGCGAAGGATGCGGCGTAGTTGCCCGGCCCCCAGAGCTTGACAAACTTCAGGTTTTCATCGAACTCGAAGAGTTCCGCAGCCGTTCCGCCGCGGGAACTGCCGCTGGTGCCTGTGCGCGAATAAACAAAGAGGTGGCCCTTCGAGTTCTTGGACACCCCTTCCGTTTCGCCGATCGTGTGGCCGGGGATCGTGAGCGGCAGCACTTCCTCCTTGACCTGCAACTTCGGAGTCGCCGCCTCCAGTTCAAGTTGTTGTTTCTGCCTTGCCTGCGCCTCCGGATTGTTGGCGCCGCCTTGGCCCTGGATCCGCAGCGCCCCCGCAGTCATCGCGGCGCTAAGGACGAGCAAAGAAAACACTACTGAAGAACGTTTCATGTCGTGAATCTCCTTTTGGAAGTTAGCTCTCTCATCGGACCTGGGACAATTCCGCACAATTGCCATTTTCACCTTGGCGAATTGAGCCATGTTACACCCACATATGACACAATACGAAGACCTGGGCAATCGCCGAACCGTTACAAGAGCCGAGCTCCGCAGAGTCCAGTAGGATTTGGCCGTTCCGTGGAACTCGGGCCTCAGAGGAGCGGCGGCGGACGCCTTAAAGAACTCTTGTCTCTCTCTCCCAGCAACATTGCGTCAAGTGGAGGCCTCTCCTCGCAAACCTCGGGACCCCGAAGTCACGTCTTAGAGTTGCGAAGCTTTTTCCAGGACTGATAGTTTTTTGGCACATCGAGATTTTTAAGGCGGTGCCAAGCCTGGATTGCTTGTTCTTTGGTTGCATTCTTTTCTGACGACAAATAGTCGCTTAAAAAATTGATGTATCTTCCTACGGGAATTTGAGCGAATTTTCCTTCTACTTGATTGAGCTTTACATATTGTTTTACCAGGTCTTCGTAGGTGATTTGGATCCCTTTGGTCAGCTGCTCCTCACGCCATCGATTGAGGCGGTAGCGCGCCCCCGATTTTCTTTTTAGTTTGGGCACCATCTTTTTTGCTTCTCTAACAATAAATTCTTTTGTTTCTTTATTGCTTGTGTAATTGACTACGGGAAGTTTGAGGGTGAGTCCTTTTTCGACGTCTTTCACTCCAGATTTTGAAAGGTTTCTCTTTGTTGGAGTTGCAATTTTTCCCGTTTTAAGAAATGTCTTGATGGCTTTCTCGATTTCGTCTTTTCGCAATTTATTCGCTGAAGGGATTCCAATGGATTCGGCGAACTCTTTGATTTCGGTCGCGTACCAATAGCCATTCTCGAATTGCTCCGGGGTCATCGACTTTGAAAGTTTTTGTTTCATTTAATCCGCCTGATAAAGTTTCGTTCATAGCCTTCGAAACGCTATGGCGAAACAGTACTGGCCAAATGAAGATCTCATCGGGAAGCGAATCACTCTGGATTATGTGCCCGATGAGCAGCCGCGCGAGATCATTGGCATCGCTGGTGACACGAGGTTATTCCGCATGCAACGCGAAGCGGAGCCGATCATGTACCTGCCCCATGAGCAGCAGGCGCCGCGCTGGTTAGGCGCTAGCTTGGTACTTCGAGCCGGGATGTTCTTTGTCGTGCGTACAACAGGAGACCCTTTGAGACTGCAACCTTCACTACGCCATGCTGCTGCCGAAGTGGATCGCAACAAACCCGTAGCAAGCGTCCAATCTTTTCATACCCTTTCACCTCGCAGAGCGGCACGCCGGCTCGAAGATCAAGTTCGAGCAAGATAATCGAATGCGAGTTTGACTGCCATTGAACCTTCGCCCACTGCGGAGGCGACGCGGTTCATGGCGCCCGCTCTCACATCTCCGGCTGCGAACAGTCCGGCGACGCTGGTCTCGAGCGGCAGGGGCTCGCGTTCCTCTTTCCAAATGCGCGGAAATTCGTCCGAGGAGCGGAGATCACGTCCGGTGAGCACGAAACCCTTTTCATTTCGCAGGACGGCGGGCGGCAGCCAATCGCTGTGGGGGCGAGTGCCGATAAATACGAAGAGGGCGTCTGTCTCTTCGGTAATTGGCCGCTCGCTGTCGAGTGATTTTAACCAAACCCGTTCCAGGCGTCCGTCTCCTTCGACCCGATCGATCTCCGTGCGCAGGCGAATCCGAATGTTGGGAATCTGGGCGAGTTGTTCAACGAGGTAGGCCGACATCGTCTCGGTCAAACCATGACGGCGCACTATTATCTGCACGTCGCTCGCAAAACGGGAAAGATAGACTGCGCTTTGTCCTGCGGAATTTCCTCCGCCGACAACGACAACTGGGCGCCCCCGGCACGAGGTGGCCTCCGTAACAGCGGCGCCGTAATAGACGCCAGCCCCGATGCGAGAGGCGATGCCCTCGGCAGGATGTTCCCGATACGTCATCCCGGTAGCCGCGATCGCGGCGCGCGTCAGCATCTCGCGTCCGTCACGCAGAACCAGGCGCTTGTATCCTCCTTCCACAGAGACTCCACAGACTTCAACGGGAGTCAGAAACTCCGCGCCGAGCCTCTGAGCCTGCGCCAAAGCACGCCGCGTGAGATCGCTTCCGCTGATTCCACTTGGGAAACCCAGGTAGTTCTCGATCCTCGAACTGGTGCCGGCCTGTCCTCCAGGCCCGTGGGAATCGAGCAACAGTGTCCGCATGCCCTCGGACGCTCCGTACACGGCAGCGGCCAGACCCGCCGGACCTGCTCCGACGATGATCAGATCGTACAGGTCGTGGGCGGCTTCGGTGCTGAGCCCGAGTTGTTCGGCGACCTGCCGCGGTTCCGGATTACGCAAAACGACACCGTCTTCCAGAAACAGGGCCGGCAATTCATTGGTTGCGACACCGGCCGCTTCCAACAAGACGCGGGCATCCGCATCGCGTCCTGATTCCAACCAGCGATAGGGAATCAGATTGCTTCCGAGAAAGTCCTTGATTGCATGCGAGCGGGGCGACCACGGATGTCCTACCACACGCAGCCTGGTGACCTCCGGCCGGTATTCGGCTTGCCAGGCCGAAAGCAGATCGTCGATGGGAGGAAACAGGCGTTCCTCGGGAGGGTCCCAGGGTTTCTCAAGATAATGGTCGAGGCGCACTTCGTTAATGGCGCGCACGGCTGCTTTGATATCGGAATAAGCCGTAAGCAGGACTCGTCTTGCGGCAGGGTAGAGTTCGCGGCATTTTGCCAGTACATCCACACCGAGCATCGCCGGCATGCGTTGATCGCTGATGACCATGGCCAGAGCATCTCCACGGGTTTTCAGCTCGCGGACGGTGACGAGCGCAGTCTCTCCGGAGGAGGCGGCGAGAACGCGGTAATCCCCCTGATAGTGCGTCTTCAAATCCCGCCGGAGGGCCGCCAGTACCTGAGCGTCGTCGTCAATGGCGAGGATGACGGGTTCGTTCATGAATTGCTCTTGGGAATAGCAGTATCAGCAATCGGAAGCCGGACGCGAAACTCGGTGCGTCCCGGACGTGAGTCCACTTCAATCTCTCCATTATGCCGCTGCACCAGACGCCGCACGATATCAAGACCCACCCCCGTGCCGGCGCCCACGGGCTTTGTCGTGAAAAACGGATCGAAAATGCGATCGCGAATATCGGAGGGAATTCCCGGACCATCATCAATGATTCGAACCACGATCGCGCCTCCCTCGCGGGCCGCGGTCAATTCGACCCGGCCTTCCGCGCCAACTGCATCGAGCGCGTTGTCTGCCAGGTTCGCCCATATCTGGTTGAGTTCACCGCCGAACCCGTTAACCCGAGGCAGGCCGGGCTCGGTTCGAAGGGAGAGGCTCACGGATCTTTCCCTGGCTTTCGATCCGAGAACCACAACCGTATCGGTCAATCCCTGTTCGATGTCCACAGGCTCGGGCACGCTGGCGCGGTCCATCTGCGTGAATCCTTTAACGGAGGCGACGAGATTGTACACACGCGATGCGGCTTCCTGAATCTCCGCGGTCAACCGGTGAGTGGAGAAATCCGCAGCGAGCCACACAAGAGCGATGTCGAGAGCCTTTCCATCGATCGCGCCCGCAAGCTGATCGAGCGCGTCGAACGTCAGATCCGTCTCTGCCAGTGGCTCTGCCGCCGCCGTGTTTGCGCCGTGCTTCTTCAGCCAGTTTGCAATCGATCTTTCGCGATCCTCCTGTTCGAGCGGAGAGCGCACCGATTGCACGCGCAAAGATAAAGATATAGAGATTTGCCGGATCGCATCGATCGCGGCAACCTGTTCCATGGTGAGACCGGCGGCTCCCAAATCGTGCGATGCCGTTCTGACACTGTCGATGCTGGCCGCGAGTGCTTTGGCGCTCCGTGTGAGAGCGGAGGCCGGATTGTTCAATTCGTGAGCGAGTCCAGCCGCAAGCTTTCCGAGCGACACCATTTTTTCGTCGTGCAGGTAACTCGATGTGAAGTGCCGGGCGCGATCGACCATTAAATGAACGAGTATGGCCGTCAGCTCGTGGCAATCGCAAATCATCTGAGGCAAATCGCCGCTGGGGACCGTCACCACTTCGGTGGGTTCTTCCGCTACTACATCTCCGGGTGGCGCAATCAGCCGGGAATACGGCATCATACCGGTGATATCTCCTCCCCGCCACTCCATGATCTTGCCAAAGAGCGCAGACGGCCGCGATTCGCCACCCATTCGATCTGCGGTTGTGGTGCGGCACTGAGTGTCCGATGCCCCGACAGGCGTTCGAGCAGAGATTTTGACATGAAACGCGCCCCTTTTCGGCGATACGATAACACTGAAAGGACTCGAAGCGCTTTTCCTTTGACGCGCGTCGAGAGTCGCCCGCCACATCAGGCGATTCCGTGGGTTGTCATCATGGAACGCATGAAAGCAGATAAACCCACCGTGATGCAGCGGCAAGTGGACTTGCTGAATGCTCGTTATGATTTGTCCGACCGGCCCGCAGAAGGCGTGACTATGTTCCGGGGCAAGCAGGTTCAGCAGGGTGTCCGCGTCAAACTGCCACAGGGCGTATTGGCCACCTCGCTCAAAAGACAAGCCGAGCGGTCACTAAATTGCTTTGGGAATAAAATCGCCGCATTCGTGGTCTATGAAAGTGTCGGCGCGGTGCGTGAGGGAGAAAACGATTGCTCGAGCAAAACGAATCGACTGCTTTCAGCGAGGCAGTTCTGCCGCATCTCGATGCGGCCTACAATCTGGCGCGATGGCTCACGCGTAACGATCAGGACGCCGAAGATGTGGTCCAGGAGGCGTCCCTTCGGGCTTTCAAATATTGGAAAGGGTTCTCTGGAGGCAATTGCCGGTCATGGCTGCTTGCCATTGTTCGAAACACTTATTATTCGTGGCTCCGGCAACGGTCCGTCCAACCGGAACTGACTGAGGATGGAGAAATCGATGACGTCGACAACGGTATTCCGAGCGCTGAGACTATGCTGCTTCAAAACGCGGATCGAGAAATGTTGAGGTCGGCGCTCGAGGATTTACGCGTGGAATTTCGTGAAGCCATCGTTCTTCGAGAGATGGAAGGCCTGTCTTACAAGGAGATCGCAGACATCTCCCGTGTCCCCATCGGGACCGTAATGTCTCGACTGGCTCGCGCGCGCAAACGGCTACAGATTTATCTGACGAACGCTTCCGCACGGAATTGTCTATGACCTGCAAAGACACCAAGAATCTGTTGAATGCCTATGTGGATGGAGAGCTGGATTCCGCAGGCAGCCTCTCCGTTGAGAGCCATGTAGAACGGTGTGCATCGTGTCTGACGGACGTAGAAAACCTGCGTGCTCTGGCAACAACTATCGAAAACGGCGCTTTGCGGTTCAAGACCCCCCCGCATCTGAAGAGGAATGTGCAGGCAGCGATTCGTGCAGCAAATCCTGGTGCGAGGAGCCCATTTTTCGGTTGGCGATGGGCGAGCGCGTTGGCATCCGCGGTTTTGATAGTCGCTCTCACATGGGCAGTAACCACGCAACGGGCGAGATCTTCAGAGGAAACGCTGTTGGCCAACGACATCGTGACCAGTCACGTACGTTCGATGATGGCGAACCACATTACGGACGTTTCCTCTTCCGATAGCCATACGGTGAAACCGTGGTTTGGCGGCAAGCTCGATTACTCGCCGCCAGCGAAAGATCTCACCGAACAGGGATTTCGATTGATTGGCGGCCGCCTGGATTACCTCGACAACCGGCCAGTCGCGGCATTGGTTTATCAGCGCAGCCAGCACTTCATTAATCTGTTTGTCTGGCCTTTGAAGAGCACCGCGATCAGGCAGGAAGGCCAACTGACGCGTCAGGGATACAACATGGTCCACTGGACCCAATCCGGCATGACCTATTGGCTTGTATCCGAGTTGAACCCGACAGAATTGAACGAATGTGCGCGGCTGTTGAAGGAGTAACGCTCCTCGCAACACCTCACATCGGTCGCCGACTCACGATGTGTCTCCGCTTGAATCCTCCGCACGCCCGAAAATCTTGTGCCTACTCTCAAGCGCAAATCAAAGCGTTGTCGGCGAAGCGTTGTCGGGCTGGTACCTTCCAAGTACCGGTCGGTCGACCAGCAGTACTGGCCATCACCGCTAATCGCTGAGCATTTTGTCTGTTGACCCGGGCCGCTTCTGGATATATACGGATAGCAAAGTAATAACGAAGAACCAAATTGTCTGCATATCGATTAGGAGAAAAGGTATGAAGAAATCCAAGACAATCCCCGTCGCCATTGGTGTTTTCGTTTCATTGGTATGTCTGGCCGCGCTAGTCCCTGACGGTCTGGCGCAGAGTGCCTTCACGGGTCTTGTGAAGGACCAAAGTGGCGCGGTTCTGCCCGGAGTCTCGGTCGAAGCCAGCAGCCCTGCACTGATCGAGAAGTCACGTTCAACCCTCACCGATGAAAGCGGCGGGTACAGGATCATAGACCTGCGTCCGGGCACCTACACCATGACGTTCAGCCTGCCTGGTTTCAGGACCGTCAAGCGTGATGTTGAACTGCCCTCCAACTTTACGTCCACAATAAATGCCGAGATGACGGTAGGGGCGCTTGAAGAGACGATAACTGTTGCAGCGGAATCACCGGTCGTGGACTCACAGACGAATTTCAAGGCGCAGGTCCTTACGCGTGACGTGCTCGACGACGTGCCAACGGCGCACACGATCCAATCAGTCGGACAGCTCGTCCTCGGAGCTCAGTTGAGCTCACCCGATGTGGGCGGCTCGCAGGCCATGCAACAAACCTATTTCACTGTGCACGGGGCCGGCTCTTCGCAAACATCGGTCCTAATGGATGGAATGATCATCAACGGGCTGCAAGGCGACGGGGCAGTCCAGAGCTATTTGAACGATGCCGGCAACGAGCAGATGGTTTACCAGACCGGGGGTGGTACTGCCGACTCGGCGACAGGGGGCCTGAAGTTGAACATGTCTCCCAGAGAGGGCGGCAACAGCTTGCATGGCTCATTGTTTGGCGGGTTTGAGAACAGCAGCTTGCAGAGCAACAATCTCTCTCCGTTTCTGGCGTCGCATGGCGTTCGAACCGTTGACAGGATCGGTACGTATCGTGACATTGATTTGACGTTGGGCGGTCCGATCAAGAAAGACAAACTCTGGTTCTTTAGTTCTGGCCGCTTGTTCACGGTCAATCGACCCGTTGCCAATGCATTCTGGGTCCCCCAAGGGAGCAGCTATGCGGACTGCCTCAATGCGGTGGTTGCCTGCAGGCAGGCCATCAACGAGCAATCGATCAACAGCATATTGCTGCGTCTGACCTGGCAGGTGAGCCCGCGAAACAAGCTTTCCGCTTATATGGACAGGCTGTTCAAGACGCGCGATCACGATGTCGGCCCAGGCGATGATCCTGCAACCGCCGGTTTCCGGTGGAATTCGCCGATCTACGAGACAAGCACGATCAAATGGACCTCGACCATCAGCAGCCGCCTTCTGATTGAAGCAGGCTACTCGAGCAACATCGAACGGTATAACAACCTCTATGAGCCCGGAGTCCGAAAGCCATATGGCAGTCCGGCATGGTATGCCGGCGCGCGAAAGAATGACACGGTACTCGGTACCACCACGAATGCAAGGACCTATGAATACGGCAGCTACCCGGACCGGCACAACGCTCAGGCGGCGGCGTCATACGTCCGGGGTGGCCACAACATCAAGTTCGGTTTTCAGGATTCGTGGGGACCGTACAACCAAACGGCCTGGGCGAATGCCGACCTCTATCAAAACTACCTGCCTGGTGGCGCCACAGTGACGTTGCTGGCCACTCCGGCTCGTTGGAAGGATCGTCTGAACGCGAATCTCGCGATTTACGGTCAGGATGCCTGGACCCTCGGGCGGATCACAATCACGTACGGCTTGCGATGGGAGTACGTCAGCGAGCAGGTCTCTGGGCAACCTGCACAGCATGGGCGCTTCGCCAATATCCCGGCATTCGGGGACATTCACCTGCCTATTTGGAGAACCTTCTCGCCAAGGACGGCCGTGGTCTACGACCCGTTCGGCCAGGGGAAAACGGCGATCCGCTTCGGCTTTAACCGGTTCGAGGCGGCTGCTACCACAACACTGGCATCGCTTTATAATCCGGCAAACATGGCCGCCGTCCAGGCCACGGCGGCTTGGACAGATCTCAACAAGGATGACATTGCCGATGGGTCGCTTGGCTGTGTCTATCTCACGCCCGGTTGCGAAATCAATTTCGCCAATGTACCGAAAAATTTCGGAACGATCTCACTTTCGACGTTCGACCCGAAGCTTCAACGTCCCTATTCGCTTGCCTACAACCTTGGCGTGAGCCACGAATTGTTTCCTGGAGTTGCCGTCACCGCCGAATGGTTCCGTGGCTACGCGAAAAATATTCTCGAGCGAAACAATATTCTGAGGCCGGGTACGATGACGGGACCTGCATCTGTCTCCAACCCGAACTACAGACCGGTAACGGTTTTCAGTCCAATCGATGGCAGCGCGATCACAATGTACGACCCGATTTCTCCAGCCGTTCAACAAGCGGTGGCTAACGTCGATACCAACGATCCGAATATCAGAAATGTGTACACCGGATGGGAATTCAACTTCAACGCGAAGTTACCGCGAGGGGGACGGCTTTTCGGTGGTTCATCCACGGACCACGCGGTCATGAACATGTGCAGCGCCGCAACCACCAACCCCAATTTTTTGGTGTACTGTGATCAGTCCAAGTATGGAATCCCATGGCGCACGCAGTTCAAGCTGGTCGGGACATATCCGCTCCCATGGTGGGGCCTTCAGCTCAGTGGCTCGCTTCAGGCACTGCCTGGATACATCTTGTACAATATGAGTCCGAATTCTACGCCGTTGCAGCAGGGAAGTATCACCTCACCAATTGCCAGTCTCAACTTGCCAAACGGTGCGGGCACTGTCTTTACGGTGACCCCAACTACCAGGTACACCGCACTGGCAGCGAGCTCACGCCACGCATCAATCAGGTGGACTTCAGCGTGGGCAAGCGCTTCGCACTCGAGCGGTTCCGCATCGAGCCGAAAATCGACTTGTTCAATGCGTTCAACTCGAGCGACTACTATACCGTTCGAACAATGGTCTATAGCACAGCTGTCGGCGCGACTTATAAACAACCAGGCAGCATATTGCAGGGCCGAATTGTCCGGCTGGGGGCAGTTTTGAATTGGTGAGAAGACTCGAAAGGTACACGCCAACAAACGACCAGCATCAAGAGCCAAGGGCCTAGAGGGAAAGCGAACCGCCACGACACCCTTGGGTGCTCACATGGACAATTTACCGTGCGAGCGGGTCGGGACGCACCTGAACCTTGTAGGCCTTGGGCCGCGATGCAGTACCTCCTTCGTTGTGGAACACCGTGCGCGTGCCCGTTGTCGTCCACAGTCCGCGGCCTTTCCAGCCGGTGCTCGGATCGTCGATGCGTCCATCCACGTTCTTGCTGAAGAAGCCCATGGGATAAGGGATATGGATGTTCACGAACTTGCCGTTGACCAGCGCCAAAAGCGACTCGCTGCCATTGGCCTCCGCGATCGGCACGTTGGGCCCAAGCCCCAGCGTGTTGTATCGATCCACCCAGACGTAATAGGCGTGGTCGGCGCTGCCCGGGTCGGTGATGCCTTTGAACTGTGGCCCTGGAAACGGATAGAGCGTCCACCCTTCCGGGCAATGTTTTCCGGTGGCCGCGGCCGGTCCGTTTAGCGGTCCCTTGCACTTTCGGCGATCGAAACTGGCGAGATGTCCGCTCGATAGCGCCGTCCAAACCACGCCGTTCAGGTCGAGATCGATGCCTCGCGATCCGTAGCCGATATCGGGTGGCAGGTAGACTTCGGCCAGCGCCGTTTGTGACGGATTGGATCCCGGCACCAGCCGGATGATATATCCCGGTTGATCGATGCGCGAAAACCCAACGTCCATCGCCTGCCCCCAGATTGAATCGTCCACCGGGCTGGGCTGCACGCCGTAGAACGCCGCCATCACACGCTTGTCTTTCTTGGGATCCAGCGGCTGATTGGCCTCGACGTACTCGTCGCGTTTCCCATTGCCGTTGGTGTCCAGGATTAGCGGAGTCCACCCCTGCGATTTCACCTCGTCTCCGGTCTGCTCGTACATTTTCGTGTTCAGCCATCCGACCACGCCGCTTCCCGGACCTCCAGCGCTGGTCCACAGCGTATTGTTGGCGTCCTTCGCGAAATACAGATGTTGTGTCGTGAAGCAGGTGCTGATGAGCGACCACTTGCCGGTTTTCGGGTCGTACATGGAGAGCTGACGATCGGACTCGTTCAGCGGCGCGACCTTCGCCGAGGGATGATCGGAGCCTGCCTTGCAATAATCCGGGTTCTGGGCCGGGCGAATTCGCGCCGTGAACCACACGCGTCCTTTGTCGTCGATCAGCGGATTATGGATACTCGAATGGCCGTCCCAAATCGCTTCGTCGCCCCAATACGGCGAGTGCCCTCGAAGGAGGTCTATCGAGGAAGGGGTCTTCGGATCGCGGTAGGGATGCTTCACCTGTGACGTTTCGTTCGTGATCGGATTCAGCACCGGCACCATATCGGTGCTCTCCTCGGGCGATCCGTAGATCAGGCCGTTGGCGTTGACGCGCGGATTGCGCTTATCGGTTGAGATCGCGTCATGAAGATAGGCCCTGGGGGTGGACCACTCCCACATGCTGAGCACGACGTTGCGTTCGACGCCCTGAGGCCGCTCCGGTTTCGAAAACGGCAACTCGCCGGCTGCAATACGGTCTGTCCAGTCCGCGAACAGCGACAGTGCTTTCTCGGCACCAAACCGGTTCAGAGTCACGGCCATGTTCGTCCTGGCTTGACCGGCCTGAAGGCGAAGCGTCCAAGCTTGGATCGACGTCTGGGTGGAATTCCCCGAAGGTTCCCATTCTTTTGGAATCGTGCGGATACCCCTGGAGCCGAGCGCATGACAGGACTGACACGAGTTCTTGAGCGTATCGATCCAATAGTGCTGATTCTTCATCACCGCCTGGATGCCGTTCCCGTCCGGGCCGGTGCCCGGAAACTCGCTCTTGTCCGGAATCCGCAGCATCGAATACCAATAGACGCCTGGATAGTATTCGGCCGCGGCGGCGGCCGTCGGCGCCGGTACCGCGGTCAGGTTCAGGTGTTGTCCTGGCGCCGCCTTCACTTTGGGCGAATCCACAAGCCCATAGCCGCGCACCCAAACGTTGTAGGTTGCTTTCGGAAGCGCCGGAACAAGATAGCGCCCACGTTCATCGGTGACCACGGC
>WNGM01004446.1_pt1 | contig 14382 bp, 12 predicted proteins | sample 5400571 | NCBI WGS metagenome assembly WNGM01 (sample SAMN13153378, study PRJNA577476) | soil metagenome | isolation source: 100 cm soil or saprolite under Garry oak tree replicate 2 | place: USA:California | collected 2016-06-15
GGTTCGTTCATGGGACTCGTCTGGGGTATCTTCGCCAGCCGCTTACTTGGGCAGATTGTATATCAGGCGAATCCTCGCGATCCCATCGTCGTCGTCGCCGTCGTGCTAACGATGGCACTGCTCGGCCTCGCAGCGTCGGCGATTCCAGTTTTGCGCGCTCTTGCTGTTGATCCTTCAAAACTCTTGCGAGCGGAATGAAGCATTCGTGCCTAACGATTTTTTTTAGCCGGAAATCTTTGATCTGCGGGCTGCAAACGCCGGGCCAACCATCGAACGCACCCCAGTGGCGCTTGGTAACCAAAAGGTCCCCGTCTTAAGCGAGCTTACTGTTGAGGGGGCTCTCCAAGCGTAAAGTCTTGCCCCGGAGTATTGTTTTGGGGCGCCGCCGCGGCCGCTCTTTTTGCGGCCCATCTGGCTTTCATCGCAGCTGAGAGCTGCGCACGTCGTTCGGGCGTGATCTGGCGTTTTTCCTTCACTTCCTTGAAAGAGACCCGTCCGCTCGCGCGCGCAGGTTTGGGCGCGGTCTTTGCCGTTAGGCGTCGTCGATTCTTTTGAAGTGCAGCGACCCTAACAGGGATAAGAGCTTCCCGAGCCCGAGCTGTGCGTTTCCGCTTGCTCTTAGCTAATCTCGTCGCCTCCGCCGCTCTGAGTTTTTGTTTCAGGCTTGCAAGTTTCTTCGCACCTTTTTGCAAGCGCGCTTCAAGCCGTTGGATCTTTCTGCTGAGCCTTTTAGTCTTCATAGCCAAATGATGACTCCGTCGGACCGCCGACACGAGTGAGTATCGATTTAATAACGAAACCTGACGAATGTCACGTTATTGTTCTCCCATACGACACCGGATGCCATTCGAGGGGAGGCTTTAAGCCACGAGACCATCGATGGGACGAATGTGTAAGTCTGGCGCGCCTGGAGTTCTCTACGCAACGCAGCGCTGCGAATCGCGGAATTGTGCCACGATTTTTGGAAGTATTGATCCGGACGTTGAATGGAAAGTAAAGCGGCCAGCTCTCTTCGGGTCTAAATTTGTCATGAATCCGTCATGAAAACCTTGGATTCGTGAAATTCTCCTACGGAGCCTACGGGGCTCGAACCCGCAACCTCCGCCGTGACAGGGCGGCGCTCTAACCAATTGAGCTAAGGCTCCTCGTGAGACGCGAATTGTAGCGGCGGCTGCCGATACCCGCAACTTTGGCAAAGCTCTTGCGGCAATTTTTCGCAACTGCGCCACAACGGCGCTGGTTGAACATTTTGAGTCGGGCGGCGTCGAACGTTGCGGAGTTTGGACGATAAAGTTATAATCGCTTCCGATTCGGGAATGGACTGGGTTTTACGATGAGCGAAGAGCGCAGCAGAGAGTTCGAAAGCTTCGACGAGCCCGCGTCGAATCTTCCCTTGCTCGACAAGCTCGACCGCGTGATCGCTTCGCTTCCGCCAGGCGATCCAGTCCGCCGCGATCTACTCGACCTGCGGCCGCACGTGTCGGACCAATCGCAAATGATTGGCGAGGCGCGGCAGATGATCGAGAAACTCGAAGAGGTGATCAAAAAGGTCACTTCACCAGCGAACCGGATCGGCACTTTCCTTGGCGCAACATCTAAAGACACCGCCCACATCGTCGTTGGCGGCGCTGATTACTATTGCAATGTCGATCCGCGCATTCCGCTGGCGAAATTGAAAAAAGGAACGCGTGTTCTGGTCAACGAAGCGTTCGTCATCGTCGGCGATCTCGGCTTCGAAACGGCCGGACCGGTCACGAAAATCACCGAGGTGATCGGCAAAGACCGATTGCGCGTCGGTTCCGAGCACGGAACACAATCTCTCGTTTTGCAACGCTCGGCCGATCTCGCATCATCGACCTTGAAATCGGGCGACGAAGTGCGCGTCGATTCGAATTACCGGATGGCGCTCGAGATGCTTTCGAGCACGAAATCGCACGAACATTATCTCGACGTTGTGCCGGAGTTGCCCTGGGAAAAAGTCGGCGGCCAGGAAGAAGCGCTCCAGGCGATCAAGGACGCGATCGAGCTTCCGTTGTTGCATGTCGATCTTTTCAAAAAATTTCAACACGCCACGCCCAAGGGATTCCTGCTCTACGGCCCGCCTGGTTGTGGCAAGACCCTCATCGGCAAAGCGACCGCCTACAACTTGACCAAACAGCTTGGCGAACAGACCGGCGCGCAGATGAAGGAATACTTCATGCACGTCAAAGGCCCCGAGATTTTAAACATGTGGGTGGGCGAATCCGAACGCATGGTTCGCGAGATTTTCGCAACCGCGCGCGAGAAACGGCGCGACGGATTCATGCCGTTTCTGTTTATCGATGAAGCGGAATCAATTCTCGGGACGCGCCGCGCCTCGCGCCATTCGAATATCCTTTCCACGCTCGTGCCGATGTTCTGCTCGGAGATGGACGGGATCGATTCGTTAAACGATGTCGTGATCATTCTCGCGTCCAATCGCGCTGACTTGATCGATCCTGCGATTCTGCGGCCCGGCCGGATCGACCGTAAAATTAAAGTGAATCGGCCGAATCGCGAGGGCGCCCGGGAGGTTTATCGGATTTATCTTACGCCTGATCTTCCATATGACGGCGCGCTTGGCAAAGAAGCCGAAAACATTGGAGCCGCGGTGGACAAACTGATCGAGCGCTTCGTCGATTGGCAATTTACCCGCCGGGAAGAAAACAAGTTTCTCGAAGTCACGCTCCGCAGCGGACGCAAAGAAATTCTTTACCGGAGCGATCTCATCAGCGGCGCAATTATCGCCTCGATTGTTGAGCGGGCGAAAGCGATCGCAATTAAGCGTGCGATCGCCACTCAGCGGGAGGAGGGGATTCGGGAAATGGATTTGCACCTCGCCTTCGACGCGGAGTACACCGAGAACGACATCTTTCCGACGACCGATATCACCGAAGATTGGCTTAAACTGATCGATTATGATCCGGAAAACGTGGTCAAGATTGCGCCGGTCAGGCCAGTCGCGGATTCGGCGGATCGCCCGAGTTCCGGTGTCATCTAATCTTTGGCGCGACACATGAACCGCGTCTTTGGTCTCGAGACGGAATACGGCATCACCGTCAACGGCGCGGAGACTGTCGATGTTGTGGCCGAATCGATCGAGCTCGTCCGGCGCTACACCGATCACGGTGCGCATATGAAATGGGATTACGAGCTGGAGGACCCGCATCTCGATGCGCGCGGCTTTCGCGCCAAGGCCCTGATGCAGGACACTGACGAGTCAGCTTATTACGAGATCGATAAGAACCGCCCACTGAGTTTCGAGGAAATCAAAAGCGACCTCGTCCTGTCGAACGGCGCGCGCTTTTACAACGATCACGCGCATCCGGAGTATTCGACCCCGGAATGCACGACGCTTCGCCAGATCGTAACTCAAGACAAAGCCGGCGAGCGCATTTTGGCGGAATGTGCGCGGCGTAGAAATTTGAAATTGCCGAACGGCCAGGAAGTTCGTCTCTACAAGAACAACACCGACTTCTTCGGTCACAGCTACGGCTGCCACGATAATTATCTCATGCAGCGCGATGTGCCCTGGGACCGGATCGTCAGCTCGATTCTGCCATTTTTGATCACGCGCCAGATTTTCGCTGGCGCAGGCAAGATGGGCGTGGAAGGAGAAAGCGCTTCGAGCCAGCCGGGACTTTATCAAATTTCGCAGCGCGCGGATTTCTTCAGTGTTGTGGTCAGCATCGACACCATGAATCGGCGTCCGCTCATCAACACTCGCGACGAGCCGCACGTCGATGCCAGCCGTTATCGCCGCTTTCACGTTATTCTGGGCGATTCGAACATGAGCGAATGGGCGACTGCGTTAAAAATCGGGACGACTGCGCTCGTGCTCGGCTTGATCGAACGCGGAGAAGCGCCGCAGCTCGAAATCGCTCAACCGGTCGACGCCAACAAATCGATCAGCCGCGACCAGAATTGCGATTGGATCATCGAGTTGAAGGATGGTCGCAAGATTTCCGCGATTGAAGTGCAGCGAATCTATTTGCAGGCCGCTGCCAAGATTGACCATGACTCTTCCGACGAAGATCGACAATGGATTTTGCGGGAATGGGAAAATGTTCTCAATGATCTGGAGCGCGATGTCATGACCACGCGCGACCGGGTCGATTGGGTGGCCAAGAAGTTTTTGCTCAACGCTTTGCAGGAAGAAGAGAAGCTTTCCTGGAGCGATCCGTGGCTGCAATCGATCGATCTCGAATATCACAATGTCGATCTTGAATCCGGTTTGTATTACGAGCTGGCGCGTCAGGGATCGATTCGACGTCTCGCCAAAGAGGAAGAGATCAAGACCGCGATCTTTACGCCGCCCGAAACAACCCGCGCATTTTTCCGCGGCCGCTCGGTCGCGCGTTTCAACGACCAGATCGCGTCGATTCAATGGGACGAACTCGTATTTGCCAGCGGCGCGCTCTCACGCCGCGTTGCATTGCCTGAAGCGTTCGGTGATGCACGGCTGGATGCGCTTAATCACGCCGCGCGTAACGGCAAGGATTTTTCCGAATTCATGCGCGCCGTCAGCGCGATCGATTAGTTTACGACCAGGCGATCAAGCGCAGCTCGTGCGATTGCATGAGGTGCGGATGAGTCGGGACAACGCGGACACTGAACCCGTAAGCGCCGCTCTCGGAAGCGGGCACGGATCCCTGGTAAAGATAACTGCCGTCGCCGTTGCGCCCGCTTGCGTTTAGAACGCTGACGGACGGGTTTTTGATTCCGCCGTTGTCGGCTTCGCCATGGTACGCTTCAACCCGAACGTGGTTTGGATCGACATCTCCCAGGTAGACATGCGCGCTGACCTGGAGCGATTCGCCGACCAAAATGTTTTGTCGATCTTTGTTGCCGACCTGCACGTCGTGGATCCGAACTTGCGGCCAATCTTTGCGCATCCGCGCTTTCCATTGGCTCAACTGCGTCGCCGGTTCGCAACCGTTTTGGGCAAAGTTTTCGTGCGATCGCGCGGCCGGAATATAAAGCCGCTCGGTGTATTCCTTGACCATCCGGTGGGTGTTGAACACCGGCGTCACGCTGCGAATCGATTCCCGCATCAACTGTAGCCACGCGAGCGGAAGTTTGCCGTCAGGCTTCGCGTAATAGAGCGGGATGATTTGGTTCTCGAGCAGTTGATAGAGACTGTTCGCGTCCACTGCGCTTTGGAACTCGACCGTGCCATCGGAAATCTCAGCGGCGATCGCCCAGCCGTTGTTCCCGTTGAAGCCTTCGTGCCACCAGCCGTCGAGGACGCTGAGATTAATTCCGCCATTCGGCGCGCATTTCATTCCACTGGTGCCGCTCGCTTCCATCGGTCGCAGCGGATTGTTCAACCAAAGATCGACACCCTGCACCAGACGGCGGGCGATGTAACTGTCGTAATCCTCCAGGAACACAACGCGATTTTCGAATCCGGCTTCTCGGCTGAATCGATAAACTTCCTGGATGAGGGCGCGGCCGCCTTCATCGCGGGGATGCGCTTTGCCCGCAAAAATAAATTGGACCGGCCGGGTGGTGTCGTTGAGCAACCGTTTCAATCTCTCTTTGTCGCTAAACAGAAGCGCGCCGCGTTTGTAGGTCGCGAACCGCCGCGCAAAACCGATGGTTAGAACTTCCGGGTCGAGAATCCGATTCACATTGCGGATCGCTTCGGGCGAATCGCCGATGCGTTCCCGGCGAATGCGGACACGCTCGCGCACGAACTCGACCAGACGATGTTTCAACTGCTGATGGGTCTCCCAGAGCTGCGCATCTGGAATGTCAATCACGCCTCGCCAGAAATCGGGCTCGGTGATGTGCTCCTCCCATTCGCCAAGATATTTTCGATAGAGCGCGGAAAACTCGGGCGCCATCCACGTTTTTGTGTGGATACCGTTGGTCACACTGGTGATCGGCACTTCATGCACGGGCACGCCGTTCCAAACATCTCTCCAAAGCGAACGGCTGACTTCGCCGTGTAATTTACTGACGCCATTGGAATGACGGCTCATCCGCAGCGCGAGAATGGTCATGCTGAACGGATCGGAACGGTCGACCCGGGTCTGGCCGAATGAGAAAAGCTCGTCGAATGGAATGCCCAGCTCTTTGGCAAAATCCCCGAAATATTCGCGCATCATCTCGCGCGGGAATGAATCATTGCCCGCGGGGACGGGAGTGTGGGTGGTGAAAATATTCGCCGACGCCACGATTTGCAGCGCCGAATAAAATTCGAGTTTTTTCTCCACGACTTTGCGGCGAATGCGCTCCAACGCGAGAAAGGCCGAATGGCCTTCGTTCATATGGAAAACTTCCGGATCGATCCCGAGCGCTTTGAGCGCTTTTACGCCGCCAATACCGAGGACGATTTCCTGCCGCATCCGCATTTCCTGGTCACCGCCATAAAGCTCGGCGGTGATGAGCCGATCTTCGGCATTGTTTTCCGGAATGTCGGTGTCGAGCAGAAACAAATCGATTCGGCCGACTGGCAGTTGCCAGACTTTGGCAAACACTTCGCGGTCCAAAATTCGGACTGAAATAAGAAGCCCTGCGCCATCGCGCTGGACCTCGCGGATCGGCAAATGGTGAAAATTTTGATTGAGACTGACCGCGTGTTGCGCCCCGTCCTTGTCGATTTCCTGCCGAAAATAGCCGTGCCGATAAAGCAGGCCGACGGCGACGAAGTTTAGATCGAGATCGCTCGCAGATTTGCAATGGTCGCCGGCGAGAATGCCAAGGCCGCCGGAATAATTGGGGATCGCTTCGTGAAATCCGAACTCGGCCGAGAAATACGCGACCGGTCTTTTGATCGCAGCGCCGGCTCCGGTTTTCCCGTAAGTGTCCTGGCGGGCGAGATAATTCCGGAAAGCATCGTGGACCTCCTTCAGTTCGCGAAGAAAACTTTTGTCCTGAGCGAGTTCTTCCAGTCGCGCCTGTCGCGAGAGCTGAAGCATGCGCACCGGATTATGATTGGTCCGGTTCCATAGATCGGGATCGAGATGGCGGAAAAGCCGGCGGGCCGATGGTTCCCAAGTCCACCACAGATTGAAAGTCATTTCCCGAAGCGGCTCCAGCACCGCGGGAAGGGTGGGGATTACGTTATAAATCTGAAAAGTCGGCATGAGTGGCGGCGAAATGGCAAATTGTCGAAAAATCCTCGAGCGGCAAGTTTCTTAGCGTCCAAGATGCATAACTCGCGCCAAATTTCCTTTTAGAGCGGTCGTCAAAACGAGGTTCTCTTCGGCGCGACCACCAGGCCAATCGCAAAACCGGTTACCAAACCGCATAAATGCGCTGATGTGCTGACTTGCGGTGTCGAAATATCGAACACGATTTGGATGGCGATGATGAGCAGAATGTTGAGAAGTCGTTGCCGCGCCTGCCAAACGTGGCGATGGCGAACAAGAAATCCGGCCCAGGCCCCGACAATTCCCATCACGCAACCAGACGCGCCAACAAGCTCAGCTGGCCGGACAATTTTTATGACCGTCAACAATACAACGCCAGCCGTTGATCCGACTCCGGCGATCAGGTAGCACATTGCGAATCGGACTGTGCCGATGGTCCGTTCCAAAGGAGGGCCGAGCACATAGAGAGCGAAAAGATTAAAAACGAGATGAAGCAGGTTGTAGTGGAGAAAAAGCGCGGTGAAGAGCCGCCAAAATTCGCCTTTGCTGATAACGGCATAAAAATCCAGCGCGCCGAGTCGATGCAGGATAATCGGATTGGTCAGCGCGCCTCGCCACAGCTCGATGCAAAAAGCTCCGACATTAAGCAGGATGAAGGCAATTACGGCCGGAGCACGTTGTAATCGACGTTCTCGATCTTGTGGCGGGCTCTGGCCTTGAATCTGGTCGCCCGAGCGCGCGCGTGATTCCAAGTTTCGAAAAAGTTGAAGCTGATCCCGCACCTGCGCAGTCGGATGCAGGAATTGCAGCAGGGCAGTTAATCGTCTGGCCGACTGGTAGCGGCCATGCGCGGCCAGTTGCGATGCTTTTCGCAATCCGACGGCTGGGAGAAACAGAAGCGCGAACCAGGCGCCACCGCCCACATAACCGGCGTATTCACGAAAGAACAGCCAGGCGACACCGGTGATGGCGAGCACAATTACCGCGGCGATTCGCCAGCCGCGAAAAATTCCTTCCGGCCGCCAGGCTCGGGCCAGGACAAGCAGGGGCGTAGTCACCGCAATAAACAAGAAGATGTGATTTAAATCCAATGTGCCGATTTAGCCGCCGCAGCCGTTGAGCGTTGAAAGTTGAATGTTGAGCGTTGAGCGTTGAGCTTGACTGGCAGCAAACGTCCAACGTCCAACGCTCAACGTCCAACGCTCAATTCAGAATATGCGAATCACTGTGACTGATTATCTCGACGTCGTTTCTTCGTGGTGCTTCTGGTCGGAACCGACCTGGGCAGAACTGAAAAGGCACTACGACGGACGCGTTGAGTTTCAATGGAAGATCGCGCTGATGGATCCGACCGGCTTGCCGACTTCGCGTGAGCAGGAGCAGTGGTTTTATCGCCGCAGCGGAATGATGATGCGTTCGCCGTTTATGCTCCGGACCGATTGGTACGACCCGACTTTAAAGGAGTGGCTGGCTCCAAACGCGGTGGCTGAGGCCGCGAAGGAGTTCGGCATCACGGATGACCGCGTTCGGCTTGCGCTGGCCAGCGCAGCCTTGCGGGAGGGGAGAAAAGTGAGCGATTGGGACGTCGCCGCCGAAATCGGCGCGGCTGCAGGCAACCTGGAAAAAAAGAAATTGCTCGAGACGGCGCAATCCTCCGCGGTGGAAAAGCGGATCCGTGCAAGCACCGCAGAATTCCACGTGATGCAGATCACGCAGCGACCTTCTTTCGTTATCGACACCGAAATCGGAGATCGCGCGATTTTTTCCGGAGTGGTGAAATTCGAACCGCTGGCGGCGACGCTCGACAGCATGTTGGACGACGCGACCGCATATGCTGCGCATAAGGCGCATTTCGGTGGTCCGCCGCCAAAGTGAATTCGTTTGTAGGCCCGCACCTTGCTTCTTTTAAATCGCAATAGGGAACGAGATTCATCTTGCCAGCATCGAAATGTTGCCTACAACTTCCCTTCGGCTCGCGAATAATGATGCGGGCACTTCGTGGCGGTCATCGCAGCCGCGGCGAAGCAGAGTGCATCGGCGTTGTGCGAAAGTGAACGCTGATTATGCGATGAAAGAAACACCGGCGAAATGGCGCACTCCCGCTTCGCCGTCCAGGAGATCAGACTAATCTGCAACCGCAATTTCGTGTAAACGGCCGCATTCGCGCTCGCGAAGTCCGGGTCATTTTGGGAGCGAGCGGCCAACAGCTCGGCGTCATGAAATTGTCCGATGCCTTGCGTGAAGCGCAAGGCCGCGGGCTCGACCTGGTCGAAGTGGCACCCACTGCCAATCCGCCGGTCTGCAAAATCGTTTCGCTTGGAAAATTCCGTTACGATCTTTCCAAGCACGACAAAGATAAAAAAGCCGGCGGTGCGAAGCTGAAGGAGATCAAGTTTCGTGTCAATATCGACGAGCACGATTATCTGACCAAGGTTCGGCACGGCGAGGAATTTCTCGAGCGCGGCAATAAAGTCCGGGTCCAGCTTCAATTTCGCGGTCGCGAAATGGCGCACCAGGAATTCGGCATGCAGCTAGTTGAAAAAGTGCGTGACGATCTTTCCGGAATGTCTCAGGTGGAGATGGAGCCAAAAATTACCGGACGCAATATCACCATGACTTTGACGCCGCTGCCGGCGAACCGACGGAAGCGACGTTTCCTGCCTCCTCCGAAGGAGGAAGCGGCCGCCGATTCTCAGAACGGCAGCAAATCCTGAACGGCCGCAATCTCGAAGTCGACTTTACGGTTTTTTCTTTGGCGGGGCCGCTACCGGAGTCGCATTTGCCGGAGGCGGGGCGGTTTGCGATTGGATCTTTTCCAAACGCTGTTTTCGTTCCACGGCTTCTTTGCTCTTCGGATTGATCTTCAACGCAGCATCGGTATCGGCCATCGCGTTTTGTAAGTCGCCCCGCAGTTCGTAAATGTAGCCCCGATAAAGATGGTATTTGATCTCGCCCGGATTCGTCTTGATCGCCTCCCCGTAATCGGCCAGCGCTTTATCGTAATCGTTGATCTTCATTTCGATCGCCGCATGTTGTTCGTAAGCCCGCGCATCTCGCGGATTGACTTTTATCGATTCATTCAAGTCATTCAGCGCGTCCTGGAACCTTTGATCGGCGGCGTAGGAAAATGCACGCTGTTGATAAGCAATCGCCAGGTTCTGCGTGAATTTTCGATCGATCTCAGCGGCTTTGCGAAAACGCTCGATCGCTTTATTCCAATCCTGATCCTTGGCAGCTTGTGCTCCCTCCCGGGCAATTTTCGCCGCTTCCGGACTTCCCTCTTGCTGGGCCGATTTTGCCATTGAAAGTCCGAGCGTCGTTACGAGGCAGGCAACAAACAGTGTTTTCATGGTTAGCGATTATTGACGATCAGCTTGCCCAAACAATTCGAAGTTGGCGATCATAATTCTTCGCCTGAATCGCCCTGAGTCACGTCTGTTCCGGCATCGGCGACTGTTCGTTGTCGATCTTCGGCTCGGGCTCGGTGGCTGGTTGCGCCGGGCCGGGCTCGTCTATGCGCATAATCCGCGCAGCGCGGCCGCTTTTTTCGTCGATCGCGACCAACGCGCCGTGCAAGCGAACTTCACCAGCGGCCACCGGAAACGAGGCCGGCATGTTCGAAACAAAGCGATTCATGATTGGTTCAATCGTCCGGCCAAGAATCGAATTCACCGGACCGCACATCCCGGCATCACACAAAAACGCAGTCCCGCCGGGGAGGATTTGTTCGTCCGCAGTTTGGACATGGGTATGCGTGCCAATCACGGCCGAGACTTTCCCATCAAGAAAACGTCCCATCGCGATTTTCTCGCTCGTTGTCTCACCGTGAACATCGACAATGATGTTTGCAGTTTCCTCCCGCATCTTGGCGACCGTTTCATCCATCGCGCGAAATGGATTCTCCAGAATCGGTTGCATGAACGTGCGACATTGCACGTCGATCACGCACGTCGATCACGCCCACCTTTCCCTTTGCGGTCTCGAGGACGATCGATCCACTGCCGGGCGCGCCGGCCGGATAGTTCACCGGGCGCAGCAAACGCGGCTCGGTCTGGATAAACGACAAGATATCTTTCTGGTCCCAGACATGGTCGCCCGTGGTCACGACCGAAACGCCGGCTCGCAAAAGATCGATCGTGATTTTGCCGGTGATGCCACGGCCGCCGGCGGCGTTTTCGCCATTGACCACGATAAAATCGACGCCGTGCTGTTCCTTTAGTTCCGGCAGCCGGGCGATGACGGCATTGCGTCCGGGCTCGTCCGGGCTCGCCCACGACGTCACCGAGAAAAAGAACCGTTAGCATTGAACAAGATCGTATTGAAGAGGTTCAAAACGTCGATGCGAAATAAATGACGAATGGCGAATGAATGACGAAGCTCGAATGACGAATGAATATTCAAGCCCGAATGACGAATGCCTGTCTGGCGGTTTCGGCGCCGCCTCAGGTTTCGTCCTTCGTCATTTGTCATTAATTCGTAATTCCGTCATTCGTCCTTCGTCATTTCTCCTGTTGCTCTTTCCGCTGACGCTACATGGCGCGGACAACCTCGGAGTTCTCGGCAGCAAACCAAAGTGGGAGGTGCTCGAGCATTATCAGGAAACCATTACTCACGACGAATTCACGCATCTGATCAACGACGTCTATTGCACACACGGATTCGCGGCAGACTTGATCAAGATCGACAATGACGCCGCGCAGATTCTTGCCAACCGCGAATCGCACAACGTTTTCACTCTGCGTTTTGCGCCGGATGCGAATTCGGAGGCTCATACTCCGCGACTTTGGCGTCCTGCTAAGTCGCTGCCGTCGGCCAAGCCTGGAAAACCGCTCTTGGGATTGCGCGTCGCGCTCGATCCCGGTCATCTCGGCGGGAAATGGGCGAAGATGGAGGAGCGCTGGTTTCAAGTGGGCGACACAAAACCGGTGACGGAAGGCGATCTGACATTGCGGGTATCGCGGATGCTCGCTTCGCGATTGCGAAAACTGGGCGCCACAGTTTTGTACGTTCGCAACAGCACCGACCCGATCACTCCGAAGCGGCCGGGGGATTTCAAAAAACTCGCCCGAAAAATCCTTATCAGAAACGGCCTGCCTCAACCCCGCATGGGCGGGGACGTTCTCGATCCAAACGATCCCGAAAAAGAGCAAACAATCCGATGGCAAAGCGAAATGTTGTTTTACCGCTACAGCGAGATCCGTCGCCGCGCCGTGCTCGTGAACACAAAGATGCATCCCGATCTTGTGCTTTGCCTGCATTTCAATGCCGAAGGCTGGGGTGATCCGAGCAAGCCGACCTTGATCGACAATAATCATCTCCATCTGCTCGTGAACGGATCGTATTTGCAAGAGGAGCTCGACCTCGATGACGAACGTTTTGAGATGATCCGCCGCTTGCTCAGCCGCGCTTACGACGAAGAGCTCCCGATTGCCGATGCCGTCGCGCTTTCAATGGCGAAAGCGACCGGCCTTCCGCCTTATCAATATCCGACCACGCTCACTACGACCAAGGTTGGTTCGAGTGGATACGTTTACGCGCGCAATTTGTTGGCCACGCGGCTTTATCGTTGCCCTGTCGTCTATTGCGAACCCTACGTTATGAATAGCAAGGATGGATTCGCGCGCATCCAAGCCGGCGACTACGACGGCATAAAGGAAATCAACGGCGTCGCACGCAAAAGTATTTTTCGCGAATACGCGGACAGCGTGGCCGAAGGCCTGGCCGAATATTATCGCAACGCGCGAGGCCTATAACGCTCCCACCGCGGTGCGAATATCGTCCATCGTCACATCGCGCGATAAATTTGCCGAACCGATCTTCGACGTGACCACGAATCGGATCTCGCCGCGTTCAAATTTCTTGTCGAACTTGAGCGCGTCGAAAATTTTCTGCCGTGGAAAATTTGGCGGGAGTTTTGTCGGCAACTCGAACTTCTGCAAGAGATCGACAATCGCATTGCGCTGTTTCTCGGGAAGACCGGCTTTATTTATCGAGACATCGCACGCGGCAACCATTCCCAAGCTTACCGCCTCGCCGTGCGAAATTCCCTGGTAATTAGTCGCGCGCTCGACGCCATGCCCGACCGTGTGACCGAAGTTGAGCAAGGCGCGCTCACCGTTTCGGTCGCGCTCGTCATTCGCTACGATCCGCGCTTTGATTTCAACATTTCGGCGAATGAGCGAGGCAAAATCGACATTGTTAAGATCGACATCTTGTAGCTGACGGAACATTTCTGCGTCGGCGATGATCGCATGCTTGATGATTTCGGCGAACCCCTGACTCAACTCGCGCGACGGCAACGTTTTCAAAATCTCGACGTCGTCGATGACGAGCATAGGCTGGTGAATGGCGCCGATTAGGTTTTTGCCAGCGCCGGCGTTAACGCCGGTTTTGCCGCCAATGGAACTATCCACCATCGCCAGAAGCGTGGTTGGAATCTGCACATTCGGAATACCGCGCTGAAAAATTGCCGCCACAAATCCGGAAAGATCGCCGATCACGCCGCCGCCTAGTCCGATGACAATGGATTGTCGATCCAGGCTCTCTTGCAGCATTTGTTCGCAGACGGTGCCGGTTTGCTCCAGCGTCTTCGATTGCTCACCCGCTGGAACAGTGATCAATACCGAATCAAAACCCGCGGATGTTAAGCTTTTCTTAACTGGCTCAGCAAAAAGCGGCGCGACATTCGTGTCGGATACGATCGCGATCCGCGACGGCGCTAGTTTTTCTTTTATCGCCTCGCCGACGGTTTCCAACAAACCGGGGCCAATCAGGACAAGATAGGAATGCTGACCGGTGCGAAATTCTATCGAAATCACAGCGAGACGGTATTGGTTTTTGCCGCTCCGAAAAGGAAAACCGTGGGACTCGCGAAAGCATTCGGAGTTGACAAAGCGGGCTTCCATCCTGTGTAAGTAGATCATGCCTGACGAGCCGCCTCCGCCGCTACCGTCCGATGCCGGACCGAAATCAACCGGGCTCCCTTCCAATATCGCGGCGGCGCTTGCCTGTATTCCGCTCATTGGCGGCATCGTGTTTTTCATTTTGGAGAAACAGGACCCTTTTGTGCGTTTCTATTCGATGCAATCGATCGTCTTTGGTCTGGCCTGGTTCTTGTTCAACGTCGTTTCGGCGATCATCCATGTGATCTTTAGTGCCATCCCGGCAATCGGAGGGATCCTGGTGTTTTTTTGGGCGATCATCGCCGCGGTCATCCACGTCGCCTTTGTTGTTCTCTGGATCATCGCCACCTGGCGCGCATTCA
>WNGM01009490.1_pt1 | contig 14375 bp, 17 predicted proteins | sample 5400571 | NCBI WGS metagenome assembly WNGM01 (sample SAMN13153378, study PRJNA577476) | soil metagenome | isolation source: 100 cm soil or saprolite under Garry oak tree replicate 2 | place: USA:California | collected 2016-06-15
CATGCGAGCTCCCACCCAGCGCTCGAGACCAAGCCATCAGTCTAGAGGCGGGTAGGTAACTTTGGCTCGACGATCGGTGACGAGTAACCCACAAGAGAACGCGTTGGGCGGCCACTTGGCGAGTACCGCGAAGCCGCAGCCGCGCCGGCGTCAAATGAGCGAATCGAGCCTTCCGGCGCGATCGATTCGCTCTACTTCTTGTTGCGGCGCTGCACGCGCGTGCGCTTGAGCAACTTGCGGTGCTTCTTCTTCGCCATCCGCTTGCGACGCTTCTTGATTACCGAGCCCATAGGAAACCTTGTCTGTGCCGGACGTGCTGGCAATGTCGATGTGAACGCGCCGACGAACGGCCGGGCGCGTGTACCAGTCGGCCACCCTACCCGCGTGGGCAGCGGCCGATGCAGATCGGATCAGCCGGCCTCGATGTAGGCGGCTTCGAGGTAGTCGTGCACGGCCTTCTCCGGAACCCGGAACGACCGCCCGACTCGCACCGCCGGCAGGTCGCCGCCATGAACCATCCGATATACGGTCATCTTGGAGACCCGCATGACGGACGCGACCTCGGCCACGGTCAGGAACCGCACCTCGGCGAATGCGGCATCCGGGGCGACCTCAGCGGGTTTGTCGTCGCTCGCGGCACGCGAACGCCGCGAAGCGCCCACCTTACCTTCGCCGGAATGCGCAGACGTGCTCATACGTCACCGTTACCTTTGGGCACATGTCGGTGCGCCGGCTTCCCCTCCGGCGGACGACACGCACGTGCTTGCTGAAGCGTAGCGGTACAGGTGGGGCTCATGCGATAGCTGAGCCACACAGATGTGCGGCGACGTCCGAGATGTCAGGAAGCGACCTGCGCCAGCCGGCGGATCGTGGCAGCGGCGATGATCGCGTGCCCGCGCGCACTGGCGTGCAGCAGGTCCGCGCTGTAGGTGGATCGCTCCGCCGCCGCCGGATGGTCGGTCATCACGATATGGATGCCACCGCGGCGCTCGGCCAACTCGGCGACGGCGTCGCCGAGGTCGCGGATGCGCTCGCGCAGCGGCGCGGCGTACTCGGCGGGTATCAGATCCGAGCGGGTGATGTCGAGCAATCCGAACGTGATGACGTCGCTGCCCTGCTCGCACAGCGCGCCGACCATGGCGTCGATGTCGGCGGCGACGGCCTCGACGTCGAACCGTCCGCGCAGCATGTCGTTGCCCCCGCACACCACCGCGGCGAGATCCGGACGGAAGGCAAGCGCGCGCGGAAGTTGGCGCTCGCGCACCTGGGCTGCATATCGGTCGCGTTCGCCGGTGTTGAGGTACGCCGCGTCCGGATGGATGCGCTGGAGCGCGCGGGCAATCGTCGTCGCCCAACCACCGCTCGGGTAACCCGGCACGTCGTCGCCGATGCCGGCCGCCATGCTGTCGCCGAGCACCGCGAAGCGGCGCCACCGCGCATCCAGCAGAAGCGCCGCAGCGTCCTCATCGGTGATGCAGTACGGATCGGTCGCCAAAGTAGTCATACGAACGATCGTACTATTAGTTTCGCCGCCTGGAGAAGGTAACGTCAAGACAATGAGCGCACCCAAGCTGGACGGCCGGATCGAGCGCGGCGCACATACACGTCACGCGATCCTCGAGCGCGCGGCAGCGATCGCGTCCGTCGAAGGGCTCGACCGGCTGTCGATCGGGCGGCTGGCGACCGAGCTGCGCGCCAGCAAGAGCGGCGTGTTCGCCCACTTCGGATCGAAGGAGGAGCTGCAGCTCGCGACCGTGCAATGGGCACGGGAGGTCTTCGTCGCCGAGGTCATCGACCCGGCCCTGCGCGCACCTGGCGGGCTGCGGCGACTCTGGCGACTCTGCGACGGCTGGCTCGACTACTCAAAACGTCGCGTGTTCCCCGGCGGCTGCTTCTTCGTGTCCGTGGCGGCGGAGTTCGACGCCCGGCCGGGACGCGTGCGCGACGCGATCGCCGACGCGCATCGCGAATGGCAGCAGTTCCTCGAGACGTCCATCGTCAAGGCGCGCGAGCTCGGCGAGCTCACCGAAGACGCCGACCCGCGCCAGCTCGCCTTCGAGTCGGTCTACACGCGCGCCCGCCGCGCCATGCTGAATCGCCTGCGCGCCGTCGCAGTCGACCCGAGCCTGCTGCCGAGTACACCCCGCTAGCGGCAGTTGAGTTAGCCGGACGCGCCCAGCTCTGCGCTGCGCAGCGCGGCCGCCTCGATCGCGGCGAGCAGGGCCGCCCGCACGCCATGCACCTCAAGCTCGCGGATAGCAGCGATCGTCGTGCCACCCGGGCTGGTCACCGCCTCGCGCAGCTGCACTGGATGCTCGCCCGAGTCGCGCAGCATCACCGCGGCGCCGATGGCCGACTGCACGATCAGCTCGGCGGCGAGCGCGCGCGGCAGGCCGAGCAGGATGCCAGCGTCGATCATCGCCTCGACCAGGAAGAAGAAGTAGGCCGGCCCGGAGCCGGACAGTGCGGTGACTGCGTCCAGCTGCGACTCCGGTACGCGCACGACCTTGCCCACTGTGGCAAGCAGCTTCTCGGCGATGGCGAGATGCTCTTCGCTCGCGTGGGCGCCGGCCGAGATGGCGGTCATCGCCTCGTCGACCAGGGCCGGGGTGTTCGGCATGCAGCGCACGACCGGCACGTCGGCACCGAGCAGAGCTTCGATTCGAGCCGTCGGGATGCCGGCCGCGACGGACACGACCACGTGCTGCGCGCCCAGATGCGGGCGCAACTGGGCAAGCAGTGACTCGATGTCCTGCGGCTTCACGGCAATCAGCACCGTACGCGCCGCGGCGGCCGCCTCGGCGACGTCGACCGCGCGCACGCCGTGCGTGGCCGTCAGGTACGCCGCCCGCTGCGGATGCTTCTCGACGACGACGACCTCATCGTGCGCGTAATGCCCGCGCAGGAGTCCCGACAGCAACGCCTCACCGATCTTGCCGCCGCCGACGATGGCCAGCCCGTCCCGCATGGGCGATCACCTCCTCGATATCAGCGAACGCAGGAAGAACGTGAGATTGGACGGACGTTCGGCAAGCCGGCGCATCAGATATCCGTACCAGTCACTGCCGTACGGGACGTACACGCGCACCGTCTCGCCCGCAGCAGCAAGCCGTCGCTGCTCGGCCGGCCGCACGCCGTAGAGCATCTGTAGCTCGTACTGCCCGGGCGCCTTGCGGTAGAACCTCGCCCGCTCCTGCGCGATGGCGACCAGCCGCGGATCATGCGTCGCGAACATCGGATAACCGTCGCCGGCCAGCAGGATGTTGGCGCATCTGACGTAGGAGCGGTCGACCTGGTCGTCGGCCTGGTAGGCCACGGACGCGGGCTCTTGGTACGCGCCCTTGCACAGCCGAACGCGGCTGCCCGGCCCGGCGAGCGCCCGGCAATCTGCCTCGGTGCGCCGCAGGTAGGCCTGCAGCACCGCACCCGTCTCGGGAAAGTCGGTGCGCAGGTCGGCCAGGATCGACAGCGTCGAGTCCGTCGTCGTGTGGTCTTCCATGTCGAGGGTGACCGTGGCACCCACCGAGCGGGCCGCGCTGGAGATCCGGCGGGCGTGCTCGAGCGCGATCTTCTCCCCGTCGCCGGGCAGTGCCTGGCCGACCGCGCTCAGCTTGACGCTGACTTCCGCGCGAGCGGTGAGCGGTCCGAGCCGCTCGGTCAGGCCGGCCCGGTCCATCGCCGCCAACAAGGCCAGGTACGCCTCGGCGACGGCGCCCGCGCGCTCGGCGTCGGTGGTGTCCTCGCCGAGGTGGTCGAGGGTGACGGTGAGGCCGTCCTCGACCAACGCGCTGGCGACGCCGACCGCGGCGGGCGTGTCCGAGCCACCGACGAACCGGCGCACCACCGACCGCGAGATCGGCGCGCCGGACACGAGTCTCTCGATGCCGTGATTTCGCGACGCAGCCAAGATGACGGACCGAAGCATGCCCAGAGGGTAGCGATCAGGGCGCGGGCACCGGGCCGGGCTGCGCGACGAGGTGCAGGCGGCAGTAGGCGAGCGCCTCGGCGAGATCGGCCTCGCGTTCGGGCCGGTCGATCGCCCGGCGGGTGTTCACCTCGACGATCACGTGCCCGTCGAAGCCCCGTGCAGCCACCCGTTCGAGCACCTCCGCGCACGGCTGGGTGCCGCGTCCGGGCACGAGGTGCTCGTCGCGGCCGACGCCGGTGCCGTCGCCGATGTGCAGGTGGGCCAGCCGGTCACCCATCGCGTCCAGCATGTCCAGCGCGTCGGATTGCGAGACCGCCGTGTGCGAGAGGTCGAGCGTGTAGTCGGTGTACCCGTCGCCGCCGGTCACGACGTCCCAGCCGGGTTGGTACGCCGAGATCTCGCGCCCGCGCATCCGCAACGGGAACATGTTCTCGATCGCGAACGTGATACCGGTCTCCTGCGCCATCGCGTCGATGCCTGCGCGGAACCGGCGAGCGTAGTCGCGCTGCCACCGAAACGGCGGGTGGACGACGACGGTCTGCGCGCCGACCAGCTCGGCGGCGAACTGGGCCTTCTGCAGCTTCACCCACGGATCGGTCGACCAGACGCGTTGCGTGACGATCAGGCAGGGTGAATGGATCGCCAGGATCGGCACCGAGTAGTGCTCCGAGAGCCGGCGCAGCGCGTGGGCGTCCTGGCTGATCGGGTCCGTCCAGACCATGACCTCGACGCCGTCGTAGCCGAGCTTCCCGGCAACCTCGAACGCGGCCGCCGTGGATTCCGGGAACACCGACGCCGTCGACAGGCCGACCTTCGCCACCGACGCGCGAAGCGCGTGCGACGGCGGCGAGCTCATGCGGGAAGGTTAAAGCTTCGGCGCAGGTCAGGGTGGGAGCTGGTCGAGCCGGCGCAAGATCACACCCTCGCGCAGCGCCCACGGGCACAGTTCGAGCTCGTCGACGTCCAACGCCTCCAGGGTCGCGGCCGCGACCACGGCGCCGGCGAGCACCTGATGCGCCCGGCCGGGGCCTACGCCGTCGAGTTCGGCGAGGTCGCTGGACGACATGCGCGCGATGAACGCCGTGACCTGCCGCAGCCCGGTGCGGGTCAGCAGGCGCCGGGCGCGCGGACCCGCCGAGGACGGCGCCGCCCCGGCCAGCCGCGCCAGCGTCCGAAACGTCTTGCTCGTGGCCACGACACGGTCCGGCACGCCGACCTTGAGCAGCTTCTTGACCGGCTGCTCCAACTCGCCGTCGACGTGCTCGCGCAAGGCGTTCAGCTTCGACTTGGACGGTGGGTCGGCGTCGAACCACTCGCGGGTCAGCCGGCCGGCGCCGAGCGGCAGCGAGACGATCAGACCGGGATCCTCGTCGGGCCCGACGCCGAGTTCCAGCGAGCCACCCCCGATGTCGACGCAGAGCAGGTTGCCGGCGCTCCAGCCGAACCACCTGCGTACTGCCAGGAACGTCAGCCGGGCCTCGTCGTCACCGGGCAGGACTAGCAGTTCGACGCCGGCCTCGACCGCCACCCGGTCGAGCACCTCGGCGGAGTTGCGGGCGTCGCGCACCGCGGACGTCGCGAACGCGATCACTTCGTCGCAGCCGAGCTCGGCTGCCTGCCGGCGAGCGCCGAGCGCGGCGCCGACGAGCGCGTCCGCGCCTTCGAGCGCGAGATCGCCGCGCTTGTCGATGTGCTCGGCCAACCGCAGGACGCTCTTGCGGGACAGCTGCGGAGTGGGCTCGGCGCCGCGATACGCGTCGACGACGAGCAGGTGCACGGTGTTCGACCCGACATCGAGCACACCCAACCGCATGCCTCGACACTATCGACCTATTCGGCGTTGCGCCGGGATGTCTCGTACCCTCGCAGGCGTGAGTGTGCAACTGCCCGTCGTAGCACGGGAGACCGGCCTCGACTTCCCACGCGAATGGATCGAGTTCTTCGACCCGTCCGATCCTGAACACCTGATCCGCGCAGACGCCACGTGGCTGTGTTCACGATGGACGTGCATCTTCGGACGCTGCTGCCAGGGCGTCCTGGAAGGACGAGCCGACGAGGGCTGCTGCAGCCACGGCGCGTTCTTCTCGGATAAGGACGACGAGAAGCGCGTGCGGCGCTTCGCCGAGAAGCTGACGCCTGCCGACTGGCAACACGCCGGCGCGGCCAGGACCAAGAACGGCAAGCTGTCCGTCGTCGAGAAGGACAACGTGGGCGACGACCCCGACCGTCGCCGCACCCGGGTGGTCGACGGCGCGTGCATATTCCTCAACCGGCCCGGGTTCGCCGGCGGCGAGGGATGTGCGCTGCACTCGCTCGCCGTGCGCACCGGCCGCCATCCGCTGGAGACGAAGCCCGAGGTGTGCTGGCAGCTGCCGATCCGCCGCGCGCAGGACTGGGTCGACCGCCCGGACGGCACGCGGGTACTCGTGTCGACCGTGTCGGAGTTCGACCGGCGCGGCTGGGGCGAGGGCGGTCACGACCTGCACTGGTGGTGCACGTCGTCGCCCGACGCGCACGTCGGCGGTGAGGCGCTGTACGTGTCCTACGCCGCCGAGCTCACCGAGCTGATCGGCGCCAAGGCGTACGGCGAGCTCGAACGGCTGTGCGCCGAGCGCCTCGAACGCGGCCTCGTCGCCGAACACCCGGCCACGGCGGCAGCCCGTCAAGCCTCAAATTTGTAGCCGAGCCCGCGGACGGTGACCAGGTACTTCGGGCTGGCCGGCTCGGGCTCGATCTTCGACCGCAGGCGTTTGACGTGGACGTCGAGCGTCTTGGTGTCGCCGACGTAATCGGCGCCCCAGACGCGATCGATCAGCTGGCCGCGGGTGAGCACCCGGCCCGCGTTGCGCAGTAGCAGTTCGAGGAGGTCGAACTCCTTGAGCGGCAAGGAGACGGCCGCGCCGTCGACGGCCACAGTGTGCCGGTCGACGTCCATGCGCACGGGGCCCGCCTCCAGCGCGTTCGTGATCAGATCCTCGGGCTCGCCGCCGCGGCGCAGCACGGCGCGGATGCGTGCGACCAGCTCGCGCGACGAGAACGGCTTCGTGACGTAGTCGTCGGCGCCGAGTTCGAGCCCGACGACCTTGTCGACCTCGCTGTCGCGAGCCGTGACGATGATGATCGGGACGTTGGACCGCTGGCGGAGACCGCGGCACACCTCCGTGCCGGACAGCCCCGGCAGCATCAGGTCCAGCAGCACGAGGTCGGCACCGCTTCTGTCGAACGTCGCCAGCGCGTCGGGACCAGTGGCCGCGATCGCAACCTCGTAGCCCTCACGACGCAGCATGTAGGACAGCGCGTCGGAGAACGACTCCTCATCCTCGACGACGAGTACTCGGGTCACGCGGCGTCCCTACGCGAGCCGTGCGGCAAGCTGCTCATGCGGTTCCCTTCGCCGTTGCCGCCAGCGTCGTCGCTGGCACGTTCACGTCGGACGATCTCGCGACTCGGTGAACAAGAGGCAACCGGATGGTGAACGTAGAGCCCGCGCCCTCGACGCTCCAGACCGAGACGGTGCCGCCGTGGTTGGTCGCGACGTGCTTGACGATCGCCAGCCCGAGCCCCGTCCCGCCGGTGGCTCGCGAGCGCGCCGGATCGACACGGTAGAAGCGCTCGAATACGCGGGTCAGCTCACCGTCGGCGATGCCGATGCCCTGGTCGCTGACCGAGATCTCGACGCAGGGACGGTGCTCGGGATCCTCGGCCGCGCGGGCGCTCATCGCGACCCGGGTGCCACGCGGGCTGTACGCGATCGCGTTGTCGACCAGGTTGGTGATCGCCATAGTCAGCTGGCTCTCGTTGCCACGCACGACGAGATCGTCGGCGTAGCGCGCCACCACGCTGATGCCGGCCTTCTCCGCCGCGAGGCGGGTACGGTCCCGCGCCTCGTCGAGCAGGCCGCCCACGATGACGTGCTCATCACCGGGCAACGGCTCGGCGCCTTGCAGCCTGGACAGCTCGATCAGCTCGCGCACGAGACGTCCGAGCCGCGCGCTCTCGTGCTGCATGCGCCCGGCAAATCGCTGCACGGCGGCCGGGTCGTCGGCGGCGTCCGTCACGGCTTCGGCGAGCAAGCTGAGCGCCCCGACCGGCGTCTTGAGCTCGTGCGAGACGTTCGCCACGAAGTCGCGCCGCACTGCTTCGAGGCGGCGTACCTCGGTCACGTCGTCGAACAGCAGCGTCACCGAGCCGACTCGCTCCGGATCGTTCGCGTCCGGCAACGGCACCGCGGTCACCGCGAGCGCGATCGGCTCGCGCCCGAGCCGGCCAAGCGGCAAGTCGACGGCACCGTGCACGATCGCGAACCTGTCGGTGGACGCGCGGACCAGCAGCGACAGCTCGTCGAATGCGAGCCGGTCGGTGGTGAGGATGCCCATGGCGCGAGCGGCCGGGTTGGCGAGCACGAGGCGCTCGTCGCGGTCGACGACTACGACGCCGTGGTTGAGCACCTCGACGATGTGCGTCGGCAGCGAGCTCGTGGCGGCGGCCGCAGGGGCCGGCTCGGGCTGGAGTCCCTCCGGCGCACGGCCGGCGAGCGCGCGGCGGGAGAGCAGCCGGCCCACCACCAGCCCGAGCACGAGCGCGCCGACAACCGCGCATACGGCCACAACCGCCACACCAGCGATGGTACGGGCGGCGGCGCCGGTGATCGCCCAGCCTGCAACTACCGATTCGCCCGCCGCTCGTTGTTCATCGTCTGTATGGCCGCAATTCACCCGCACAGCACCGCCCGGGCGGTCGGCAAACTACGCTCGGATCACGACACTGGGAGGCGTCCAGTCATGCGCGACCTATACCACGACGAACTCGACGATCTCGGCAAAACCCTCATCAGGATGACCCAGCTCGTCCGAACCGCGATGGAGCGCGCCACGCGAGCACTGCTCGACGGCGACCTCTCCGGTGCCGAGCGCGTGATCTCCGACGACCCGCAGGTCGACGCGTTGCGCGAAGATCTCGAGGAGCGCACGTTCCAGATGATCGCCCGGCAGCAGCCGGTCGCCACCGACCTGCGGCTGCTCGTCACGACGCTGCACCTCTCGGCCGACCTGGAGCGGATGGGCGACCTCGCCCGGCACATCGCCAAGGTGGCACGCATGCGCTATCCGGAGCTCGCGGTACCCGAAGAGGTGCGCGACGTGATCTCGCAGATGGGCACCGTGGCGCTGTCGCTGGTCGCCAAGGTGGCCGACGTCATCGAGGGACGCGACGTCGCGCTGGCGCAGGCGCTCGAAGCCGAGGACGACTCGATGGATGCCTTGCACCGCAAGCTGTTCACCTTGCTGCTGTCGCCGAACTGGGCGCACGGCGTCGAGTCGGCCATCGACATGACGCTGCTCGGCCGGTACTACGAGCGCTACGCCGACCATGCGGTGTCGGTGGCCCAACGGGTCGTCTTCATCGTCACCGGCGAGCGTCCCGATCCGCTGCACAACGGCCCCGGCGCACTCAAGATCTGAGCTGCCCCGCGAGGCAAGGGGTGCCGCTCCTGGTCGCTTGTGCGGCCGCGGCCTCGGCGTCGAGGTACTCCCCCGGCTTGGTCGGCATGAGCGTCAGCGGGTCGAGCTCGTAGCGCAAGGGGATGCCTGTCGGCACGTTCAGCGCGACGACGGCCTCGTTCGACAAGCCGTCAAGGTGCTTGATCAGGGCGCGCAGCGAATTGCCATGAGCGGCCACCAGGACGAGCTGGCCACGCCGCAGGTCCGGGACGATCGCGTCGTACCAATAAGGCAGCATCCGCGCCAGCACGTCGGCGAGGCATTCGGTGCGCGGTACCGCTTCGAGCAGGTCGGCGTACCGCGGGTCGCCGACCTGGCTGTGCTCGTCGTCGTCGGCCAGCGGCGGCGGCGGCGCGTCGTAGGAGCGACGCCACAACATGAACTGGTCGTCGCCGAACTCGGCCCGCACGGCGGCCTTGTCCTTGCCCTGCAGCGCGCCGTAGTGGCGCTCGTTCAGCCGCCAGGAACGGCGCACCGGGATCCACTGACGATCGGCGACGTCGAGACTGATCTGTGCCGTGTCGATCGCCCGCCGCAGCAGCGACGTGTGCACCACGTCGGGCAGCAGGCCGTGCTCGACGAGTAGTTCGCCGCCGCGACGCGCCTCGGCCTCACCGGCAGCGCTGAGGCCGACATCGACCCATCCGGTGAACAGGTTCTTCTTGTTCCAGTCGCTCTCACCGTGGCGGAGCAGCACGAGCGTGGGCATGCCGCCATCCTGCCCGATCAGGCTGCGACGCCCCGCAGCACCGTGTCGACGATGAAGTCGACCTGCCGTTTGGTCACGGGATCCTGGTGCGTCATCACCGCGCTGATGATCGGCGAGACGAGCATGGCGATCATCCACTCCACGTCAACGTCCTGGCGGATGCTGCCCTGGTCTTTGCCACGCTCGATGATCGCCCGCATGATCGCCCGCCGCGGCGCGACGAAGCGGGCGCGGAACTCGCGATACAGATCCGGACGCTCGATGCCGTCGGCTGCCAGCCGGCGCATCAGCCCGCCGAACCGGCCGACGACCCACACCGAACGCATCCACTGCAGCATGTAGCGCAGGTCGTCGCGCACGGACTCACCGGGCGGCACGTGTTCGAGATCCTTCACGCCGCAGAGGGCGTCCATGACGAGCTCGTCCTTGCCCGGCCATCGGCGATAAACGGTCGTCTTCGCGACGCCGGCGCGCGCTGCGACCGCCTCGACGGTCAGCGCCAGATAGCCCTCCTCGGCGAGTAGGTCGACCGTGGCCTCGAGGATCGCCTCGGCGGCCGCCGCACTACGGGGCCGCCCAGGACGTCGCTCGGTGATCGACTCGATCATGGCGCTGTGACGGCTGCGTCGTCTGCTTTCGGCGTTACCGCGGTGTGCACGGCATGCTCGCGGCGCGTCGGCAGATACACGAACGCGGCCACTGCGCCGAGCAGCCCGACCAGCCCGGCGACGATCGACGTCACCCGCATGGCGGTCACGAACGAGTCGTCGGCGTCGTCGATGAAGCCGCCGATCACTTGCTCCGCGTGCTCGCGTTGCTGCTGTACCTGCGCGGGTGACAGGCCTGCCGACTTACCCCGCTCCTGCAAAGCGCTGGTTGCCGCGCCGACGTATTCGAGAGCGCCGCCGATCGACTCGCTGGCGTCATGCTTGACGTAGGTGCTGATCTGCTGGTTGGCGGGCAGCTGGGCGACGACGGCTGCCGGCTGGTCGAGTTCGCGGGCCAGTTGCGCCGGGGTTCCAGAACCCAGGTTGCTGCGGAACGCCACAGCGAGGATCGACCCGAGCACAGCGACGCCGAGCGCGGCAGCCACCTGGCGCACGGTGTTGTTGACGCCTGCGCCCGCGCCGGCCTTCTCTTTGGGGACGGCGCTCATGATCGAGTTGGTGGCCGGCGTCATGACCAGCCCCATGCCGATGCCGATGCCCGCCATGGTGACCTCGATGACCCACTGGGGCATCGTCCGCGTAGCCAGCCCGTAGGAGAGCATCACTGCGCCGAACACGGCCAGCCCCACCCCGGTCACCGACCGAGGGCCGAACCGCGCCGACAGCCGCGCCGCCAGCGGCGAGACGATCATGACGGCTCCGGCGACCGCGAGCAGCGCGACGCCAGCGGCGAGCGCTGTGTAGCCACGCACCGCCTGCATGAAGTACGCCAGGTAGAACGTCGAGCCCATCAGCACGAAGAACGTCACCGCGATCGCGACGACACCGGCCGTGAAGTGCCTATTGCGGAACAGGTCGACATCGATCGTCGGGTTCGGGCTGTGCGCCTGCACGTAGACGAAGGCCGCCAGCAGCGCGCAGCCCAGCAGGATCGCGCCCAGCGAGTTCCAGCGCAGCCACTCGTTGCTGTTGCCACCCTGGATCACGCCGTATACGAGCACCACGAGGGCGACGATCGACAGGACGACGCCAGCCGGATCCAGCCGTCCGGGCCGCGGGTTCTTCGAGTCGGGCACCAGGAAGAAGATGGCGACGACGCCGACGATGACGAACGGCACGTTGACCAGGAAGATCGAGCCCCACCAGAAGTACTTGATCAGCGCGCCACCGGCGATCGGGCCGATTGCGATTGCCATGCCGGCCGCGCCTGCCCAGATGCCGATCGCCTTGGGGCGCTCGCTCGGCTCGAACACGTTCTGGATGATCGAGAGCGTCTGCGGCTGCACGGCGGCCGCGCCGATGCCCATGAGGGCGCGGAAGAAGATCAGCTGCGTGGGGCTGGTGGCGAACGAGCAGAGCGCTGACGTGGCTCCGAAGGCGACCATGCCGAACAGCAGCATTCGCTTACGCCCGAGCCGGTCACCCAGCACGCCGCCGGTGATCAGCAACCCGGCGAAGACGAGCGCGTAGCTGTCGACGGCCCACTGCATCTGGCTCTGCGACGCGTTCAGATCGGCCTGCACGGTCTTGAGCGCGACGTTCAAGATCGTGTTGTCGAGGATCACGACGAGCAGGCAGATGACGAGCACGCTGAGGATGAACCACCGGCGCTTGTGGATCGTTTCCGCGTCCATCAGATCCTCCCGGGATTCGCTACGGCCGCGTATCGGATTTGCCGGTGACGAGTACAGCACAGCGACTTCCGATACGCAACCGTTTCGAAACTCCGGCTCTTGCCGGGCGCTCAGTCAGGTGAGCGCTGCGCGAAGTCGGCGAACGCGGCGAGGTTCGCCAGCGACTCCCCGTTCTTGATCCGCCACGCCCACTCGCGCCTGATCGACGAACCGAAACCCAGCTGCAACAGGGCGTTGAACGAGCCGTCGGCATACTCAAGCACCGCGCCGAGAATCCGGTCGATCTCGGCCGGGCTCACTGACGAGAGCGGCACGCGCCCGGTCAGGTAGACGTCGCCGCGGCTGTCGATCGACCATGCGACGGCATACATCCGGGCGTTGTGCTCGAGCAGGTAGCGGTAGAACTGCTCGACGTTCTCGTCGGGCTTGCGCACCACGAATGCCTCGACGGACAGGGCATGTTCGCCCACGCGGAGCCAGCATGCCGTCTTCAGCCGGCGCGTCCCGGGCAGGTTGACCACGAACGCGTCGTCGACCCGTTCGAACTGCAAGTCGTTGTCGTGAAGCACCTACTCGATGACGTCGTGGACGGTAACCGCTCACCACCCACCACGGCGCGGACGGCGGTGAAGCTGCCGATCGCGTCCGCGTACGCGGCGAGCAGTCCGGACGTCGTGCGCTCCCAAGAGAAGCGTGCCGCCTGCGCACGCGAGGCAGCCGCGAACTGGTCGAGGCGCGCCGGCGAGCGCAGCAAGTCGCCGAGAACAGTGGCCCACACCGCCGGATCATGCCCCTCGACGAGGACGCCCGACACCCCGTCGGCAACGGCCGTGGGCAGACCGCCGACGGCTGCGGCCACGACCGGCGTCCCGCAGGCCTGCGATTCGAGCGCGACAAGGCCGAACGACTCGCTGTAGCTGGGCACCACCGTGATGTCGGCGGCCCGGTAGTAGGCGGCCAGCGTCGCCCGTCCGACCGGCTTCTCGAACCGGACAGCGTCGCTGATGCCGAGGCCGCGGGCCATGTCGGGCAACCATTCGTCCGGACACATGCCGCTCGGGGCGCCGATCACGACGACGTACAACCGCAGTTGCGGGTCGGTGACCTTGATCCGGGCCACTGCGCGGAGCAGGACGTCCGGGGCCTTGAGCGGCTGGATGCGTCCGGCGAAGAGCAGCACGTGCGCGTCCTGCGGGATGCCGAGCGCTGCCCGATCGGCCGGCCCCGGCGTGAACGTGCGCAGGTCGACGCCTGGCGGCACGACGTCGATGCGCGTCGGATCGGCTCGGTAGTGAGCGACGAGCTCGTGCGCCTCGCTGCGCGTGGACGCGACGAGCCGGTCGGCCTCGGCCACGACCTGCTCCTCGCCGACGATGCGTGAAAGCGGCTCCGGGACGTCGCCCACGGCCAGCGCCGCGTTCTTGACCTTGCCCAGCGTGTGCGCGGTATGGACGAGCGGCACGCCCCATCGGTCGCGGGCCAGCCAGCCGACCTGGCCGGACAGCCAGTAATGCGAATGGATCAGGTCGTACCAGCCGGGCTCGTGGTGCGCCTCGGCGCGGAGCACGGCCGCCGTGAAAGCGCACATCTGTGCGGGAAGGTCGCCCTTGCCTAGCCCTTCGAACGGCCCGGCCGTCACGTGCCGGACCAGCACGCCCGGGTGCATCTCGACTCGGGGCGGCTGCTCGCTGGACGTCGCACGGGTGAATATCTCGACTTCGGTGCCGGCGTCCGCCATGCGTTTGGCGGTCTCGACGATGTAGACGTTCATCCCGCCTGCGTCGCCGCCGCCCGGAGCCTCGAGCGGCGAGGTGTGGACGCTCAGCATCGCGACACGCTGCACTAGGCCGGCTCCTTCCGCGTCTGCTGCCGTGACGGGAACAGCGCGACCACCCCGATCATGCCCGCGGGCGGAGATGTCGGCAGAATCGTGACCAT
>WNGM01002648.1_pt1 | contig 14368 bp, 13 predicted proteins | sample 5400571 | NCBI WGS metagenome assembly WNGM01 (sample SAMN13153378, study PRJNA577476) | soil metagenome | isolation source: 100 cm soil or saprolite under Garry oak tree replicate 2 | place: USA:California | collected 2016-06-15
AAAGAGGTATCTCTTGATTGCTTTTGTAAGCCTCGGTCGCTTTCTCTGTTCTGTCAAATCCTTTGGACCGGATGGCTCAGTCTTCTATTTCTATTTGCTTGTTAGTTGCTTACCTTTACACACAACACGGGATGGTGTCCGATCGTCAGGTCATCCCAGGTGCGCAACTGCGTCTCGATGTCTGCATAAGACTCGGGTTCGCTCTCTTTGAGGAAGGAGAGCGCGCGATCCGAGAAGACCACTCCCCATCCATAGGTCGCGCCAGCCGGGTTTTGCTCCACGATAGTGACCTGGTGGGCCGGGTTCTGTTTCTTCATGAGCAGCGCGAAATACAGACCGGATGGTCCACCTCCAACGATACCAATCTTCATGGCGCTCCTTCTTTCCATTTCATAAGAGGTGTGCCGTTATTTTCCCGACATGCGCCTAGTCATGCCCCACAATGAAATGCTCGATGAACATTGAGCCCTTTCTTTCTCTCATTCTGAGAAGCCATTTTATTTCCTCCTTCGTACTATTAAACACTCTATTCCCAAGTTCATGCAATACTCCTTCATTTTGCCATATCCGGGCTTGAAAAGCAGGCACCAGGAATGTGGGCGTCCGAGAGTTTTTCGAAACGGCGTTGCGCCACTGATATCGTTTTCTGCGACAGGGGATCTGTCAAGTAGCGAGGAGAGAGGACGACAGACCAGCCTGAGCCAAATGGTCCCTGACAGTGGGATGGAGTGGAAATGTGAGGATACGCATGAGTGAAACTGGCCGCATTCTGCGGGTGGCTACCACTTCAAAGAAGAGCAGACCACCCGCTTCGTTTTCAAGGAGGGGAAACGCCCATGGCATGTTCACATGCTGGCACTGTCGAATATGAGGCGCCTCAGTCGTCGATTGCCTGGTAGGCAGAGGTCCAGAAATCGAGACAGACGTTCGGTGGACTGGGGGAAGTCCAGGCCCGCTGGGTCATGAGAATGGTGACCATCTCCTCCCTGGGGTCGGAATACCAGGAGGTGCCCAGGCCACCGTCCCAGCCGTAGCGACCGGGCACCGCCGCCACGTCATCGCGCCTGGTGACCATGGATACGCCGAATCCCCAGCCGTGGCTGTCAAAGTAGCCAGGGACCAGGCCGGACACCGCCTTCTGTTCGGGCGTCAGCTGGTCGGTCGTCATGGTCTCGACCGAAAGCCTCGACAGGATGCGCTCATTGCCGTGCTTGCCCTGGTTCAGCATCATCTGACCGAAGGCCAGATAGTCGTCGATGGTCGAAACCAGTCCCCCAGCTCCCGACGGGAAGGCAGGCGAGCGGCTCCATTGGCCGCCCTCGGCCTCGTCATAGACAGCTAGCTCCCCGCTTTCGGGATCGGTCCAGTAGCTGGTTGCCAGCCGGTCAAGCTTGGGAGTCGGCACGCTGAAACCGGTGTCCTTCATGCCAAGTGGCTCGAAAATGCGTTCTTGGAAGAACGTCTCAAGCGGCTGACCCGAGACGCGCACAATCAGCACGCCCAGCACGTCGGACCCCGTGTTGTACATCCATCTCTCGCCTGGCTGGTGCATGAGCGGAAGCCGCCCCAGGCGGCGCATCCACTCATCGGGCGCAGGCAGCATCGACGGGCTCGGCGGACCCATACCAATCTGCTGCTCGCTCGCGGCCTTGAGAATCGGATACGCGTCCGGCGGTGCCATCATCTGCCCGAAGCCCATACGGAAGGTGAGCAGGTCACGCAGCGTGATCGGTCGGTTCGCGGGCACGGTGTCGTCGAGCGGCCCGTCGAGTCGCTTCAAAACCTTGCGCCCGGCCAGTTCTGGAAGCCACCGATCCACCGGCTCGTCCAGCCGCACCTTGCATTCCTCTACCAGGATCATCGTTGCCGCGGCTGTGATCGGCTTGGTCATCGAGGAGATGCGGAAGATGGTGTCACGTCGAATCGGGTCGCTGTCGCTGACCGCCTTCATGCCGATCGCATCGACATGCACCTCGCCCCGCCGGCTGACCAGCGTGACGAGACCGGGCACTTCGCCGCGCTCGACATAGCCGGCCATGACTTCGTGCATGCGGCCCAACCGCGCCCTGGACAAACCTGCAGTACTCATGGTCTGTTCCCTCCATTCCGTCTCGTCCGTATGGTGTTGCTCGTCATTGGCAGCACATGCCTTCCTACCCTTCAAGCACAGACAATATATTGCCGGCTGGGTCTTTAAACCACGCGATCTTCGGGCCCTCGCCGCGGAAAATCCCCTTTTCGTCTGTCACCAGGTCGCCTTCATTGTAGGATTCGAAATGCACGCCACGCCTGGCCAGGTCGTCTACAGTTTGCTCGATGTTATCCACAGGAAAATTCAGGATGGTGAATGTTGCTGGAGTATGGTTCTCCTTCGGATACATCAAGATGTTCGTCCCGCCAGCGATATGAAGTTCTAACAGGCCGTGCGATTCGGACACATCTAGCCCGAGCGTTTGGCCATAGAACTCCTTCGCTTTTTGCACGTCGTTTACTGAAAAACCGGAAAATGCTTTCGTGTCTTTGAGCATTGGCTCACTTCCTTCTTTCTCGATGACTATTCGGAGCATCCATCCGTTAGGCATCCGCCAAAACTGGTTCTGCGTCTCATTCTGGAGAGACAGTTCCGTCGAGGGCTAACTCTCCCTCAAAAGAAAGTGTAGCACACCGGCGGCACATTTTCTTCTTCAATCTTGCTCTTTAGAAGCAATCAGGCGTGCAAAGGTGCGGATCTCTTGCATAACCCAAAACAGGTATATATTACTTACGCCTTCTGCTTGTTCTCCGACCTCATGACCTCCCGGCCCAGAGTCGCGACAAGCGTCGCCAGCACGCCAACGATCATTATAATACCCAATCCTCCTTGCAGGGGAGCCAATGCGCCCACGGAGTTGATCAAGGCGAGGATGACCATCGTGAGGGTCACACCAATCAGGATCACCAGGTCGCCGACGAAAAAATTGTAGACGGCCAGGATGATTTTCAGGATGATGTTCATATACGAACCTCCTTCTCTTGAGAGAGCATAGGTGCTTCAGATGCCGTCGTGGCCGATACCACGCGAGGCTGTCGCCGCTTCATAGCTGTAATGAGCAGGGCAGATACGACCAGGTAGAGGGCAGCCAGCAGGAGCAGAAACAGGTCGGAGAATGGCCAGTTGATGCCGAAACTCTCTCCGGCCCAGAACGTACCAAAGGTGGTGAGCATGATGCCGACGATAAACTTCAAGCCACCAGGACAAGCGTAAACGCCTCAACAAATTCCACCGATGCGGCGAGAAACGCCGCGATCACAATCGCCCATTGCATCTATTTTTTCTCCTTTTCTTTCTACCGGTGGCCTTCATAAGCCCTACCGATCGGGAATGATGTGTGCATCATATCTATTCTCCAGGTTCTCAAAGAGGCGCTCTACATCTGGAGCGTGCATCACATTTCCCTGGAGCAGGTCCTCCTAAATAGGAGCCGCCTCGCGCATCAGGCGCTCGATCTCCTACAAGGTGAAGGAGGGCATTTCCTAACGCAAAGGCCCAGCCGGCAGGATTGCGGGCCACGACCCGGGTGACCCGCCTCGTCCTCTCTGGGAAAAGCATAAGCAGGAAGCGTCATGGGCAGCGTCATGGGCAGCGTCATGGGCAGTGGTCTGCCCAACAGAGGCTTAACGTTGTCTCTTTCATCGGCGGCCCTACCAGGCCAGTATGAGCAAAAAACAATGGAAAAACACATCTTGTCTCACGAAACGAACCATTTTGAGTTTCCCCCTCTCAAACTATCTGGCACCTTCCTGCAAAAAGAGGGGAAGCTGAGCTGATCTTCGAGATGAGCTCACTGCCTAATCCAAAGATCAGCTCATGCTGCCGAGACGCGTGATCGAGTCCAGCTGCTCCTCTGTCGTGTTTCGGGCTGGTCTATGTTCTTCCCGGCCTGGGCGCGTTCTGGCTCATGTGTGGGTCAGCTTGTGGGGCCACTGCCCATGACGCTTTCATGACGCTTTCTCCGTATCCTCGTACCAGAGAGAGCGAGGTGCATCAGTTGGGAAGTGGCCTCAAACCCTGCCGACTGAGCCAATGAAGAGAGAGGTTACACACTATGTCCACTCTTCAACAGTTCAAGAGCGAAACGGAAGGTGTCAGGAACGTTGCCACTCCACCTCGTCTGCTGGCCATTCCTCTGAACTTTTTCGCCATCACGATGGGTCTGGCCGGGTTAGCAGGCGTGTGGCGGCTGGCCGGAGATCTCTCCCATCTTCCGGCTTGGATTGGGGACGCCCTCTATGTGGTCACGGCGGGGGTCTTCCTGCTCTTGATCGTCGCCTTTGCCATGAAGCTCCTTCTCACGCCCAAGGCGGTGATGGCTGAACTCACCCATCCCGTTCTTGGCCCCTTTTGCTCACTGCTTCCCATGAGCGGGATGCTGCTGGCACTCGGTCTGCAACCCTACGCCTCTCGGGTTGCCCTGGTGCTGTTTCTCGTGTTTTTCATCGCCACCGTCCTGCTCGGTGGCTGGATGACCGGTCAGTGGATCGTTGCCAAACTGGATGCCGAGACCTTCCACCCTGGTGACTTCCTGCCCACCGTCGCTGGTGCCCTGGTAGGCGCCGATGGAGCAGGACATTTCGGTTTGATTGGGCTGGGATGGATGAGTTTTGGCATCGGAATGATGTGTTGGGTCGTTTTCGGCTCGATCATGCTGAATCGGCTGTTCTTTCGAGCCGACCTTCCTCCGGGACTCGTTCCTACCCTCGCGATCGAGATGGCCCCACCAGTGGTGGCGGGCAATGCCTACTTTACCCTGACGAGTGGAAGAATGGACAGCGTCGCATACGTCCTGGCCGGCTATGCGGTCCTGATGGTGCTGGTGCAGGTGCGGCTGGTCCCGCTCTACGTGAAAACGCTGTTTGCTCCAAGCTTCTGGGCTTTGACCTTTGCCTATGCTGCCGTCGCCTCAGACGCGATGCGCTGGATCACAGTAGAGCACCCCAGCGGCGCAATAGTGCTGGGCTCTGTGCTTCTCGCAGCCATTACCTTCCTGATTGCTGGAATGGCTCTTCGTTCCCTCATCGCTCTTCGACAGGGCACGTTCCTCCCTGCTTCCTGACCGTTTCAGGCACGAGGAACGTCCTTCCCTTTTTCAATGTCGGAATTGGCAATTGAGCAACAGTATCCGTTGTTCCTCAGAGGCCTTATACTTTAATTAGATCGAGTTGTTGGACATCTGGAGGTGTGGTGACTAGTGGTCCAGCCAATCAATGATAGTGTAGGAAGAAAGGAGAATCCAGTGGCACCTCCCGAACAGCCAGGTCGGCTTGTGCCTACCCAACCATCAGCCAGTGCTTCACCAGGCATAACACTCCGCCACAGCGTTCTGAGTTTGCTAACCGTAGCAGGCCTGGGAGCCATCATCATGTCACCTGCCCTGGGACTCTACTTCAACTGGGGACCTATGAGTATCGCGACCGGACCAATCGCTCCCCTTATCTACATGCTGGCACTTCTGATCTCACTGCCAACGGCAATTAGTTATGCTATGGTCAGCAAAGAGATTCCTGCGGCTGGGCAAGCCTACACCTGGTTATGGCATGCTTTTCGACCTGAGTACGGGCTGTGGACAGGAGCTATCCTCGTACTCTACTATGTGACCGGATTGTGGATTGTGAATATGTTTTTTGCCGTCTTCTTCGGCGAGTTTTTGCGCTATTTCGGTGTACCTGCAAGCCCGATTGGGGGGGCTATAGGTATGCTGATCATGGCGGCTATCACTGCTCTTGTCGTCTTCCGGGATATTCAGTTCACTGCTCGTGTCGCGTTGGGGTTCATGATTTTTGAGACTGGTGTCGTCTCCGCCCTGGCTCTTACTATCGTGTTTGTACAGGGGAGCCACGGCAAGTTGAGTCTTGCACCGTTCTCGTTTCCCTCGGCTACCGCAGGCTTTAATGGTATTTCTACGGCTGTTATATTTGGCATTCTGAGCTTTATTGGCTATGACTATGCCTGTGTCGTAGCGGAGGAAACGAAGACGCCACGCCGCTTGATACCAATCGCCGTAATACTGGCAGCCGTTACTGTTGGTGTTTTCTGGATGCTCGGATCCTACGCGTACTCTGAGTCCATACCTCTCTCGCAGCTTCCGGGGTTTATCAGCTCTGGTTTCACTCCGATCACCCCAATCGCGAAAATCTACTGGGGACCCGGCAATATTCTGATCACTATCACAGGGCTTACAGCCTCGCTTGGCGTCTACGTTGTCGCCGTCCCGGCTACCGCCCGTATTCTGTTTGCCATGGGACGCGACAGATCGCTGCCACAGTCGCTAGGAAAATTGAATGCACGCCATCAGGTTCCCTTTAATGCATTGACGGTTGTGCTTATTGGTGGCTTTGGTGGTGCCCTCGTTATGGCTATTCTCCAGCAGAGTTACTTTAATGCGTATGTCTGGTTCGGTGAGATATCAGTGTTCTTCGCGCTTGTCACTTATATTGCCGTCAATCTGGCAAGCATCTCCTTCTATCGTCGTTTCCGTCCACAGAAGTTTAATGTCGCCTGGAACCTTATTGCTCCAATTGTTGGCATAGGCATTGATCTCTACATTTTATGGCAATCGTTTTTTGTTGCTTTGATGGGCTCGGGTTTTGCCCTGGGGCAGAGTGTTGCCCTTTTTGCCGTAGTGTGGTGTCTTATAGCTGTGGTCTATGTTGCAGCGTTACGCCTGTGGGTCCCCCATCTCTTCCGGGCGCAAAGTTACGTGCTGCCAGAAACAGTGGAGTAGGGAGTTGAGATGGCACTCCTGGGACGTGATATAGGAACCAGTGCAAGTATTCGTTTGTTGTGACACAAGTGTGCATTTCAATCACGGAGACTCAGAAAATCTGTTATCATAGAGGAAAGATTCGAGTCACACGGAAAGGAGCATGCTCATGAAGCGGTCCTCATACGGTGAGCGAGACTATGCCTTTGGTCAGGCCATGCTGAGCCTGCGCACCGTGCTCGGCCTGACGCAAGCGGGCCTGGCCGAGCACCTCGGCATCTCGCGGCGCGCGGTCGGGGAGTGGGAGGCCGGCAGCAGTTATCCCAAGGCCGAGCACCTCAAAGCGTTCATGGCCCTGGCCGTCCAGCATGAGGCCTTTCCTGCCGGGCGCGAAGCCGAGGAGATCCGTGCCTTCTGGCTAGCGGCGCACCAGAAGGTGCTGCTCGATGAGTTCTGGCTCTCCGCTCTGCTGAGCCAGCAGCTTCCCCACCTAACGCTCGTGGCGCCCCTGCCGGTCGAGCAGAGCAGTGGCATTGACCACGTCCTCGCTCCTCCTGTGGCGGGGGGGCCACGGATGGATTGGGGCGACGCGCTGGCGGTCCCGACCTTCTATGGGCGCGAGCGAGAACTGGCTCTCCTCTCCCAGTGGATGCTCCAGGAGCGCTGCCGGATGGTGAGCGTGCTGGGCCTGGGCGGCATCGGCAAGTCGGCGCTGGTGGTCAGTGCCATGCATCAGCTGGCCGCGCACTTCCAGGTCGTACTCTTTCGCTCGCTGCGTGATGCCCCCTCCTGCGAAGCGCTGCTGGATGACTGCCTGCAGGTGCTTGCCCCGCGGCCGCTGGATCTCTCGCTTGCCAGCCTCGAATCACGCATCAGCCGCCTGTTGGAGCACTTGCGAAGCTCACGGGTCCTACTGGTGCTGGACAACCTGGAAAGCCTGCTGGAGGAAGGCGAGGTGCGGGGCCATCTGCGTCCGGGCTACGAGGGATACGCCCGGCTGCTGCGGCAGGTGGGCGAAACGCGGCACTCGAGCTGCCTGCTGCTCACCAGCCGGGAGAAACCCGCTGAGCTGCGGGCGCTGGAGGGCAGCCGCAGCCCGGTGCGCGCGTTGCGCCTGGTCGGCTTGGAGGCTACCGCCTGCCAACAGCTGCTCGCGGAGCACGAGGTGGTCGGGTCCCCCGACGAGCGGGCACGCCTCTTTGAGCGCTACGGGGGCAATCCGCTGGCCCTGCAGATCGTGGCCGAGACCATCGCAGACCTCTTCGGAGGCGCGATCGGTCAGTTCCTGGCCCAGGAGACGGTGGTCTTTGGCAGCATCACCGACCTGCTCGACGAGCAAGTTGGCAGACTCTCGGCCCTGGAGCAGACGCTGCTATATTGGCTGGCGATTGTGCGCGAGCCGGTGACCCTCGAGGAGCTGCGCGCCGTGCTGGTGGCGATGCTTTCGCCTGTGCAGGTGCTGGAAGCCGTCGAGGGGCTGCGCCGGCGCAGCCTGATCGAGCGCGGGCAACGGCCGGGCAGCTTCACGCTGCAATCGGTGGTGCTGGAGTACGTGACCGCCGAGATCGTCGCCCAGGCGAGCGGCGAGCTTCAGCAGGGTCGGCTCGCGCGCCTCATCGAGTATGGGCTCTGTCAGGCTCAGGCCAGGGAAGATGTGCGGCAAGCCCAGGAGCGGCTGCTCGTGGTCCCCCTGCTCAACCGCCTGCTGGGCGCGTCTCCGGGGCAAACCAAAGTGGAGGAGTTGTTCCTCTCCCTGCTTGACCAGCTGCGCCCCTGGGCCGAGGAGGCCCAGGGCTATGGACCGGCTAACCTGATTGCGCTGCTGCGCGTGCTGCGGGGGAACCTGCGTGGCTGCGATCTGTCGCGCCTGGCTCTTCGTGGAGTGCATCTGCAAGGCGTCGAGATGCAGGATGCATCGCTGGTGGAAGCCACACTGCGCGACACCGTCTTTACCAAGACTTTTAATGCCATCTGGTCAGTAGCCATCAGCCCCAGGGGGACGTTTTGGGCCGCGGGCAGCTCGCGGGGAGAAGTGCTTGTGTGGCGCCAGGAAGGACACGCCTTGCACCTGGCCTGGCAGGCGCATACTGATACGGTAGAAAGGGCCCTTGCCTTCAATCCGGACGAACGGCTTCTGGCCAGTGGAAGCTGGGATGGGACGATCAAACTGTGGGACCTGGAGTATGGCGCGCTGCTCTGGACAGGCTGGCATGCGGACATCGTCGAAAGTCTGGCCTTTGCCCCCAATGGACAGATGATTGCCAGTTGCGGGGACGATGCGACCATCCGGCTCTGGGATGCGAGATCCGGGGTGAACGTACAGACGATAACTGTCCAGGGCGGCACGGTAAATTGTGTGGCCTGGAGCCCCGATGGAACACAACTTGCCGGCGGCGGTTTCGATAGATGCATTCGGGTGTGGGCGCTGCAAGGAACACAACCAGCCACCTGCGTGCAGACGCTCAGTGGACATACCCACTTTGTAGTGGGGTTGGCCTGGAGCCCCAATGGGGCACAGCTGGCCAGTGGCAGCTGTGATAGGACCGTCAAGGTGTGGGATGTGGCCAGCGGATATGTATGCCAGACGCTCTCGGGACATACAGGCTGGGTGATGAATGTGGCCCAGCCAGAAAGCGCGCACGCCTCGCCTCATCCTTGATGCCCTCTGCCAGTTCCTGGATGATCCTCGCCGCCTCAGCAAAGGCGGTGTGTGCCTGTGCAGGCTCGCCCCCTGCCTCATACAAGCTTCCCAACGCCGCCTGGATCTGCCACTGTTCCCCTGGTAACCCAAGGTCTGCTGCCAGCCCTGCTGCTTCGCGCAAGTGGCCGATGGCCTGCTCGCGGTGTCCCTCCCACGCTGCAAGCACCGCCAAGGACTGGAGGTAAGGAATGCGGAAGCGCGGGGAAGGCCCCAGACCTTCTCCGAGTCGGTGCACTGCTGCCCGCGCCTTCTGCTCATCTCCCCCACGCAGCAAGGCCTCCGTTTCATACTGCGGGGAGAAATCAAACAGGATCCTGGTCCTCTCCAAGCTCTCGCGGAGGGCCATGGCCTGCACTGCATAGGTGTGGGCCTGGTCCCACTGCCCGGCTACGGCGTAGTTCATACACAGCTGCGACAAGATGACCACACGCACTGCTCTGACCTCTCAGTCATGGCTTCTGCCTCTTCCCACGCGCGGCGCGCCTCTTCCCACTGCTGCAAGGCGTGATAGACGTTGCTCAGGCCATAGAGAAAGCCCTGGAAAATGAGTGTCGGAGGCAGGGTCCGCGCCAACGCTATGGCGGCTTGCATGAGCCCGAGCGCCTCTTCAACTGACCAGCCTGGGCAACTGATGGTGCTGCGCGTAGGCCAACAGCTCTTCATAGGCCTCCTGGGCCTTTTCCCAGGCGTTCTGGTTGGCATAGGCGCGCCCCAGGTGGGTATAGAGGCGTTCGACCTCCGAGGCAGACAGCGCAGTCTGGAACCGTTTGTGCTCCTGGAGCAAGGCGCGCCCCTGTTCGTAGTGCCCAATGGCCTCCTCGACGGCGAAGGCCGCCGCCGCCTCAAATCCAGCCTGCACGCTGTAGCCATAGGCGGCTTCGACCTCTCCAGCATCGCCAGGGCGCGCTGGTGCAAGACCTGCCGCCGCGCCGCGCCAAGCTCGGTGTAGACCACATCGCGCATCAGCTCATGGGAGAAGCCATAGCTGCCCAGGCGGCCCACCCCCGCCGCCTCCTCGCGCAGGATGCCACGCGTGATCGCCTCCTCCAGGGCCTCGACCCCGGCCTGCACTCCCAGCTCGGTCAGCTGCCACAGCTGTGGCGCGCTCGCCGCAGTCCCCAGCACCGCGACGACCTGCACCAGCTGGCGTGCCACTGGGGAGAGCGAGGCCAGACGAGCCAGGATCAGCGTGCGCACCGACGGCGGCAATAGTGCGCGTCGGGACCCCTCCTGCTCGAAGGCCGCCAACTCCCGGGTCGGCTTCAGCCGCCAGGTACCATCCGCTGCCAGCCGTGGCACCAGCCACTCCTGTTCTCGCAAGAGCTTGAGCGTCTCCAGCAGGTACAACGGATGCCCCCCCGTCTTCGCAAACAGCACCTCGACCAGCGCAACCAGGGGTCTCTCCAGCTCTTGCGATGGTGAGGTTGCGGGCCTGGAGGGCTGAGCCGGGCCGTGCTCACGCCGCTCACCCTCCCGCTGTGGGCCAGGCGCCCCCAGCCCGACGATGGCTTGCACGAGGTGGAGGGTCTCCGGCTTACTGAGCGGCGGCAAGCTGACCTGGCTCAGCGGCAGGTCGCGTCCCAGGTCGGCCAGCGGCAGGTTGAGCTCCAGCCCTTCACGGCGGACGGTGGCCAGCAGCAGCACGCGGTTGCCATGCTCCTTCCAGGAGTGTCCCAGGTAGCGCAGCAGGTCGAGGGAGGCTCCGTCCACCCAGTGCAGGTTCTCCAGCAGCAGCACCAGCGGCGCGCGCCTGGCCAGGGCGTCGAAGAGGCGCGCCACCGCTTCAAAGAGCCGCCCCTTGGCGCTCAGCCCATTCTCGGTGGGGACCGGCAGATCGGGGTAGCGCACGCGCAGCTCGGGCAGCAGGCGCGCGAGCTCGGCCAGCCACAGGTCCTCCAGCAGGTCCTCCGGCGCGTTTTCCGCCTCCAGGCGCTCCCGCAGGGCTTCCACCAGCGGCTGATAGGGCAGCCGTCCTCCCATCTCCAGGGCGTGCCCGACCATCACCTGGGCGCCCTGGGCCCGGGCCCAGGCCACCAACGCCGTAGCCAGCCGCGTTTTGCCGATGCCGGCCTCCCCCACCAGCAGCATCGCCTGCGCCTGCCCTACCCGCGCTCGCTGAAAGCTCCCGACCACCTGGCGGAAAGCGCCGGCCCGGCCCACCAGCGGAGCAGTCAGATCGCTGGGCGGCACGCTCTCTCGTGCCGGGGGCCGGCCAGGGGTACTCCCGCGGCTGGCCGTCGCGCTAGCGCGAATCTGTTCCGCCAGGCTGACAGTCTCCGCCGAGGGCTTGACCCGCAACTCCTGGGCTAAGCGATCCCGACAGGTGGCATAAACCTGCCAGGCGGCCGTCGCATCCCCCAGCGCCAGTTCCACGCGCATGAGGCGCCGGTAGGCTTCCTCCGAGAGCGGATCAAGTACCAGCCAGCGCGTGAGGGTGACTCGCGCCTGCTCCAGCTCGAAGCCTCCCTCTTGCCAGGAGGAGAGCCGGTCGCAGAGCAGTTGCAGGCGGATCTGCCAGTGGTGCTGCTGCTGCCGGACCCACTCGTCGAAGGGCGCTTCCTCGCGCAGCCAGAAGCCATCGAGGAAGGGACCACGCACCAGGGCGAGGGCGTGCTGGACGTGGGCAACCAGGGCGGCGCGCTGCTCCTCGGCGGGCAGCGTGGAGTGCCGCTGGGCCGCTGTGTAGGCCTGTTGCACCACGTCCAGGTCCAACTTCAGCGGCGCCTGCGGGTTCAGGCCGAGCAGATCCTGCTCAGCGAGCAGATGGCCGGGCTGAGCAGGTGAGGTGTCGGCGAGCAAGCTGCGCAGCAGCATCAGGGCGTTGCGTAGGGTCTTGCGCGCATCAGCAGGCTCGCTGTCGGGCCACAGCAAGGCGGCCAGCTTGCTGCGGGAATGCAGACCGCCTTCGACCGCCAGGTAAAGCAGCAGGGCCTCTGCCTTGCGCAACGAAAACGTGAGGCGGCTGCCGTCATGAAACACTTCGGGCGGGCCGAGTACGGCCAAACGTAATACTCCCATCGCTTGTCCTCTTTCTCCAGGGGGTTCTGTTGAAAAAAATTTCAGCTCATCTCTTACGCTTGCAGTTTGCCACTCATGACCAGGTAGCGGAGAAATTCCAGGAAGCGCACGATCGCGGCACGATCACTTCCCCCACTCTGATAGTGCTGCCGCAACCACAACAGAGAGAGAATTTCATCTTCCGCATAGCCGCATTGGGTCAGAGCTTCGATGTCATTGGCAGTTGTCTCTACGAGTCTTGTGCTTTCACGAATATCTGTGAGAGTGATATGAGAAATCATCTTCTTCTCCTTTCGCCATGCGCCGTCATCGAGCGCGTATCTGACAGTACGATGTAGAGAAACGAGCGATTGTACCCGCACCCCTACCTCCTCAGATAAGAGTATAGAAGGATGCTCTGGAGAAGTCACCATCCATCAGATGGCATGTGACTTCCCATCACTTCCCATAGCTTTGCCCCTGTGGGTCAGGCCACCAGTGCAGGACATACCAACTGGGTAGTGAGACTGGCCTTTGCCCCCGACGGCAGCATCCTGGCTAGCGGGAGCCATGATGGCACGATCAAGCTGTGGGACGTGGCCAGCGGACGCCTGCTCCAGACACTGGCGGGGCATACGGATCGGGTGCTTTCTATGGCCTGGAGTCCGGATGGACGCACGCTGGCCAGTGGCAGCCGTGACCAAACGATCTGGCTGTGGGATGTCGAACACGGCAGCACTCGGGCGGCGCTGCAGGGACATACCGCCGAGGTGTACAACCTGGCCTTCACGCCTGACAGCCGCAGCCTGTTTAGTGGCAGTGATGATGGCAACTTGCGTCTGTGGGACGTGGAGAGTGGGCAGTGCGTGCGCGTCATGCAGGGCTACGCGGTTTCCCTCTACGACCTGGACTGGAGTCCCGATGGCAGCAGGCTGGCCAGTTGCGGGGATGACGGGGCCATCATGCTCTGGGACCTGCAAGGTGGCGAGCACCTGCGCACGCTACGACGCGACCGGCCTTACGAGCGCCTGAATATCACAGGGATCCAGGGATTGACCGAGGCGCAGAAGGCGACGTTGCGTGCGTTAGGAGCGGTTGAGAATCGCTCGTAGCACAGTGCCAGATTTCTTGTCATGAGAGCATGAGAGAGAAGTCATTGAGCTCTTCTTGCGGACCCAAAGGTATGAAGCAAGTGGAAGTGACATGCCATCTGATGCATAGTGACTTCCCCAAGAAATACTACTATACTCTCCTCTAGACGATCCCTGAGAGAGAGAAAGCTGAGCTTGACCCTCTTTTCCGGAGGAGGTACACGTGGATGGCAGCTTTCAGAAGAATGGCATGATGCCCAAAGAATAGAGGAAACAGGAGACGACGATGAAGCGTTCACCTTCCGATGAGCACAAAGGGGAGAACACCTTCGGGCGCTCCTGTGTGCGGCTACGCCAGAGCATGCGCTTGACCCAACGAGCACTGGGTAGGCTCCTTGGCATCAGCGAGCAGGCCATTCAGTACTGGGAGCGCGGCGTGCACTCTCCCAAACCCGAGCATCTGGAGCGGTTGCTCGCTCTCTGTCTGGAACGCCACGCCTTTGCGCTCGGTCGCGAGTACGAGAGAGCGCACCAGCTGTGGCTGGCAGCCGGGCAGCAGGCTGACTTCGAGGCCTTCTGGATGCGGGCGCAGCTGGCAGCCTCCTCGGCTTCCCCTGCTCTGGTGGTGCTCAAAAGGGAGGTAGCCCAGCCCGCAAAGCCGCTGGCCAACCAGGAGCTTACCTCCCCCTCGTCGCGCCTGGATTGGGGGGATGCCCTGGATGTGCACGAGTTTTACGGGAGAGAGGCCGAGCGCTTGCAGCTAGAGCAGTGGGTGATCGAGGAGCGCTGCCCGGTGGTGAGCGTGCTGGGGATGGGAGGCATTGGCAAGTCGTCCCTCG
>WNGM01018606.1_pt1 | contig 14363 bp, 16 predicted proteins | sample 5400571 | NCBI WGS metagenome assembly WNGM01 (sample SAMN13153378, study PRJNA577476) | soil metagenome | isolation source: 100 cm soil or saprolite under Garry oak tree replicate 2 | place: USA:California | collected 2016-06-15
CCTGCATCGCCGGGGAGGCATACCGCTGGGACAAGGGAGAGCTGTACGTCAAACCGGGGCCTTCGCGCGCCCGACCAGCTTGTTCCAGTCGGCGAGGAACTGATCGAGCCCGCGATCCGTGAGCGGGTGGAGCAACAGCTTGCGCAGCACGTCGGGCGGCAGCGTCGCCACGTCAGCCCCGATCATCGCCGCCGTGACGACGTGCCGCGGGTGGCGGATCGAGGCCGCGAGGATCTGTGTGTCGATCCGGTAGTTGTCGAAAATCGTGCGGGCCTCGCGGATCACGTCCATCCCTTCCTGGCCGACGTCGTCGAGCCGCCCGATGAAGGGGCTGACGTAACTCGCGCCCGCTTTCGCCGCGATCAGACACTGCACGCTCGAGAAACACAGCGTGACGTTGGTCCTGATCCCGTCCGCCGCGAGCTGCCGCACCGCGACCATCCCGGCTTCCGTCATTGGGATCTTCACGACGATGTTGTCGGCGATCTCCGCGAGCCGCGCGCCCTCCGTCACCATCCCGTCCGTGTCCAGCGCCACCACTTCGGCGGACACCGGGCCCTCGACCACCGAGCAGATCTCCTTCAGCACGTCCTTGGGGTCGAGGTCACCCGCCTGCTTCGCCAAGAGCGAGGGGTTGGTGGTGACGCCGTCGATGAGGCCGGCCTGGGCCGCCCAGCTGATCTCTTTGAGACTCGCGGTATCGAGAAAGAACTTCATCGGTCACGCCTCGGCGTAGAGGTCCGTGGGGTAGCGTACCGCCACCAGGTACAGCCCCTGCGGCGGGGCGGGGGGACTCGCCGCCTGGTTGTCCGTCGCCGTGAGCAAGCGGGAAAGGTCCGACAGCGGGCGCCGCCCCAGCGCGATGTCCACCATGGCGCCCACGAGGAACCGCACCATGCGATGGAGGAACCGGTCGGCCTCGATCGTGAAGGTCACCCCCGCGCCGTCGGTCCGCGGCGCCCAGTGAGTGAGCGCGACGCGACTGCGGTAGTGGGGCTTCACCGAGCCCGGCCCCGTCGCGGCGAGGCCGCGGAAATCATGCTCGCCCAGGAGCGTTTCGGCCGCGCGCTGGAGCTGTCCAAGATCGAGCGGGCGTGCCAGCGCCCACTCGTAGGGCCGGCGAAACGGGGACTGGGCGGCTTCGTCCGTCCCGATCAGGTAGCGGTAGCGCCGCGCGACGGCGCTGTTGCGCGCGTGGAACCCCGGCCGCATCGGATACAACCGCTCGACCCAGACGTCGCGCGGCAGCAGCGCATTCAAGGCCCGCCGCAGCCCGGCCGCATCCGCGGCCCAGCGCTCGTTCGCGGCAAAGCCGACGCCTTGACCCAGCGCGTGCACGCCGCTGTCGGTGCGTCCCGCACCCGTCGCCGGCGTGCGCCGGCCCGTCAGGCGCTCGAGCACGGCCTCGAACTCCGCCTGCACCGTCCGCCCCTCCCGCTGCCGCTGCCAGCCGACGAACCGGGCCCCGTCGTAATGGACCACGGCGAGGAAGGGCCTGCTCGTCACGCGCCAAAGATAGGGAAAAACGGGAGGCCGATCAAGCCGCGCAACCCGTTGTCGTATTTGACAAAAGCCGATTTTTCCGGATAGCTTTGCCCAGCCCGATACCCGCGATGCCAGTGGCTCCTCACTCCCCCCCGCGAGCCGCGCCGGTTCAGGAGGCGATCGCCGCCCTGGCCAACCGCGGCTCGCTCTCCGAACAACAGACGAGTGAGGTCTTCGGGTGCGTGATGCGGGGCGAAGCCACGCCGGCACAGATCGCGGCACTCCTGATGGGCCTGCGGTTGAAGGGGGAAACGGCCGCAGAGGTCGCGGGCGCCGCCCGCGCGCTCCGGGCCGCAATGGTGCGGGTAGAGGTTGAGGACCGCCACCTGGTGGACACCTGCGGCACCGGCGGCGGGGCCGTTTCCACCTTCAACATCTCGACGGCCGCCGCGTTCGTCGCCGCGGGCGCCGGGGCGTCGGTCGCGAAGCACGGCAATCGCTCGTTTACGTCGCAGTGCGGCTCGGCGGACGTGCTCGAGGCGCTGGGGGTGCGGATCACGCTCGACGCCGCCCAGGCGGCGCGCGTGCTGCGCGAAGCGTGCATCACGTTCCTGTTCGCGCCGAATTTTCATCCGGCGATCAGGCACGCGGGCCCAGTGCGGCGGGAGCTCGCCGTCCCGACCGTCATGAACCTGCTCGGGCCCCTGGCGAACCCTGCGGGGGTGCGGCGCCAGGTCGTGGGGGTCGCCGAGGGAGATCGGGCCGCGCTTCTGGCCGGGGCGCTCGCCCGGCTCGGCACGGAGCACGCGCTCGTCGTCTACGGGCGCATTGGGATGGACGAGATCTCACCCACCGGGATCACCGACATCTGGGAGGTGCGGGACGCGCAGGTCACAACGTGGGAGCTCGACCCCGCTCGCTACGGGCTGGCGATCGAGGAGGCCGGAGCCCTGAGGGGGGGCGACCCTGCCGCGAACGCCCTGCGGATCGAGCGGCTGCTTGCTGACGGCGGAGGAGGGGACGACGCGCCAGGGCTCGCAGCCGTGGTGTTGAACGCGGGCGCGGCGATCTATGTCTCGGGGATCGCCCGGTCGTTCGAGGACGGCCTCGCGCGTGCGCGCCAGGTCCTCGCCTCGGGCGCCGCCCGAACCGCCCTCGAGCGGCTGCGCCGAGCTACTAGACGTCTAGACGGCTAGACGTCTAGACGTCGAGTACTTCTAGTATTTTCGGATGACGCCCACGACGACGCCCTGCACGACGATGTCGCGCTCGTGGATGCGCAGCGGGCTCATCGCGGGATTGGCCGGGTCGAGACGGATCCAGCCTCCGGGCTCGCGGTGGAACTTCTTGACCGTGGCGCCGGTGCCGTGCACCAGGGCCACGATGGTCTGGCCGTTGTCCGCCTGGTTACGCTCGTGCACGACGAGGTAGTCGCCGTCTTTGATGTGGTCGTCGATCATCGAGTTGCCCCGCACCTTGAGGACGTAGCTCCTGCCGCGGCGCGGGATGAGATCGTCGGGGACTGCGATGGTATCGTCGCCCGGGATCGCCTCGATCGGCTCGCCAGCTGCGACGAGGCCGAAGAGTGGTAGCTCGGTCGCGCCGGTCTGGCCCTTGGGGGGGACGATCTCGATCGCGCGGCTTTCGTTGTGGGTGCGCCGGATATATCCCTTGCGCTCCAGGTTGGTGAGATGCTCGTGCACGGTGGCCAATGACCGGAACCCGAACCGGTGGGCGACTTCATCGAAGCTCGGGGCGTACCCCTGAGTGCGGATCTGCTCCGCGATGAAGTCGAGGATCTCGCGCTGGCGGCGGGTGAGCGGCACCTTGGCTCCCGAAGATAAACCGAAGCTAATCTACCCGAAAATCGCCCGAACGCAAGGATGCCGACCACGTCGCTCGACGCCATCTTGATGGCGACGCGCAACCGGGTCGCGGCCCTCAGGCCACGGGCTCGCGAGCTCGAGCGGCAGGCTGCCGCCTCCCCTCCGCCGCGCCAGTTCGGGCGGGCGCTCGTGGGCAGCGCCGTCGGCGTCATCGCCGAGGTGAAGCGGCGCTCGCCATCCGCCGGGGCGATTCGGGAGGATCTCGATTCGGTGCGCCACGCGCAGGCGTACGAGCGCGGCGGCGCGGCGGCGATCTCGGTCCTCACCGACGAGGTGCACTTCGGAGGCTCGCTCGAGGATCTCGCGCGGGGGGCTCAGGCCGTGACAGTCCCCGTGCTCTGCAAGGATTTCATCCTCGACGAGCTCCAGCTGCTCGAGGCACGGGCGGCGGGTGGGAGTGGCGTATTGTTGATCGTACGGGCACTCGCGCCGGAGCAGCTGCGGGCACTGGCGCGGGCTGCGCGGGACCAGGACCTGGGCGTGCTGGTGGAGGTGCACACGGAGCAAGAGCTCGAGCAGGCGCTCGGCGCGGAGCCGACCGCGCTGGGGGTGAACAGCCGGGACCTGGCGACGTTCACGGTGGACCTGGCGCTGGCCGAGCGCCTGCTGGCCCGTGTGCCGCCGGGCGTGCCCGCGGTGGCGGAGAGCGGGATCGAAACGCGGGCTGACGTGGCGCGGCTGGCCCGGGCGGGTGCCGACCTGGTGCTGGTCGGCACGTCGGTATCCCGCACGGACGATCCGGCCGCGGCAGTGCGGGCGCTGGTGGGCGTCCCGAGGAAGGGGCGGGAGATCGGTCACGGCCCCACCCCGATGCGGAATGCGGAATGCGGAACGCGGAATGTCTCCAATGCGGAGTGCGGAGTGCGGAATGCGGAATTGCAGGGCAAGTTCGATCCCAGGAGCTCACCGCGCTGCACGACCGTCGCGCGGTAAGTTCCGCGTTCCGCATTCCGCATTCCGCATTGGGGAGGGGCCGTGACCGATCTCCCCGGCGTCGCCGCCCCCGGCCGCTTCGGCCCCTACGGCGGCCGCTATGTCCCCGAGACCTTGATGGCGGCGCTCGAGGAGCTCGAGCGGGTCTACGATGAAGCGAAGGGCGACCCGCGCTTCTGGGCCGAGCTGGACGGGCTGCTCAAGGACTATGTGGGACGCCCCACTCCGCTCACGGAGACGCCGCGGCTCGGGGCGGAGGTGGGTCCAGGGGTCGTCGTGGTGCTCAAGCGCGAAGACCTGAACCACACCGGGGCGCACAAGATCAACAACACGCTGGGGCAGGTGCTCTTGGCCCGGCGCATGGGCAAACCGCGCATTATCGCCGAGACGGGCGCGGGCCAGCACGGCGTCGCCACGGCCACCGTGTGCGCCCGCTTCGGGCTCGAGTGCGTGGTGTATATGGGTGAGGAGGACATGCGCCGCCAGCGCCTGAACGTGTACCGCATGGAGCTGATGGGGGCGCGGGTGGTGCCGGTGACGTCCGGCACGCGCACGCTCAAGGACGCCACCAACGAGGCGCTGCGCGACTGGGTCACAAACGTCACCACGACACATTACATCATCGGCTCCGTGGTGGGTCCGGATCCGTTCCCGCGCATCGTGCGCGACTATCAGTCGGTGATCGGTCGCGAGGCACGGGCCCAGACCCTGGAGCGCTACCGCCGCCTGCCGCGCACCGTGGCGGCGTGTGTCGGCGGCGGATCGAACGCGATGGGGATCTTCACCGCATTCCTGGACGACGGCGACGTGGAGCTCGTAGGGGTCGAGGCGGCGGGGGAGGGGCTCGGCACGAGGCGGCATGCCGCCTCGCTCGCGCGCGGGAAGCCGGGCGTGTTCCACGGCAGCCTCAGCTATCTGCTCCAGGACGCGGACGGCCAGGTGCAACCCGCCCACAGCGTGTCGGCCGGGCTCGATTATCCAGGGGTCGGGCCCGAGCATGCTTACCTGAAGGACACGGGTCGCGTATTGTATGAAGCAGTGACTGATCGGCAGGCACTGGACGCCTTCGCGGACCTGTCCCGGCTGGAGGGAATTCTCCCTGCCCTGGAGAGCGCCCACGCCATCGCCTGGGTAATCGGTCACCGCGGGCACTGGGGCGCCGGAGACATCGTGTTGATCAATCTCAGCGGCCGTGGCGACAAGGACGTGGCCATGGTCGCCGAACTGACCGGAGCTAAGCTCTGACTTACCGCTCCCCCGCCTCCTCTCCTAATCCCCCCGTACCCGAGCTGGCATTACCGCCGTCGCAGGTCGAGGAGCTCTGGCAGATCCTGTCGAAGGGAATCCGCGCGACTCAGCTCTACCTGCCGAACAACCCGGTCTACCAGCGCGCCGTGGACAACGTGCGGGCCGGCCTGCAGCAGATCTGGCAGGTCACGGACGGGCTGGTGTTCGACATCGACGAGACCCAGCTGCGCTGGGAGGACGTGGTCGTCTACAGCCAGGGCACCCATAGCGAGAGCATCGCATGGACGCTGTACAAGGACGGCGTCCGCTCGCTGGCGTTGAAGCCGGGCGTCGAAGACGGGGAGATCGTCAGCTTCCTCGGCGTGCTGCAGCAGGCGAAGAACCTCCAGGCGGAAGCTCCCGACGACCTGGTCACGTTGCTCTGGGCGCAGGACTTCCAGTTCATCAGCTACACGTTCCGCGAGCTGGCCAGCGAGAACGCGATCCCGATCGAAGCGAGCGAGACCGTCCTCGAGATGCCGCCGACCGAGGTGCGCCAGTACGTGGCGGAGGAGGCGCCGCCCGCCCGGCCCGCGGGGTTGATCTCGATCGAAGACTTCGACACCACGCTCTACTTCCTCGATGATCGGGAAATCGACTACCTCAGAGGCGAGGTCGAGCGCGAGTACGCGCAGGATTTGCGCCGCAACGTGCTGTCGATGCTGTTCGACCTGCTCGAGCTCCAGAGCTACGGTACGGTGCGGGCCGAGCTGATCTCGATCCTCGAGAACTTCATTCCGTACCTCCTGGGCGCCGGAGACTTCCGTTCGGTGGCCTACATTCTTCGGGACACGCGGATGATCCTGCAACGCGCCCGCGAGCTCATTCCGGAGCACCGGCAGACGCTCGCCACGCTGCCCGCGCGGCTGTCGCAGCGCGACGCTCTGTCGCAGCTGATCCAAGCGCTCGACGAGGCGGCGGTGCAGCCGACGGAGGAAGAGCTCGGCGAGCTGTTCCAGGAGCTGCGCCCCGACGCTCTGTCCACGCTGATGAGTTGGATGCCGAAGCTCAACAACGACAACGTGAAGCACCTGGTCGGGGGGGCGGCGATGCGGCTGGCCCAGACCTACCCGGCGGAGGTGCTGAAGGCCCTGGCGAGTGAGGATGTAGCGGCCCAGCTCGCGATGGTCCGGCTCGCGGGGCGACTCAAGTTGGCCGGCGCCGCCGACGGGATGGAGCCGCTGCTCCAAACGACCGACCACTCGCTGAAGCTCGCGGTGGTGGAGGCGCTGACCCAGATCGCGAGCCCGTTCGCCATGCGGCTGCTCGAAAAGGCGATCGACGATGGCGACCGCGACGTCCGGATCGCCGCGGTGCGGTTCCTCGGCTCGCGCGGCTACCGCAACGCCGCTGGCCGGGTCGAGACGGTGGTCACGGGCTCGAAACTGAAGAACGCCGACCTCACGGAGAAGATGGCGTTCTTCGAGGCGTTCGGCTCGCTGGCGGGTTCCAAAGGCGTTGCCACGCTGGAGCGAATGCTCGCTGCAAAAGGGCTGCTTGGCAGGAAGGAGGACCCCGAGACGCGCGCCTGCGCGGCGATGGCCCTGGGGAAGATCCGCACGCCGGAGGCGCGGGCGGCGCTGGAGCGCGCCGGGCAGGACAAAGAGCCGCTCGTGCGTAACGCGGTGAGTCGCGCGCTGCGGGACCTCGGCGCATGACGGGCGGCGCCGGACGTCCCTCCATTGCCGAAACCGTCCAAATCACGGACGGCTTCCTGCGGCACGCCGGCCGCGACTTTCTCATCGTGTTCTACACCGCGCTCCGCTCGCTCAAGCTCTACCCGATCGAGAACGACCAGGTGCAGAAGGCGCTGGACGACCTCGCCGCCTCGACGAAGCACCTTCTCGAGGTGGAGAAGGAGCTCGAAGTCCGGCTCCAGAGCGAGTTCATCTTCGTGAATTCCACGCGGCTGCGGCTCGACCTCGATAACTACGCCTCGTTCTCGCACATCCTCAGCGTCTTCCGGCAGTGCGGCGTGGGCGCGGTCCGGATCGACGAAGGCGTGAACCGCAGGCAGCTCCAGATCTTCGCTTCCCTGTTGCTCTCCTACGCCGCCAAGGAGGCGAGCCCCAGCGTGACGCTCGAGCTGGGCCAGAAGCTCGTGGACGCCGGGGTCTCGTTCATCAGCATCGAGCCGCCGCTCGAAACCGAAGAGGACATGGAGGAGGAGGAGCGCCAGAAGGAGGCCGCCAAGCGTACCTACGCCCGCTCCGTGGCGGTGACCAAGGAGGTCATCAACAGCATCCGCCTGGGCCGGACGGCCAACGTGAAGAAGGTGAAGCGCGCCGTGCAGGCGATCGTGGACCAGGTGCTGAACAACGAGGCCTCGCTCGTCGGGCTCACCACGCTGCGCGACTACGACGAGTACACGTTCACCCACTCGGTCAACGTCTGCATCTTTTCGGTCGCCCTGGGTCGGAAGCTCGGTCTCAGCAAGCTGCAGCTCTACGACCTCGGCATCGCGGCGCTGTTCCACGACGTCGGGAAGTCGCGAGTGCCGCTCGAGATCCTGCACAAGCAGAGCGGGCTGAGCGACGAGGAATGGCGGATCATGCAGGCGCACCCCTGGCTCGGCGTGCTGACGCTGTTCGGGCTGCGCGGTTACGGCGAGATCCCCTACCGCGGCATGATCGTCGCTTACGAGCACCACATGAAGACGGATCTCACCGGGTATCCGAAGTCGGTCCGGCCCCGCAGCCCATCCATCTACTCGAAGATCGTCGCCGTCGCCGACGGGTTCGACGCCGCTACCAGCCGGCGCACGTACCAAACGGTTCCCATCCAGCCGGACGAGGTCTTGAAGGAGATGTTGGGCAACCCGCGCCGCGGCTACGACCCGGTGGTCGTAAAGGCGTTCATCAACCTGGTCGGCGTCTACCCGGTGGGGACGTGCGTCATCCTGGACACGTACGAAGTAGCGTTGGTGCACAGCGCCAACCCCGACGTGAGCGAGATCCACCGGCCGGTCGTGAGGATCGTGGCGACGCACGACGGAGCGATCCTCCACCCCGGCTTCCTCGCCGATCTCGCCCAGCGGGATGCACAGGGCAGCTACCCCCGCACGATCGTCAAGGTCACCGATCCCCTCCGATACGGCATCAACGTCGGCGACTATTTTGTCTGAGCACCCGATCGCCGCGCGCTGGCGGTCCCTTCGGGAGGAGGCAGGACGGGGGAAGCCGCGCGCCGCGCTCATTCCGTATCTCACCGCCGGCTATCCCACCCCCGAGCTCTCGCGCGAGGCCCTGCAGCTCGTGGCCGCGGCGGGCGCGGATTTCGTAGAGGTCGGCGTGCCGTTCTCGGACCCCCTCGCCGACGGCCCCACGATCCAACGCTCCATCCAGGCGGCGCTGGAGCAGGGCATGACGGTCCCGCGCGTGCTGGAGCTGATCGCGCGGGCCCGCCTCCCGGTGCCGGTCGTGGTCATGACCTATCTCAACCCCGTCCTGGCCTACGGCCTCGAGCGGTTCCTCGAGGACGCGCATGGCGCGGGAGCCTCAGGCCTCCTGCTCACCGACCTTCCGGCCGGCGCCGACCCGCACCTCGAAGCCCGGGTTGCCGCGAGTCCCCTCGCCTTGATCCGACTCATCGCGCCGACGACCACGGCGGAGCGCCTCACGCGCGCCGTGCGCAGCGCGACCCATGTGGCGCGCGTCCGGGCCGCGTCCGACCTGCCGCTCGCCGTGGGGTTCGGGATCAGCACGCCCACTCAGGCACAGGCTGCGGCCCAGCTGGCGGACGGCGTCGTGGTGGGGAGCGCGCTGGTCGAGACGCTCGGCTCGGGCGGCCTCGCGGCGGTGGAGCAGCTGGTGCGCGACCTCGCGGCGGCCGTCCGGGCCCTGCGGGCGCCCGCCGCATGACTGCCGGCCGCCTCGTCCGGCTCTACAGCCAGGCGCTGGCAGTGGGCGGGCCCCTCCTCCTGCTCGCCGTCCTCATCGCCGACCCGCGCTGGCTCTCTCAGGGCCCCGAAATCGGGGCGATGGTCGCGCTCGGCGTCGCGCTGCGCGGGGGGCAGATCCCCCTCAGCAAGTACGCCTACCTCACGCAGACGGGGCTCGTCGTCCTCGCGGGCAGCCTGCTCGTCGGCGTTCCCGCGACGGCGCTCGCCGTGGCCATCGCGGTGCTCGCCACGGACTGGCTGTGGCATGGCAAGATGGTCCGCGCCGCGCTCACGAACCTGGGGCGCGAGCTCGTCGCGTCGGTGTCGGCCTTCGGGGCGTACGCCGCCGCGCTCCGCGTCTCCGGCGTCGCCGCCCCCGAGATCGGCATCGAGACGATTCCCGCGCTCTTCTTCTACGGCCTGGCGTACTTCGCCATCAGCCGCCTGCTCTTCTATTTCACCCTGATCATCCGCGGGAAGCTCGAGCAGGACGAGCGGCTGCTGATCCTGCGCTACGAGTGCATCAGCTACGGCGCCACTCTGATCGCGACGGGCACGGTGGTGAGCGCAGTGGTGTTCTGGCCGCCGCTCGCCTGGGTCTTCACGGGCGCGGCGCTGGGAGCGCTCGGCCTGTTGTTCAAGCTCATCCTCGAGGAGGCGATCACCGCCGAAGAGCTGAATCGCATCCATGCAGTGGAGACGGTAATCACAAGCAACATCAGCCTCGACGATGCCTTCCGCCGCATCGAACGGCTTGCGCACCGGCTCGTGGACTGGGGGGACTTCCGCATCTACCGGCGCCAGGAGCATACGCTCCGGCTCGCCTACCGCGGGAGCACCGGGCTGAGGGAGGGGGGCGACCTCTCGCCCGAAACCGCTGCGCTGGCGACCAGGTGATCGGCATGCTGGAGATCGAGCACCATAAGCGCAAGGCGTTCCGGCCGAAGGACCTGCTCACGATGCGGACGTTCGCGCACCAGCTCGCCACGGCGATCCACATCACCGATCTACGGCGCCCGTTGGTGGACACCGTGGACACCCTGACCCGGCAGCTCGCGACGCTGGCCCGCGCCGCCGAGTCGTTGCGCGAGGCGGCGGGCGCGGTGGCCCAGTCTACGAACGCGATCCGGCAGGCCGTGCTGGCCGAGCAGGGCGAGGTCTCGGGCGGGCTGGCGGCGACGGAGAGTCTGGCACAGGTATCGCGCCGAGTCTCCGAGGATGGGAGTGAGGCCGCGCTGGCATCGAGCACCGCGAGCGAGGTGGCGAACCGCAACCGGCAGCAGATCCGCGGCGCCATCGAGCGCCTGGTGGCGCTCAAGTCCTTCGTGGGTGAGAGCTCGGTCAAGGTACAGCAGCTCGGCCAGGTGAGCCAACGGATCACAGGGTTCATCGCGTCGATCCGGGAGCTCGCCGACATGACGAACCTGCTGGCGCTGAACGCCGCCATCGAGGCCGCGCGCGCGGGCAAGCACGGGAAGGGCTTCGCCGTCGTCGCGGACGAAGTCCGGCGCCTCGCCGAGCAGAGCGCGAGCGCGGCGCTCGAGGCGGGGGAGCTGGTGCAGGACATCCACCGCGAAATGGGCGAGGTCGTCGAGCAGATGCGGCGCGGGCAGGTGAACGTGGCCGGCGTGGAGGAGTTGTCGGCGGCCGCCCTCGAGGCGCTCGACGCCATCGTCGCCGCGACGGTCGAGGCGACGGGGCACGCCCGGCGGATCGCCGAGGCCGCCGGGGAGCAGGATCAAGCGTTCCGGCAGCTGCGACAGCGGATTCACGCCGTGGCCGAGATCGCTGGGAAGAACCGCGCCGAGGCGGACGATGTGGCCACGCGGGCGAACGACGCCGCCCGCGGCCTGTCGGACCTCGAGCGGGCGACCAAGGAGCTCGAGGATGTGGCGGCGATGCTGCGGGAGCTCACCCGCGGCTTTGCCGCCATCGCCTAGCCGGTTACCATTCCTCCCGTGCCCACGGGGGAGCGGGTGTACGTGGCGCTGGGGTCGAACCTGGGAGACCGCGAGGCGCATCTCGCGCACGCCCGGGCCCGGCTGGGGACGCTGCCGCGCACGCGGCTGCTGCAGGTGTCGCGGGTGGAGGAGACGGCGCCGATCGGCCCAGTCCCGCAGGGCTCGTACCTGAATCAGATGGTCCTTCTCGAGACGGAGCTCGAGCCGCGCGAGCTGCTGGTCCGGCTGCACGCCATCGAAGCCGAGCGCGGCCGGGTGCGCACGGTGCGCTGGGGCCCGCGTACCCTCGATTTGGACATTGTCCGCTTCGGCGACCGCACGGTGCGCGATCCAGACCTGAGCATCCCACACCCTGAGTTGCCCAACCGCGGCTTCTGGCTGCGCGAGATCGCGGAGCTGGAGGCGGACGCCCCACGTCCCACGTCGCAGGTTCCATGACCGAGGTCCCGAAGCCCGTCACGGCGCACGAGCTGCTGAAGATGAAGGAGCGGGGCGAGCGGATTGTCGTGCTCACCTGCTACGACGCGCTGTTCGCGCGCCTGCTCGACGCGAGCGATATCGACATCCTGCTCGTGGGCGATTCCGTGAACCAGGTGCTCGCGGGGGCCGAGACGACTCTCTCGGCGACGCTGGATCAGATCACACCCCAGTCGGTGCACGCGCTCGGCGGCTACCGGGTGCAGGGACGGGACCGGGACACCGCCGAGCGGTTGGCCCACGATGCCAAGGCGCTGGAGGAAGCGGGCGCGTTCGCGATCGTGCTCGAGCTGATCCCGGCGCCGCTCGCGTCGCAGATCACCAGGTCCGTCGCCATCCCGACGATCGGCATCGGCGCGGGTCCCGCCTGCGACGGCCAGGTGCTCGTGGTGCATGACATGCTGGGGCTGAATGACCGGTTCGCCGCGAAGTTCGTGAAGCGCTACGCGACGCTGGCCGAGGACGTGCGCGAGGCGGCCCGACTGTTCGCCGCCGAGGTGCGCGAGGGGCGGTATCCGGGGCCGGAGCACTCGTTCGAGAAGTGAGGGCGGGCGCACCTGGGCGTGTGGGCAGATTCGCCCCACCCCTTCCAGCCAATCGGGGCTGCCGTTTGTTTTCATCCGGCCCATGCACGAGCTCACCAACCCGCAGGACATGCACGCCTGGTCGCGCGCCGAGCGATCGCGCGGCCGGCGCATCGGCTTCGTCCCCACCATGGGCTTCCTGCACGAAGGCCACCTGCAGCTCGTCGATCGGGCGAGACAGCGCGCCGACCGCGTGGTGCTGAGCAGCTTCGTGAACCCGCTGCAGTTCGGCCCCCGGGAAGACTTCGCGTCGTACCCCCGCGATCTCGCCCGCGACCGCAGCCTCGCCGCCCAGCGCGGCGTCGACTGCCTCTTCACCCCGGAGGTGCAGGCGATGTATCCCACCGAGCCCCTGGTGCGCATCGCCCCAGGCCCCATGGCGGAGCCACTCGAAGGCGCCACGCGACCGGGGCATTTCGCGGGCGTTCTGACGGTGGTGGCGAAGCTGTTCCACATCGTGGAGCCCGACATCGCCGTGTTCGGCCGCAAGGACTTCCAGCAGGCGATGCTCGTGAGCCGCATGGCGGTCGATCTCGACTTCGGGCTCGAGATCGATATCGCTCCCACCGTGCGTGAGCTGGACGGGCTCGCCCTCTCGTCGCGCAACAGCTACCTGAACGCGGATCAGCGGCGCGCGGCGCTCGCCCTCTCCCGCGCGCTCCGCGCGGTGGAACAGACCTGGCGAGCGGGCGAAGCAGACCCGGCGGCCCTGCAGCGGCGCGGGATGGAGGTCTTGAAGGCGCCGGAGGTAAGCGCGGAGTATCTGGCCCTCGTGGACGAGGAGCTGCGGCCCGTCGCCCGGGCCGATGCCCGCACGGTCGTGCTCGTGGCGGCCCGCGTCGGCCCCACGCGCCTGATCGACAACGTCGTGTTGGGGGAGGGGGTGGCGAGCGATGTGCCGGTACGCGGCTCTTGACGTCGCGTGAGCCTGCCATCGTGGGTGGTGGTCAGCCCTGAGCGCCGCGCCCACATCGAGCGCGTGGCGGCCCTGCTCGGCGACTGGGCGGGCGCCATGCGCGTGCCTGAGGCCGAGCGTGGCCGCTGGCTCCGGGCGGCCTGGCTCCACGACGCGCTACGCGACGCTCCTGCGGTGAATGACCTCGAGCACGGCCCACGGGCGGCCGACCGCGCAGCCCGGGACGGCGAAGCCGACCGCGGGGTTCTCGACGCCGTGCGCTACCACTCCCTCGGCTACGCCGGCTGGGACGAAGTCGGCCGGATGCTCTATCTTGCGGACTACCTCGAGCCCGGTAGGAACTTCGAGCGCGATGACCGGGCCGGCCTCCGGGCGCGCGTGCCATCGGAGCGCGATGCGGTTCTCATCGAGGTGGCGCGCCGCAGGCTCATCTGGGCCATCCGCTCGGGATGGCCGCTTCCCAAGGAAACGGTGGAGTTCTGGAATTCGCTCGTCCGGCGCTGAGCGCCGTACTGCTCGCCGTTGCGGCGTGCCGGGCAGATCGGAGAGAGGCGGCGGGCCTTCCTGTGCCGGGGGAGGGGCCCGGCGCCCCTCGGGTGCTGCGCCGGGCGGGAATCGACGTGATCACGTTCGGGAACGCGCCGGCCTCCCTCGGCACGCTCGACTCCACCCGCATCACCGTCCAGCGGACCGCGCCCGGAGCTGGTGAGCGGGTGCGCCGGGCGTTGGGCGTTGGGCGTGTGGAGATCGAGCTCGACAGCACCCGGCTACTCGACGCCCGCGTGCTCCTGGGGGCGGACTTTGCCACCCCCTCCCCGCCGCGGCGCCTCGAGTTCCACCCGTAGCTGGCCGCACGCGGCGCTGATATCGAGGCCCCGGCTCTTGCGCAGCACTGCTTCCACCCCGCGACTCCGCAGCCGGCGCGCGAACGCCAGCATCTGAGCGGGCGGGCTG
>WNGM01002650.1_pt1 | contig 14356 bp, 10 predicted proteins | sample 5400571 | NCBI WGS metagenome assembly WNGM01 (sample SAMN13153378, study PRJNA577476) | soil metagenome | isolation source: 100 cm soil or saprolite under Garry oak tree replicate 2 | place: USA:California | collected 2016-06-15
GAACTCGGGCAGTTTCTTTCTCGGACCCTCGCCGCAATGAATTCGGGCGGCCGATGGGTGGTGCTGAGCTACTACTCGCGGGAAGACTGCCTCGTGAAGCGCGCATTTCATGAAGCAGAGAGGGCAGGAACGCTCCGCGTGCTGACCAAGCATGTGATCCAGCCCACCAGGGAAGAGACGGCTCGAAATCCGCGTTCGCGAAGCGCGAAACTGCGGTGCGCGGAAAGAGTTTAGTTATGGCGAGCAGGAAAAAAGCAAGGCCGGTGCGGGAGTTCCAGACCGTCAAGCGGATTGACAATTCGCGCCTGGTGCGCCACGTCGAACCGGTGAAGCTTCGCTACTACTACCGCACGCTGGCGTTGGGTTCCGTGGTGGCCGCTTTTTTCATGTTGTACATCTATCAGCACTTTCGCTGCATCGATCTGAGCTTCCAACTCGAGGAAATCAAAGCGCAACAGGCAGCCGCAGCGACCTTGAACTCTTCCTTGACACTGGAAATAGCCAGCCTGCGAAACCCGATGCGCATTGACATCATCGCGCGCCGTCAATTGGGCCTGACCGAGCCGCTGCCGACGCAAATTCGCGAGTACGACTCTCCGCCGGGAGCCCAGGTGGCCGCCGTGAGATTGGTACGGCAGAACCGTTCGCAATAAGCCCTGGTTGCGGACGGGGCGCCGCAAAATTGCATCCTGCTGAAATGAAGCTTGTGGCGGAGCACCGGCCGAGCTGAACCCATCATGTCCGAAAACCGCGCGCACGTCGTGAAAGCTGACCGCCGGGCGGGGAAAGACAGGCGTGAGTTCACCGCAAGTGAACGGCTGCTCCTGGTTTCGAGCCTAATCCTGATTTGTCTCGTCGCCGTAGTCGGCAGACTAGGCTACCTGCAACTCGTCTGTCACACCGAGTACCTCGCACGCGCGGCCCGGCAGCAGCAACGCATCATGGACATCACGCCAAAGCGCGGCTCCATCTACGACCGCAACCTGGATCCCCTGGCAATGAGCATCCCGGTGGATTCCGTGTTCGCGGTACCCATTGAAGTCGCAGATGTTCAGCTGGCCGCGCAACTGCTCTCGCGCGTGCTGGGGATCCCGAGCGAGGTGTTGGAAGCAAAATTGGCGTCGGCACAAAGCTTCGCTTGGATTGCCCGCAAGGTGCCTCCCGACAAGAAAGAGGCGGTCGAGGCCCTCAATCTGAAGGGGATTTATTTTCAAAAGGAGAACCAGAGAATCTACCCGAAGCGCGACCTTGCTGCCCACGTACTGGGCTTCGTGGACCTCGACGAAAAAGGGCTCGCCGGAATCGAATACGGGCTGGACACCCAGATTCGCGGCAAGAGTGAAAAAATCGTGGTGATGGCGGACGCGCGGCAGCGCTGGTTCGATCGTGTGGAGGCACAACGCGAACGCGGCGCGGATGTAGTCTTGACGCTGGACGAGCAGATTCAATATATCGCAGAGAGAGAACTCGTGGCGGCCATTTCAAAGACGCACGCCCTGGCCGGAATGGTCGTCGTGATGAATCCCAATAACGGGGAAATTCTGGCGCTGGCAAATTGGCCGAAGTTTAATCCGAATGCGGCAACAGAAGCGTCCGCCGAAGCGCGGATGAACCGCGCCGTCACTGCGCTTTACGAACCCGGCTCGACTTTCAAGTTGATTACGCTTGCGGCGGCCTTTGACCAAGGGATCGTGAGGCCAGAGGGGGTCTTCGATTGCGAGAACGGCGCGGTGTACCTGGCGGGGCACCGTATTCGCGACCACGAGCCATTCGGCTTGCTGACGGTTTCCGACATTCTGGCGCGGTCGAGCGACGTGGGAGCGATCAAGATCGCCCTGAAGCTGGGAGCGCCGAAATTTTACGATTACATTCGCGCCTTCGGATTCGGCCAGTTGACCGGCGTGGATTTGCCCGGCGAGAGCAAGGGATTGCTGCGGCGGCTCGAGAACTGGTCGGCAATCTCCATCGGGTCGATTTCGATGGGCCAGGAGGTGGGCGTCACGCCCATTCAGCTGCTTGCCGCGGTTTCTGCCATTGCGAACGGGGGCCTGCTGTACCGGCCACATGTTGTCGCCGGACTGCGCCGTGACAATAAAGCTTTACCTCGAGAGGGCGTGTTATCTCCCGTGGAGCCCCGGCGCGTGATCCAGCCGGAAACAGCGGCGACTCTTCGTCGCTTGATGGAAGGGGTGATATTGCATGGCACGGGGAAGCTGGCGCATCTGGACGGCTGGACCGCCGCAGGAAAGACCGGATCCGCCCAAAAAATTGATCCCTCGACCGGCCGCTATTCCCACACGCAACTGATCGCTTCCTTCGCCGGGTTGGCTCCCATCAATAATCCGGCAGTGACGATTCTTGTGTCGCTGGATTCGCCGGTGGGGCAACGCGAAGGCGGACAGGTGGCGGCGCCGGTTTTCAAACGCATCGCCGAGCAGGTGCTGGCCTATCTGGATGTGCCGCGCGACGTGCCAGTCGAGCCGCAGTTGATTCGAGTTGCGTACCAGGATAGAAATGCATCAAACTTAGCAGCGCTCACGGACTTCACTCCAACCGATTTTGTTGCTCTACCGGACCTACCCCCAGCCGAGTCCTCCGGGACAAATGCGCGGAGAGCGATCGATAAGGCTCGAGCAGTGACCGTAGCAGTGGATGAAGGCCGCGACATCCTTGTGCCGGACTTTTTGGGAAAGACCATGCGGGAAGTGACGGAGACGTGTTTGAAGCTGGGGGTGGACCCCTTCTTGGTTGGCAGCGGTCTTGCACGAAGTCAAACGCCAGCGGCGGGGATGAAGGTGCGGCCAGGCGCGAAGCTGACGGTGCAATTCGGGGCACCGGGCGAAAAGATCGCCAAGCCGAAGCGCAAGAGCAGGCGTTAGGATGAAGATGTCGCTAGGCCACGAAAAACAGGTGAAACACACCACCACGACCGCGCAGGACACGCCCCTGAAACAGTCTGTCCAAGTCGCCGGATCAAGAACGGGGAAAGAACTGAGCGAACTGCTTCGCGGGGTAGAAACCGTTCTGCCGAGCTCTCGGGACCGCCTCGAGATTCAGCAGGTGAGTTGTGATTCGCGCAAAGTAGAGAAGGGCGCGCTATTTTTTGCGCTGCATGGCGCGCAAGCCGACGGAAACGCCTTTATTCAGGACGCGGTGAAACGAGGCGCTGTGGCCGTTGCGAGCGAAGAACCCGCCCCCAAGGAATTTCCACGGGGAGTTGTCTGGATTCAAGTCCGAGAAACGCGGAAAGCGCTGGCGAGTACGGCCGCGAATTTTTTTGACCATCCGGCCGACGCCCTGCAATTGCTGGCGGTGACCGGAACGAACGGAAAGACCACCACCACTTCGCTGGTGGATGCGATCATAAAGGCCTCCGGGGCCAGGACCGGTTTGTTTGGCACCATCGCCTATCACACCCCGCGGGGCGACTATCCCGCGCCGAATACCACTCCCGAATCCGTGGATCTGCAGGGATTTTTTGCCGAAATTCGCGACGCCGGTGGGGAATACGCGGTGCTGGAGGCGAGTTCGCACTCGCTTGCGATGGACCGGTTGTGGGGGTGCCATTTCCAAGCCGCGGTGTTCACGAATCTCACGCGCGAGCACCTGGACTATCACAAAACCTTTGAGGATTATTTCGCGGCGAAAAGACGCCTATTTGCAGGTACCGGCGCGGGCGCGCCGGAAGTCGCGGTGCTGAATACCGACGACAGCTACGGCAAGCAGTTGGCCGGTTTGGCGAAGAGCACGGTGAAGTATGGCCTGGAATCGCAAACGGACATCACCGCAAGCAAATTTCAGCTTAGTTTCGAGGGGTTGCGTTTCACCGCCCATACGCCCAAGGGAAAATTGCAGGTGAAGTCGCGGCTCGTCGGACGGATCAACGTCTACAACTTGCTCGCCGCAATTGGCGCCGCCCAGGCTCTTGGCTTTTCGAATGAAATCATCCAGAAGGGCCTCGAGAATCTGGAAAGCGTCTCCGGGCGCTTCCAGCGCATTGATATGGGTCAGCCGTTTCTGGTGATCGTGGACTACGCGCATACCGATGCTGCGCTCGAAAATCTCATTCGAACTGCGCGGGAACTGAATACCGAAGGCCGCATCATCACGCTTTTCGGATGTGGCGGATTAAAGGATCGCACGAAACGGCCGGTGATGGGAGAAGTGAGCGGACGGCTGAGCGACCTGACGATTCTTTCAAGCGACAACCCGCGCACGGAAGAGCCGCTGAAAATCATCAGCGACGTCGTGGTCGGCTTGCAGAAGACGGCTGGAAAATATTTGATCGAGACCGATCGCGAAAAGGCCATCGGCATGGCCATCGATGAAGCGCGAGCGGGCGACATCGTGCTGCTGGCGGGAAAGGGCCACGAGGATTACCAGATTCTCGCGGACCGCACGCTCAAGTTTGACGATCGCGAAGTGGCGCGGCGCGCGCTTCGCGAACGGGGTTTTGCGGGGCCGAAAAACGGGTTTGGCACCTAGCGCGCTTGTTCCGTGGCAATAACGAGGGCGCTCGGGCCCCGGGCAGGATGGGGCGGCCAAAAGCAGGCCTGACGAGAGGAGGAGCCCTCAAAACGTTGAAAACCGAACGTGCCGTGCGGTACTGGACTAAAACCAACCCTTTGAGGAGTTTATGCGGTGGACGATTGCACAGGTGGCTGGCGCTTTGGGTACTCGGCCAGGAGCGGGACTCGACCCCCTGGCCCGGCTGGCCGGCGTGTCGATTGATTCTCGCGCGATTCGCGCCGGAGAACTGTTTGTGGCCATCCACGGACCGCGTCACGACGGACACGATCATGTGGCCAGTGCGCTCAATCTGGGAGCGCTGGCGGCGGTCGTGGCGGAAGCGCATCTCGCAAGGTTTGCGGGCTCGGTGGGCGACCGCTGCCTGGCCGTGCCCGACACCTTCCGGGCGCTCCAGCAGTTGGCGCGGGCGGTGCGCGAAGCCTGGGGTGGGAAAATTGCGGGCGTCACCGGCTCTGTCGGCAAGACTACCACGAAGGAAATGCTGGCGGCCCTGCTGGGCACGAAGCTGCGGGTCCTGAGATCCGAAGGAAATTTGAATAACGAGTACGGGCTGCCGCTGACGCTGTTTCGGCTGGAGGAAACCCATCAAGCGGCGGTTCTGGAAATGGGGATGTCGCGCCGCGGAGAGCTAGCGCGGCTGGCGGCGACCGCGCGTCCGGACGTTGGCGTGGTGACGCGCGTCTCCCCGGCGCATTTGGAATTTTTCTCTTCCGTCGATGAGATTGCTCTGGCAAAGCGCGAGTTGATAGAGGGGCTGAACGGCAGCGGTTCCACGGCGGTGTTGAACGCTGACGATCCGCGCGTTGCGGCGTTTGGGCCTTACGCGCCGGGCCGCGTGCTGACGTACGGGATCGAAAAGCAGGCGTTTTTCATGGCGGCGGAGATCGAAGACCGCGGCGCCCTGGGATCGGCGTTCGATTATGTAAGTCCGGAAGGCCGGGTGCGCTTGGAGTTGACCGTTCCGGGGCGGCATGCGGTCGCCAACGCGCTTGCGGCGTTGGCTGCGGCGAGCGTTTGGGGAATCGGCGCTCTAGAGGCGCAGAGCGTGTTCAACACGCTGCGCGCTCCGGCGATGCGCGGCGAGCTTCTGCAGTTTTCGAATGGTGCGGCGCTGATTAATGACAGCTACAACTCGAGCCCGGCTGCGCTCGAGGCCATGACGGAATTGCTTGCGGCAACGCCCAGCTTCCAGCGGCGAATCCTTGTCGCCGGCGAGATGCGCGAATTGGGAAACGCGTCGCCGGAGTTGCATCGCGAAGCCGGCCGGTTTGCCGCGAAAACCGGAAAAGTGGACTGGGTCATCGGTGTGGCCGGTGACGCTTCGCAAATCGTGGAGGGAGCGGTGACGGCGGGCCTGCCGCGGGCGCGCACAAAGTTCTTCGCGACGCCGCCGGAAGCTGCGCAATTTCTGGAAACTCTGGTTGCTCCCGGAGACCTACTGCTTGTAAAGGGTTCCCGAGGAGTGAAGATGGAGCAGATCGTCGATGCGCTGATCGCCCGACATGCGGCGCCGGGGGAGTTGTCGCGTCAGGAGGTGCGGCACTAAGATGCTTTACTACCTCCTCGTCGAGGTTCTGCGGCGCTACTTTAGCCCGCTCAACGTGTTTCGTTACATCACGGTTCGAACGGTCTATGCGAGCTTGACCGCAATGTTTCTCGCGCTCGTTTTCGGGCCGTGGCTGATTCGCCGCTTGCGCGAGCTCCAGATCGGGCAGTACATCCGCGAAGAGGGCCCACAGCAGCATCAGAAGAAAGCCGGCACGCCGACGATGGGCGGCGTGCTGATCGTGTTGTCCACCGCCATTCCGGCGTTGCTCTGGGCGGACCTGAAGAACCCCTTCATCTTGATGGCGCTGTTTGCGCTGGTTGGATTCGCGACCATCGGCTTTATTGATGACTACGCCAAGGTCTCGAAACGGCAGAACCTGGGCCTCACGGCGAAGAAAAAAATCTATTTCCAGATCTTGGTCAGTCTGGTGGTCGGCGGCTCGCTGCTTGTTTTGGTGAGCCGCGGCTTCTATTCGACGCAACTGGTGATTCCCTTTGCGAAGCGGATTCACCCGGACCTCGTGATTCATTCCTTGCTAAGCACTCTGCATTGGTGGCCGCTGGCCTTTGTTCCATTCCTCATTTTTGTCTGCGTGGTAATTGTCGGATCGTCAAATGCGGTGAATCTGACCGATGGTCTGGATGGGCTCGCGATTGGCTGCACGGTCATTGCCGCGGGGGCGCTCACGCTCCTTACCTATGTCAGCAGCAATTTTCGCTGGGCCACGTATCTCGATATTCAATACATCCCCAGAGTCGGCGAGCTCACGGTGTTTTGTGGGGCGCTGGTAGGCGCGTCGCTGGGTTTCCTCTGGTACAACGCGCATCCGGCGGAGGTTTTCATGGGAGACGTCGGCTCGTTGTCTCTGGGGGGAACGCTCGGGACCATCGCCGTCATCATCAAGCAAGAGATATTGCTTTTTTTCGTGGGCGGAATATTTGTCGTGGAAGCGCTCTCGGTCATTTTGCAAGTGGGTTCTTTCAAGCTGCGCGGCAAGCGCATTTTTCGCATGGCGCCGATTCATCACCATTTCGAATTGCTGGGCTGGAGCGAATCGAAGGTGATCGTCCGCTTCTGGATTGCCGCCTTGGTGTTTGCGCTGTTTGCGCTGACGACCTTGAAATTGAGGTAGGAACTTCGGGATTCAAAATGTCTGCGTCGATCGAACTTCGGAACAAGCGCGTGCTCGTGGTGGGCCTGGCCAGGACGGGAGTGGCCACGGCGCTGTTTTGCGCCGCGCGAGGCGCGCGGGTGACGGCGACCGACACGCGTGGTGAGAGCGAGCTCGGCGCCGCAGTCGCAGAACTGCGAAGAGCCGGAGTTGGCCTGGAGCTTGCTGGCCATCGCCAGGAATTGATTCGGGAGGCGGAGCTGATCATTCCCAGCCCAGGCGTGCCCGCCGATGCGCCGCTTTTGCAATCGGCGCGCTCGAAAGGCCTCACCATTTGGAGCGAGATCGAGCTTGCCAGCCGTTTTCTAAAAGGGCGACTCATCGGGATTACCGGGTCGAACGGGAAAACGACGACAACGTCGTTGATTGAGCACATTCTGAAGAATGCGGGTTTCTCCACGATTCTGGCGGGCAACATTGGCACGCCCTTGATTTCCTACGTGGAAAAGACCAGTGACAAGACCATCACCGTTGCGGAGCTCAGCAGTTTTCAACTGGAGCTGATCGAAAAGCTTCGTCCCAATATCAGCGTGTTCCTGAACCTCACGCCCGATCATCTCGACCGCCATCACACGCTCGAGAGTTATGGCGCCGCCAAGGCCCGGATCTTCGAGAACCAGACGGAAGCGGACAGCGCCGTGCTGAATGCCGATGATCCCGGCGCGACGCCGTATGCTCCCGCAAAACCACAAGTGTTTTGGTTTAGCCGGAAGCAGCGCGTCGCCGAAGGCGCGTTCGTGAAGGAAAACGAAGTCCTGTTTCGCCGTGAGGGGATAGAAGAAAAGGTTCTCAAGCTTGCGGATATTCCGCTGGCCGGGGCGCACAACGTGGAAAACGTCCTAGCTGCGGTGGCGGCGACGCGGCTTGCGGGCGCAGAGCCGGCCTCCGTCGCAAAAGGCGTGCGCTCTTTCGCGGGAGTCGAGCATCGTCTGGAATTCGTTGCAGAAATTGGCGGCGTGCGTTTTTACAACGATTCGAAGGCTACCAACGCGGACGCCACACGGAAAGCGCTGGATGCCTTTCCCGGGCGCATCCTGATTATCTTGGGCGGGAAGGACAAAGGCAGCGACTACACGGCGCTGCAAGCACCGTTGCGGGAAAAAGCCATCCTGGCGCTTTTGATTGGCGCCGCGGCCAGCAAAATCGAAAAGCAAATTGCGGGGAGCGTGGCCATCGAGCAAGCCGGGACCATCGAACGCGCGGTCGAAACAGCGGCGCACGCCGCTCGTCCCGGAGACGTTATCTTGCTCGCGCCCGCCTGTGCCAGTTTCGACCAATTTCAAAATTATGAGCACCGCGGCCGCGTGTTCAAGGAGCTTGTGCAGCAGCTCGAGCGGCAGGCCGCAAGCACAACTTCAGGAAGGCGGTGAACCGATATGCCGACGCGTCCGGACAGCGACCGGTGGCTTTTTGGTGTGACGCTTGCCCTCTGTCTATTTGGTGCGGTGATGATCCTGAGCGCATCGGCCGTAACCGCCGAGCAGTTGTACGGGCACTCCTACATTTTTCTGGTGCGGCAGGCAGCCTGGCTTCTCCTTGGCCTTTTAGGAATGTTCGTTTTGATGCGCACGGACTATCACAAACTGCGTCAGCCGGCCGTGATCTACGCGGTGCTCTCGACCGTTTTAGTTATGCTGGTCAGCGCCTTTTTTCTCGATCGCTCTCATGCCACGCATCGCTGGATCCGGTTCGGTCCCGTTGGAATCCAGCCGTCGGAGCTCGCAAAGCTCGCCGTGATTCTTTACTTGGCATGGTTTTTAGATCTGAAGAGGCGCGACCAAGATGCCATGGAGTTTTGCAAAGAGGGTTTTCTCGACACGGTTCTGCCGGCCTTCGCGCCGATATTGGTTTGTGCTGGACTGATTCTCGCGCAGCCGGACCTTGGAACCTCCTTGGACATTCTGCTGTTTGCAACCACCATTCTTTTTGTTGCGGGGCTTTCCTGGAAGTGGATTGCTACGGGTGTCGCGGTCGCGCTGCCCGCGCTTTATCTCCTGATCACGCTCGCCCCTTATCGCATGACGCGCTTTCTGTCATTTTGGGACCCCGGCTCCGATCCGCAAGGCGCCGGTTTTCAATTGAGGCAATCGCTGATTGCCGTGGGATCCGGCGGCCTCACCGGCGTCGGCTTGATGGAAAGCAAGCAGAAGCTTTTTTATCTGCCCGAGGCGCACACGGACTTCATCTACGCGGTGATTTGCGAGGAACTCGGCTTTATCGGCGCGGTACTGGTGATCGCGCTGTTTGTCGTTTACGGACGGCGCGGCATTCGCGCCGCTTTCGCCGCGCCGGACGTGTTTGGCCGTTTGCTCGCCCTGGGCGTCACGACCATGGTGTTGTGGCAGGCGCTCATCAACTTCGCGGTGGTTCTGGGAATGGTTCCGACCAAAGGCATTCCCCTGCCATTCATCAGTTATGGCGGGTCAAGTTTGCTGGTGATGCTGCTGGGCACCGGCGTGCTGCTCAATATTTCGCAGCAAGCCAGGGAAGCCTGAGGAGCGGGCGCGTCACGTGAAACTGCTGATCGCGGGCGGCGGCACAGGCGGACATGTTTTCCCGGCGTTGGCCATTGCGCGGGAATGGCTCGCGCGGGGAAAAGAGAGAGAAGTGGTGCTGGTAGGAACCGAGCGTGGGATTGAGATGAAGCTGGTGCCGCAGGCGGGCTTGCCTCTGGAAACGCTGCGCGTTGCCGGGCTAAAAGGCAAGAGCGGAGCAACCCTGTTCAGAAACTTGACGATGCTGGTTCCGGCCATGTTTGACGCCAGGCGCGTCTTACGCAAACACAAACCCGTCGCGGCTTTTGGAGTCGGCGGTTACGCCGCGGGCCCGATGTTGCTGGCCACCTGGCTCGGCGCCGTGCCGAACATTATTTTTGAGCCCAACGCGGAGCCGGGCCTGACCAACAAGCTTCTCGCGCGACTGTCGAAGCGCATTGCCACCGGCTATGCAATTTCTGCACGGGCTTGGGGAAAAAAAGCCGTGGTTACCGGTTGTCCCGTGCGTCCGGAGTTCTTTTCGATTGCGCCGCGAAAGCCGGGGAATCCCCTGCGCTTGCTGATCACCGGCGGCAGCCAGGGCGCGCTGCCGATCAATCGTGCGTTGGTGGATTCCATGGACCGCCTTGCCACGCGAAAAAATCAGCTGAGCATCGTGCACCAAACCGGCGAACGCGACTATGACGCGGTCCGCACCGCCTACGCACGCCGCGAAATCCTCGCCGAAGTCGTGCCCTTTATGATGAACATGCCTGAGCGCTTCGGCTGGGCGGACATTATTGTTTGCCGCGCCGGGGCCATTACGGCTGCGGAAGTTGCCGCCGCTGGCCGCGCCGGGATCTTCATTCCGTTCGGCAGGGCCACCGACAGCCATCAACTGCGCAACGCGCAGGAAATGGCGCGCACCGGCGCAGGACGCCTCATTACCGAGCCCGAGCTGACCGCCGAAAAACTGACCGCCGAGATTTTCTCGCTTCTAGACCAACCCCAGGACATCGAAAAGCTTTCTTCCAACGCGCGCGCGCTAGCCCGCCCTCATGCCACGGAGGAAATCGTCAATCTGATTGAAGAGGCCGCAAACGTGCAGGGTAAAGGATGAGGGCGAATCCATGATGGTCTCCTTTCGCAATTTCCAGCGCATTCATCTGGTCGGTATCGGCGGCATCGGTATGAGTGGCATCGCCGAAGTCCTTCTGACGCTGGGCTACTCCGTTTCCGGGTCCGACGTAAAGCTTTCGAACATCACGGAACGGCTGGAAAACTTGGGCGCCACGATTTATGGGGGTCACCAGGCGTCGAACGCCGATGGCGCCCACGTGGTGGTGACTTCCTCCGCCGTGAAGCCCGACAATCCGGAAGTCATCGAAGCGCACAACAGGAAAATTCCCGTGATCCCTCGCGCAGAGATGCTCGCGGAATTGATGCGTTTGAAATACGGCATCGCTGTCGCCGGAGCGCACGGCAAGACCACCACGACTTCGATGGTCGCTTCGCTTCTGGCAGCAGCGCATCTCGATCCAACATTCGTGATCGGCGGGCGCGTCAATCAAGCGGGAACCACCGCCCGTTTGGGCAAGGGCGAGTATTTTGTCGTGGAAGCGGACGAAAGCGACCGCAGTTTCCTCATGCTCGCGCCAGTCGTCGCCGTGGTGACGACCATCGATCGCGAGCATCTCGACCAGTACACTTCGCTTGAGGATATTCAGGGGGCTTTCACTCAGTTTGTGAATCGCGTGCCGTTTTATGGCGCGGCGATTCTGTCGATCGACGAGCCCAATGTCCAGGCCATCATTCCCAGCGTGAAGCGTCCCATCATCACCTACGGGACTTCCAGCCAGGCCGATCTGGTCATAAGCGATATAAAACTCGACGGCCTAAAGAGCGAGTTCAGACTTACTTATAAAGGCGATGATTTGGGCATCTTCCGCCTGCCCCATCCCCCCGGGATGCACAACGTACGCAATGCCGCTGCCGCCGCTGGTGTAGCCCTCTATCTCAACGTTGCCTCCGACCTGATTCGCGAGGGCCTTGCAAAATTCGCCGGCGTTGGCCGCCGTTTCGACATCAAGGGCGTCGTGAACGACATCACGGTTATCGACGATTACGGGCATCACCCTGCGGAAATCCGCGCGACACTCGACGCCGCCCGCGGCTGCGAGTTCAGTCGGCTGCTGGTGCTTTTCCAGCCGCATCGCTTCACGCGTACTCAGCATCTTTGGGACGAATTCTGTCGCGCGTTCAATCAAGCCGACGTGCTTGTCTTGACCGACATCTACCCGGCCGGCGAGGCGCCCATCCCCGGCGTGACCAGCGAGCGTCTCGCCCATGCCATTCGCGGCGCTGGTCACAAAAGTGTTTACTACTCCCGCTCACTTCAGCAGGCCACCGAGTATCTGCTAAAGCAGGCCCGCCCCGGCGACGCCATTTTGACCATCGGCGCCGGCAGCGTCAGCCGCGCCAGCAACGATCTCGTCACTTTGCTGGGGGCAGAGCACCCGGCGCAACATGCGCATTAGCGATCCTCAATTACGCGGACATTTGGCGGAACGCGGCGTCGACCTGCGTCCCGGGGCGAAACTGTCCGAATGGACTTCCCTCGGCATCGGCGGAACCACCGACATGCTCCGCATCACCAAACACGCAAGCATTCCCGATTTGCTCGGCCTTCTCGAGGCGAGCCGCGTTCCCCACAGGTTTCTTGGCGGCGGGTCAAACCTGTTGGTCGATGACGGGGAGCTGCCTTGGGTGGTTTTGCAACTCGTTCCACCCGAGCCCGACGTCGTCTTGGAAGGCAATCTGGCGCACATCGACGCCGCGGCTGACCTGGGCCGCACCGTCACCTTTTGCGCTAAGCACGACCTCGGCGGCATGGAAGGCTTGATTGGAGTTCCCGGCACGGTCGGTGGAGCGCTGCGCATGAATGCCGGCGCCTACGGGATGCAAATCGGCACCTACGTCCGCGAAGTGCAGCTGTATCGCGCCGCCGCGCGGAAAATCGAAACTCTCCGGGGGCATCAAATTTCTTTCGAATATCGCCACACTTCTTTTGCGGCTGATGATATGATGCTCGCAGTGATATTGGAACTACCCTCCAAACCGTACAACGAAATTCTAAACGGTATTCGTATCTGCAACGAAAAAAGGCGTTCCAGCCAGCCCCTTGGGCAAAAAAGTGCGGGCTGCATCTTCAAAAACCCTCCGGGCGCCTCAGCGGGCCGCATGATTGATGAGCTCGGGCTCAAAGGGCTTTCCATAGGCGATGCGCGAGTCAGCGAACGCCATGCCAATTTTTTTGTGAATGCAGGGCACGCCTCCGCCAAAGACATGCTGGCGCTGATCGGCGATGTGCGCGAGCGCGTACGGAAAGCTTACGGCGTGGCTTTGGAAAACGAGGTGGTCGTTTGGAACGCCTGAAGCCCATGCAAAGGAACGCGACCGCGGCGGCGGAGGCCGGCGAGCGTTACCGGCCCGAGCTGATTGGCGACGATGAGCCGCGTTATCTGCGCCGTCAAAAGCCCGTTGAAATTCGTCGCAGGAAGTTGAGCGGCCACGGCTGGACGTTCTATCGCCGCGTCCTGCTTTCGACCGCTACCGGTGCGGCCATAACCGTCGGTGCGTATCATGGGACAAGATTTCTTCTTTATGCTCCGTCCATGCTGTTGCTGAGGCCGGAGCAGATTGAGCTGACCGGCAATCACGTCGTTACCCGCGAAGCCGTGTTGAAGCAATTCGTGGAAGATCGGAATCGCAGCGTTTTGCGCATGTCGCTGGATCTTCGGCGGAGCCAGCTCGAGCAAATCCCCTGGATCGAGTCTGCGACCGTCGAGCGTATTCTCCCGAATCGCATTCGCATCGAGCTCACCGAGCGCACGCCCATCGCTTTTGTGCGCAATGGCGACGAGGTGGCGCTGATGGACCCCCACGGCGTGATTCTCGATCGCCCTCGTGACGCGGATTTCCAGTTCCCGATCGTGACCGGCGTTTCGGAAGACTTGCCGCGCGATCAGCGCGAAAAGCGCATGCAGTTGTATCAGGAGTTCATGAAGGATATCGAACTGGTGCGCGGCGGCTCGTCTCAAAGCGTCAGCGAAGTGGATCTCTCGGTTCCAAGAGACATGCGCGTGGTCATGACCGGATTGGCTAGCCCGACCGATCCGCAGGCGGTCACCGTTCACTTCGGCTCCGGCGATTTTTCCGGCAAGTACAAGATGCTCGTGGACAATTTTGCGCAGTGGCAGGCCCACACCGGGCGTGTCCAAACCATCGATCTGCAGTATGCGCGCCAAGTGGTCGTGAATCCGGATTCGAGCGCCGGCACGGTGGCCGCAAGAACAAAATAGTTTTTATCCGAGGAGCGGCGGATTGGCGAAGAAAGACAAATACCTCGTTGGGTTGGACATTGGCAGCACAAAAACTTCCATCCTCATGGCCGAAATCGAGGGCGAGTTCGTAAGGTTTCTAGCGCTCGGCGCGGCCGAATCCAAAGGCTTGCGCAAAGGCCTCATCGTCAATCTCGACTCCACGGTGAGTTCGATCCGCCGCGCCGTGGAAGAAGCCGAAGGCGTGGCCGATGTGCCCGTGGAAGAAGCGCTTATCGGCGTGGCCGGTAAC
>WNGM01007537.1_pt2 | contig 14342 bp, 13 predicted proteins | sample 5400571 | NCBI WGS metagenome assembly WNGM01 (sample SAMN13153378, study PRJNA577476) | soil metagenome | isolation source: 100 cm soil or saprolite under Garry oak tree replicate 2 | place: USA:California | collected 2016-06-15
ACGGGTGCCGACGTCTATGCAGACCGCGGCGGCTCCCTCATTTCCGAAATCGCGAACTTGGCTTCGAATTTAGGCGCGGAATTGTCCGATGTGCACATTTCTGAGCCAAGTTTAGAAAACCTCTTCCTGCACCATACGGGAAGGAGCCTGCGCGATTGAACTGGAAAACTTTTGTCGCCATGCTGGCACGCGACGCCCACGTAGCGCGGCGCAATGCGATCCAACTTTTTCTGCAGACCTTCCTGCAGCCGTTGCTCTTTGTTTTCATTTTCGGCAAGGTGATGGTCGGTAGCGGTTATCTGCCTCCGTCGTACAAGAATCTTCTGCTCCCTGGCATTATCGCGATCAGCATGGTCTTCACAGGAATTTGGGCGGTGGCCATGCCACTCATTGCCGAGTTTCAGTGGACCCGCGAAATCGAAGACCGCCTGCTCGCCCCGATCGGCGTTGGCTGGATCGCGATTGAGAAAGTCATCGCCGGAATGCTGCAAGCGATAGTCGCCGGGCTGATTGTGATCCCGCTAGCGTGGCTCGTGCTTCGACCCGGAGTTGAGATCAGTATTGCAGCACCGCTGACTTTCGCTGTCATCATTGTGCTGGTAGCAATCTTCTCCGCATGCGGAGGGCTGGCCTTGGGGTGCAGCATCAATCAACAGCATATTGGGCTGATGTTCGGCATGGTGATTACCCCGATGATCTTCTTTGGTTGCGCTTACTATCCATGGAGCGCTCTTAAGACTTTCCCTATCCTGCAAAAAGCTGTGCTCATCAACCCGCTGGTGTATGCGAGTGAGGGATTGCGCGCCACTTTGGTTCCGCAGTTCCCGCATCTATCAATAACCGCTGTGCTCATCGCCCTGCTTTTCTTTGACGTTCTGCTGCTGGTTGTCGGGCTACGGCAGTTCGAGAACAAGGCCGTGAGTTAGGTTATGTGGGCCGCTCACTTGCCATTGGCCTCAACATTCTCCGCCGCTTGCTTGTAAGTTCCGAGCTTCTTGGCCACCGGCTTTAACGTTGGATAAAACTGGACGAAACTGTGTTCGACCGCGGCGTGGTCCTCGTGACACTGCCAGCACGCCTTTTTGGGATTGACGCTGGCAGATTTGCTGTCTTCGCCGAAATTGAAATATGCCCACTTTTCGGGGAATCGGGTCTCATCCTTCACTTCGACACCCATGCCCATGAAATCGGTTTGAAAGTGGCCGGTCTTATTGATCGAACCTTTGCTCTGCGATCCTCTTTCTTCGACGATGAACATGGTTTTGTCGGGCCATTTCCCGGACTTGAGAAATGACTGGTAAGCCCATTGCGGCACGAAGACGTTGGTGAACATCTCATGATCGCCAGGCGACGGGCTGTAATTCATGCCCAGACCGGAAGAAAGGAAAACCCACTCGCGATATCCCTCGGGGCGAAGGAGTTTATTGTCGGCAGAGTACTGGGGCATGGTGGAAGATGCCTAATCGGTCATCGCCGCTGGCGTCAATCCCAAACACATAACAAGTGTCATTGCTGACATCAGAGATCGTTTCATCTTCTGGCCCCCATTTATTTCTGCTTCAGTTTAGTGCAAGGTGATCGAAATCGTTGCCCGGTATTCGATTAGACGAGAGCAGAACGCAAAAGGACAGCGTGCTCTGCTACGGCGGCAAAGATCCCGTGAGTAATCGTCCGCATCCTATATGGTTACCCAGTCGGCAGGAGGTATGCACATGAAAGAACCCAGCCAACCCATCCGCAAGTTAGCTCTAGTGGCGTTGATGGCTGTAATCACGGCCTTCCCCATTTCCCTCCCAGCAGCACAATCGCCCAACACCGGCAAGTCCGCCGCAGATTCAAATTCGCAAGCGGCTCATAGCCAGGATTCCGATCAATTGGAAGCCATGCGGGCGGATTCGAAGAAAATGCACGTGATCCTGAACCAAATGCAAACCAATCTTGCATTCGTGACTAACACGACCGATCCACTCAAACATCAGTTCGAGCTGGAGATTGAAATGTGGCAGATCCTGCTGAACCAGATGGACAGGCGAATTGAAGAAATGGGGCGCCGGAGGGAACATAATCCGGCGCCCTGATGGGGTCGCTTAAATTGCCTCCCCGCGTTTGCGGAGAAATGCGGGTACGTCGAGATCCTCCTGCTCGAAGTTGGCGATCATGGCGCTGCGCATGGTGTCGAGTGAGACCACCTCTGCTGAACCCGTCGATGATGCCTGCGGCGCCGGTTTTTGTTCCATTACCATGGGTGGAGGTGGTGGTTCGGAGTCAGACTCAGGGTCGAAAAAATCGCGCGAAGCTGAAAACGTGGTGCGCGATTCCTGCTGACGTCGCCGAATATCCGAATCTTTGAAGCCAGTCGCGATGACCGTGATTTTCACGGCATCTTTTGTTTTCTCATCCAACACGGCGCCAAAGATGATGTTGGCATCTTCGTGAGCGGCGCTCTGGATGATGGTGCAGGCTTCCTGCACTTCCGCGAGCTTCAGCGAAGTGGAACCGGTGATGTTGATAAGGATGCCGCGAGCACCATCAATTGCTCCGGCCTCGAGGAGCGGTGAAGCGATGGCCTTTTGAGCTGCTTCGGTCGCGCGCCGAGTTCCGTTGGCGCTGGCTGTGCCCATGACGGCGTAGCCCATGCCCTGCATGATCGCCTTCACGTCGGCGAAGTCGCGGTTGATGATTCCGGGAATGGTGATGATGTCGGAAATACCCTGCACGCCTTGGCGCAGGATGTCGTCCGCCACCCGGAAAGATTCGAAGAAGCCGGCGTCCTGAGCAACACCGAGCAACTTTTCGTTGGGGATGACGATGGTGGTGTCCACCGAATCCATCAACTCGGATATGCCGCGTTCCGCCTGCTGCATGCGGCGTTTGCCTTCGAAAGCGAATGGCTTGGTGACAACCGCCACTGTAAGTGCGCCCATTTCGCTGGCCAATGAAGCAATGATGGGAGCTGCGCCGGTGCCGGTGCCGCCACCCAGCCCGGCGGTGACGAAAACCATGTCGGCGCCTTCCAGCGCCTCAATGATTTTGTCGGAGTCCTCGAGCGCCGCTTTGCGTCCGACTTCAGGGTTGGCGCCAGCGCCCAAACCGTTGGTGAGCTTGACGCCCAGTTGGATTTTCATGGCGGCACGCGACATCCGCAATGCCTGCAGATCGGTGTTCGCGACTACGAACTCGATGCCTTCCATGCCGGCATCGATCATGCGGTTCACGGCGTTTCCGCCGCCTCCACCCACACCGATGACCTTGATCTTGGCGTCGTTGCGGGCCTCTTCGTTGAAGCTGATGCGAATGTCGGTTTCTTTTTTCATTTACTCCACCTGAAGTGAATTTGCTTACGTTTTGTAACCTCGGGCTAAAGCCCCTCTCTTTCGGAACTCGTTGGTACGGCTGAAGCCGTACCCTTTCAAACCTGGCTAGGTGCGGCCAAAAGCCGTACCCTTCAAAATCTTCCTGTCCCATATACAGTTCCTAGCCAATGCGTCCTTGCCCCTTTACCACCTCGTACAACTGACTACCATCGCCACTAAGCGCCCTTCTTTACAAAAAGTGCTGCCAGACGTGAACTCCAACGACCATCATGGCTACCGCGCGCGAGCCGGGCACGATGTCCGTAGAAAACCATCCCAAGGGCCGTCGAGTATTCCGGTTCGGCCAAAGTGGACGGCATCTTGGCCAGCGGCGTCGGCCACGACAGACGCACGGGCCGGCGCAATACGGATTCCGCGACGTCCTCGATGCCGGGCAACCGCGAAGCGCCTCCGCTGAGCACCACTCCTCCGGCGCAGAGGTCGAGGGTTCCCGAGTGGCGCAGGTTGTCACGCAGCATCTCGAACAATTCGCGAGCCCGTGGTTCAAGGATTTCTCCCACCATACGTTGCGAAATGAGGCGCGAAGGACGATCACCGACCGACGGAATCTCAACTTCATTTGCTTCGGGAATGAGGGTCACGATGGTATTGCCGTAAACTTTTTTGATTTTCTCCGCCTCAGCAAGAGGAGTACAGAGGCCAACCGAGATGTCACTGGTGAAATGATCGCCGCCCACGGGGATGGCGCCGGTGTGAGCGACTGCGCCGTCCTGGAAGACGATGATGCCGGTCGATCCGGCACCCAGATCAGCGAGACATACCCCCAACTCACGTTCGTCGGCACGGAGCACAGAATCGGCACAAGCCAGCGGCTCAAAAACCGTGTCGTCGACGTGTACGCCCGCACGATTCACGGCGGTGACCATATTTTGCGTGGCGTTTGCAACCGTGGTCACCATGTGCACACGCACTTCCAGGCGAGTCGCCATCATGCCCAGCGGATCGTGGACACCGGCCTGATCATCCAGAATGAATTCTTGCGGCAGCAAGTGCAGAATTTCCCGGTCGGCGGGGAGAGCGATCGCCCGGGCTTTATCCACGGCCTGACGAATTTCGTCACGGGTAATCTCGCGCGGACGGGTTCCAAAGCTCACGCCGCCGTGGCTATTCACGCCGCGTACATGCGACCCTGCGACTCCCAACAACGCCTGTTCAATGGGAGCGCCGGCCGCGTCTTCAGCCTCTTCGACGGCACGTTGAATCGAAGCTACCGCCTTGTCCAGATCGACGATGATGCCCTTGCGCGAGCCACGCGACTCTGCCACTCCATGTCCGCGATAGCGCAGGCCGGCATCGGTGATCTCGGCCACCAAAACGCAGGTCTTGGCGCTTCCAACATCGATTGCCGTTAGTAGATGCTCGTACTGGTTCGCCATAGCTACTGATGTTCCTGTTCTTTCGCAATTGCTGGACTTGGTTTCGTCCCCGTTCTTGCTGCTTCAGTCGCCGGTTTCCAAGATTTTTTTGGCGTCCATGTTTTTGACGCCCACGTTTTCTTGCGCGCCGTCTTTCTATGCCAGGCCTTGACCGTTCTCTTCTTTTCGGGCGTGGCTACCCGCCGTGGCGCAACGGCCTTGGAGTTCGTGGTAAGGCGCGTGGTTAACGCCGCCGGCTTCACTCCGGCCGCCATGGCGGCTTTCGCCGCGGATCGTGAAAGCGGTGATTGCTTGATTGCGCCATTCAAATCTGGGTTGACGATGATCTGACGGTCATAACGCAGATCCACCGACTCCACCTTGTCGAATTGTTGACGCCACTCCCGGACATGTCCGACGTAAACTTTGTAACGATCGAGGTAGTTGGAAGATCCCAGATGGACCAGGACCTCGCCCTCAGGATTATTGGTCAGAACTTTCACATCGTCGGGGTCTGATAGGTCGACTTCACTTAGGTCCCGCGAATAATGTGCTCCGCCAGAGTCGAGTTGACTAAGCACGCTTTGATAAATCCTCATCCGCGGGATGCGGGTCGAAAGTGGCTCGCCTGAGTTCATTCCCAGAATTACCGGAAACGAATACTTCTTCTTGTTGGGCAATTCCATGAGAGTGCCCTGGCCGTCGACGAGAAGAACCCTGGAACCGACACGGGCGAAGGCCACGGGAGTGCGTTCGTGAATCTCGATCTTCAACCGATTGGGAACAAATCTCATTACGCTGGCTGATTCCACCCACGGTATTTGCTCCAACTGTTTTTTCCGCTGCGCCATGGGCACGAAGAAAATGTTGCGGCCGATGTCGCCTCCGATGACTTCCATGACTTGCGAGCGGGTGACGTTTTCCAGACCGGTGATCTCGATGTGATCACTGGAATCCACGCGAAATCGCCAGGAACGTTCGCCGTAGTGGTAGACGGCGGCGACCGCGACGCTACCGAGGAACATGACAACCAATACGATCAGTGTCCAAGTGAGGCGGGTAACTGTTTTCTTCGGGAGGGAACCGCGGCGGACGGAGACGCGCTTCTGTCCGCGCAGGAATGGAGATTCCTGTTCCGCGTCCAAGTCGAGCAGTCGCGCGTCGTCTAAATCCTGACGCGTAAGCTCGTCAGACTGCAGGTACAACTCCTCCTGCGAGATGGTGGGAGCGTTTTTCCTCGCCATCAATCAGGTCAGTTGTCGTCAGTGAATCGCCAGCGGGTTCACTATAACTGCTTTTCGCGAATTGAGATAGAGAAAATTTAAGGCGTTTTGCACAGAAGGGCAATTTGCTCGACGCTGGTGTAGCGATAGCCCTGCGATTAGATGGTTCCCCCGTCAGCGACTTCAGTAATCTCGGGTACGTTGATCACGAAATTCTGTCGCGGACAGACGACCGGATGGTTTGCCAGCACGCGTACTCTTTCAGTTTGAATCTGGGCTAGCGCAGCTTCGCGGTGGGCCATCGCTGTTTGCACGAAGGCAAGGCGAGTCTGGGCATGAGCTGAGGCGTTTTGAGCTTCGACAAAACCAGGTTCGCTTCGTCCGAAGATCACCTGTGCGACTACCGCATAACGCATGGCTTGACTTGAAATTCGCTGTGCCGTGGCCGTGGAGCGATCGGCAAGCCGGAGGGCCCAGTCGCTCGGCCCACCCACAAAGGAATTACTCAGAAAAAGTGCAGCTACACCCACCGCCATCCAATATCGTGCTTTTTCGGAAGCCATAATCCACTCCATTGCCTTTCGCCAATTAGACGGATCATCGCTAGATTCGTCATCCAACATTCATTTAGAGCTTAATACGAACCGGATCAGGGGTTAGTTCCCGACGGGATTGGTTCTCATTGGGAAATGGCGATAGGAGTTGGGGACTCCGCACCCCTTAGTTGCAGCCTTTCGATAATCATTGGGCCAAGCTGAGACACGCTGCCCGCACCAAGAGTCAGGATCATGTCGCCTTCCTGCGCGTCTGCTATCACGGTCGTGGCGGCATTTTCAAAGGAGCTGACATACTTTACCGGGAGAGTCCTGTTTTCAGCAATTCGGCGAGCCAACGCCGCTCCGGTGATTTCGGGAATTGGTTGCTCGCCTGCGGGATAAATGTCGAGGACGAAGAGCGAATCGGCGTCTTCAAAGGCGGTGGCGAACTCGTCCATCAGGGATTGAGTGCGGGTGTAACGATGCGGCTGAAAAACGACGTGCACCTTGCGGCATCCGCACTCGCGCGCAGCCGCGAGCGTGGCGCGAATCTCGGTGGGATGATGACCATAATCATCGATCACACTCACTCCCGCCGCGGTTCCGCGTAGCTGAAAACGTCGGTCCACACCTGCGAAGCCTGCAAGAGCGGAATGAATCTGCTCCACGGGGACGTCAAGACCAACTCCCACCGCAATTGCGGCAGTCGCATTCAGGATGTTGTGTACACCGGGCACATGAAGCTCGAAGGTCCCCAGAGTCTCTCCCCGGTAGGTTACGTGAAAATGGCTGACGCAAGATTTCTCTGGCTTAGGGTTGGACTTACCTAGTTTGACTTGAAAGTCCGAACCGCGACGCGTGCCGTAGGTCACCAACCTTCGCTGAATTTGAGGAAAAAGGCGGCGCAGGAGTGGATCGTCATTGCAAGCCACCACCATGCCATAGAACGGTAAACGATCCATGAAGTCGAGGAAAGCCCTTTTCACATCCTTCATGCTGCGATAGCAGTCCATGTGCTCGCGGTCGATGTTGGTGACCACGGCCAGGATTGGGGAAAGCTTTAAGAAAGACCGATCGCTTTCATCGGCCTCGGCGACGAGATACTGTGACTTGCCCAGGCGCGCATTGGAACCCATGGCGTCCACTCGACCGCCAACCACCACAGTGGGGTCAAGTCCGCCAGCCGCCAGCACGGCCGCTACCATGGAGGTGGTTGTCGTCTTGCCATGCATACCGGCGATGGCGATGCCGTACTTCAGGCGCATCAGTTCGGCCAGCATCTCGGCGCGCTTGATTACGGGAATGTGAAGAGCACGCGCTTCCGCGATCTCCGGATTATCGGGTGGCACGGCGGAACTGGCTACCACGACTTCGGCGCCGGCGACATTTTGCGGCTGATGACCTTCAAAAATGGTCGCTCCCAAAGTGGCCAGTCGTTGTGTGATTACCGAACTCTTCAGGTCGGAGCCGGAAATCTTGTATCCCAGATTGAGCAGCACTTCGGCGATGCCGCTCATGCCGATGCCGCCGATACCTACGAAATGTATGCGTTGTATTTTGGCAAACATGAATTAAGGTCCAGGCTGCGGATCGGCCACTTGGTTGGTCTCTTCTATTCCTGCCAACCGTGCCGCCAGTTCCGCGATATCTCTTGCAGCGTTGGGATGCGATAGCTTCCGCGCGGCATCACCCATTCTCCGCAGACGTCCGGGATCTTTGAGCAACGAACTCACGGTTTCGACCAGCCACACCATATCGAGCTTGGTTTCTTCCAGCAAAATTGCCGCCCCGGCCCGCTCCAGTGCCTGGGCATTGACCCGCTGATGATCATCCGCGGCGCGCGGAAAGGGAACAAAGATAGCTGGCTTCCCTGCCGCGGTTATTTCTGCCACCGTGCTGGCGCCCGAACGGCACACCAGCTGATTGCTTGATTGATGGCATGTGCGCCCTGGCTTCCACCAAATACGAGCAGTGTCGGCCTTGAGTTTCCTGTAATTGAGGCGATTTCAAAAAAGGCTTGCCGGACTGGCACACCAGTAACCACGGAACGCCGGAATCGCTCTTTCGTCTCCTCGAAGTGCACGGCCGCTCCGGAAACCCAGGGACCGATCAGGCGATTGGCAAGGCCCGGCACTACGTTGGGTTCAAATGCCAGAGTCGGGATGCGCATGCGGGTGGCGGCGAGCATGGCGGGGCCGGAAGCGTATCCGCCGACGCCGATCACTACGTCGGGACGAAAGTCAGAAAGGATTCGTCGCGATTCCCACACTGATCGTGGCAAATCGAAAATAGTTTTTATGCGTTTCGTCAGAGTTACGTTTTTCAGCGCGCCGACTTCAATCAGTCGCAGCGGGAAGCCGGCGGCGGGTACAAGGCGGTTCTCAATACCTCTCGAGGTGCCGATAAATAGGACTTCAGCTTGGTATTGCTTTTGAAGTTCTTGTGCGATGGCTAGGGCCGGGATGACGTGTCCGCCAGTTCCGCCTCCTGCCAAGATGGCCCGCATGGAAGGAATATAAACTAATGCGGAAGTGCGGGGGCGCGCCTCCCGAGAGTTAGCGGGCTGCGCTCGCTGAACAGCCGAGTCGGCTGTTCTACGTTTAGCCTTGCTGCGTCCGTCAGTCTGCTTGCTTGCTGATGTTCAGCAGCACACCTACGCAGGCCAGCGTGACAAACAAGGATGAGCCTCCATAAGAAATGAAGGGTAGGGGAATGCCTTTGGTGGGCATCAATCCCAGAACCACGCTGATGTTAATAAAGGCTTGCACCACCACCATGCTGGTAATCCCGACCACCAGGAAGCGACCAAACATATCCTGAGTCCGCAGGGCCGTACGAATACCACGCCAGAGGAATATGGCGAACAGCACCACTATCAACAGTGAGCCGACCAGTCCTAACTCCTCGGCGGTTACCGCAAAGATGAAATCGGTGTGCGGCTCGGGAAGATAAAAAACCCGGCGATAGGCTACATGGAAGATCAAAAAATAAAGCGGCAACAAGGATGCGCCAAATGCATACCCGAGGTAGCGCAAATCGAGACCGCCGACGAATAGCATGCAGATTGTGATTGCGGCACAAGCGATGGCAGTTCCCAAGTCAGGCTCAAGGATGATTAATCCGAGAAAAACCAAAGTTGGAATTACCGCGGGCAGCAGCGTAGTTCGTAAGTCGTTCATGGACTTGGTGCGGCTCTCAAGGAAATAAGCCAGGAACAGAATGAGCGCCGGCTTGGCTAACTCCGATGGCTGAAGAGAAAATCCGCCCCAGTGAATCCAGCGATGGGTGTTGTGGGCCCGATCCAGGAAAAACACCGAGATGAGCATCACCATGCTTGTGCCCAGCAGCAAGAACACTGCTGCGGGATTCTTGTAGCGACGATAATCAACCTTCATCGCAACTGCCATGGCTACCACTCCCGCAACTGACCAGGCCAGCTGCCGCAACAGAAATGTGTAGCCCGATCCGTAACGCTCTTTGGCGATCACGGCCGAGGCGCTGAATACCATCACCAGGCCGATGAAGACTAATAACAGAGCGACCGTGAACAGCCAGCCATCGACACTAACGCGCTTTGCCATGCAGAGGAATCATTTCAACACGGAGAGACAAAGAGGCCGAGAAGTTTCTTTGCCAATCACTGGCAGGCATTTGACTACTTTGGTTCCGGCTTGGGCGGCTTTGTCAGCGCGAAGGTAATTTCATCTCTTCTACAAGGGCCCGGACCAGTTGTTTGAATGCGCGTCCGCGTTCTTCGTAATTCTGGAACTGGTCGAAGCTGGCACAGGCGGGGGCGAGGAGGACAACGTCTCCCGCTTCGGCTGTGGCTGCAATCCGCTTGACGGCGACGTCCAGCGTTTCGGCATGGACGATTTCCGCCGAACTCTCGATCTGTGACGCAATCTTTTCCGCCGCCGCCCCGATGGTGTATACGCGCTTCGCTCGCTGGCGCAGAATATGTTTGAGCACGCTGTAGTCACTCCCCTTGTCCTTGCCTCCAAGAATGATATGGATGTTTGCCGGAAAAGACTCCAGCGCCTTGATGGTGGCGTCCACGTTCGTAGCTTTGGAGTCGTTGTAGTACTCCACGCCGCGGATGGTGGCTACATATTCCAGCCGGTGCTCCACCGCCTTGAAGTCTCGGACGGCCCGGCGCATCGCGTCAGGTTTGCACCCCATGATGGCGCCAACGCAGATCGCGGCTAGAACATTTTCGAGATTGTGTGTTCCCTTAAGCGGGAGTTCGGAGATCGGCATGATTTCACTCTGCGTCTTGGTATCGCGGAACACAATTCCGCCATCTCGCGTGCATGTCCCTTGATTCACTCCTTTCTTGCGGCTGAACCAGAAAACTCTCGCTTGTGTTCTGTCTGAAAGGTCCGCGCAAGTTGGATCATCAGCGTTCAGTACCGCGAAATCGCTTTCCTGTTGATTTTCAAAAATGCGCGCCTTGGTATCGACGTAGGCCGCGAAGGTGCGATGACGATCGAGATGATCGGGGGTTATGTTCAGCACCACAGCGACTTTAGGACGGAAGGTCTGTATAGTTTCAAGCTGGAAGCTGGAAACTTCGAGCACAGCGATGGTGTCCGGTGTTGCCCCTTCTACCAGCGAAATCGCGGGGGGTCCGATATTGCCGCCAACTATCGTGGGATACCCACCTGCGCCGATAATTTCCCCAGCCAGCGTCGTTGTGGTCGTCTTGCCATTGGATCCCGTGATAGCGACGATGGTGCCAGGAAAGAACTGGGCAGCCAATTCGATTTCGCCGATAACGGTTTCGCCCAGCGCGCGAGCCTGAATCAACGGCGGCGCATCTACAGGTACCCCAGGACTGACCACAATTAGATCTTGCCCGTGAAAGGTCCGCTCGCCATGCCCTCCGGTCTCAACGGCAATGCCGGCGTCCAGCAGGACGGGAATGCTTTCGCTTAACTGGTCTTCAGATTTCGCGTCGGAGACAGTGACGTGCGCTCCCTTCGCTTTCAAAAAGAGGGCGGACGCAACTCCTGACTTGCCGAGTCCTACGACGAGCACGCGTTTGTTATGAAGATCCATTTTTGATTTTTGATTGTTGATTGAAACGCCGAGCTCTTCGCACTTAATAATCAACAATCAATAATCAACAATCAACAATTAGTTCATCTCAGCTTCAGTGTGGTCAGCGCGAATAATGCAAATACCAGGGAGGCGATCCAGAAGCGCACGATGATCTTAGATTCCGACCAGCCGAGCAGCTCAAAATGATGGTGCAGGGGCGCCATCTTGAAAATGCGTTTCTTGCGTAACTTGAAAGACGCCACTTGCAAGATCACGGAAACTGCCTCGATGACAAATATTCCTCCGATAAAGGGCAGCAGTAATTCCTGTTTGATCATGACGGCCACAGTGCCAATTGCGCCGCCGAGGGCGAGGGATCCAACATCGCCCATAAAAACTTCGGCGGGATGTGCGTTGTACCAGAGAAAGCCGATCGATGCCCCGACCATGGCGCCGCAGAAAATCGTCAACTCCCCCACCTGTGGCATACGCTCCAATTCCAGGTAGGTAGCAAAGGTAGCGTGACCGCTGACATAGGTCAGCACCGCCAACGCCCCAGCCGCAATCACTGTGCAACCGATGGCCAGTCCATCCAGGCCGTCCGTGAGATTCACGGCGTTGCTGGAAAACACAATGACCAACACTACGAATACGACAAAGGGAAGAAACGCCAGGAACCAAAGATGGGGATGGTGTTCCAGACTCTGAATGACCAGGTCCGGCTGAAACTGCTTGATGAAAGGCACAAGCAGCCTGGTGGAATAAAGGCCGGCCGTTTGCATTGCGATCAGGGATACAGCAATCAGGGCGCTGGTGGCGACCTGGTAACCGAGCTTAGCCCTCGCGGTCAATCCCAAATTGCGCCGGTGCACCACCTTGGTGTAGTCGTCAGCGAATCCGATCGCGGCAAATGCGCAGGTGGACACGACCGCAATCCACACGAATCGATTGGTCAGGTCTGCCCACAACAAGGTGGGGATAACGATCGAAATCGCAATCAACAGACCGCCCATGGTAGGCGTACCGGCTTTTTTCTGGTGAGCCTTCGGGCCTTCTTCGCGGATGTATTGGCCGATCTGAAACTCGCGCAGGCGATTGATGACCAGCGGTCCGATGATCAGAGCTGTGAACAGAGCAGTGAGGCTGGCAAAGGCAGTGCGGAAAGTCAGGTAGCGAAAGATGCGGAATGGGGGAAAATAGTGGAACAGCTTCTCATACAACAGCCAATAGAGCAATCCGCCTCCGTGCCGACTTCGGTTATCGTCTCCGTCCACCGGCCGCCGTCGCCCGGTGCGATTTCCAAGTTTCCAGTGCGCGTTCCAGCTTCACACCACGCGACGCCTTCAGCAGAACAAGATCGCCATCGCGGGTTTCGCGCGCTAGCCAGTCTCCTGCCTCCTCCGGCGTGGCCACAAACTCAGCGCGCATTCCAGATGCACTTGCACCCTCGACCATTTCCTGAGCCAGGCCGCGCACCCCTACCAGCAAATCAATTCTCTTTTCTCCCATGTACTGGCCCACGCGGCGATGTAGGTCTTCACCGGCTGGCCCCAGCTCCAGCATTTCGCCCGCGACCACAATTCGGCGCGATGCAGGCATGACTGCGACTGCGTCCACCATGGCTTCGAGGGCTTTCGGATTGGAATTGTAACAATCGTTGATGACGGTAATGTTATCCAGTTGGACGACCTCTCCACGTTTGTCCGGCGGGGCGAGAGAAGCCAGCGCGCCGGCTGCCTGGGAGGGAGGCAAGCCACGGTCCAGTCCTACCGCAACTGCCGCCAGCGCGTTATGGATGTTGTGCGTCCCCACCAAGGGCAAAGTAGCGTTCTCTCTACAGCCACCAGCTCTCACGTCGAAGGTCGACCCGCCTGCGCCGAGTGTTTTGATATGTTCTGCGCGTACATCCGCCGTCGGACCTAGGCCGTAGGTGACTACTTTGCCTTTAAAGTCGCGACCAAACTGTGAAACATATTCGTCATCAGCATTGAGTACCGCGGTTCCCCCAGCAGGCAAGGATTCGATCAGTTCGTATTTCGCCCGCGCGATATCGGACACCGATTTGAAAAATTCCAGGTGGACGGGTGCAACATTGGTCACTACACCAATTTCGGGGTGGGCGATTTTTGCCAGTGCCGCAATCTCGCCGGGATGGGACATGCCCATCTCGATCACCGCAGTTTCCTGTCCCGGCTCGAGTTTCAGCAGCATCAAGGGCAGCCCGAAATGATTGTTGAAGTTGCCTTCCGATTTCAGCACTCGATAGCGCGTGGAGAGCACATGTGCGATGGCTTCCTTGGTGGTGGTCTTACCGGCGGATCCAGTCACGCCCACGAGCGGCTTGCCCCACAAGCGTCGAACCGCGGTGGCCAGAGTCTGCAATGCAACCATAGTGTCAGCCACGGGCACCAGTCGTGCTTTCGTCGAGTAGCGCGTGAGCTGGTCCTTGCGAACGACAGCCGCCACAGCTCCTTTTTGCAATGCCTGCTCCACGAAGTCATGTCCATCCATGCGCTCGCCCTTGACCGCAAAGAAGAGTTCATCGGGCTGAACGGTGCGCGAATCGATGGAGTATCCCTGCGCCATAGTCTGGGGATCACACTCACCGGTGGAAGAGAGGAACTCGGCAACTCTTGCCAGTGGGAGCTTCATCGATTTCTTCCAGCAGCGGCATTGGCGGCTTCGCAGTCATATCCCGCCTCGCGCAAGATACGCTGGGCGACCTCCATGTCGTCGAAAGGAATCGAACCTTTTTGCGACACCTGGACCTTTTCATGACCCTTGCCTGCTATGAGGACGATATCTCTCGGCCTG
>WNGM01002654.1_pt1 | contig 14335 bp, 16 predicted proteins | sample 5400571 | NCBI WGS metagenome assembly WNGM01 (sample SAMN13153378, study PRJNA577476) | soil metagenome | isolation source: 100 cm soil or saprolite under Garry oak tree replicate 2 | place: USA:California | collected 2016-06-15
TGCTCGACGAACATCAAGGTCTGGAGGAACCCGTTGTTGATGATCAGGTATTCCAGACCATCGAGGAGGACCGCGCCTTCGCCGTTGTTGTCCTCGATGAACTTCTGGATCACCTTCGCGAGCGTGCCGATCGCGGTCGGGTTGTGGTAATCCTCGCCCGGCGTGTGGCTGAGCCAAATGATCCGCACGTCCGTCAGGCCCCGCTCACGGCGCACGCGATCCGGGTATTGGCGGGTGATGCAGAGGCTCGGGATCTTCTGAGCCAGTAGCATTTCGAAGAGGCGGAAACTGAGTTCAGGCTTCTTCTCTTTCACGAGATAGCAGACGCCCTTCTCGAGTTCCATGGGCATCGCAGAGCGAAGAGCCTCAGCCTCCGTGCCCATTTCGCCTTCCTGAGGTTGCACCCATCCCATCGGTTTCTCCATAGCGACTATCGACTCTTCAAACTTCGTTCCAGATTATCACTGAGTACTTTGGCCGGAATTTCCGGAAGGGAAATCAGCGTCGTCTTGCCGACGACGCCCTCGCCGCTCAACTTCGTATCGACGAGGCCGAGTGCATCGAGGTCGCGAACATACTTCCAGAATTGGGTGTGGGCCCGCGGCTTCTCGTCGTACTCTTCGCACACCACGGCATACGACTCCTCGGCGTCGCCCATCGTGATGTACGCTTTCTTGCGGCTCTTCCGAGCGATTGCCAAGAGCACGAGTTTCTTTGGGACGTCCAGCAGCCCGAGGCGCTCTTGGACATCCGTCGGATGGACGTGGGCTTTCGCGCCGCGCACATGCTCCGGCGCGACTTCCTCGAGGTTTTCCTCGTCCGCGAGCATGCCGGCCTTCTCGAGCAGCTCGATGGCATATCGTGCGTCGCCGAACTCGGATCCGATGTCCGCGATCAGGTCGATGAGGTCCTCGTCGACGGTGCCCGGGTGCATCGCGAGCTGAACACGTCCCGAGACGATGTCCCGGAGCTCCGCGTGACCGTACTTGGGGAACTCGACGACGTTGGATCGGCGGAAGGTACTCAACGCCGCGCGGTCCATGTACTCCAATGCGTTCGGCCGCTGCGAAATGAGGATCATCGAGATGTTGCCCTTCGAGGCGACCGTCTCCTCCGCGATCCGCGCGAACGAGTAGATCAGGTCCGCGCCGCTCTTCTTCAGCAAGGCGTCCACTTCGTCCAGGATCACGATGAAATGGAGACGGTGTTTCTCGAGGTGTCGCCGCAAGGTCTCCATCTTTTCCGCGATCGAGAATCCGCGCTCCGGGAAGTGCGCGTCGAAGTGCTGGATCAGCCGGAGCAGGACCGCGTCATCGCCCATCCGCTGGCGGCAGTTGACGACGTCCCAATCCACCGCGCGGTCCGACTCGGACGCGTATTTCTTGAAATCGAGGCAGAAGCGCTTCGCGGTGTGCGTCTTCCCCGTCCCCACCGGACCGTACAGGAAGGCGTTGCTCGAGGCTCCCGCTTCCACGATCGGCCTCAGCAGGCTGAAGAGCCGCTTCGTCTGCTCTTCCCGGTGGATCATCTTTTCGGGCAGGTAGTCGAATGACAGTTTCCCTTGGTCCTTGAACACCGAGGGCCCGGCCCGGAACGACACAATCGACGCCAAGGCGCGGTCTGCGAATAACCTTTGCCTCCGAGACCCGAAAGCCCATCAAGCAATGAGCGGATGGCGGGACGTGGAAGAGCGGTTCTTCTGTTTCGCATGCGGGCGGGATCATCGGATCGGGACCGCAATCGCGCGCGACCACAAGCGATACAGCATCGAAGGCGGCCACGAATCCGGTGGGATTTTCTCCGACTTGCGGGAGTTTTACTTGCAGACGAAAGGGATCGAAGCCGCTTTTCGCATCCTCGGCTTCGAGGACGTCCGCGTGCATCCCCCGCGATTCGGCCGGGGCTGGCCGTCGCGGGCTGCGATCGAAGGTGCGTATCGCGAGCGGGCCCGTCGCCACCATCCCGACGCGGGTGGGGAACCACGCGAATTCCGAAAGCTCCAGTGGGCCATCGAGGTCTTGCGCCGGTATCGGCCGCCGGACTCCTGACCGGACGTGCGCAACGTTTATCGCGCGCCGGACGATGATTCGAGCGGAGGTCCAGGAACGCCCTCGTCCCTCTCGTCCCCCCGGGAAGCGCTCTCCACGTTGCCCGACAAAGTCTTGCATGACTTGGCCGGGGCCCATGGGCTCGATCCCGCGCGGTATCCGAATCGCAGCTCGCTGATCGAGGCGCTCGCTTCGCTCCCGGACGCCGACCTCCTCCTGACCGAGGGGGAACGGCGTCGAATGGAATTCCACCTCGAACGGCTTCGACCGCGACAGCTCCGGGAACTGGGGGAACGATATCGGGTGAGTCTCCTCGGGCTGAACAGGAAGTCAGAACTCATCGCGGCCCTTGCGGGCGCCCCCGGTTCCCCCGAGATTCTCATGGAACTCGAAGCGCAGGACACCGCAGAACGGGACGCCGGACTCGCCTTGGGCCGAGACGCCGACATCGATTATGAGCGGGTCGAGGAGCTTCTCGACCAAGCCCGCAAGAGATTCCAAGAACGCCAGTTCGAGGCCGCGTTGACCGCGGCCCAGGAGGCGTCACGAATCGCCGAGCGGACGACGGAGCAACTTCGGCGGGCGTCGTGGTCGTACGCCGTGCTCGCGGCGCAAGGGCTCCTCGAACCGTGCAATCCGGAGGACCCGGAGACCGCGAAGGCCCGCGCGCTCCTGGATCGGGCGCGAGATGTGTTCTTCCAGGGCCAGCTCATGGACGACGCCTTCCTGCAGGATCTCGTCCGGGCCGCAGAGGTGGCTCACGCGCGGGAAGCCGAACGGGTCCGGGAGCTGCTCGCCGGCACCCGGGACTCCATTCGCGAGGCTGCGAACCTCGGCGCATCGATCGCCCTGGCCGAGGACGCGTGGAAGCGCGGAGGCGACGATCTCGATCGGGACCGTCTGGCCGCCGCGCGGGAGAGTTTTGTCGAGGCCGGCCAACGGGCCGAGGACGCCCGGCTCCGTCGGATTCGCGAGGTTGAGGAATCGATCGGCCTCGTGTCCGATCACATTGCCCTCGCGCGGAACGTCGGCGCGGACATGCAAGAGGCGGAGGGGCTCCATCAGGCCGCCCGCACCGCGGTCGCCGTCGGCGAGCACGGGCAGGCGGGCGATCTCCTCAAACGCGCGGAGCGGCTCGCGATGAAGGGCCAGCAGCGTCAGATCGAACGCGGGATGCAGCTCCGCCGGGCCCAAGTCGAGAAGGCCCAGGCGATCATCAATGCGTGCGAGCCGGTCCTGAAGGAAGCGGAATCCTACGATATCAGCGCCACGGAAGTCCGCGTTCTCCTGCGGCAGGCTCAGGACGTCCTCACGAAAGGGGATTACCTAGCCGGGCTGACTTTCGCCCGGAACGCGGAGGAGGCGGCCCAGCGGCTCGAAGCCCAGGTCGCCGACGAGCGCCGACGGCGCGGCATTCAGGTACCCGCGTCCGGGACGTGCGGGGTGTGCCGATCCACCCGGGTCACGTTCCAGGACGACGGATGGGGCCGGTGCGAGGATTGCGGGAACACATTCCGATGGCGCGGGGCGTTCGGGGTCTGGGAGCGCCTGAAGGCGATCTTGGTCCCGTAGGCGTCTCGGACGCGGCCATAGTCTTTTAACGAGTCCCCAGAATTCCGCGCGGAATGGCGAAGCGTGGCCTCCTCACCCGGAAAGTCGAGGACATCGACGTCTCCGCATCGGTGGAGGTCGCGCGACTCGTCGAAGCGATGGGCCGTGGAGGCGGTTTCACCGCGAAGAAAGTCGCCATCGGAGTGGAGATTCTCCGGACGATGTTCCGCCGCCCGAGGTGCACGACGTTCCTGTCATTCCCCGCCGCGTTGATGGCGACCGGGGTCCGCGGTGTGCTTCGGGCCCTCGTTCAAGAGCGGCTCGTCGATGTCGTGGTCACGACGTGCGGCACGGCCGATCATGATCTCGCGCGGGTGTGGCAGCCGTACTACCACGGCGACTTCGAAATGGACGACGTCGCCTTGCATCGCCTCGGGGTGAATCGGCTCGGAAACGTCCTGATCCCGAATACTTCGTACGGAATCGTCCTGGAAAAAAAGATTCAACCCATGTTGCTCGAACTTTGGGACTCCGGCGTGAGGACACCGTCGACGAGAGAACTCCTCTGGGAGCTCGGGCGCCGTACGGGAAGCCGTCAGTCCCTGCTGTGGTGGGCATGGAAGAACCGCATCCCGGTGGTCGTGCCGGCGATCTTCGACGGGGCGGTCGGGTATCAGCTCTGGTCGTTTTGGCAGGAGCACAAGGAGTTTGCGATCGACCAGTTCCGGGATGAGGCGGACCTCGCCGCCGTCGTCTTCCGGGCGAAAGAGACGGGTGCGCTGATGATCGGAGGCGGTGTCTCGAAGCATCACACGATCTGGTGGAACCAATTTCGCGGCGGGCTCGACTATGCCGTCTACATCACGACGGCTCCGGAGTGGGACGGGAGTTTGAGCGGGGCCCGCGTTCGCGAAGGGATCTCTTGGGGCAAGGTCAAGGAGACCGCGAGACAGGTCACGATCGAGGGAGATGCGTCCGCACTCCTGCCCCTGATGATTTCCGCGGCGCTCGGCCGCCCCCACCGATGATCCGAACCGGTCACTTGATGAGCCAGTAGCCCGCAGCTTTCTCGCGCGCGCGGCGCTTCGCGTAACCCTTCGACTGCAATTCTTGGAGTGCTTGGAGGACGAAATTCTTCCCGAGCTTGGACATCTTCGTGATCGCCTCCGCGTCGCGCATCTTGTCCTCCGATGTGATGCCGGCGGACTTCATCGTGTCGTAGACCTTGTTGGCTCGGTCAGAAACGTCTTCGAGGGGCACGCGCGAACCCTCCGTGCGCGAGCCGGCAACTCGGGGCGGTGTTAAATAAGCTTTCCATCTTGAGACGGACGATGTGCCCCGGGATCTGCAAGGACCGACTCGCGGATGCGTTCGAGCGGTTCGGCCGCGTTCCGATCGAGAAGCGGAAGTTCGTCCTCCCGCCGGACCACTCGGCATTCCGGGCAGCCGAAGACCCGTTCTGGTCCGCCGGCGGCCTCCTCCACGACGGTCGAGGTCGCGTCCTCCTGATTCGTCACGTCCTCAGCGCCGGCTGGGGCGACGCGTGGGTCACTCCCGGCGGTCGCTTGGAGGAGGGGGAGACCACGGTGGACGGTCTTCGCCGCGAGGTGCGCGAAGAGGTGGGCCTGGACGTGTTGGAGCCGGTCCTCACCCGCATTCTCCAGCAGACTCTTTCCGATGGAGGCCGGGTGCGTCACGGCTACTTCGCGCAATTCGTGGGCCGGGCCTCGTCCATCGAACCGCGTACGGGTCCTGACGTCCGGGAGGCCCGCTGGTTCGAGACGCTACCGCCGGACTTGGCGTTTCGAGAGGACTACCTCGCAGATTTCGCGCGATTCGTCCGGTCCGCAACCTTTTAGCGAATCCCCCGGATGGCGGGGTCGGGACCGTGGGACCGAGGCCGGCGCTCCTCGTTGTCGACATTCAGAACGACTTCTGCCCGGGTGGGGCGCTCGGAGTGCCGGACGGCGATGCGATCATCCCGCGCGTGAATCGGACCATCGCGCTCCTCGAACGCCGTGGGCTGCCCGTCTTGTTCACCCGCGACTGGCATCCGCGTGTGACGAAACACTTCAAGGAATTTGGCGGCGCGTGGCCTGCCCACTGTGTGCAAGGGACGAAGGGCGCCCGATTCCATCGAGACCTCGAGATGCCGAAAGGCGCCCTCATCCTCTCGAAAGGAATGGATCCCGAGCAGGACTCGTACTCGGCGTTTCAGGCCTTCACCGATCGCGGTCGTGATCTCGAGTCGACCTTGCATGAGCTCGACGTGGACGAACTGTTCGTGTGCGGCCTTGCGACGGACTACTGTGTCCGGGCGACAGCTCTCGATGGCCTGCGACGCGGGCTTGACGTCCGCGTGCTTCGTGATGCGATCCGGGGAGTCGATCTCAAACCCGGGGATTCGGAGATGGCGATGAAAGAAATGCGGCTCAAGGGAGTTCGCTTTTCGGACAGCCGCGGGCTCGCGAGACTGCTGCCGAAGAACTGAATCTCTCCATGGGCGCCGTCACCTGAAGGCGGCGAATCGTTGAAATAGAGCGGGGCGGTTCGTTCGACGCCGTTCGCGAGCCAGTCATTCAACGGGTGCTGGCGGGACGGTCGAAGCCGAACGCGTGCGGGGCAGGACCATGGCCGGAAAGGGGAAGTCAGGCGGGGCGGGAGAGGGAACGCGAGAGCATCCGTGGCATCTGAAGACGCCGAGCGGGACATCGGAGTTTCTGGCGTTTCGGGACGACGCCTTGGATCCGCCGGCGCTCGTCGTCAAGTCGGGGAGTACGGAACTCCGGTACCACCTCCGATGCATTAACGACCTGCACGCGATGCTCAAGTCGCGCGGCGACTGGATGCCTCTCGGAAGCGCGGACGAACAGAAGCCCGCCGCAGACGGTACGGTCGAAGCCTGGGGCCGGTCGACGAAGAACCCGGTTGGCGGGTGGTACGGACTGAAGAAGGGATTGCGCGGGCGATTCGGAATGTATGTGCCGCCGGTCTTGGAAATCCTCCACCTGGCGGAAGTCGAACACAATCTGAAAAACAACCTCCCCGCGGGGCGCAGGACCTGGCTCGCGGCTCCCCCCGCTGACTGCGGTCTTCGTTCGGCTCATCCGTCAGCTCTCCGGCAATCTTGCGCAACCGTTTGGACAGTACGTTTATATAACGCGGTTGCCATACGATTGTCAGACAAAATTACCCGAGATGTCGGACGCGGACTAGGGTCCATATGCCATCGGAATCCGAGCGGGTTACGATCCGAATTCCCCCGGACAAAATCAAGGCGCTCCATCAGCTCGTCAAGAGCGGGGACTACACGACGATCTCCGATGCGATTCGCGCGGCGATCGATCGGTTCATCGACGTGAAGTTCGCGCCGGACTACATCCGCAAGCTCATGATCGAACTGCCGAAGGGGAACGTCGTCGAGCTTCAGCAGCTCGTGAAGTCGGGCGACTCGGTCTCCGTCGAGGACGCGGTCCGCAACGCGGTCCGGGAGTATGTCCGACGTCGGCTCCACAAGGCCATGGAAGGGGCCGAGCGATAGGTCGACGTGGCGGGAACGCGCGACTCCTCAGGCGCGCGAGCAGGGCGGCCCGATGCGGGGCCGTTCGGGATGGAATCAGGGATGGGCCTCGAGACGGCGCAGCGCACCGGGAACCAGTCGTTCCTCGACTCCTTTGGCTTCGCACGTCCGAAGGTCCTCGTGATCGGCTGCGGCGGCGCGGGCGGTAATTCCGTCCATCGGTTGCATCGCATGGGGATCCACGGGGCCCGGACGGTCGTCGTGAACACGGACGCGGTGCATCTCGATTCGATCCAGGCGGACCGCAAGCTCCTGATCGGCCGGGGCGTGACGCACGGCATGGGGGCCGGCGGTCGGCCGGAAATCGGAGAACGGTGCGCCGAAATCTCGGAGCAAGAACTCCGGAACCAGATTGGGGACGCGGATCTGACGTTCATCACGGTCGGGCTGGGCGGGGGCACGGGGACTGGGGTCGCGCCTCACGTGGCAGAATTGGCTCAGGCGGCGGGGAGCGTCGTGATCAGCCTCGCCACGACGCCGTTCCGGGCGGAGCGCGGTCGGATGGCGAATGCGCGCGCAGGCATCCAACGGCTCCGAGACCGGACGGACTCGCTCATCCTCCTCGATAACAACCGCTTGCTCGATCTCGTCCCGAACCTCCCGGTCGAGCAGGCCTTCGCCGTGATGGATCATCTCATCGGCGAGGTGGTCAAGGGCATCACGGAATCGATCACCGTCCCTTCGCTGATCAACCTGGACTTCAGCGACGTGCGCACGATCCTCCAGTCGGGCGGCACGTCGACCGTCTTCTACGGGGAGAACGAGGACCACGATCCCGACCGGCTCGTCCGGGACACCCTCGGCAACCCGCTCCTCGAGGTCGACTACCGCGGGGCCAATGGCGCGCTCATCCACATCAGCGCGGGCCCCGGTCTCCCGCTCCGGACCGCGCACGAGGTCGTCGAAGGCCTGACGGCCGCGATGCGCCCCGACGCGAACGTCATCTTCGGCGTCCGCGTGGATCGGAAATACAGCGGGATCCTGCGCGTGCTCGTGATCATGACCGGCGTCCGTTCCCCGCTCGTCGAGGCGGTGCGCGAATCCGTCTCGATCGCGGATGTGGTCTCGGACGGAAACACTCCGCGGACCGTCGAGAACGAGTTTCCTCGGGCGAAGCCACGGCGCTGATCTCAGCGAGCCGGCGGTGGCGGCATCATGAGCACCGATGGTGCGTCCTCTTCGATCGCCTGGGTCAGGTACTTCGGCTTCAGACGTACGCGGATCGTTTCCGGTTTCGGTTTGATCATGTTCCATCCGGCCCGTGTCACCGCGCCACCTACCATCGAGAGCACGACGTACATCCCGAACGTCAAGAACGTGATGGCGACCGGTTGAAGGATGCCGCCGAAATCGAGGTTGAGTTGAAGGCCCGCCGTCGGGTCCCCGATGCTGTCACCAGATCGCGTCTGCATCGGGACGACTTGGACCTGGGCCAGTGCCCGGCTCTCCTTCCCGTTTCCGTCGCTTACGGTCAAGCTGACCTGGTACACGCTTGCATTCGCGTACGTGTGAGGGCCTGGATTCTGGCTCGAGACGCGGGTCCCGTCTCCGAAATTCCAGTTCCATGAGGTGATCGCGACATCGCCTTGGCGGGAGTTGTCCTGAACGGTCGTCGTGTTGGCACTGTTCGTGTCCCAGGTGAACGACGCGCTCGGGCCGGCGGGGGCCTGCTGCGGCATCTGACCGCGGAAGAAGTCGCCCGGCGCCGCCGCGATGGCGAGGGCGTGGGAGAAGGTGAACACGAGGAGGCCCAGACCGAGGGCGAGGACGCCGATCCCGATCAACAGCTCGACGTGCTCGCGTTTGAGGAAGGCCATCCGGGCGCACGATGGAAACGAGGTCCATAAAGCCGGGCGGCTCGGTTCTCAAGTTCGAGAAAGGAGAATACGCCTATCCTCGGAAGATCGGCCGCGCGCTGAGGAGCGCCGGCTCTGCCAGCGGCCGGAATGGGAGGCCTTTCGTTTTGGCGAGAATTTGCTTACAGAGGGCGTCGACGGACATCTCCGTCTGCTCCTTCGTCTCTCGCACCCGGACGTTCAGGTTCCCGCTCTCGATCTCTTTTTTCCCGACCACCACGATGTACGGGATCCACTCCTTCTCCGCCGTCCGGACTTTCTTCGAGAGCGTGTCGTCGGAGTCGTCAAGGTCGGCGCGCACGTCCGGAAGACGGTCGAGCAAGGATCGCGCGTACGCAAGTTGTTCCGCGCCCACGGGGACGACGCGGACCTGAGTCGGCGCGAGCCACAGGGGCAGCATCGGCGTCTGGCCTGCCTTCGTCGCCGCGGCGGCTTTCTCCAGGAGTGCGTAGAGCACCCGCTCGACGGCCCCGCTCGGAGACAGGTGCAGGATCAGCGGGTGGCGTTTCTTCCCCGCTTCGTCCGCGAACGTGATGCCGAAGCGTTCGGCATTCTCGGTGTCGATCTGGTCCGTCGTGAGCGCCGCCGCCTTGTCGTTCGCGTCGACGAAATTCCATTCGTACTTCATCACGAAATAGAAGAACTGGTCCGACCACATCTCGACGAGGATCGGCTTGCCCCAGCGCTTCGCGTACGCCGCGACGAAGTCCTTGTTCGCATCCCAGAACGTCTTCGTCACGCGCATCCCAACCTCGAAGTCGTCGGGGATCGAGAGGCCGCAGTCTTGGAGGAGGTTCCATGCGACCTCGAAACGGACCATGAGTTCTTCCCTCGCCATGGCGACGTCAGAGACGAGGGCGTGGCAGTCCGGCATCGTGAAGGCCCGCAACCGCCGCAGGCCGGCCACCTCGCCTCGCTGTTCCGCGCGGAACGAATAGCGAGTCATCTCGTAGAGGGAGAGAGGCAGCTGCTTGTACGAGATCACCATGTCCTTCATGATCAGGAACTGCCCGAAGCACGCACTGAACCGCAGGAAGGCGCGCTTGTTCGGTGTCTGGACGACGTACTGCCGGGCCGGGAAGCGGTCCAGGTATGACCTCAGCGCGGGGTGCTCGAAGTCGTACATGACCGGGCACTCGACCTCCATCGTCCCGTATTCCTGGAGCCGTTCCGTGACGAACTCCTCGAGTAGGCCCTTGATCAACCGACCCTTCGGATAGTAGCGCAGGTTCCCGGGGTCGGAGCCGGGCTCGTAGTCCACGAGTTCGAGCTCCCGCATCAGACGGACGTGGGGCGGCTCCTCCTTCGCCTCCCGCGACTTCGCCATCTCGTACGTCGCAAACTTCCGGAGCCGGTCATGGCCCTCGAAGTGGAACCCGCTCACCTTTCCGTCCTGGATCGATAGGTGATGGACGGCCCCGTTCGGCTCGAGGATGTGCCAATGGGAGATGAGCTTCGCCTCCGCCTTCACGGCCGTCGAGAGCTCCTCCTTGCCCTCGGCGGTCGCCTCCGCGACGATGTCCCGGGATAGCTCACTGAGCGGATGGCCCTTCACGGCAACCCGGAAGGACTTGTAATATCCGAACGGCGAGGCATGGACGTCGAGACCGCGCGCGACGAGTTCCTTTTCCAGGGAGGCGATCAGTTCTTGCGCGGGGCCGGCGGCCGCGAGGGACGAACTGAGGTGGGCATAGGGGTACAGGACGATCCGCTTCGCGTGCAGCTGGCCCGCGACGTCGGCGACGCTCGAGGCCGCAGCCCTCGCGGTGGCCGCCGGATTGCCCTCGTCCCGCTTCTCCGCGCTGATGAAGCAGACTAGTGCCTCCTCGATCCGACCGTGACGCTTCGATTGTGGCACGTCGGGGACTCCTTTGAGCGCCTTCTCCTTCACCTCGTACTCGAGGTAATCCACATGGAGGAACAGGACTCGCATGGTCGCCCGCTTATCGTTCGGGGGTATAAAGCTCCTGCCGGGCCGCGCGCACCGTGAAATAGGGATCGACCCTTCTTCGTCCGAAATGGGGGACACAGCGAGCGTCTGGCGTCATCGGACCGGGGAGATCCCGCTCGACCGGACGCGCGTGATGGGGATCCTCAACGTCACGCCCGATTCGTTCTCCGACGGGGGCCACTACCTCGACCCGGATGCGGCGTTGCGCCACGGCCTCGAGCTGGTGGAACAGGGGGCCGATCTCCTCGACGTTGGCGGCGAATCGACTCGGCCAGGCTCGGACCCCGTGACTGCGAACGAAGAGTGGCGCCGGATCGGACCGGTCATCCACGATCTCGCCAAGAAGGTCGACATTCCCCTGTCCGTCGACACGATGAAACCTGACGTCGCCGCGAAGGCGATTGATGCCGGCGCCTCGATCGTGAACGATGTCTCCGGAATGAGGGAGCCCACCATGGTGCGGGTCGTCGCGGAACGCCGCGCCGGAGTCGTCGTGATGCACATGCTCGGCAATCCAAAGACGATGCAGACGCACCCCCAATACGACGATGTCGTCGGGGAGGTCTCTTCCTTTCTCGTCGAGCGAATTCGGGCCCTCGAAGCGGCGGGCGCCGCGACCGAGGCCATCGCCGTGGACCCCGGAGTCGGGTTCGGGAAAACCCGAGAGCATAACCTCGCGCTCCTGCGAAACCTCGATCGAATCGTGGCCCTCGGCCGTCCGGTCGTTGTCGGCGTCTCGAGAAAGTCGTTCATTCAACAACTCGGCGGCCGCGAGTCCGGCGAGCGTCTTTCTGGGAGCATCGCGGCGGCGTCACTCGCGGTGGCGAAGGGAGCCCGTATCGTCCGGGTCCATGATGTCCGCGAGACGGTCCGGGCCATGAGGGTTGCCGACGCCGTACTTCGCGGTGAAAAGCTTTAACCGTCGAAACGATTCGTATCGTAATGGTAACGCGGAAGGCCATCGCGTCGATCCTCGAGGACTACGAGGACATCGTCGTCGCGACGGTCTGTTCTCATTCCTCGCTTCAGATCTTCCACGGCGCCCGGCAGGAAGGCTTCCGGACCTTGGGGATCGCGATCGGCGAACGGCCCCGGTTCTACGACGCGTTCCCCCTGGCGAAGCCGGACGACTTCTTGATCGTCGACTCGTACGCGGACATCCTCGACCGGGCGGAGGATCTAGTGGCTCGCCAGGCCGTCACGGTCCCCCACGGCTCATTCGTGGAATACATGGGCGCGGACGTGTTCGCGAAGCTGCCCATTCCGACGTTCGGAAATCGCGAGGTCCTTCGATGGGAATCGGACCGGGACAAGCAACGGGAATGGTTGACCTCGGCGGGCGTCCCGATGCCGCTGCAGATCGAGCACCCCAAGGACATCGATCGCCCCGTGTTCGTGAAGTACTACGGAGCCAAGGGTGGCCGCGGTTCCTTCATCGCGAAGAACTACGAGGACTTCAAAGAGTCGATCCAGCCCGGGATGAAATTCACGATCCAAGAGTATGTCGTCGGGACGCGCTATTACATCCACTACTTCTACTCCCCATTCGCGACGTCGGGCTACACGCTCTCGAAAGGAGGCCTCGAGATGCTCGGAGTGGACCGGCGGGACGAGGCGAACATCGACGAGATGTACAAGCTCGGGGCCCAGGAGGCATTGCGCAAGATGGGCCTCCTGCCCACGTTCGTCGTGACAGGCAACATGCCGGTCGTCTTGCGGGAGTCGCTCCTGCCGAAGGCGTTCGAGATGGGGGAGCGGACGGTGGAGCGATCGATCGCCCTGTTCGGCGGCATGATCGGTCCATTCTGTCTGGAGACGATCGTCTCCGACAAGCTCGAGTTCAAGGTCTTCGAGATCTCGACGCGGATCGTCGCCGGGACGAACCTGTTCATCGGCGGATCCCCGTACGCCGACCTCGCCGAGCCCGGGATGTCGACGGGCCGCCGCATCGCGCGCGAGATCCGGGTCGCCCAAAAACAAGGACGTCTGGCGGACGTCCTCAGCTGAGGCGCGCTCCACCACCCGGCACGGAATCATCTGGGAAAAGGGAGGGGAAACACTTTTATGGCATCGCCCAACATGCGCCGCCACCTATGGCCGACGACGCGGTGACCGTCGCCGTTGTCCTACTCCTCGTTTCGCTCGGTATCGCGACATTCCTCGAGACTCGGTACCTTCGAAAGAAGATGAAGAACCGGCGGGTTCGGACGGCGAAGCGCGACGAGGAACTTCAGGACAACGCGCACAACGCGATCATCACGACGAAGGCGATTGTGTCGAGTCTCCAGCGCCAAGGCATCCGGAGCGAGGAGGCCGACGCATGGATGCGAGAGGCGCAGACCGCAAACGCGCGTCACAACTACCGCGTGGCCATGGACCTGACCGCAAAGGCGAAAGATCGACTGCTCGCCCTGAAGGCGGCGCAGGCTTCAAAAGGGGATCTGGCGAAGTTGGATCGGCTCTCCTCGGGAGGTTCGCCGGATGAGATGACGACCAAGGAGATGTTGCAGAAGGAAATCCCCCCGAACATGCTCCAATCGAAATTTTCGATCGAAGTCGCCGGGACCGCGGTGGAACAGGGGCGTCTCAGCGGTCGCGATGTGTCCCAAGCCACGCAACTCTTGGAGGACGCCAAGACCCGATTCGATGCAAAGGACTACGCCACCGCGCTCACGATTGCCCGGCAGTCAAAGCGTGCCGCCGTAGGAGAACGAGTCGACGTGTCTATCGCGCCGGTTGCCCCGCAATCGCCTCCGACGCCCGGTGGTCGCGTGTGTCCTTCGTGCGGGGCGTCGCTTGCCGAGGACGACATGTTCTGTCGGAAGTGCGGTGCACGCCTCGCCCCGGCATGCAGCTCATGCGGCGCGAGCCTTCTTTCTGACGATGCGTACTGTCCTAAGTGCGGAACGCCCGTAGCGCAATGAGTTTTCGAGCGTGCGCGGATAAACCTTAATTACGAGGGCCTCCCATTCCTCGCGATATGGCAATCGGAAGCGACATGGAACAAGCCCTCACCGCCCTCTACGGCGAGGACCAGGTCGCTGCCGTCATCACCTTGAAAGTGGATACGAAAGAGGCGGACCGGATCGCCACGGAAATCGCGAAGTTCGAGGTGATTCAAGACGTGTTCCTGGTGACAGGGGACACCGACATCATCGCGAAAGCGCGATTCAAGAACTATAAGGGGTTGAAAGACTTCGTCCTCTCGAACCTCGCGCCGATTCCGGGGATCAAGGACACGAAGACCTTGATGGTCGTCACGACCTACAAGGAAGGCGGACAATCGAGGGCGCAAAGTTGAGGGCGACGCACCACGCCGGGAGATGGTCAGATGGACACCGAAGCGAAG
>WNGM01002661.1_pt1 | contig 14326 bp, 23 predicted proteins | sample 5400571 | NCBI WGS metagenome assembly WNGM01 (sample SAMN13153378, study PRJNA577476) | soil metagenome | isolation source: 100 cm soil or saprolite under Garry oak tree replicate 2 | place: USA:California | collected 2016-06-15
GAAATAAAGGGGCATTTGCTGACCATTGAATATGTAGAAAACATCGGTAACTTTTATTATCTGGCCTCTCGTGTTCTTTATGCCAAGCTCTGTAAAGATCAGGGCATCGAGCCGGACTACAATAACCCCATCAACGCCACTGCCTCACAAATGCCCACAATGGGAGAATACTATGCCTGTTCTCCAAATTTCATGTTTGTTTTAAAACGAGAAGAAGGAATATCAGCACAATGGGGCACCAAGAACTTGTCTTCTTAAGAAGCGAAGGCAACCAGTGGTATGCGAGAAATAAGGATAAGCCTTGGAACGATATTGATGATCCAGTCCTTGCTGCCATCAGGCAGTCTAATCTTACCATTGGTAAGGCTAATATCGTTGAGTTTGGTTCTGGGCGCGGTCATCGCATTGGTATTCTCCAGAGGGTAACTGGAGGAACATGTTTCGGCATTGATCCATCTGACGCTGCCAATAAAGCCGCTAGTGAACTTTATCCCAATGTTCGCTTTATCAAGGGAATAGCCGGATATCGTTATTTTGATATACCCTTTGATTTGGTAATCTTTGGCTTCTGTCTGTACTTGAGCGACAGAGGAAGCTTAACCAGCATCATTTCTATTGGAGATGGTATGTTAAGAGATGGCGGCCATCTAATCATCCATGATTTCGATCCAGAATATCCCCACAAGGTCCCATACCATCATGTAGATGGCCTTTTCAGCTACAAGATGGATTATTCCAAACTTTGGCTGGCCAATCCCGCGTATTCGCTAGTAAGCAAGACGGTAATGCCGGATGGCACAGCGGTCTGGGTCTTAAAGAAGGATATTGTGGCTGGATGGCCGGAGGAAAAGTTACCATGAAAATTGGAATACTTGGATATGGCTCTATAGGCAGGCGGCATTATTTTAATTTAGAGGAATTGGGTCATGATGTTAGTTTTTATGATCCCAATATATATGGCCATCCTCTGACTATAAGAGAGGATATTTTGAACTGGGCCGAGGCAATCGTGGTGGCATCTCCTAGTATAAATCACGCTCAAGATTTAATGGACGCCATCGATGCTGGCAAGCATGTTCTTGTTGAGAAACCATTTGGATATGATTGTCCAGCACTATTGGATGGATATCTTCAAGGTGCTCGCCATAAATGGCGCAAAGATCATATTATAACCGATCAGATTGTATCCACCGGCTTTAATCTGCGCTTCCATGAATGCATCAAGAAAGCCAAAGAACTATTGCCAGATATTGGCGAGATACAGGCTGCTCATTTCACTGTCTATCAGAAAACCGAGAAGCCGGAATATCTACGTGACGGCATCATTCGGAATTGGTGTTCTCATGAGATCGATCTTGCACAATATCTACTTGGCCCGGGGATTGTCACTGATTGCACTACCATACCGGATGATATGACTGAAGCTTTTATTGTCATGGAGTTCTCAACAGTCAAAACCAAAGTTTTCATCCAAGCGGATTATTATAGCGATCCGGAACAACGATTTTTCTGGATAGCCGGGACGAATGGCACAATCTATGTTGATCTGGTCAAGCGTAATGTCTTCATACGTACCAAGAAGGGTAATCCAATCCCGATACTTTCAGCATCAGATAACTGGGACCAGAACTATCTGGATGAAATGTCACTTTTCATTCTGTCAATAGAGACAGGTCGCCATCTGGCCCCATTGGCTACAGGAGAAGATGGGGTATCATGTCTTTATAGAGTTATGGAAGCGCGTGAGAAAGCAGGACTGGAATGAACGAGATAATTGACCGGGTAGCAAGAGCGATCATGGATGCCGATGGTGATCCAGAGGGCTGCAAAATATTAGACTATCGGCGAGCCCGCGCCCGCGCTGCGATTGTGGCAATGCGGGAACTGGGGGATGATTTTATATGGAATGCAGTTTCTCAATATCGACCGATGTTGAATTGTATTCGCGGCCATGATCTAGGCGGAGAGGAAGCCGTCAAGGTCTATCAAGCCGTAATCGACGCCGCTTTAAGGGAAAATCCTAATGACTAAGACTGTGGCTATCTGCCAAGCCAGAATGGGAAGTACTAGGCTTCCCGGCAAGGTCCTACTATCTCTCGGGGATTTTCCCGGATGGAACCACTTCGTACATCCTATAAATCCATCTATAGGCAGGGTTGCATGGACTGCTGGCCGCGCTCAAGTAGACGAAGTGGTAATCGCAACCTCTACACTTCCACAGGACGACAAGATTGTTGAGTGGGCTAGGAAAGAGGGTCATGAGATATTTCGCGGCAGCGAAACGGATGTTCTATCGAGGTTCATGGGAGCGGCATCACAATATAATGCTGATATCATTGTTCGTCTTACTGGTGATTGTCCACTTCTTGATCCGAGGGTAATAGCCGAAGTCATTCAGCTTCGTAAAATGAAGGATGTTATGTATGCGACGAATACCGATCCTCCGACATATCCTGACGGTCTGGATGTTGAAGTCTTTACAAGGGAGGCGCTTGAGATTGCAAATCGCGAAGCAACGCGGCTCAGCGATAGAGATACTGTTACTCGTTATATGGTCCGCAATCGTCACCGATTTAGTGCGGCTAACCTTACGTGTCCTTTTCCCGGTCTTGTGGCTGAAAGGTGGGTTCTCGATAGCCCAGAAGACTATGAATTCATCAAAGAAATAATCAAACGCATCAGCGATGAAGACCCTCCCAGCTATCTGGATATCCTGCGGGTTCTTGATAAAGAACCTTGGCTGCGCGATATTAACAAGCATCTCACTCGCAATGAGCGGCATTATGAAGCGCTTGCTGTCGAAGACCTTGGCAAGCGATCATATTCAATTTCCAAGATATCACTAGATCGCGCCGAAGACTTAATCCCGTTGGGGGCTCAGACATTCTCCAAGTCCAAGTTGCAGTTTCCGGTAGGAGCAGCGCCGTTATTCCTGACCCATGGAGATGGGGGTTATTGTTATGACGTGGATGGAAATGATTATGTTGATCTTGTGGGCGGCCTGCTCCCTAATATCCTTGGGTATCGCGATCCCGATGTGGACCAGTCTATTAGAGATCAGTTATCGCGAGGAATCTCTTTCAGTCTGGCCACAACGCTGGAAACAGCACTTGCAGAAAGGCTTAACTCTCATATTCCATCAGCGGAAATGGTAAGGTTTGGCAAGAACGGATCGGATGTAACCACCGCAGCAGTAAGGCTTGCCAGATATCTCACCATGAGAAGCAAAGTTATGGTTGGAGGATATCATGGCTGGCATGATTGGAGTATGGGAGTTTCTGAATATAGAAATGGCATTCCATTCCAAGTTCAACAACTATCATATAAATTTCCTTGGGATCGAGACGATAGTACGGGTCATGATGATATAGCCGCTATAATTATAGAACCAGAGTTCTATAGTAAAAAACAGCTTGAAGATTTAAGGAACCATTGCGACCATTATGGTTCCATCCTAATCTTTGACGAGATCATATCTGGCTTCCGGTGCGGGATGGGTGGCTTACAGAAGGTTCATAACGTAACTCCTGATCTATCTACTTTCGGCAAAGCCATGGCTAATGGCATGCCTATCTCGGCGCTGGTTGGCAAGAGAGAATTCATGAAGCAGATGCCAATGATCAGTTATTCCGGGACCTTCTTTGGAGAGACGCTATCGATTGCCGCAGCCATCGCCACCATCGATAAGCTCCACAAGCTAAATGTCCCCAGCTATCTGCATAGGATAGGAGCTTATCTTAGAACCGAAATAAAAGCCCTCTTGGAGAAGCATAACGTAAACTCTATCCAGCTTTATGGAGAACTGGCGCTTAACCGAATTAAATTCGATGATAAAACCATTCAATCTCTCTTCATTCAGGAAATGGCAAAGAACGGCGTCCTTATTATCGGCAGCCACAACACCTGTTATGCCCACAAGAAGCCAGAACTAGATCGCATCTTGAGAGCATGGGACTTAACTCTTAAGGCAATTGCCTCTGGTGGCAAGTTAGATGGAGAAACTATTCAAGGTAAGGCAATAAGGTGAAGGGTAAGTCCATACTTATTACAGGTGGGAGCGGTAGTTTCGGTCATGCCTTCGTTAAGACGGCATTATCGATGCAGCCGGAGAGGCTGATTATTTTCTCAAGAGACGAGCAAAAACAGGATCAAATGCAGAAGTTGTATGATAATACGGCACTGCGCTTTTTCATAGGAGATGTAAGGGACTGTCACCGCCTTCAAATGGCCATGCATGAAGTAGACCTTGTGATACATGCCGCCGCGATGAAAATCGTGCCGACATGCGAGTATAATCCGTTTGAAGCGGTAATGACTAACATTCAAGGGGCTGAAAATGTATGTAGAGCAGCAATGGCGGCGAAAGTGCCAAAGGTCATGGCCCTTTCCACGGACAAGGCGGTTAATCCGGTCAATCTTTATGGAGCCACTAAACTGGCCGCCGAAAAAATCTTCGTCGCAGCTAACAACCTATCTGCTGGCCGCGTTGATTTCAGCGTGGTTAGGTATGGCAACGTGGTGGGCAGTCGAGGTAGTGTTGTACCCCTCTTCCTTTCTTTACACTCTCAACGCAGACCACTTACGATAACCGATCAACGAATGACGCGGTTCTGGATGACCTTGGATCAGGCTGTAAATTTTGTTCTTAGCTCAGTTGAGATGATGCAGGGGCGGGAAATCTTCATTCCAAAAATACCATCCATGCATATCATGGATTTAGCGGAGGCCATTGCGCCGGGAGAAGAACGGCAGTTCACCGGCATCAGGCCCGGAGAGAAACTTCATGAGGTTTTGTTAACTGAAGATGAAGTCCATCTGGCTATGGAGGCTCATGATCGCTTTATTGTAAATGGTGGCCCAAGTAATGCTAAAATATCGCGCTATTCCTCAGATACTAATCCAGATTTCTTGTCCGTCGAGAATTTAAGAGGGATGCTATGAGTCACCCTATCGTAATCCAATTAACTTTCCCTGAATTATGGCAGGGAGCACAGGCAGGCTGTTACCGCAGATTGACTGGAATTAAATGCAATATGAATAAGAATAAGCATGCCTCAAAAAGTGACTGGGCTACCGACATTGATGGGGCGATAGCTGAGATAGCTTTCGCTAAACATATGGGGTTTTATTGGGATGCTTCCAATTGTTCGTTCAAGCAACCGGATGTTGGACTTTGGCAGGTAAGATCAACTCGCCATTCAGATGGATGTTTAATAATCAGACCAAATGATAAAAATGAAGAAGAGAGGTTTGTTCTCGCCATTAGCGATGAAACTTCAGTAGCTCTTATTGGATGGATACAGGTCAAGGATGCTAAGAAGGAGATTTTTTGGAATGCGGATGGATGGTGGGTTCCTCAGTCAATACTCACACCATTTTTTATGTTCTAACTTAGGAATATACTATGGCGGATAAATTAGGAAACGATTAACATGAAGAGGGTAAAATCGATCAGCGCCAATGGTCGCAAAGTTACGGTAAGCATACTGGTTCAGGTTGACACCGGGAATAATAGCTTACTGCGAAGAGAAGAAGTTGAGGAAATGGTTAATCGACTGGCATCTAAATGCATGATCATCATTCCTGAAATTCCGTATGTGCATGTTGCTTTATCGGAGGTTAAGGTTAAATGACAGAAATCAACGATTTCATCACAAGACGCAATGAAGTTCTTCGCACTCGCGATGTAGATAAAGTCATGGATTTCCTAAAAGAATGGAATCCAGATGCTGTGCCTAAATCTAGTGACGTTGTTGAAGTGGGAATGCATAAGTCGATTACGGCTGTTGCTAGCCTTCCTATTGAGGATCGATTGGCGTCCAAAAAATGGCTTGCAGATCGCGGCTATTATTCATTAGATGATGGTGATTTATGAAACGATTTAATACCATCGATTGTAAGGAAATACATGCTGCATCTATGGCGGTACAAGAAGCCGCTGACGATCACAGCCCGCTTTCTGGATATATAGGGTCAAAATCGTTCGGAGGAACATGGTGTGTGGCCCTTGAGGCCGTATGGCGTGAAACTTTTGGAACCAAGCATGCCATAGCGGTTAATAGCGCGACCAGTGGATTATTGGCGGCCTGCATGGCCGTTGGTGTGGAGCATAATGATGAAGTTATCGTATCGCCTTACACCATGTCTGCGACTGCGGCTGCTCCGAAGATATTGGGGGCGAAAATTGTCTTCGCGGATATTGAACCTGAAACTTTCAGCATCGATCCGGTAGAAGTCAGCAATGCCATCACACCAAAGACTAAGGCAGTGATTGCCACCAATTTATTTGGCCACCCGGCACACCTGCATGAATTGCGTGATATATGCAATGACCGTTGCGTATATCTTATCGAAGACAACGCTCAGGCCATCTTCGCCAAAGAAGATGGTGTTTATACCGGCACTATGGGTCATATCGGCGTATTTTCGCTGAATGTTCACAAACATCTTCAGGTCGGTGAAGGCGGTGTTTGCGTAACCAATAACGCTGAGCTTGCCAAGAAGATGCGAGAAGCCATGAACCATGGAGAAATGCGTGGTGGCATCCTTGGCCTTAACCTTCGCATGACCGAGGTAACGGCGGCCATGGCATATGAACAACTTCAGAAGGCTGAGCATATCATAGAGAGCCGGATAGACTTCGCGGAGGCCGTTTCTTATCATGCAAAGAAAAAAGGCTTGCCTATTACGCCCCCCGTCAGGCGCGATGGTTGTGATCATGTTTATTATTGTTGGGCAGGATTACTACAAAAGGGACCTATTAGAGAGCTTCCGGAGCCATTCAGGCGTGGATATATGGCTCCGTTATGGTCATGGAATGCTTTCAAGACTAAATTTAATGGATGGGAACCGGCCTATCAGGGCGTAGTCGAGAAAATCGAGAGAGAGATAGTTCTGGTGGAAATTTGTTCTATCGATCCAACCGATAGCGAGATTATCCAAATGGTCGAGCAGTTAGGGAGGGCGTTTTGAATAATCAAACGATAGATTACATCGAGTCAGTCCGATCCAGTAATAATATGCTCTGGATGAGAATTCTAAAGATAGCCCTGAAATATTCTCCAGCCGAGACCAAGGAGCTTCTAAGGGATATCAAAACCAATGATGATCGTATTTCCGAGGCTACGGGACGGATTATCGATGAAGATTGATGGTAAACATATAGGGCCGAATGTTCCGCCGTTCATTATCGCCGAAATTGGAGCCAACCATAACGGTTCGGTTGCCGAAGGTAAGCGGCTGATCAATGCAGCCATTGATACTGGAGCATCTGCAATCAAACTTCAGTGCTATACGGCGGATAAGCTTACTTTTAGAGGCGAAGGAGATGAATTCAAGATCATGGAAGGCCCTTGGAAGGGTCAAAGCCTCCATGAGCTTTATACAAAGGCAGAAACACCGAGGAATTTACTCAAAGAGTTACTCTTATATGGCCAGAGCAAGGGCATGACGACCTTTTCGTCGGTATTTGCGCTGGAAGACGTGGATTTCTTGGCTGAATTGGGCGTTCCAGCGTTTAAGATCGCTTCTTTTGAACTAACTGACTTGCCCTTGATCTGGGAATCGGCAGCTACCGGACTTCCTTTGATCATTTCTACCGGAATGGGAACTACACAAGAGATAAAAGATGCGATTAATGCCTATAGAATTCGCCGACCCCATCCCGGCAACAATCTTGCTTTATTGCATTGTATTTCTTCATATCCGGCACTGCCGAGTGAAGCTAATCTTCCGGCATTAGGTCCATTGGCTAATTTACTAGCTGATAATCATGGATGCGCGGTTGGACTTAGCGACCATACCCTTGGCGTTGGTTGCGCTGCGGCTGCTGTGGCCTTCGGGGCCTCCATCATCGAGAAGCATTTCACGCTCAATCGTAACTCTGGTGGTCCTGACAGTGGCTTTAGTCTGGAGCCTGCTGAGTTCTTCAATCTAGTAAGAACCTGTAATGAGGCTTGGCAGGCTATTCAAACGGATTCGGCTCCAAAGAAGTCTCCGAATCTAGCTTTTCGGAAATCGCTTTATGCCGTTCGTGAGATTTCCGCTGGCGAACGGTTTTGTAAGGAGAACGTCCGTTCAATTCGGCCAGCCGCAGGTTTGGCCCCGAAGTTTTACCAATCCGTTTTGGCAGGGGTGGCAACTCAGGACATAAAGGCAGGCACCCCACTTCATTCTTCAATGGTTTCGGTCTTAGAGTAATAAATAATTGGCAATCCAGCGCATGAGCGATACGCTTGAGCGTGTTCAGCTTCATGTTATTGGCTGATAAATCGCCACCCTCGATAGCCGCAATCTGCCTCCATGTAATTCTGGAACGAAAGGCCAATTGCGCCTGCGTCATATATGGCTTCTGCTTGGCACGAAGATATCTTATACGCTGTGGAAGTGTCTGGACTTCGCTATGACGGATAACAGATATCTTCTTGGATATCCTGCGCGTGCCTACACTTTTTCTCCCCGTCACTTTTTAACTCCTCGATAATTGTTTCGGCTAGTTCCATTTCACCTTCTGTGAAGTCTCCTTCTAGCATAGGGAGGGATTTTGGCATATCAGGGTTACATGGTGGCGGTGCCTGTTGTGTACCCACTTGTGTACCAACTTGCCCATTTGCAGCTTTCATCTGATGAGCCTGACTGATTTGCGTCATTGTGGGTATAAAAGCCTGATCCACGGCCAATGGCCAAACCGATCCGTTCGCATCGGTGAACGCTATTATCGTATGGCTATTTGTATTACCGATATAGGAAAGCCAAGGAATACTACCAGTGGTATTGGATAAAACATTGGTGATGCCTCCTAAACCGCCACCGCTGCTGCCACAGCAAATTGTTGCACCCTGAAAGCCTTGAAGGCCTTGAAGGTTAGCCATATTATTAAGTGCCATGTTATTGTCCTTTGGTTGTCCCCATTGTCCGTAATGATTGTTCGTGATGGAGTGTGGGTCTGGAGCGTACCAATAGCCATGATTAACTCTATCGGAAAGACGATCCATAAGCCAACTGATCATTCCATTCTTCCTGATGCTTTTAGCATCTTGGTTACGACTTCATCCGGTTCTATGCCATCCCTTCTCATGTTACGCACAGCCTGCGGTGAGAAAATAAACTCCTGAACCTTTACCATTGCTTTTTCAGGAATATCGTTGATCCTGCCAGTCTCTCCCTTCACAACCATAGAGTAGAAATCCTCTCTATCTCGAAAAGGTACATCAGGTAGATCATGATCCACAATGATCTTTATCGTATTGAGGACGCCCTCCTTGTCGCGGAAGGTCATTTCGCTGGTTTCCCGGCCCGATCCTTTTTCGATCTGATCCTTGATAAACTCAGGAGCATCCGATTTCATTCGTTCGATAAAAGAAAGCATTCTACGTTTTAGACGTATGGCATTTACAAGATGATATATCCCAATACCAAGTATAGTCATGCCAGCGCCCATCAAGAACCAGCCAGTGGCGAAAAATAAAGCCTCAAACAGTGTCATCGTTTATATTTATCCTCCACAGCCTCAATTGCCTTAGAGATTTCTCGCCAGTCTTTTTCTGACCAATACTTGGTATTGTTCTGTACCTCCTTGGCCATTTGAGCGATCCGGTAGACTTCCTTTCTAATATCATCCATCGTCGGATTATCAGGAAGTTCACTTCCGCATTCAGCCTTCCTTATTCTGTGTCCCCTCTGTAAGATTTTATCTAGCCACATTTAATTCAAAGTCCTACCGGATGAAGAAGACATAGAGCCTTCAGACCTGTCCCGTTTATCTATTTCCTTGGATAGTTCATTGGCTCTGGCGATAAGTTCCCTCGGAAAATTGTGATCGCTATGCTCCAGCAGGAAATATACCGCAGCCAGCACAAGACCGCCCAAAGGATTTCCTTTGCTGCTTACCGGATCAAAGTCTCTTGGCGTGAATAGTGCAAAGCCGCTCTGGTTCTCTGGAGCATCGGGCTCCCATTTCAAGAGCCAGTCACCGGGCTGAATTATATCGTCTTTCTTGATCGCCTCACAGTCTGAACTAGACGTGAATTTCTTAAGATCGTCAGCCATCTTGATCTCCTCTTACTTTATGGAACTACCAGCATTTTTCTCTGGGCCAGCAATTTTTCAATTCGCTTTTCCAGTTCATCTATGTCGGATTGATGGCTTTGGATATGGTTAATGATTTTATTAATCGCATAGGCAATCGTGCTTATATCTTTCTGCATATTCTTGGCTATCTGGCCATTGGTAAAACTCGTCATCCTATAGAGCATATAGGCCAACATATGCCTTGGATGGGTAATATTGTTAATACGTCTTTGAGAGAGAATATCCAATTTTCTAACATCGTAATATGTGCAAATCTCGCGAAGAATAATCTCGAATGTCGTGGAATATCTAACTGTTTCTGGTTCTGATTCTGATTCTGGTTCTGGATTAGTCACGGCCTTAAAGGCGGCCTTTTTCAGTCTGGATTGCCGGACCTTGTGAGCTTCGTGTAACGAGTTAAGATATTCTCCCATCTCACATTTCCTCTAATTTGAGCCTAAATAATTGGCAGGGAGGGCCTCGTACCCTCCCTGCCGGAACCGACTTTGGCCAGTCGGCAGAGCAGAGCATTCGCAACACTGCCCTTACAACAGCGTTAGTGCGCCGCTGCATAAGATCAGGGCCTCCAACTGGACGGAGAGACCCCCGGTAATTGAAGTATGAATTCAATCACCATTTACAGACGCCGGGGCGTTACCCGGAGCGTCCCCGCCTAGCTTTTTAAGGGCTAGGTAGCTCAGCAGCGCACCTGTGACACGCTTGGCAAGCGAACGTCTGGCACAGGCGGCTCGCGATCCTTTCCTCGTAAGATAATCCGGATGATTTAAAAAAGCATCCCTAATCGCGCCGTCCACCACCCGCCAGACCTGACGGTTGAAGCCGTTCTGGTGAGATGGTTTCTCGCTTTTGATCCGATATCTCTTTCTTTTGGCTTTCTGCATATTTAGCCATGTCTTTCAGGACTTGAGTATAAATCATCACTTCCTTTGAAGCTTCATTTCTCATTGCTCTCTTTTCTCTCGATGTAACCATACAATTTTCAATGCGCCTTCTTCTTGCTAAGATATTCGCTGACTTCCTCGAAGGTTTTAGGAGTTATCATAGCAACAATTTCATCGCCGTCCCGCTCTGCTTCAAGTACCATGCAGGACATACATATCTTTGGTGGTTTCTTGGGAGAAGTCGGGCGGAATTGAACGCCACGTCCGCATTTATGACAGGTTCCAGTCAGGTTATCCGGCAAGCCCAGATTAACTCCATCATAGGGAACGCAAACCACGCTATCGCACTCTTCACACTGTTCCAGAGTACCGACGATAACCTTGTCTATGTTTGGCTTTTCATGCATTGTGATAGTCCTCCATAACCCAAACTGTCTCATAGGATTATGTCTGGATTTTGTCGTAGGCCTCCTGAGCGGAGATGATATCATCATATTCGGCGACAAAAATATCAGTTGGATTGTATTGCGGCATAACCTTATCCATCGTATCATTGATGCGAACGATGATTAAATGGACATATTCCTTAATTGAGATGTTTTCCGTTTCAAATCTGGTTATCAGTATGCCAGTAGCAATCTCATCATCATAACTTACCAATAATTCCAACCTGTCCATTTGATGATGAACAAGTATCTGCGCGTCGCATCCATGGTTGCCAATATGGCCCCTGATCTTAATGATATCCCATACCACGGGCATAAACGCATCGCGCAAGGCAGTTAAAGAAAGTGGTCCGCTAGTTGCCATTTGCCCGCTCTATGATTTCTTGAGCCTGCATGATTTCATCGTACTCAGAGCCCATGTTCGCAAGCCATTCGCGCTCTTGCTTGACGACTTCTCGAAAGATTGATTTTTTCAGATTGGTGGTGGCGACTTCCTTCAGTTCGGCAATGCGCTGGAAGTAAATCTTGATGAAGCGTTCGGTCTTAAGTTTCTCGGCACGATCTTCGCAATAAGTGCTGCCATCTATACCAAATCCAAGAATTCCCATCTTGATCACCTTGATGCCTGCCTTGGTGGCCATATCCACCATCATGTCCGTTCCTTTGCCGCCCGGAAAGGCAACTACCAGATCAGGCCTGCCCTCGTCCAGCATTTGTTTGTTGCGGATGTATCCCGCGCGCTTACCATATTTATTCCAATCAGCGGGATATTTTTCTAACTGGCAATAGTTAACAACAGCGAAGTCAGCCGCCACACTATCAACTCCAGTCGCACCACCAGCTATGATAGTGATATCGGTAGGAAGCCAATTGTCGTTTGGATTGTAATTTAGGCTAAACTTTGTGGTAAGCTTGCTAAGCTCGTCTTGGATATAGTTATATTCTTCCAGACGAGCCTGAACCAAAGGCGTCTCTGCGCCTCTTGGCTTGGTACGAGCCACATGGCCGAAGTTTCTGCCGCCGCATACTAGAATCCTCATTGAGACTCCATGATATCCTGCGCTGCGATGATATCATCATACTCGTTGGCCGCTATATCATCATAACCAACAAGCTTGAACCATTCTGATGCATACATGGAATTTCCGATTTGGATATGGCTGTAAGTGACATGACTCACGGAATATATCTCGCCGCCCTTGAGCTTTCCCTTAAAAGGATTTTCCTTCTTTAGTTTTACGCGATCACCAACGGTGAATTTGGGTGGCGATAAGTCTTGTTCTTTGCATTCGCTTTCTTTGCATTCGTTATTGAGCCATTCATTAAGATTGATACCGGCTTGTGCCAGAGCAAAAGGAAGAGGGCTACCAGATAGGTGGCGAGAAAGATAGTTTCTGGTTTTCTTCTCTGTACGCGCATCCAGTTTTAGATAAATCTCATGGTAACAGCGCCACCAGTATTTATCATGGGTGATTATATTATTGATGGGGTTCCATACGCCCTGCATCAGCGGACCATAAAGGGATCGGGCGCTTCGAAAAGTAAACACTCTCCAGAAATGCTGATTATAAGTTACCAGTTCATATTCTTGTCGAGCGTAAACAATACAACCAGTATGCCCCCGAAGCTGGATAAGTCTCCGCCGTTTGTTAGAAGTTATAACATTGGCAATCACACCCCAAACCCCAATTAAACCAATTCCCCATGCGATCATAATCCCAGCAGGAACCCATGCGATCATAATATCAAACATCATAAAGTTTCCCTCTTCATAAGAGTTTGCAAGGACATGATCTCTTCGTATTCTAAAACTCCATCCTGCATGGAGGATATATCTTCCAAAGAAATAATACCCAGTTCCCGCATCGCTTTCTGCATAGCCTCGCCAGCCGAACAATCGACAAGCAAAAAATACTTCGTAAATAAAGGACCTAAATCTTTATATTCGGTCTTGTTGATATTCTCCCGGTATATCGGCAAAAGCCGCGCGTAAAGATCGATTTCCTCCGGAGATAGATTAACCTTGGTCATTGATAAATCCTCCCCAACCTGATCCCGATATGCTATAATTCATCCATAACATCCCGCGCCAAGATGGCCTCGTCATATTCCAAATTGGCCGCCTCCAGCGCTAACTTCGTCGCCTTGGTCCGGATAATATCCCTCGCCCGCTCAGTGCCCCATTGCCAAGCCTCTAGCTTCGCTTTCAATCTCCCATCCCCCTCCAAATGAATCCGCGCCATAACCTCCCTCCATAAATTAGCATATGACCTCCCGTCAGATACCCTAAGCTCCTCCATAGCTTCATAAAAGGCACCACCAACCGCCTTCCTCCTAGCCCTCTGTCCCTTACCAGCGCCACTACCCATAGCCTATACCTATACCCAAATTGGGGCGATAATACGGGTTCCATAGAAATTTTCATAGAGACATGTTATAATTGCAGCAACCGACGCTCACTAGCCCCAAGCCGGGGCTCCTCCTTCAAACCAGCCAAATATTCCCGCCGTACCCTCTGCCACTCCTCAATAGCCTCCAATACCCCCCTGATAGCCTCTAAATCTACCGGCGCACTACTCCTCTCCAAACACTCCAAGGCACCCCACGCCCTCTCCAGTTCCGTATAGTGTTCCATCGTAACCTCCATACCCAATATGGGTACCATATAAAACTCTATACAAAAATGAAAGAGGCAACCCAAACTGGGGTTCAACCAAAGTTCCTTATAGAAATGAAAGAGGCCAAGTTCCAGTCCATCTCCCACCACCCTCTGCCACAGCGGTGGTACCCCGGTCCGGGTCCCTTTCCTGATTCGACGAGATTGATCCTTACCTATATACCTATGATTATGTATTATGGCTGGTATGCTGTAATGCATAGCCTTATGCGAATGATTATCGTTAGCATCTA
>WNGM01002668.1_pt1 | contig 14312 bp, 17 predicted proteins | sample 5400571 | NCBI WGS metagenome assembly WNGM01 (sample SAMN13153378, study PRJNA577476) | soil metagenome | isolation source: 100 cm soil or saprolite under Garry oak tree replicate 2 | place: USA:California | collected 2016-06-15
GCGAGCTGCGTTGAAGGCACACTCGCGTCGTTCTACCGAGCGGCAGGCCGAAATCGAGGCGCTCCAATTCCTCTTGACCTCGATCAAGAAACGCCACACCTGGGATCGAATCAAGTGCGCGATTGCGACCGTAATCCCGGCCTTTTGGATCCTGATGATCGCCCTGCGGCCATACCTCCCGACCTGGCTCCACCCACTTCTCGAGAACGTCCCCGCGATCTGGACGATTGCCGTCTCGCTCGCAATCGCGGGCTTTCAGTGGCGTAACCTCCTCGACTACCAACGTCGTGTCATCCCACTCGTTCAAGAGATGTACGAGAGGGCGCTGGCGAAACCCGATCGGGAACTCCTCACGATCCTTGGCAATGTCCTTCGAATCAGCAAAGTGAGAGAATTCTTCCGACGCCTGCTCTCGCCATCCCGGTAGCACGGCGGCGACCCGAGTCACACGGCCTTCCGGCTCAGAGAAGGCAACAGCGCGAGGAGCGCGACCACGGCCACCAAGGCCCCGGCGAGGGCGATCGCGGTCGGGATCGTCGTCGCGGGTACGATGCCCGCCACCGCGAGGTCTGCGGCGAGCACCGGGACGACAACAGAGAGAACGGCGGCGACCATCAGCCGAAGAATCGCACGGCCGAGGGCGCCATGGATTCGAGTTCTCTCGTCCGGACGAAGCGCCGCTTCGTAGAGAGGGGAGAATCGCTCCGCCAAAATTCGGAGCTCGACCTGAGAGATGAGAACCGAGAGAAAGACCAACGCCGGCATGAGTTGAACACCCAGCACGAACGCGTGTGCGCCCACGTAGGCGGCGCCGACCGCGATGGGCCCGATCGCCCGAATCCTTCGCCCGTGCAAGAGAGCGGACAGGATGACGGCCGCTATGCCTGTCAACAGGACCGCGAATAGCGCCGCGCTCCACCGACCGTCTCCAATCGTGGACACATCGAGCATCGCCCAGCCGACCAGGAAGGCCAGCATCACGACGGGCGCGGCCCGTAACGCGACCGGAATCAGGCGGGTCGAGGCCATCTGCCGATCCTCCTCAAGGCGAGCGCCAACGGGGTCGCGGGATCCCAGTCGACCACCTGCGCGACGCGGCGCAGCTGCGAGATCAAGTTGTCCCGCTCGATCCAGGATTTGGTACGCGGTCTTGTCCTCCGGCCGCTGCTGCCCGAGTCTCCATTCGATCGCGATGGGCGACGGCGAAACGATCGCGACGTCGTACCCGCGCGCTTCCAAGTCGATCACCGCGGTCAGCGCCGTGCGGTCTTCGAGGGGCGAGACCACGACGATCAGGCAATCCCGCGGGAAGAATCGAGACAGCACCCACGCGATGTAAGCAAAGGGCCATTCGCCTCCCGGCCGTACCTGGGTCAGATGGTCGAGGATCCGGTACAGCTGCTTCCGTCCGAACGCGGGCGGCACCCAATCGATGACTTCACGCTGCACGATGAGACCGACGCGGTTTTTGGACGCGAGGACGTGTTCCGCAATCCCGAGCGCCGCCCGGACCCCGTGCTCGATCGGGTTGTCCGTCTCCGTGCCGACGAACGATTCCCGGCGGGCGTCGACGACAATCACGACGTCCCCGGACCGCTCCCCTTCGTACTCGTTCGTGAAGAGACGGTCGAGTCGGGCCGAGGCTTTCCAGTTGATTCGGCGCACCTCGTCGCCCGCGGCATACTCGCGGACGCCCCAGAATTCCGTTCCCGCGCCGATCTGCCTCGAGGGGACCTGTCCGAACCACGGTCGTGTGCGGCGCGGTTGGAGCTTCGTTCGCCGGAGGTCTTCCATCGTGGGCGCGACGACGAGACGGGCGTCGATCGGGAGGACCGCATCCTCGGCGCCGAGGGCGAGCGGATCGAGAGACCGCACCCGCACCGGTCCGATCCGGAAATCGCCTTTCACGAGAGACCGGACGGTGTACGACAGGGGAATCGCGTCGCCGCGTTCCAGGGACACGACCGCGTGGTTCGAACCGCTGATGATCACGAATTCACGAGGCAGCACGTCCACGATCTCGATGAGGTCCAAGGTCGGTCCATCGTTCCGGACGACGAGCTTCACCTCGACGTCCCGCCCCACCTCCGCTCGCTCGCGGGAGAGCGTCCGGACGGCGCTGAGACGCGGCTTTGCCGGCGGAAAGAGCGAACCGAGGGAGAGGACCATGATCGGCGGCAAGGCGAGAAGGACGACCTGCCAACTCCGAAGCGCCAGACCCGCGACGAGGAGTACGAGGGACGCGGCCGCGAGGCCGCTCGAGAGCGGGGTGCGCATGTCACGACACCTTGGGCACGGGAACCTGCCCCAGGACGTCGGCGAGGACCGACGAGGTCCGGACGCCTCGAATCCATGGATCCGGCTTCAGGATGATGCGATGGGCGAGCGCGGGCATCGCGACCGCCTTCACATCGTCCGGTGTCACGAAGTCCCGTCCCGCGATTGCGGCCCGAGCGCGCGACACCTTGAGGAGTGCGAGGGAGCCACGCGGGCTCGCGCCGACCTCGACCTGCGTATGGGCCCGCGTCGCGGCGACGATGTCGACCATGTACCCTTCGATCACGGGTTCCACGTGGACGTCCTCGATCGCGGCTTGCAGACTGCGAATCTCCTCGGGCGTCGTCACTGGGTCGATCGAGGCGTCGTCCCCACGACGTTTCCGGCGCCGCTCGATGACTTCGATCTCCTGCTCCCGCGTCGGATAACCGACGTCAATCTTCAGGAGAAACCGGTCCACTTGAGCTTCCGGGAGCGGATACGTGCCTTCATGCTCAATCGGATTCTGCGTCGCGATCACGAAGAACGGCCGGTCCAGGTGGAACGTCTCGCCCTCCAAGGTCGCCTGGCGTTCCTGCATCGCCTCGAGGAGCGCGCTCTGGGTCTTCGGCGGCGCCCGGTTGATCTCGTCCGCAAGGAGGACGTTCGTGAAGACCGGGCCTCGTCGAAGGACGAAGTCGCCGCTCTTGCGGTCGAACACGTATGTTCCGGTGATGTCCGCCGGCAGCAGGTCCGGGGTAAACTGAATGCGACGGAACGAGAGGCCGAGGCCCGCGGCGAACGACTTCGCGATGAGCGTCTTCGCCAGCCCGGGGACGTCCTCGATCAGGAGATGACCGTCGCCGAGGATCGCCCAAAGGACTCGTTCCAGGACCGGTCGCTTGCCGACGATCACCGTCTCGACCGCATCGAGAAGATCGCCGCCAACCTCCCGGACGGACGCAATGTTCACCGCCACGCCTCCATTCGCGTGAGGATGTCGCGGAACTCGCGGACGAAGCCCCCTCGAGCGCGCGCCCGTCGGACCCAGGCGAACCGATCATCAGGGTCGTGCTCCTCCAGAAAGAGGAAGTCCACGAGCGCATCGTCGCCGAAAATCCGCCGGAGCGCGCCCGTGTCGCGACGCATGTCCCGGAGGGTCGCCGACGGGAGGCCGAGGGCGAGCCGGGCCCGCTCGAGGAACGCGGCCTGCGCGCGGGATGCGACGATCATCTGGCTGTACGGGAGGCCGCGGTCTGCCCGTCGCACGGCCGCCGCGAACGCACCCAGCTCCCCTCCCCGGGTCGCGTCGGGCGACGGCGGGCCGACGAGCGGCGAAGGCTCGGCCGTCCGCCGTTGAATCTGGCTCCACACGATCGCCGCGAGGACCGCCAGGGTGACGACACCGAGCAGCCACCGGACTCCGCCGCTGAACTGGGCATAGTACAGGAGCGTCCCGAGCAGCACCGCGAACGCCAGGAGCAGGCCGACCGCGAGGTGCGAGAGGCTCCGTCGCGGCTCGACCCCGGGTGGAAGGCCCGCGGTGGCCGACCTCGGGCGCTGGACCATCCTATGCCCCCAGCGCGGCCCGGATGCCCGCGAGGCTCTCGATCGCCCGGTGGCGATCCGAATCCCCGAGCGGATGCTCACTGTACCGGGCCTCCTCGAACAGGGACGTCAGGGTCCCCGACGCTTCTCGGGAGACCTGGAGCCGCTCGACGGCGAGCCGTTCGAGCTCCCTCGGGGTGAGAGGTCCTTGATCGGTAATCCCGCGCGCGCCCAGGAGCGCGCAAAACCGGCGGAAGCAAGCGAGGATCACGGACCGCACGTCCCCGCCCACCTCGAGCTCCTGGATCGCGTCCTGCACCGCCTCGGCCGCAGCATGCCGCGCCGCAGGATCGTCTCCCGGCGGCTCGGTTTCCATCTCGGCGGCACCCCTGCCGCGGCGGAGCAAGGCGACCAAGAGTACGATCATCGCGAGGACCATCAAACCGAGGAACAAGCTGCCGGGTGCCCCGGCGGCCGCCGGCCATGCAGTGCCATTCGCCGCGCCCGCGTCACTCGTCGTTGAGTTGGTCTGGCCGGCGCGGAGCGTTTGAATCACCCGGGGCCAGGCCACCAGAAAGGCGATCAAGAGGACGAGGCTCATGATCGAGGAGAAGACCTGCAGCCACGAGAAGGGTTTCATCAGCGCCTTCGAGTGGACCCTCCGACCGCGGAACGCATAGACCAGCGTCGCGACGACGAAAGCCGCAAAGACGACGAGGATCACGTCTGCCAGAATCGGGTCGAAGCCGCCCAACGCGCTCGGCTCGGTGCCTCCGGCAGCGCCGGCCCCCGGAATCGCCTCCCCCCCGGTGTCGAGATTTGCGACGTTGAAGGCGAGCGCCGCAACGAGCAGGACCGCAAGGAACAGGAGCAGGGGGACCGCCCACTCGGCCCTCCCCCGCCACATCGGGCTCACGACTGTGCGAAGGCGCCGTGCGCTCATAACGGTTTCCCGGACTCCGGTGGGAGCCGAGGATCCGTCAGGCCGCGCGCAGCTGCTCGAAGAACCGGTCGCGGCGCCGCTGGCCGATGAACCGCAGTGCGAGGGCGACCAGGCCGGATGCGATCGCGAGACCGAATGCGAGTGCCGCGTAGCCGATCGGCCCGCTCAGAACGCTCCGCTCGGCGCTCGGCGCCGAGGCGTTCAGGAGGCGTGACCCCGGCGAGAAGACGGCCTCGGCCGACAGCGCGAGGAACGCGCCGATCGCCGCGAGCGCAACGGCGATGCCCAGGGCGAGCGTGATCGCCACGCGTTCCGGGTGCAGGATCTTGCGGCCTTTGTCGGAGAGTTCGTAGTAGATCCATTTCCGGCCTTCGTCGACGCGCTTGACGAGGCCGGCCGACTGGAGCTTCTCGAGGTGCTCGAGGAGGGTCGGCTTGCTCAGGGTCATCAGGTTGCTGAGGTCCGTGACCGTCTCACGCCGCGCGTCGAGGTGCTTCAGGATCCCCACGCGGACGTCCGAGGCGAGCGCCTTGAAGCTCTCCTGGTCCAACGTGATCTTCGCGCCGCCGGAGTCCATCGTCCGGAAACTGATGCCGCCGAGGGCACTTGAAGGATTCCCTCCTGTTCGGTCGCGGCCTAACGGTCCGTTTGCAGAGTTGAGAGCGTGATAACCGGCCCGGAGGCCTTTTGAGGCCGGCCATCGCCTCGCCGACTGCTTGCGAATCCGACGCCTGAAGCTGAAGATCAACGTCGTCGGCGAGCGCGCCGTTGGCAAGACGAGCCTCATCCAGCGGTACGTCGAGGCGCGCCACACCCCCGAATACAAAGGGACGTTGGGCGTCCACCTGCACCGGGTCGACGTCGAGCTTCCCGGGGACGAACCCGGCGACGTGATCCTGGCGAACATCGCGATCTTCGATCAGATGGGGGAGCATGCGATCCGGGAGAACTTCCGGGATGCGCTCTTCTACGGTACGCAAGGCGCCCTGGCCGTGTGCGACATCGAGCGCCCGGACACGTTGCATACTCTCGCGGAGTGGATCCACGCAGTTTCGGCCGTCACGGGCGGTGTACCGTTCCGCATCGTCTTCAACAAGGTCGACCGCGCGAGGGGCTCCAAGATCGGGCCGGAGGATTCCGCCTGGCTCAAAGACAACTTCCCGGGCGCGCCGACGTCTCTGACGAGTGCGGCCACCGGAGAGGGGGTCGAAGAAGCGTTCGCCGGGATCATCGGCCAGGCCGTGGACGCGATGATGGCGGGGGAAAAGAATCGGAAAGTACGGAAGCTGCTCCGTCAGCGAATCTTGGTCTTCGCGGCCCGTCGAGAAGGCAACGGCATCACGAAGAGCGAACTGTTCTCGAACATGCGGGACGTCAAGCCGGACGAGGTCATGGAAGAACTCGACAACCTCGTGCGCCTCGACCTCCTCGTGCAGTACGACGCCGGTCCGAAGACTTTCCTGAAATCGAGCACCCTGCCTGCGTCGTTCCGGTATCAGATCACGCCGCTCGGGCGCAAGGTCGCGGCGAGTCCGGCGATCGAGGACCTCGTTGTTGAGTAGACTCCCGGAGGCTCAGGCGGGCCACTTCGCGGCCTCGATCTTCGGGGGTGCCTTTGCGACGTCGTTCCGGACCGCTGAGATCCGGATCCACCATCCCTCCGTCGTCCCGTCGATCTCTCCCTCCGCGGTCCCGAGGAAGTAGTTCAGCCACCGGTATCGGGCGTCGTCGGTCTGGAACCATACCGCGGCGACGATCGCGCGGTTGACGGTCGGCGTCTCCTCGATGATGCTGTACCCCTTTGATGGAGATGAGGATCTTCGCGCCGTCTTCAGTGGCAATCGTGCCGTTCAAGTCCGGACACCAGACGCGATCTTCGCGCCGTCTCGGATGATTCGCCCAGTGCATCGTCCCGCGAATCCTCGGGCCAGCGACGTCGCCCTTCCCGGTCCCGAACCGGCGAACTCGTTCTCGCCGTACGGGGCCAGCCACGTCCCCTCGCGACATTGCATTCGCAACGTGCAAAGCTCCTCGAGCCGCATTGAGTCTCCCTTCGGAGGGGACATCGTGGGGACGCTATTTGGTCGCTGCGAGAGGACGACTACTTGGGGACCTTTGCCCAATCGTCCAGGAACCGTTTCAGCCCGACGTCGGTCAGGGCGTGCTGGGTCATCTTCTTCAAGACATCGAAGGGCAGCGTGACGATGTCGGCGCCGAGTTTTGCCGCCTCGATCACATGCAACGGGTGGCGAATGGAAGCCACGAGGACCTCGCAGTCCCAGTCGTAGTGGTCGAAGATCTCGACGATCTCCCGGATGACTTGCATGCCCTCTTGGCCCATGTCATCGAGGCGACCGATAAACGGGCTCACGTATTTCGCGCCGGCCTTCGCCGCCAGAATGGCCTGGTTCGAAGAGAAGATCAGCGTCGTGTTGATTCGCACGCCCTCCGAGGAGAGTGCCTTGATCGCCTTGAGGCCCTCCGTCGTCATCTGAATCTTCACGACGACGTTCTGATGGAGTTTCGCGAGCTGCCGGCCCTGCTTGATCATCTCGTCGGCCTGGGTCGTCGTGACCTCGAGCGAGATCGGGCCGTCGACGAGGGCGAGGATGTCCTGGATGACCTCGGACCACTTGCGGCCGGTCTTCGCGACCAGCGTCGGATTCGTCGTGACGCCGTCGAGGACCCCCCACGAGGCCGCCTCGCGGATCTCGTCGATGTTCGCCGTGTCGAGGAAAATCTTGACCATGATCTCCGGCCAGTTCCGATAACGATGTCGGGTTAAGAACGTTGACGGTCCGTCACGTCAGGATCTCTTGACGCGACGAAGGATTGCTTGGTCGAAGGCCAACGGCGTTGCACGCCGTTCGCGGCACCACGCGAGGACCACGGCGTCGGGGTAGCTGAGCCGTCCCCGCGCGGCCCGGAAGATCCCCCAGACACCGTCCAAAACGGACCGAGAAGAGGATGCGACTTGCAATCGTTTCTGGGCTCGCATCCAGGCGCCCGCCGACTTCGCTGCAGCGAATCCCACGCGGTAGTAGATGAGGGACACCGTTTCCGAGTAAATCTCGCTTGGAACGAGGATGGAATCGGCCGCCGCGGCGGCCCTGCGAGCCTTGCCGTGGAACGCATCGGACTTCGAGAAGAGAGCGTAGAGGAAGCTGGTGTCAGCGATCTGCACCGGCTCACCCGTAGAGATAACGGTCGTGCCGCTGGCTGGCCCGTTTGTCCTCGTCCTCGAACGTCGGAAGGGACTTCAAGTCCAACGGACCCCGCTCGGGAGACCGGATGAGTTCGACTTGCACGACGTCTCCCTCGGCCACGCCGGCGGACTCGAGGTCTCGTTTGTGGACCCGCAGCGCGAGGCCATTCCCCCATCGTCGAACTTTGGCGAGCATGTGCGTAGACACATCATGTATCTACATCCTCCCCTTAATCTTTACCGCGGGGGGCCGAATGTAACTCCAGAGCCGGCGCGGGACGGGCTCCTGTACGTTGCGGCCTGCGTGGCGGGGAAGATCCACGCCGAGGCTCCCGAGGCTTGCGGCCTTCCGGGTGTCAAGGAATATCCCGTTGAGGCGCCGCCGACGATCGATGGCCGGCGCCCGACATGAGCATTTCCGCTTCTTGGGAGACGTTGTCCCCCGATTGGTGGGCGAACGACTTTATGCGCGCGGCCCCTGCGCGCCTCGCTTGGCCGCGCCGACGCTTTGGCACCATCCCGATTTCCTGAAGCTCTGGATTGGGCAGAGCGTCTCCCAATTTGGGAACCAGTTCACAGGCTTGGCATTGCAGCTTTTCGCCGTGCGGGTCTTACTGGCAACCCCTGGACAGATGGGCCTCCTCGGAGCGCTCGGGACCCTTCCGTTCCTTCTCTTCGGCCTCCTCGTCGGCGTGTGGGTCGATCGACATCGACGACGCCCCATCCTGATCGCCGGAGATTTCGGCCGCGGGCTCGTCGTCGCTTCAATCGCCGTCCTCACGCTTCTCAGCCTGGCGCGGATGGAGTACCTCTACGTCCTCGGGTTCGCGACGGGCATCCTCACTGTTTTCTTCGATGTTTCCTACCAAGCGTACTTGCCGGCGCTAGTCCCGCGTGACCAGATTGTCGAGGGGAACAGCAAACTCGAGGCGACCAACACGACGGCTCAGGTCAGCGGACCGGTCCTTGCGGGCTTTGTCATCCGGGCACTCGGGTATGCGGCCGCGATGGCCTTCGATGGCGTATCGTTCTTCTTCTCCGCTGGCCTCATGGCCCGCATTCGAAAGCCCGAGACGGTGCCAAAGCCCTCCGAGCGGCGGTCCGTCCCGAAGGAAATCCGTGAAGGCCTTCGGGTGGTGTTTGGGGACCGCCGGCTTTGGTCGATCGCAGGCTGCACGGGAACCTCGAATCTCTTCTCGTCAGCCTTGTTCGCCCTTTTCGTGCTGTATGCGGTCCGGAACCTCGGGTTGGACGAGGTCGGACTTGGAATCATCGGCGGACTCGGGAGCATCGGCGGGATTCTCGGTGCGGTTACCGCGAACCGAGTCGCGCGCCGGCTCGGCGTCGGTCGTGCGATCCTCTTGGGCCTTCTGGTGGGGTCCGCGAGCTCGTTCTGGATCGTCTTCGCGACCCCGGGCGTGGCGTTCGCGTTCCTGACGGCGATGGGATTCGCGGGCGCGCTGGGCACGCTCTGGTACAACATCAACCAGGTGAGCCTCCGCCAGGCACTCGTGTCCCTTCGCCTCCAAGGCCGGCTCAATGCCACGATGCGGTTCCTCGTCTGGGGCACGCTCCCTGTCGGAAACCTCCTGGGCGGGGCCTTGGGAGAGGCCCTCGGGCTGTACCCGGCCATCGTCATCGCGGCCTTCGGCGGTCTTCTCGCGATCCCATGGATCCTCTTCTCACCGGTTCGGAAACTCGTAACGATTCCGCCTCCCGTGGGGGAGTGAACTGTCCGATCCACCCGCCTCCGCGTTCGATGGTGCCCCGATCGTTCCCGTTCACCTCGGCAGGACTGCCCCGAAAACTGCAAGACCACCGAGAGCCACGAGGACGACGCCAATCGCACGAGCAAAGAGGTCCTGCCGAACGCCGAGCTTCTCCGCGAAGATCACGACCGAAAGGCCCCCCATCCAGAGGAGGCTCATCGATCCCGACACGAAGAGGACGAGCATGAAGAGCCAGCAGCAGCCGATGCAGTAGAGGGAATGACGAAAGCCCATGCGGACCGCGCCGGACCGACCGGATCGCCAGTGATGCAAGACGAAGGACATCGGCGACGTACAGTGAGTCAGGCAGACTTCCTTCGTTCGGGTGACTTGCCAGAGGCCCGCCGCGACGAGCGTCACCGCGGAAGCGAAGGCCAAGGGACCCGTCATGGTCCCCATGAGCCCGAGGGCACTCAACGCCAGGAGGGCCGCGACTCCGAACGCGCCCCAGACGAGGAAGTACGGAGCGATGAACAGGGCGGTCGCAGCGTCATCCGCGTGCTTCGTGGGTCGACCGGCCTCGAGACGCGTCATCCCGCGGAACGCCACGATCATCGGCAAGGCCGACGGCAACATCATCGCGACCATCATGACGACGAGGAGGACGAAGAACAGGACGAGGTCCGTGGACCGCAACAGGGAGGGCGCCGTTAGCGCCATCAGGACGTCGGCGGAGGTCCACGTGGCGTACCAGGCCGCCCCGACGGCCAGGGCAACCGCCGCCGCAACCGGGACGGTGAGATGCCGCAGCAGCCTAGCGGGCTCGGCGGGGACCGTTTCGACCATGCCGCGATCGGAATGGGACGTGCCGATATGAACGTGCGGAACCAGTGCGACCGGAGGGGCTTCGGTGCTCGGCTTAAGTAGCCGAGAGTCGATACGAACCTGGGCGAGGAGGGTTCGATCGATGCCGACGAAGTGGAATTTTGAGGCGGAGTACATCCAGAGCTGCAACTGTGCGTGGGGATGCCCGTGCAATTTCGACGCGCTTCCGACGACGGGAAACTGTGAAGCGCTTGTCTCGTGGCATATCCGAAAAGGGACGTTCGGCTCAACGAAACTCGACGGCGTGACGTTCGCCTGGGGCCTCTGGTGGCCGCGGGCGATCCACATGGGAGGCGGGACCGGCCGGGTCTACGTCGACTCGAAGGCGAAACCGGACCAGCGTGAGGCGATCGAGAAAATCACGGGCGGTAAGGAAGGCGGAGGCGTCTTCGCGATCTTCCCGTCGACATTCACAAAATCGTTCCCGGCGAAAACCGCGAAGATCAATTTCAAGTTCAAGGGAGTCGACAGCTCCTTCGCAGTCGATGGGGTCGGGGCGGTCGAGAGCGAACACATTCGGAATCCCGTGACAGGCGCCCCGTTCGAGGGCTACATCCTCTTGCCTGGCGGGATCAATATGAAGAAGTCGACCGTGACGAACATCCGTCGGTGGTGGCTTCGCGACGACGCCCCGAGTTGGGACATGGCCCACGAGAACGTCGCCGGATTTGTGACCGTGCAGCGGTACAACGAAAAGGGTCCGGTCAAGCGAGCCAGTTGAGCAAGAGAAGGCCCGCGGAGACCGCGGGACTCATCGCCCTTGGCCGCGGCGTTTCATGACGTCGTGAGCGCCATCCACGATCTTCTCCGCGGTCAGACCGTACTTCCGCAGAAGCTCGTCTGCCTCTCCACTCTCTCCGAACACGTCTTGAACGCCGACCATGGCGACCGGCACCGGGTGGTTCGCCGCAATCGCGGAGGCGATTGCCGCCCCGATGCCATGGACGACGGTGTGCTCCTCCGCGGTCACGATTCCGCCCGTCTCGCGGGCCGCGCGATCGATCGCCGCGGTGTCGAGCGGCTTGACGGTCGAGAGGTTGATCACGCGGGCCTTGATTCCGGCGCGCTTGAGCGAGTCGGCGGCCTCGAGACAGCGGGCCACCATGAGTCCGCAACCGATCAGTGTGACGTCGGATCCGTCCCGGATGACGCGCGCGCGGCCGATCGCGAAGTCGTCGTCCGGCGAGGTGATCGTCGGCACGTTCGTGCGGGAGAAACGGCAGTAGATCGGTCCCTTCATCGCGGCGGCCGCATCGACGCACTTCGCGGTCTCGGGGCCGTCCGCGGGGACCAGGACCGTCATCCGCGGGATGCCACGCATGAGCGCGATGTCTTCGTTCATCTGATGCGTCGCCCCGTCCGGACCGACGGTCAGCCCCGCGTGCGAGCAGAAGATCTTCACGTTCAGGTTCGTGTACGCGACGTTCTGGCGAATCACGTTGTAGGTGTGCGCGCTTCCGAACACGCTGTACGTCGCCGCGAACGCGATCTTCCCCGCCGCGGCAAGGCCTGCCGCGACGCTGATCATGTTCGGCTCCGCGATTCCAAGCTGGAAGAAGCGGTCCGGAAACGACTTGCCGAAATCGATTGTCTTGATGGATTCGGTCGTATCCGCGCCGACCACCACCACACTCGGGTTGCGGCGCCCGAGCTCGATCAGCGCCTTGCCGAAGTACGACCGCTGGCTCTCCATCTTCCACGGGCCCGCGGTCAAATTGCCGCCTCCTGCGCGTCGAGCTCCGCAAGGGCGAGCTTCAGCTCATCGTCGCTCGTCGCGGCGCCGTGATACTTGATCTTGTTCTCCATGAACGAGACGCCCTTGCCTTTCACGGTCCGGGAGATCACGGCGGTGGGCCGACCTTTCGTGCGATGCCCCTCCTCGATCGCCGCGAGGATCTGGCGGAAGTCGTGCCCGTCGATCGTGAGGACGTGCCAGTTGAACGCCTCCCATTTCTCGGCGAGCGGCTCGAGGGGCATGATGTCCTCGGTGCGGCCCTCCTGCTGGATCCCGTTCCGGTCGATGAAGGCGGTCAGGTTGTCGAGGCCGTACTTCGAGGAGGCCATCGCGGCCTCCCACGTCTGGCCGACGTCCTGCTCGCCGTCCCCCAGGATGCAGTAGACCCGCCAGGGCTTGTGATCCATCCGCGCCGCGAGGGCGAGCCCGACCGAGAACGACAAGCCCTGGCCTTCCGCGCCGGCGGCGTTCTCGACGCCGGGAGTGGTCCCGAGCTCCGGATGGCCTTGGAGGCGGCTGTTCAGCTTTCGGAACGTCAGCAACTCGTCGACGGGGAAGAAGCCGCGTTCCGCCAGGGCCGCGTACCAGACCGGACACGCGTGGCCCTTGCTGAGGACGAATCGGTCGCGGTCCGGCCAGGTCGGATTCTTCGGATCGACGCGGAGGACGTGGAAGTACAGCGCGGTGACGATGTCGGCCGCGGACATGGAGCCGCCCGGATGGCCGCTCTGTGCGTTGTGCGTCATTCGGATGATGTGCTTCCGCAGGGTCACGGCCTTCTTCTTCAAGCTCGCGATGAGCTCTTCGGAGATGTCGACCATGACCTGCCCGCCCCTACTCCCGCCCGGAGTCGGCCGGGACATGACGGGCGCTTCTTAAGGGCTTTGTCGCGGGCTCAGCGCGACTCTTTCGCGGCGCTTCTGCGGGACCACACCACCACGACCGCAGCCCATAACAAGATCATCGCAACCACCACGAGCGCAAAGCCCAACTCGGCCGCCGCGAGCGCTACGACAAGGACCCCGGTGGCGAGAAGCAAGATGTAAACCACGCTGAACAGCGGTTCCAGGGTCCATCGATTCAGCCCGCCAGACCGGCGGATGGCTCGCGGTTCGGCCGACGCCATCCCAGTCGAAAGGCCTGCGGAGGTGATGAACGCTTGCACGAACCCCTCGTCAATCGACGTGAGCGCTGTTGAACGCGACTATAATATGGCTGCAAGTATAGAAGACCAAGAGCGCGAGTGAATCGGTCCGCGGGCGTGCCTTCGGAGACTCCCGGTCCCGTCCCGGACATTATCATTCCTGAATATGTTTCAATGAGGTGCGCGGAGTTCTACATCTGTCTAACAACGCCCATATACTTCACGCGTTCTTCGCCGGCTCCGCAACAGGAGGAACGGGATGCGAATCAGACCCCTCGGCTTGATCGCGATTACGATCGCATTGGCTGGCATCGCGATGGCGGCAGTTGCACTCGGCCCCGCGAACCTCGTGAGGTTGGGCTCGCCATCGGGCACGAACACGCCGCAGTCCTCGTCGGTCAGCGTTCCGACGTGGCACGTTGGAGATTCATGGACCTACAACGTCAACTCGACTCCGCCCGACGTCTTCATCGCCGGGCCGACATGGGGAAGCCCGTCCCTCGCGGGAACATTGACCCGCACGGTCGCATCCGCCGACGGCTCGGAATACAATGTGACCGTCCATGGCTCGTTCCACCTCGCGAGTGTCTTCGACCCGGTCCGAGATGGGAACGAGACGAACTCCTCGACGCTCCTGCTGTTTCGGCCGGTGATGGAGAACGCGACGGTCGACGGGTACGCCGTGTATCGCGCCTCCGATCTCGCGGAGCTGAAGGAGGTCCGTACCGTCCAGTTGAAGAGCGCGCTGTGGACCGCCCGCGGTTGGTTCAATGTCTCGTACACCGCGACCGTCCAGACGACGTACGAGCCCGCGCTGGACATCTGGGCCTTCCCGATCGAGGAGAATGAGACTTGGACCGTGTCGAGCAACGCGACGATACATGCGA
>WNGM01002670.1_pt1 | contig 14309 bp, 16 predicted proteins | sample 5400571 | NCBI WGS metagenome assembly WNGM01 (sample SAMN13153378, study PRJNA577476) | soil metagenome | isolation source: 100 cm soil or saprolite under Garry oak tree replicate 2 | place: USA:California | collected 2016-06-15
AATCCGGCGGTGCGAATCACGGAGGACCTATCAAACCAAGCGCCGGACCACAGCGATGTCCACTGGGCCCGGCGATTGGTCTATATGCCTCAGCAACCGCTCATCGGCTACGGCAGCTTCGGCGTTGGCAGCAGCGATCTCGGATTGGGCGGATCCTCGACTGGACCGGCGTGGACGCAACCGCCGTTGGTGTTAGACGCGTCAATGTAAAAATGGGCGGTCTCGAGGAACGAAAACGTGCCGTCCACTTCTGACGCCATCCGAATCTCGACGGCATGCGTCCCAGGCGTGGTTTGTACACACCATGAGTAGGAGATGTTGTTATCGATCTGTTCGCCAAGCAGGTGCTGGAGGCTGGTCCACCCCGGCGTATTCCCAGTGCCAAAGTTGGAACCCGGGTTGCAGAAGGCAAAATCTACTTTGCACGTAAACCACGTTCCGACGTCTTCGTCCCCGGTAGCGTGGAAAGTAATGTACAGCGTGTCGCATCCGTCCGGCACCTCGACCATTTTCTGATAGATCGGGATTCCGGGAACCCCGTTACTGGTGAAGGCCTCGTCATTGTCAAAGTAAGCGAACTCCGCGACGAGGCGCAGGAGGCTGAAGTCGGAACACCACATCGCTCGCTCTGTGGATACCGCGACGGACGGATCCGCTGGTCCCAACCAGTCACTCAGCGGTACCGCCCGCGGCCCCGCGGGAGCGGGCGCCGCCACGTTGAGATTCCGCAACACATCACTCACCCCCGGCCATGCAACCCCGGCCGATCGAGTAGCCGGCGCGGTTGCACCGACACCCAGCAGCATCAGTAGGGCATTTCCCAGCGATGACATACACAATGCTCCTTTCCCGTCGGGCCGGTCAGGATTGGTCATGCGGGCCCACAGGCTTCCCCAAGCGCCACCTGACGGGCGGCAGGCCCGACGTGGGCGTCGCGGAGGCGTCGGAGTGCGGCAGTCCTATGGGCTCGCATCCAGATGCCTCAACGGCAAACCATGTGCCCCACGCGTGCGTCCTGCGCGCGTGCAGAGTTGTGGTCGCAAACGAGCGAACACGGGGCGTCATGGCGCTCACACCATGGCAGGACCGCTGCACGAGTGGGAGCGTCGAGACCATGGCGTATTCGCCAGAGCCGGCGGCGAGAATGAGGTGCGGACCAGACTCCTACAGGCGAGTCACGACGCTCGGAGTTTTTTGAATCGCTCGGCGTCGATGCGGTATTGCTTGATCTTGAGGTGGAGGGTCTTGTAATCGGTGCGCAGGCGGCGCGCTGCCTCGGTCTTGTTCCCCTTACAGGCCTGGAGGGCCTGACGGATCGCCTGGCGCTCGGCGTCCTCAGCGGCCGCTTCTGCGATCTCCTTCAGAGACGGTCCGATCGCAGTCGGACCGCTTCGGCGTGTAGATGTCCGCGATCCGTCAAGCAGTGAGAGGTGTTGCCGGTCAATGACATCCGCAGCGAGCAGCGTAGCGCGGCGCATGACGTTCCGCAGCTCTCGCACGTTCCCAGGCCAGGAGTGGCGCAGCAGGACCTCAGCCGCGGACCTCGAGATCTCTCGGCAGGGGCGGCCGAACTCCATGCTGGCTTCTGCGACAAAATCCTTCGCCAGGTGAAGAATGTCGTCTCGCTGCCTCAGGGGCGGTAGGGTGATGACGACGTCGTTCAAGCCGCGGTAGACATCCTGGCGGAACCAGCCGGCCCGCACCGCGAGCTCGAGCGAGACGCTGGAGGCAGCGATGGTCCTCACGTCCACTCGGACCGGCGCCTTGCTAGCGGCTGGCAGCAGTTGTCGTTCCTGGATCGCCCGCAAGACCTGGGACTGCGTGGGGAGGGGAAGGCTGACAATCTCGTCGAGGAACAGGCTGCCGCCCTCGGCTAGCTGGAACGCTCCCTCCTGTCGTTCACAGCCGAACAGCTCCGCGTCGATCGCCGTGTCCGATTTCGAGTTACAGTCGATGGCGACGAACGGCTGCTCGCGTCGGGCACTCAACTGATGGATCGCCCGGGCCACGAGCTCCTTGCCGGTGCCGGTCTCGCCCTCGACGAGGATCGGGAATGCGGAGTCGGCCGCCTGTCCGATCTGCTGGACGAGCTTTTCCAGCTGCTGATTCTGGGCTATCAACCACCGCAACGGGCTCCGGATGATCTTGTTTGCCTCCTGCAGGTCGCGCGTGCGCTGCTCGACGGCTCGCTCCAGTTCGTCGGCACGGCGCTCCAGCGTCAGCTGCTGCTGCTTGAGCTGGCGGCTCAGCTCGTTCACTTGAATCGCGCGGCACAACGACGCCACGAAGTAATCCCGGTCGATCGGCTTCTGGACAAAGTCGCAGGCCCCCTTGCGGAGGGCCGCAATCGCCAGGGCACGCTCGCCGTGTCCGGTGATAATCAGCATGGGCGTGTCGGGTTGGCGCGCCCGGATCTCGTCCAACAGCGCGAACCCGTCCATCCCTGGCATCTTGATGTCGGTCACGATCGCATTGTAGTCCCGGGCGGCGATCTGCCGGAGCGCAGCCGCTACCGAGTCGGCGGTGTCCACCGTCAGCCCGCCCATGCGGAGGCGGAGGGCCTCCGGCAGCGCCTGCAGCAGGGCCGGGTCGTCGTCGACGATGAGGACGTGCGCCGGCGTCATGCCGCGGAGGTCTCCTCAGTAACGCCGGGCGCGAGGGGCAGGTGGATCAGGAACACGGCGCCGTCGCCGGGCGGGCTCACGACCGAGATCGTGCCGCCGTGCTCCTTGATGATCCCATAGGTAATGGAGAGGCCCAGACCCATGCCTTGCCCGACCTCCTTGGTAGTGAAGAACGGATCGAAGATCCGGCGCTCGAGTTCGGGCGGAATCCCGTGCCCGGTATCGGCGACCACCACCTCGACCGCTCCGGCGACGATGGCACCCGAGATGCGAATCGCCTTACGGGGCGCGTCGGCCAAGGCATCGCGCGCGTTCGTCAGCAGATTGAGGAAGACCTGCTCCAGCTGGATGGGATTCCCGAGGACCACGGGCTCTTCCGGACCCAGGTCAAGCGTCACCTCGACCTCGCGCACTCGGAACGTCTCCTGCAAGAGGAACAGCGCCCGCTCGATCACCTGCCGCAAGGAGATCGGCTCGCAGCTGGCGGGGGCCGCCCGTCCGAACGTGCGCAAATGGGAGATGATCTCCGTGGCCTTGCGGACCTGTTGCAACGCGTGGCGCAACTCACGGACCGCCCGCCCGTGGTCCGTCGCGCCCAGCTCGATGAGGTCGATCGCGTTGCCCACGAACAGGGCGGTGTTGTTGAGGGGGTTGTTGAGCTCGTGGGCGACGCCCGTCGTGAGCTCGCCGAGCGTGGCCAGTTTTCCCGCCTGGACGAGCTGCTCTTGTTTCTCACGCAACTCCTGCTCGCGCCGCTGCATCTCGGCCGTGGTCTCCCGCAGGTCCCCCATGATGTGAATCATGGCCTTGCGCTGGTTGGTGAGGCGCTTGTTGAACTCGTTCAGGTCGCTCATGATGTGGCGCATCGCGCGGCGCTGTTCGTCGCCTTTCCGCAGGCGCCGCTCCAGCAGCTCCACGTGGGCGCGGAGTTCTTTCTCGGTCGTCGGGGCCGCCTCGGGCTCCGTGACCGCGCGCTGACGATCCGCGATCGCGGCCTGCGCCATCGCGATCACATCCGCCCCGCTCTGAGCCTCTCGACCTCCTTGCGCAAGCTCTCGAGCTGCTTCTCGAGGGCGATCATCTTTAGCTCGCGTCCGACCACGACTTCCTCGAATTTCTCGAGATCCAGGATCTTCTCCTGCAGCTCGCTCTTGGACTGCTCCAGATCGTGGACCACCTGCGCGTACTCACGCATGTCGCGCAAAATGCCGATGGCGCCGATCACCTTGCCGTCCGGGTCGCGGAGCGCCGAGGCGTTGAGGGTCGTGGGGATCACCTTGCCGCTCGCGCTCCGTGGGTTGAGCCGGGCGTTGCGGGTAACACCCCGCGCCACGACCTCCCGGAGCGCGGCCGTGAACTCCCGGGTCTCCTCGGGGCTGATGAAGCGCGACAGCGATTGCTCGAGGAGCTCATCGGGGCGGAAACCGAGGAGCGCGGACACGGCGTCGTTGGCCTGCAGGATCTTCCCCTCGAGATCCGACACAAACACCGGGTCCGGAGCGTGCTTGATCAAGCTCTCAGCGTAGGCTCGCGCCTTGTCCAGCTCGCGCATGTCGCGCAAGATGCCGATCACGCCGATCGCACGACCGTCCGGATCGCGTAACGCAGAGGCGTTCAGGCTCGTGGGGATGACTTCGCCGCTCGCGCTGCGAGGGTTCAGAACCACGTTCCGCATGACACCGCGTTCGACCACTTCGCGCAGCGCCGCCGTGAACTCCCGCGTTTCCTCGAGGCTGATGAAGCGCGAGAGCGACTGCTCCAGCACCTCGTCCTGCCGGAACCCGAGTAGCTGGGAGACCGCATCGTTGGCCTGCAGGATCTTGCCTTCGAGGTCGGACACGAACACCGGGTCCGGGGCGTTGGCGATGATGATGTTGGCGTCCAGCGAGCCGTGAGTCCTCACGCCCCCGCCGTCACCCTCGACCGTGCCACGTTGCGTACGGAGTCCAGGCCGTCTACCCATTTTGGACCCCCTCACCTTACAGGGCTATTCCGAGGGCGTGTGTGTACGGTGATCGAACGTAGGTGATCGCGAAGGTCCCGGTGATCGCGATGGAAGCTGGAGAGCTGTCAAGAAACCCCGTGCCAGCATGATGTCCATGTCGAAACCCGGCGGAACTATAGAGTGAGTTGCTGAAGGTGTCAAGCTCGCGTGAATGCCAGATTCGGTGCGTGGAGCCTTTGGTGTCGCCCGCCGCAGGCGGGTCCGGGACGCGCGAGGTCGCGCGCTTAGCTTGCGACGCTGTCGAGGACGAGCTTCACGAAGCCGTCCACGCTCGCCTTGTCGATCCAGCGGACGACGGCGACGAGGTCGTGCTCGGGGTCGATGAAGACGAGGTTGCTCCCCGCGCCGCGCGCCGCGTAGCACGAGGCGGGCGCGCTCGGGAACTGCCGGCGTCCCGTGTTGAGCCACCAGAGGAGCCCGTACTCCGCGTTGAGCGGGCACGGCCGCCGCATCTCCTCGATCCACGCGCGCGCGAGCAGCTCCCGGCCCTTCCATTGCCCGCCGCGATGGATCAGGAGACCGAAGCGCGCGTGGTCGCGCGTCGACATCCAGAGGCCGCCGCCCCAGTGCGAGCCTCCCGGCACCGACGGCATCCGCACGCCGTCCATCTCGACCCAGGAGTTGCCATACGGCTGCCACTCCCAGGAGGACGACGCGCCGAGCGGCTCCATGACCGCCTCGTGCAGCACGTCGGGCAGCGGCCGGCGGAACACCTGCAGCAGCGACAGGGCGAGGCGGTTCACGCGCACGTCGTTGTACTCCCACAGGGTGCCGGGTGGCCGCGGCGGGCGCGGCCGCCCCTTCTCCGCGTAGCCGAGCTCGCTCTTGCCGACGTCGCGGTTGTGGTCGATCGAGTCGGGCTTGCTCCAGAGCGTGCCCTGCCATTCGCTCGTCTGCTGGAGGAGGTGGCGCCAGGTGATCGCGCGGTTCTGGGGCGAGTCGAAGCCGTCGTCGAGGGCGTAGGGGCGCACCGGGTCGTCGAGGTCCTTGACGAGCCCGCGCATCAGCGCGAGGCCCGCGAGCGCGGCGAGGTAGCTCTTGGCGACGCTGAAGGTCATGTCGGCGCGGTGCGTGTCGCCCCACTCGGCGACGAGGGAGCCGCCCCGGAGGATCACGCCGTTCGGCCCGCCACGCGGCCGCACGGGGCCGAGCACGTCGCCCGGCGCGGGAGGCTCATCGTTCACCCCGATGTACCGCCCGGACTCGGTCAGGAAGTCGCGCCGCCAGCTGGTCTCGTGAGCGCGGTGATAGGCGATCGCGGCGGCGAGTCCCTCGGCCGTCATGCCGAGCTCCGCCGGGCGCTGCGTCTGCCAGTCGTCGCGCGAGGGAAAGTAGACGATGTAAGGTATCCTAGCCCCATGCGAGAGCCAGCGGCCCCCGATCCCGTCGTCGAGGCCTACAAGAAGAACCTCGACCGCTCGCTGATCCGTCAGAACCTCCGGCGCTCCGTCCAGGAGCGGCTCGAAGCGCTCATGGAACTGCAAAGCTTCGCCGAAGAGCTGCGGCGTTCGGGTCGCCGCATCGGGACACGATGACCGATTTCAAAGGCCTTCTGCGCGCCCTCACCGACGCCAACGTCGACTTCATCCTCGTCGGGGGTGTGGCCGCGACGGTCCACGGCTCCACGCGACTCACGCTCGACGTGGACGCGGTCTATCGACGAACGCCCGAGAACATCGCGCGGCTCGTTCGGGCGCTGGCCCCGCACGCTCCGTATCTCCGTGGGGCCCCGCCCGGGCTCCCGTTCCGCTGGAACAGTGCGACCGTGGAGCGCGGGCTCAACTTCACCCTCACGAGCGACGTCGGCGACCTCGATCTCTTCGGAGAGATCGCCGGAGGCGGCACGTACGACGCCCTCCGGCCCCACGCGGTCACGATCCAGGTCTTCGAGGTCGAGTGCCTCTGTCTGGGTCTCGAGCGGCTGATCGACGTCAAGCGGGCGGCGGGCCGGCCAAAAGATCTGGACGCCGTCGCCGAGCTGGAAGCGATTCTGGAAGAGCGGCGCGGGCTCGAGCAACGCTGACGGCGTTCCCGGTGTACAATGGCGCCCGACCTATGAACCGGGTGATCCGGTTGGCTCCCGAGCACGCCCTCCGTCGAGCCGCGAAGCGGTTCCTGGCGGAGCCGGGGGACAGCTGTCCGAAGTGCGAGAGCACGTTCGTGCGCCGCGAGCCCGCGTTCATCCACTGCCGCTACTGTGGCAACCTCGCGCGGATCGCCAACGCTTCACTCGCGGACCAGGAGCTGTACGAGTTGCGCTCCGGCCTGCGCCTGGCGTCCTAGTCAGCATCGGGGGGAGCGAACGCCGCTCCCCCCGATACCCCCTACCGGCTTCGCGCGGCGGCCTGACCCAGGACCGATCGCGCGGGCGAAGCCCGCGCTCGAACCCCGGTGAGTCCGACACGCTCCCCGACTAAGCCTAGGACACCGCCCGCCGCTTGTTACGCACGTAGTCCACCAACACGTACTCGCCGAGGCGCTCGGGCGCGGCGAAGAACGCGCGCCCGCGATTGATGCGCGCCATCTCGCGGACGAAGGCGGTCAGCGTCGGGCTCCGGTCGAGCATGAACGTGTTGATCGTGATGCCCTCGCGGGTGCAGCGCTGGACCTCCTTGAGGGTCTCCTGGAGCGTCCGGCGCGTGGGTGGGTAAGCGAACGCGGCCTCGTTGCCTTCCAGGTGCGCGGTCGGCTCACCGTCGGTGATCATGATGATCTGCTTGTTGCCGACCTTCTGGCGCCCGAGGCGTTGGCGCGAGAGCGCAAAGCCCGCGTGCATGTTGGTCCCGACGTTCCAGTCGGTCCACGTGAGGGTCGGGAGCTGCTCGGCCGTGAACTCGCGCGCGTAGAGCGAGAACCCGACGATGTGGAGGCTGTCACGCGGGAACTGGCCGCGGATGAGCGCGTGGAGCGCGAGCGCGACCTTCTTGGCGGGCATGAACAGGCCGTTGTTGATCATCGAGCGGCTCATGTCGAGCATCACCACCGTGGCGGCCCGCGTCGACAGCTCGGTGCGGAACACCTCGAAGTCGTCGGGCACCAGGCGCACCGGCGTGCCCGGGCCGCCCCGCTCAACCGCGTTCATCAGCGTCTCCTTGAGGTCGAGCAGGAAGGGGTCGCCGAACTCGTACGGCTTGGTGTCGTCGGTGCGGTCCCCGCCCGCGCCGCGATGGCTCACGACGTGGCGGCCGAAGCGGTCGCGCTTGAGGTGGGCGAAGATGTCACGCAGCGCCTTGTCGGCGATCTTCCTGATCGCGCGCGCCGTCAGCTCGAGCCGGTCGCCGCGACGCTCGAGGTAGCCCGCCTCCTCGAGCTTCTTTGCGATCTCGCGGAGCTTCTCGAGGTCCCGCACGGCCTCCTCGCCCAAGAGCTCGGCGACCTGCGCGGGGTCGATCTGCTCGAGGTCGGCGGGGCTCTCCGCGCGGCGCAGCTGGCGCTCGAGCTGGTCCATCCCCTGGAGCTCCTCCATGAGCTTCATCGCCTCACGGAGCGTCACCTCTTCGTCGCCACCGAACTCGTAGCGGCGGCGCAGCTCGTCGAGCGGCAGGAGCTCCTCGAGGTGACCGGCGAGCTGGGCCAGCGCGGCTTCGAGACGCTCGTCCTGCATGAAGAGCGAGCGCATCATGTCTTGAAGCTCTCCGCGCTGGCCGGGCGACATGCTCTCGAGGAGCGACTGCATCTGCGCGATCCCGCGACCGAGCTGAGCGAGCAGCTCGTCGAGGCTCTCGGCGCCGGGGAAGAACTGGCCCCACTTGTCCTTGAACGCCTGGAAGTCGGGCTCCTGGCCCTCCGCCCGCTGGCGGAGCATCCGGTTCAGGTCCTGGAGCATCTCGCGCAGGCGCCGCAGATCCTCGGGCGTCATCCCCTGGAGGGCCTGCTGCATGCCCTTGAGGAGCGGCGCGAGCATCTGGGCGCGGAGCGACTGCATGAGCTCGTCGAAGCGGCGCTTCGCCTCGGGATCCACGAAGTCGTAGGTCTGCAGCTCCCGGATCTGGCCGCCCGGGTCCGGCGGGAGCTTGTCGAGCTCGGCGAGTTTCTGCTCCGCCGACGTCCCGGCGAGGCGGTCCTTGATCCCCTCGCGCTCCGTCTGGATGACTTCGGCGAGCTTCTTCTTGATGTCCTCGAGCGCCCCGCCGAGGTCGTAGCGGTCGAGCCGCTGCTGCCGCTGCTGGCGGAGCTGTTTCAGGAGGTCTTGAAGTCCCGGCGTTCGCTGACCCGCCGGATGCTGGAGGCCCTGCTGGAACAGACGGCGGAGCGCGCGCCAGGGATCGCCGTCCAGCATGAGGTCGTCGGACATCGCGGACAGGAGATCGTCGGCGTCGAGGTCCGGGACGGCCTGCGAGCCGTCCCACCGCGAATAACGGATCAGCATGGGTGCATCGATTATAGAGCCTGTCGTATCCTAGCGTCATGACAACCCCGACCGCCCGCTTCGAGGATCTCTTGTCGAGTCGTGCCCGCATCGGCTGGGGCGCCCCGGTGGCCATGGCCCGTCCCGTCGCCAGTCCGCGCTACGAGTTCGGCGGCGGCTATCCGGACCCCGCGTCGTTCCCGTACGACGACATGGTCGAGGCCACCGCGCGGATGATGAAGGCCGAGGGGGCGCAGGCCTTGACGTACGGCGATCCGCAGGGCTATCGCGGACTCCGCGAGCTCGTGTGCCACAAGTACCGGGTGTTCGAGGGCCTCGAGGTGACGCCGGAGAACATCTTCGTCGCGAACGGCTCCGGCCACGCCCTCTCGCTCGCGTTCGGCGCCTTCGTGGACCCGGGCGATCCGATCATCTGCGAGGCGCCCACGTTCTCCGGGTCGCTCAACAACATCCGGCGGCACGGCCCAGAGATCCTCGATGCGCCCGTGGACGCGGAGGGAATGGTCACGAGCACGGTCCGCGAGCGCCTCGAGGGGCTCAGACGGCAGGGCCGTCGGTGCAAGCTGATCTACACGATCGTCAACTTCCAGAACCCGGCGGGCCCCGACCTGTCGCTCCGTCGCCGCACGGAGCTGGTGCGGCTCGCCGAGGAATACGACACCTTCATCCTCGAAGACGACGCGTACGGCGAGCTCAGGTTCGAGGGGGAGCCGAAGCCGCCCGTGTACGCGCTGGACCGCGGCGGGCGGGTGATCCGGGCCGGCACGCTCTCGAAGATCCTCGGCGCGGGGGTGCGGCTCGGCTGGCTCTGCGCGCCGCGCGCGATGCTGCCCGCCTTCCAGGGCTTCAACTTCGGCGGCGGCGTGAGCCCCTTCATGTCGCGCGTGGCGACCTGGTACCTGCGCGACCACATGGAAGCGCACGTGAAGCTCTTGATCGGCGTCTATCGCGCCAAGCGCGACGCCATGCTCCGCGGACTCTGGGAGGTGCTCGAGGGCATCGACGTGGAGATCAGCCGTCCCCAGGGCGGGTTCTTCATCTGGATCAGGCTCCCGGCGGCGACCGACCCCGCGCGGCTGGAAGCGCTCGCGGTGGCGGCGCAGGCGCAGTACACGTCGGGGCCTGCGTTCTTCCCCGACGGCGGGGGCGAGCGCTTCATCCGCCTCGCCTTCAGCTACGAGCCGCCGGAGAAGTGCTACGAGGGCGCCCGGCTCATCGCGCGCGCGATCCTCGAGGCGCAGCGGTAACGCTCGCTCCGAGCCGCCGCCGACAGCAGCTGGGGCAGCAGGCGCGTGAATGCGGCTTCGATCCTTCGAACTAAAGTGAGATTCGCGTTATCGTGTGACCATGATCGTGGCCGCCGACAGCTCCTTAATCACTTTGTCTCGCTTCTCGGGCGCCAACGCCTGGGTCTTTGCGACGTAGGCCAGACGAAAGATATTGGATTTGCCGTATATGACCCGCGCCACTTCATGCTGGTCTGCATGCGGAGGACAGTTCGTGAATTTTGATTCATAAAGAATACTCGCCTCTTCAGTTTCGGTTCGGAATCCCTGTGCAATCACGTTCTGTACGAAACCGTTAGGGCATAATTTTGCATCATCCGCATGTACGCGAGCGACCAAGGCATCAATGGGTCCGGGGTTGGTTGGCTTCCTCAGCACTTGCGACGTAAACAGCTCCGTCCAACTGTCGATTTTCTCTCCGGGCCTTACAAACTCAACGATACGTTGATTCTGATCTGACCGTTGACGACCCACAGTCCACTCTTTGAGATCAAATCCCCCCACTACAGACTCTTGATACGAGCGGCCGCGCTGAATGGGGGCACACGCTCCCATTAACACAACGATAAGCGCGATGCTGGTAGATTGCTTTTTCATGATGGTTCCCCGTTGGAATCTAACGCTCCGCATCTCGCCATTTCGTATTCGCAGAACAAGCCGAACAACTCCTCATGCGAATAGTACGCGTAAATAGCGTGTGCCTCTGTACGTGAGCCCCGCTTTCTCCATTACCCGGCGAGCGGCGGCATGCACGGCGGCAGTGACACTGATGATGCATTGGAGGCTATGCTGCTCAAAGCCGAGCTCAAGCGCCGCCAGGGCACCTTCGGTGGCGAGGCCACGGCCCCACCATGCTTTGTGCAGCTCGAACCCTACCTCGATCTTGTCGACACCCGGCCAGTCATCAAGCTCATCCAGACCGACCCTGCCGATCCAGGAGCCGGTGGCCTTGTCGATAGCCGCCCACGGGCCGAACCCGTTCACGCGCCATTGTCGCAAGCTCCCGTCGGCGAGCCTGGCGATTCGGTCCGGAGGCAGGTTACGCCCACCCCTGACGGCCGGGTCGTTAAAGAGGCGCTGAAGCTCCACGCCGTCTTCCTCACGCCAGGGACGTAAGAGAAGCCGATTGGTCTCGACGGCGTTCACTCCCTCTGGCGCCGCCTCACGCCCACGTTGACCGGCCGCGGCGAGCGACTGCCAGGCTCATCGACCGCCAGGTTACTCGAACCCTCGGTAGGAGCCAGCCGGCGGAGGGTCGAACTCCTTCTTCCGCACCCAGTTGCGCGCCTCGAGGCACGCGCGATACAGCTTTTCGTTCACCATGCCGTGCGCCGCCTCCGTCGGGTTCGCGCTCGCCTCGCGAGCGCACTCCGTGTTGTCCCGGTCGAACTGCTCGGTCGTGGCCCCGGACTTCGACCAGTAATAGCGGGCGCAGCCAGCCATTGCGACCGCGAGGACGGCGGCGACGACCCAGGCCAGGGCGAATCGAGACGCCGCCAAGGATGCTCGCCTACTTCAGCAGAGCGGCGAACTCGGGATGGTGCACGAGCTTTCCGATCAACACCTGCACCGCCGGCGCGAACGCTTGGGCTGTCTCCGCGCACGCCCGCTCTGCCGCCGCTGTGCCGCCGCCGCCTACGTAGAACACGGGGCCCGTGCTGAAGCCGTATTTGCTCGAGACGCTCAAGGAGCGCCCGTTCGACGATGTGGCGGTGAGGTGCATCGTCCAGTCACCCGCCATGGAGTTGAAATCGATCTTGTCGAGATGACCCGTGAGCGTGACTGGAGCCGAATCCGAGAGCATCTCCGCGACCTTGAGCTCGTCGACCAATGCCCGTCGGATATAGTCCTCGAACGGGCGGCCGTCAGGCGTCTTCACAGGCCCGCTGGCGCGGCAGCGAATCTCCGTCTGGGCGGGAGTCGTCGCCGTGAACCTCCCAACGTTGACCTTCGCGCCGAGCTTCCGGAGGCCGGTGATGTTTTCGGCCGAAAGACCGTACCGAGGGACCGTGTAGCTGCTGCAGGCAGAGCTGACGAGGACGGCGAGCAGAAGCACGATCAATTGGCGCAACATGCGTCTCCCTTCTTTCGGATAGGCGGCCATCCGTCGGTGTCGGTTGCGTAGCCTGACGGCTCACGTCGAGCGGCCGCGGCGAGCGAATGCGAGCCAGCGGTCCGCTGGAGCGTGAAATTCCGCACCAAACCCTACAACTCTTCGTACGCCGTGAACCTGAGATCGTCTGGGCGGTCCTCCAGAAACGGAGCAAGAAGTTCGTCTTCCCAGATCTTCCAGGTGTCCGGATACTCCTGTGGGGGCCGCGGGTGCTCGGCGGTGCCCCAGAGGCGCTCCCAAGCCTCACGACTCTCGTAGATCCATAGCGCGGCATAGGCGCCACGGCGAACGCCTTTGGCCCCTTTGACAAAGTGATGTGCCACGAGTCCAGGGAGCTGCAGCAGGCCGCGTGCTTCTGCGTCACGGAGAATGCGCTCAAACTGGTCGATGTTGGTCCCCGGCTTGAGGTCATACTCGTGAATGCTGATGATGCGACCCATGCGCGAATCTCTCCTATCGCACTTAGTGTAGGGGTGCGACAGCTGCTCCGCCCTTCAGCCTAACGCTGCCTTCAGCCGCGCGCGTCAGCGTGGCGGCTGCAAGGCGCTGTTCGGCGATCAGGGAAATCGCAGTAGCGAAGCGGCGGTCGGTCACTCGTAGGGCTGCTCATCAGGACGGCAGCGATAGCGAGGCGGTGGCGCGGCCCACGGCCTGTGTCGTAATTGATGGATGTCCCACTCGATTTCCACAAACGGTTGACCCTCGCTTACTACCCGAGTCGCGACATCGACAAGCGACTCACACGCCTGACGCTCCAGCCCTGTCTGCAGCTTCACCGGATCACCATCGGCGATCCCCCAGAGTGTCCAGCGCATATCGAGGGCTACGAGCGCCAGGACTCCGATTAGCCAGGCGGTCACGATGCGCGGTCGTTCACTCATGTGCTAGATCCTGCCTCGATCGACGAACTCGATGTTACAGAACTTGATAATACGTGTGCGCTGCAGGCCCGGACAAGCTAATGCCGCGTGACCCGTGGGCCCGGCTGCTGATCCCTTTGACTGCCGCGAACTTGGCACCCACTCCCAGCTCTCGCATGCTCGTGTTACGCAGACCGGTCATATCCGATATCCGCCGCGTGGGGTGTCAGTCTCGACCCCGTGGAATTGGCGTCGGCCCGACCGCCGTGTCGGCAAACCAATACAGGCCGCGGACGAATTCGATTTAGTCGCGTCCCGAGGGCGCGCTGCCGGCCGAGCCCCGGTACCGGGCGCGGCCCGCCTGGACGTCCTTGTTGAGCTTGCGCGAGAGGTGGAGCCCCTCCAGGATGAACTCGACCGCCGACGCCGCGCTGGCCGGGTCGGCGGCGCCGAGCTTCTTCACCGCGGCCTGAAGGGGCTGGAGCTGGCCGACCTGCTTCACGTACTCGGCGGACGCCATCGTGTCCGACACGGTGATCGCGAGCCCGCCCTGGAACGCGCCCACCACCTCGTCGAGCTCGCCCGCGCGGAAGCACCGGCCAAACACGTTGAGCACGGCGCGCTGGACCAGCTTGCCGAGCACCTTGTCCTCACCGCCCTCGCCGACTGTCTCGAGCTCGATCTTGCCGCTCGTCGAGGCGAGGACCGCCCCGAGGTCGCTCACGCGCGGCGCCGCCGCCTGCTCGCCGAGGCGGATCGCGCGCTTCAGCGCGCTGGAGACGAGGTTCTCGTAGTTGCAGATGCTGACCCGCACCGAGACGCCGGAGCGCTGGCTGATCTCCGGCGCCTTCCGGGCCAGCTGCGTCAGCTCGGCCACGATCTCCTTCATATAGGCCGGCGTGACGGTCTGGAAGCCGTCCGCCGGGAAGCGCGTCAGCTCGGCCTCCATGATCGCGATCTCGTCCTCGAGCCGCTTCGGGTAGTGCGTGCGGACCTGGGAGCCGAACCGGTCCTTGAGGGGCGTGATGATCCGCCCGCGGTTGGTGTAGTCC
>WNGM01003628.1_pt1 | contig 14309 bp, 10 predicted proteins | sample 5400571 | NCBI WGS metagenome assembly WNGM01 (sample SAMN13153378, study PRJNA577476) | soil metagenome | isolation source: 100 cm soil or saprolite under Garry oak tree replicate 2 | place: USA:California | collected 2016-06-15
GAAGAGACATTTCTCCGACGCGAACATGATCTTCTCCGTCTCGGACATGAGTTTCTTCGCGACACAAATAAGTTTCTCTGCTGTAAAGAAAACTGCTGGGTGCTGGCAAAGATCACTTGCTGCGGACGGTATCAAAGAGTTCCGGGATGGAAAATACTCCGATTTGATTTCCCGCTCCCGTCGCGATGAGACCTTATGCGCAGGATCCAGAACAATTCCTAATTGACTCGCGCGGGGACCTAATGGGGCAGGAATTCGGCAGAGGGGGCGCGCGTGCTCAGTCCTTGATTGGAGCCCCAAAAGACTTCGACTGTGATAAAAGCCACGGTTATGCTCTCGCTACGCCGTATCGCACTTGCTGCTGCGATTTTGCTTTTCGGGAGCCGGCTCATTTTCCTCTACGTTCTTCCTTCGTCGCAAACGATCGTCACCGATTTTCCGAACTATTACGTTTCCGCGTGGGCTGTGCGTCACGGCGAGCCGCTGACGCAACTCTATAATCCGCTCTGGTTCGAACGCGTGAAGCGACGAGCAGGCATCGAACGTCCGGCGGCCCTATTCAACTATTTTCCGCCAATGAACGCGATGATCATGTGGCCATTGGCGAACTTTGCCCCAATCGCTGCAAAGCGTGCGTGGACCGTTCTGAACATCGTCGCATTGATGGTGGTGATCCATTTGGCTGCCAAGGCGTCCGGATTGGAATGGCCGGCGGCCGCGTTTATAGCTTTGCTGGCCGGGGATGCTTTGGGGAACAACTTCACGTATGGTCAGTTCTATATGGTTCTGACATTGTTCATGCTGTCTGCCGTGGTTCTGTCGGAACGATGGCCCTTGATCGCCGGCGTCGCCGCAGCGGCAGGTACCTTGACGAAGATCTTTCCTGGTTTCTTATTGGCGTATTTTGTTATCCGCCGTCAATATCGTGCCTTCATGTGGTCCATCGCCGCGCTCGCCGGGTTGGCCGCACTTGAATACGCGGCGATGGGTTGGGCGCCGCACCATACATACGTGCAGGAGGTACTGGGAAGGACGCTGCGCGGTGAAATTCAGGACCCTTACAATGTTCACTGGAACACGCTTCAGGCTTTTCTGAGGCGTGCCCTTCTTCGTGACGATCTGTTGAATCCGGCTCCGATCCTCGATGCGCCCTGGCTGTTCTTTTTTTTGCGGCCTTTGCTCAGTATTTCAGTAGTCGCAGCAACTCTCTACTGTATTTCCCATTCCAGGCGTTGCCACGTGTTGTTGGAATATGGTGCGGTGATCGCTATGGTGTCTCTGGTCAGTCCAAGTCAGGCCAGCTATCACCAGTTTTTGTTTTATCCTGGCATGGCCGGCCTTATCGCTCGTGAAAGGTCCTGGCCTAACAAATTGTGTTGGGGTCTTGTTTTCACCATGATGTGTTCAAACCTGATGGGCGCGACCGCCCGATATGACCGCGGCTTGGCAATGATCGCCGCGTTTCCGCGCGCCTGGATCGTCGTGATCTTATGGCTAGTGTTCCTTCTCATGCTGGATCCGCCCTTACCGAGAATCTCGCTCCCGGCCCTCGCTTCCGTGACCGCAGCGATTGTGGTTCTTGTTGCAATTGCTGTCGCTGAGAACCGCCGTTGGATCGCCGATGTTTCCGACGGTGCGTCGCGGGTTCAACTGGCGGCGCCTGCCGACCTGGAGATCGAGCCGAGGTTCGTCGCCGGCCGGCTGGTGACTTCGGTCCTCGGGCCCGACGGATTCAATGGACCCCCGCAAATGGAGGATGTGGCTTCAACATCGCCCGACGGAAAATGGACGGCATTTGCCACCGACCAGCGGGGGAATTGGGATATCGCGATACGTTCAAATGAAACCGGAGAGATCCGGTTTCTGACTTCAAGTTCAGCCAACGATCTAACGCCAAGCTTCTCGCCGGACGGCAGATCTGTTTACTTCGCCAGCGATCGACATCGGGGGTATCGCTTCACAACCATTTACCGCGTCAGCATCGATGGCCAGTGAACCGATTCTGCGGTTAGCCGTCCTGCTCCTCGTCGCGCAAATCCCCTTCGAATCCGCGTACACGTGGCTTGGCTTGACGAACCTGCAATGGACATTCTTGCTCGTTGCCGTGAGCGGTGCGCCAATATTGGTAAAAAACTGGAACCGTCTCACAAGCGACCGGCTCGTGCAAGCTGCCGCATTGTTTATCAGCATCCAGTGGATGGCGGTCGCATTCGCTCCGGAGTTCCACACCAACGCCCAGATTATGCAGGGATCGGTGTGCCGTGGTTTTTCAGGGATCAGGAGTTTTACCTCGGACAGGTCCAGCGCCTGAGCGGGTCATTTGAATATCCAAATACGGCGGCGGCTTACTATGCGGTGTCCCTGCCACTCGTATATTGGAGTTCACTTCGTTCCCTCTTGAAATGGGTCATCATCTTCATGTTGTGGACTGCCCTCATACTCACGTTTTCTAAAGGCGCACTCGTTGCGGTTGTGCTTGCTCTACTCATTGGAGGATGGCAGGCGGCTCTGAAAATGCTTGGGACCGCAGTTGCAGCTTACGCCGTTTTATTACCGTTAAACCCGTACATGTTTGAGCCGTTCCAAGATTCCGCGCAAAATCCGATTGGCGCCGAATACAAAATTCCGTGGAACAAGCTGCACCAGCAACCGGGTGTGGACGACCAGATTCCTATTGAAATCCGGAACACGGGCATTTCGACCTGGCGCGCTGCCGGTTTGTGGCGTGTCGGTATCGCTTACCGGTGGCTCGATACAGAAACCGAAAAGTTCTCGGATGCACCGGCGCTTGTGACGACGCTTCCACACAATGTCGCGGCTGGGCATTCCGCCGACGTTCTCGTGCGCTTTCGGACTCCATCCGTACCCGGCAAGTACCTGCTCGCGATCGAACTTTTCAGCCGTGATTTCGATTGGTTCAGCCGAACGGGAGTGCGGCCGGCGTTGATCTCGGCGGACATTGAGCCATCCGGAGCGCGAGAGGTTGGCGTGGCAGACCTTTCGCGCTGGTATCAACGGGACGAAGACGAACGCGCCCTGACTGCGTCGGTGAATCGAGCGTCGTTGTGGCGAGCGGCGCTCGAAATGTTCAAGGCACATCCCTTCGGCGTGGGGCCGGACAACTACAGGCTGCAATATGGAAAGTATCTGGGAGCGCGGCGTTGGGATACACACGTCTACTCGAACAACTTATATCTCGAGATACTGACAGGAAGCGGGATTCTGGGATTGGGTGCCTTTGCCTTGATGTTGGCTACATTGCGCTGGCGTCGGGAAGCCGGTTCTCTCACTCTTGCCGTGTTTCTAGTACACGGGCTCGTCGATGTCTTTCTCATGACGACGCCGATTTATTTCGCCTTTTGGATTTCGCTGGCGAACGTATTCCCCTCCTTGCAGAGCTCGCAGAGGAGGGGAATGCTGCTCTCAAGCGTGGCGCCGGGACGCAACGAGCTTTTTGGGCTGCTTGCGCCAGAACGAGGCCGCATCAACGAGCGCAACACCGGCCCTGGCAACGACGGCCTTCGCAGACTCCACGGCGATTTTCAGGTAGGGCCGCTTCGGCATGCGCCACATCTTATCGACGTTCACTTCTTTCACGAGCCATCTGGCTGCAAACCAATAGTACAGGCGTGGATACTTTCCCTTGAAGAGCAGTTTGTTTTGGTTCCGCGATGACCAGTTTTCGTTTGGAATGATCCGATTCTCGACGCGTTCGTAGAATTCGGTTCCTTTGATGGGGAACGCGACCGAAGTCCCGACCACATCCGGCCGGGTCTCCTTCAGAAAATTAATCGTTTCGCGGATGTCGGACGTCGTCTCATCCGGATATCCCAGCAAAATGAAGAAGCCTGCCTGCATTCCCAGTTCTCGGGTGATGCGCGCGGCTTCGCGAACTTGCTCGACGGTTGTACCTTTCCGCATGCTGTCGAGCACTTTCTGTGATCCGGATTCTGCGCCGTACCAAATACGGAAACATGCGGTCTCACGGAGACCGGTAAGGCTCTCGCGATCCACCAGATCGACGCGCGAAAGGCATTCATATGGATGCTGAGCGCTGCGTGCTTTGACCTCGCGAATGAACTCATACGTCCATCTCTTGTTGATCGTGAGGACATCATCGGAGATCCACATGATATCGGGTTTATAACGCTCCTTCAGCATGAGCATCTCGTCGACGACATTTTTGGCCGACCGCTGCCGATGGGTGTGACCAAAAACTTCGCTCGAACACCACGCGCAATGAAAGGGGCACCCGCGCGCAGTGATCAATGAAACCGAGCTTTCACCGTGGTGTGACTTCCACGCATTGAAGTATTCCTCCAAGTGAAGAACGTCACGATCGGGCCACGGAAGCGAGTCGAGATCCGTGATTGCAGGACGGGGCGGCGTGCGATGCACGCGGCCATCCTTTTGAAAGATGATTCCGCGGACTTTTTCGAGTCCCGCCATTCCGTTCTTCTGAAGCCACGGAATCAGTTCTTCTAATGTGATCTCACCTTCGTTGGTGCCGATGATGTCGACACCATTGGCGAAATACCGGTCGCACCATTCCGAGGCGTCGGGGCCGCCGACAAGCACAAACTCCACGCCGTTGGCTTTGGCGATTTTGGCGAGACGAAAGACGTTCTCACGCGTGATGATATTTGCATAGAGACCGACGATGCGCGGCCTCAAACGGCGGACGGTGTTTTCAAAATCCGGGAAGTCCCGGAATGTGGCATCGAAAACTTCCACGCCGAAGCCCGCTCGCTTGAGATAAGCCGAAAGATAGAGGATTCCGAGCGGCGGATAGGGCTTCATCACGCGCTGCTCGATGAGGTCGTACTTCAAAAAATAGGCATGACCCAGCAAAACGTCTGTCATTTTCGAAACCCAATGGGGGCGGGAACCTCAGTCTAATGGTTCACGACAGAAACGGCAACACTCAAAAGCCTTCGATCTCCGGCTGCCGGTATCGGAACAACCGATTCGCAACAAACCGAATTTCCCAAGGCGCCACATAAAAACCCAGTTTGTATCGCCATGCGCCCAGTGTCTTTAGAACACCGGTTTGCCAGCGTTTCAGCTTGATATCGGAAATCGTCGGGAAACGCGCATTCAGGACGCGTTCGAAATTCATAATCCGTTCAATGTGCCGCGGCTCGAGCCACGGCGTCTTCGGGTTTTTCCTCAGATCGAATTGTTGCCACACCGGATCGAGCCAATCGATCAAACGTTTAGGAAACTCGAAGCCAAAGGAGAACGCGCGCTGAAGCAGCGCAGCGTCTTCAAAAAACACCGGGGAATATAAATAGATGACGATCTCGCTTTGGGGATTGATCGTCTTGATTTTGCGAATGTAGCGGATATCCCGCTCGATTTGCGCGTCGACGTCGTCCGACGGCGTTCCCAATACGAACGAAAACTCCGGAATGATTCCGAACTTCTTCATCCGCTCGGCGAGCTGCAGAACGGTGCCGGCGTTTTGCGTCCCGCCCTTGTCCATGACAGCGAGCACATCATCGGAGCTCGACTCGGCTCCAAAAAAGATCATTTTGCACCCGCCGTCGCGCATCTCCCGCCAGGATGCGTCAGAAAATTGCATCAGAGTGTCCGGCCTGGCTTCGCCCCACCAGGCGATGCCGCTGCCTTGAAGCCGCCGTGCAATTTCAGCCGTACGATGTTCTCCGACGAAGAAGTTGTTATCGATGAACTCGATTGCGTTGATGCCATACTGATCCCTCAGCCAAAGCACTTCCTCTGCGACTGCAGATGCGGGTTTTCCAGTCCAGCGTCCCTTATAGATTGCAGCGACTGCGCAGAAACCGCACAGGAACGGGCAGCCAAAGCTTGAATGATAGGAGATCGTCCGGGTTCCGAGACAGGTCTTGCCGACATATTCCCGCATTTCCACACGATGGTATGGCAGCGGCGGAACCATGTGCGCGTCCGTCGTCGAAACTCGAGGTCGATTTTCAAGTGAGTCGATGAGCTTCAGAAACGCAAATTCTCCTGGCCCGGAAATGACAAAATCAACGAAGCCGGATTCCAAACATACCTTGCTGTGAAGTGAGGGAAAGTAACCGCCCCAGATCACTTTCAATTGAGGAAACTCGGCCTTGAGATGCTGCGTGAGTGTGATCGCTTCGACCAGTTGCGGTCCGGGCATGACCGTCACGCCCAGATATCGAATGCTTTTCTCTTTGATTGTGGCGGCAAGCTTCTCCCGGACACTCGGCTCGATATTGCCGTCGATGATTTCGTAGTCGTACTGGTCTTCGAGGACGGCAGCAAGCGAGAGCAGGGACAACGGCACTCGATGTTTCCAGCGCGCGCTGCGCGGATTAAACAACAGAATCATGATTGCGTCACGTGCGTGCGCACAGTCTGGAGCCCCAGTGCGTTCTTCAAACGGCTCATCGACTTCAAAGCCCAAAGTTCAACCGGCCAGGTGTAACGATCGCTGCTCAGGCGCGCACGCGCAATCGGAGCGAGCATGGAATGCGCTGCTTGACGCCAGGTCGAGCGCGGCCGGACCGGCGCCGCGCCGTAGGCGATACGAATGTAGTCGCGGATGCGCTGGATCTGCCGGTGGGTTCTGTTATCGATCCAGGGCAGGCGTTGAAATTTCGGATAGAACTCGGCCCATTGTTCCAGCGATTCCGGTTCGCGCAATCCCATGGCCAGCGCATGCTTGAAATTTGGCGCACCGGGATAAGGCGTGTAGATGTTGCTGTGGAATTCCGTGGCCGGATACCGGGACTTGATCTCGCGAATCATCGTAATCGTCTGCCGCCGGTCATTCGCGGTTTCATCAGGCAATCCGAAGATCAGCGAGAACGTGCACGTAATTCCGGCTTCGTGACACTTACGGGCTACATCGTGAAGCACTCTCGTGCTCTGGAAACGAACTTTGTTTACCGACCGCAGGACGTCGTCGGAGCCGGACTCGGCGCCAATGAAGACGCGGCTCAGGCCGGCCTGCCGCATCAAACGCAGTTCGTCGTCGCTCGAACGGAGTAAGAAATTCGCGGTTGTTTGAATGCACCAATCAAATCGCGTTTTGGAAGCCAGCAGCCCTTCCCCAATATGGACTCCGCGCTTGCGCTCGACCAGGAAATTATCGTCGACGATCGATACAAGCTCGAGACGAAAACGGTCAACCAATTCCACGAGTTCCTCCACCACGCGCGCGGCGGGCAAGGCGTTCCATGCGCGTCCGTACAGGCTCGCATTCGAGCAGAAGGAACAATCATAAGGACAACCGTGACTCGATGTGTAATAGATCCACCGTCGTCCGGACAATCGAGCGTAGGGTTCGATATCGACCAGGTGGTACGCCTTTGCGGGAAGATCGGAGATGTTGATCGCCGGCCGTGGAGGGTTGTGAACAATCCGGCCGGAACTTTCACGGTACGAGCAGCCTTTAATCCCTTCCAACGTTCCACATGAAACGAGACGATCCAGGATTTCGCCAAACGTTACTTCTCCCTGGCCGCGAACAACGAGGTCGACGTAAGGCGCGCTCAAGCTCTGCTCGGCCAGCGTCGAAGGATGCCATCCGCCGAGTATCACCGGCATATCGGGTCTGGCCGATTTCACGGCTTTTGCGACCTCAATAGCCTCTTCGATCATCGGACGCGTCACAATGGAGATGCCCACACACACGGCATCACCGAGTTGTTCGACGATCCGTTCCCGGTATCGCGGTTCGATCGTGGAATCGACAATATCAACAGCCAGACCTCGTTGCTCGGCGATCGGCGCAAGTGCGAGCAGCGCCAAGGGCGGCGCAGCTTCTATGCTGCGATACGAGGGAAAGAACAGCAGAACTTTTTTCTTCATGATTTAGTCAGTGTAACCAACGGGAATCGCGCGATTCGTCGTCTGAAAATTTTCCCTCGAATTTCTTCGTACTTCCGCCGGACCCCCGGCCATACGGCATGCACGTGTACCCTCAGCTTCACAGCGGCCGCCAATGCTTCCAGTTCCTGGAAGGTCAAATAACGCGAACTTCGCGCCAACGCTTCCGTCATGCCGTACTTTCCCCGAAAATTTTCAACGCGCTCAGCCAACATGCGTTCTCCATCGGCCGCATTCTCGTAAAAAGGTGAATCGATAATGGCAATCATTCCGCCGGTCATCAGTACTCGTTCAAATTCCAATAGAGCCGTACGGAAATTGGGCGCATAGTGAAAAGCCGCGTTGGTGGCGAGTAGTCTAATGCGGCCTGGCGCAAAGGGCAACCGTTCGATTCCAGCACGGACTCTCCGAAACCGCGCACCTTCGTTGATGAATTTTTGGCCGGCCTGGAGTCCGTCGACGTGACTGGTATTGACGTCGACGGCGATGGCTTCGAATCCCCATTCCGCCAGGTAGCGTGTCATCCAACAATTGCCCGCTCCAACATCCAGTGCAACGCCGCGATCGAGATTTGTCATCAAAGATTGAAACGCGCGAAACGAACGCCGCCGGATATGCCAAATGTCGAGGTGCCGCTTTGGGTGGAACGGCAGGTCCAGATCGTCGCCTCCCCAGGCTTCGTCGCGCCGGACTTGCTCGTAGGCTTTGACAAATGGCTCTACGCCGGCAATCTCTTCTTTCGTCATCAGGTCGATAATGCCGTTCGATTCGCGAATCGCGAATCCACACAGACAGCGAGGGCTACCCATCGTGAGCGGTTCCCGGCATTGCGGACAAAGGAAAAGACTATCGGCGGCTCGTTTCAGCGTGCGCACAAAATCACCATTGTCTCGCGCAACACCCACCGGGTAGTAAGCGCCCTTGAAACTTCAAAATGATGCTCGCGGAACATCTGCTCGATGCGCGCTACATCGATGTCCGCAGACAGGATCATATAGACGGAACCGCCAGGCCGGAGGTGAGACCGGACCCCGGCCGCAAACATCGAGATGACGTGAAAATCCGGGCCACCGTAGAAAGCTGCGTCGGCCTGTGATCGCGAGGTGCCGGAAAGAAACGGCGGGTTGCACGCGACAACATCGAACTGCTCTCGGCTGAGCGCGGAGAACAGATTGCTCACACGTGCCTGTACGCGCAGGCGATTGCGCTCCGCGTTCGTCAACGTGCATCGCACAGCCTCGGGGTTGATATCCACTGCAGTCACGAGCGCGCCGGCGCGTGCGGCACACATCCCGATCGGACCCGATCCACAGCCGACATCGAGAAACGATTTTCCAGCCAACGGAAGGGAAGAAATGTACTTGGCCAGGATCGAGCTCGATCCAAAATATCGCGGATGAAAAACCGTGGGAAAGACTTCGATTTCAAACCCTTCTACGCGCGTCTTTACGGATATCTGCGACCGTTGACTGAGCCAATATCTAAGAAACAACGGCTGTAAAGCACGCCGGACGCGGCCCCAGGACAACATGGCTCCACATCATATGCCGAAAAGCACTCGATGTGTTGTACACTAAGCGCCTTCTGGACGCTCACCCCCGGGAAGTTTCTCGACATGAGAATTGCATTTGATGGGACAGTACTGCACGGAAGGAAATCGGGTGTGGGTTATTACTGCGAGGAATTGCTCAAAGCGCTGCTCGCTTTCGATAAGGAAGACCACTTTGTGGTGTTTTCGCATCAGCAACTCGCGTTGAATTTGCCCTCGTCCAATGGAAACCTGAAATTCGTGGATTCCGTCCAATTTCCAATACGCGCGTTTTACCTCCATCTGATGTTGCCGAGAGTTCTCGATGCGATCGGGCCCGATATTTGTCACTACACGAACTTTCTGGCGCCGGTCTCCGAAGAGCGGCCGTATGTCGTGACTATTCACGACATGGGAGTCGAGGTTCTGCGTCATGCTCATCCGTTGACGAAACGAGAGTATACAAAGCGTCTCATCCCCCGCATTGCGCGAAGAGCAAGATTGATCATCACGAATTCCGAGTACTCGAAGTGGGAAATCGTTCGTCATCTCGGCATTCCCGAAGACCGTATCCGAGTGACTCCACTTGCGGCTTCCGCGGAATTTGAGCCGGTTGGCGTACAGCCGGCGAATCCTTATTTTCTTTATGTCGGGAACCTCGAACCGCGAAAGAACCTGGAGCGGCTGGTCGAGGCATTTGCGCGAATGCCGGCGAAAGACCATCAGCTCGTCATCGCGGGCAACCGCTGGTATCAGGGTGGTGCGCCCGAACAGAAGGCGCGGTCGCTGGGTTTGAATGGCCGTGTACAGTTTTTAGGATATGTACCACGCGGAGATTTGCCGGCGTTGTACAGTGGCGCGACGGCCCTCGTGTATCCATCGCTGCTGGAAGGATTCGGGCTGCCGATCGTCGAAGCCATGGCGTGCGGCGCTCCCGTGATCACGTCGGACAATTCATCGATGAGAGAGGTGGCGGGAGAGGCTGCGGTTCTGGTGGACCCTCGCAATGTCCGAGAGATGACGGAGGCAATGACACGCGTTGCGGAGGATCAAAGCTTGCGGCAGGAACTGTCGGCGAAAGGCTTGAAGAGGGCTGGAGAATTTTCGTGGAGAAAGACGGCGGAACTGACGGTTCAAACATATAGGGAAGCTCTGGGAATGGGGTCACATTCCCCTGCTCGCAGAGGAGGGGAATGTGGTGCTATCACCGCCGCAATCCACAAGACCATTGAATACGCACGGCTGTTCGAGTATCCGCTCACTGCTTCCGAACTTCACGAGCGATTGTTTGATGTGCAGGTGGACCAACCGACATTCCAGCGCGTGTTCGATTCCCTCGAGTTGAAATCCGACGAGCATTTGCTTCAACTGCGCGCAGAACGTGAAAAGATCAGCGACATCGCCATCCGCGACGTGCAACGTCAACTCCGGACGCTTGCCTCGATGCCCTTCGTTCGCATGATCGCCTTTTCGGGATCAACGGCACACCGCAATATGACGTCTACCGAGGATGTGGATCTGTTCATGATCGTGGAAGACGGCAAATTATGGGCAGTATTCCTTTGGGCGATCGTGTGGGCTAAGATCAAAGGGCTTCGCAAACGCCTGTGCATGAACTACCTTATCAGCGATCGAGCGCTGCCCCTCCTGGAAATGGATCTGTTCACTGCGCAGCAGGTCGCGTCACTCAAGCCGATCTACGGCAAGACCATCTATGATCGGTTCATTGCCGCCAATCCGTTCGTGCAGCGCCGGTTTCCGAATTTCGAACGGCGACGCCATCGCGACAGATATCCCGAAATCGAAACGGGACCGTTGAAGCATATCGTCGAACTCCTGCTGCGGCTTGGAGCCGTGCAGATTCTCGAGCGATTAAGCCGGTCCGTCATGAAACGTTATTTGATCAAAAAGCGCACTCCTCTATCCGAGATTCAACTCGATACGCGGCGGCTTAAACTGCATCTTCATAGCCACAAGCCCGCAGTTCTCGAGAAATTCTAGACGCCGGATCTGGTCCTCTCGCTCCAACCGCGCATGACGGTCATGAATATGATGTACAGATCCAGAAGAACAGACCAATGCCGGACATAATGGAGATCGTGGCGGAGCCGCTCTTCGAGACTCGTATAACCGCGCCATCCGTGAATTTGGGCGTATCCCGTGAGGCCGCCTCGAACGGAGTGCCGCAGATGGTAATCCGGGTATTCGTTCGAAAACTTGCAGGTGAACTCGGGACGCTCAGGCCGCGGCCCCACAAGACTCATATCACCCCGGAGCACGTTCCAGAGTTGCGGAAGCTCATCCAGGCCCGAACGGCGGAGGTAATAACCAATGCGCGTGCATCGCGGATCACGCGGCACCGACCAAATCGGTCCAAGGTCGCGCTCCGCTTCTTCGCGCATCGTTCTGAATTTGATCATAGTGAACCGCCGGCCTTCGAAACCGACCCGTGTCTGACGGTAAAGGATGGCGCCCCCGTCTGTCAGCCGGACTGCTAAGGCGACCAACACCAGCACTGGCGAGAGGACAATCGCGGCTGCACCGGCTACGGTGACATCGATCAGACGTTTGAGAAATCCCCAGAAGCCTCGAACGGACTTATGCGTGCTGAACTTCGGCGCTACGGGCGGCGGAGTTGTCTCCGGTCCGCTCGCTGACAAAGCTCCGAATTCTGGCCTGGAAGTTTTCACGAGAAAATCTCTCCACTTGACGGCGAACCGGTTCTACAGGCCACGTCATCGTTTCAAATCGACGGATCGCACGGGCGATGTCATCCACCCTCTGTTCCGCGAAAAGAATCCCATTGATCCCATCCTGAATTGTTTCTGACGAACCGCCCGCATCCAACGCGATAACCGGACAACCACACGCCCGAGCTTCGACGGCAATAATTCCGAAATCCTCACGCGCAGCCGTGACGAGGGCTTTGGCGCTCCGGTATAGACGGCGCAATTCTTCATCGGTTACCCATCCGCGAAAATCGACGTTCGTCTTAGCCGCTTTCCGTAGCCGATTCAATTCCGGTCCAGTTCCTGCCACAACCAGCCGCCGTCCGAGCTTGTTGAATGCTTCGATGATCTTGTCTATCCGCTTATACGGCACCAGTGCCCCGGCGGACAGGTAGAAGTCTTCACGCGGGCAGGACGGCGAAGGCGTAAAAAATTTGGTGTCTACCGGCGGGTAAATGATCTCCGAATCCCGGCCATAGCAGGTGTGAATACGCCCGTGCACGAATCGGGAGTTGGCTATGAAATGGTCAACGCCGCGCGCCGTCTCGCGATCCCACCGCCGCAACCGCGATCGCAGCGCCCGCATCGCAAGGTGCCGAACTCGGTTAAAGCCATAGTCTTGCTCCGCGTCCCAGATGTATCGCATAGGCGTGTGGCAATAACTGAGATGTGTAGCCGATCCGGCGCGAACGCCTTTTGCGACGGCGTGGCTCGAAGAAATCACCAGATCGAAATCACCCAAATCGAAGGATTCGATGGCAGTTGGAAACAGCGGCAAAAAATTACGATAGTAGCGGTAGATGCCGGGGACGCGATTTAGCCAGGACGTCACGATCCGGTGCGATTGAATCGAACGCGACACCTTTCCTGGCTCATGAAAAAGCGTGTAAATGGTCGCCAGCGGGTACAGTTCGAGAATCGCTTCCAGGACCTTTTCTCCCCCCCGCATTCCGTTCAGCCAGTCGTGAACGACGGCAACTTTCATTGTCTTTCTCTGCCAGCCGTATAATTGGTCCGGCGACTATAACACAGAACAGATATGACATTGAGCGACGATCCGCACGCGCTGAGAATCACGGCTGTCCTGGTTTTCGCCGGCGTGTTGCTTTTCGCTTCTTCTTTTAATGACCCGTTTCATTTCGACGACGTTTTGATCACGAATGACACAAACGTGACGAACCCGGCGCTGTGGTTCCACTTCTTCAATCCGCTTCACCTGCGCCAACTGACATTCTTCACCTTTTATCTCAATCATCTTGCCGGCGGCACGGACCCATCCGGCTACCACATCGTGAATGTGCTGCTTCAGGTCGCGAATGCCGTGCTTTTATTCCTTTTGCTGAAGAGGTACGTGGAGAGATGGATAGCTATTGCCGCGGCGTTCATCTTTCTGGTGCATCCGATCCAGACGTCGGCCGTGCTCTACGTTTACGAACGATCCACTCTACTGGCGTGCTTCTTTTCGCTGTTGGGGCTGATTGCAATCGCGGAACGACGCGTCGGCTGGGCGGTAGTGTCTTTCGCATTGGCCTTTGAAGGAAAAGAATCGGCCATTGCCGTGCCCTTGGCGTTGGCTGTTTTACCCTCTCCCTTTGGGAGAGGGCGCGTTGAGGACGCGCCGGGTGAGGGTCTCAGGTCTGGGCAAATCTTGCAACCCACACCCGGCGCGCCAGCCCGCTGGCTGTCGCGCCGCCCTCTCCCACAGGGAGAGGGTTTCCGGACGCTGTTCGTCGTTGGCGCTGCGCTCCTTTCCGCCTTCGCTCTTGGAATCCTCGTTCGGTTCAACGAACAGACCGTCGGCATTGGCGCGGCTGCGCAGACCAGCCCATTTCGATACTTGCTCATCGAAACTCGCGTGGTGTACACCTACCTTCGGCTGCTGGTATTCCCCTACCCACAGTCCCTCGAATATGACTTTCACGAGTCCGGCGGCATTCTCGCGGCGGGCGGAATCGTACTCATGATCGCGGCCGGCTACTGGCTATATCGGAATGGAAACGAACGCTTGCGGGTCGCGGGACTTTGCATCCTGGCGTTTTTTATTTTGCTTGCTCCAACGTCGAGCGTCGTCCCCAGTGCTGACGCGGCATTCGAACATCGGCTGTACCTGCCAATGCTGGCGTTCTCCCTATTCGCTGCGAGTTTATTGGCATCTATCCCTCAGCGCAATCTCGCGGCCGCAGCCGCGCTGATTGCGTTGGCTGCTCTCA
>WNGM01003438.1_pt1 | contig 14308 bp, 9 predicted proteins | sample 5400571 | NCBI WGS metagenome assembly WNGM01 (sample SAMN13153378, study PRJNA577476) | soil metagenome | isolation source: 100 cm soil or saprolite under Garry oak tree replicate 2 | place: USA:California | collected 2016-06-15
GCGCATGCCGATCCTTGGTGAAGGCGAATTTCTCGTGCTCGGTGCCAACCCGGAAGCCCGCCTTCGGCTTGACGCCTTGTTCGAGCCAGCGGACGAGATCGTCGCGCCTCTCGACCGGCGTCATGTCGACCTGATCGCGAGCCATGCAGGAGTTCCGGCCAAAAAGGGCCGCGACCTTACACGCGGGTCGGCAAAAGCGGAAGCCAGACGGAAGAACGACAGACGATGTGCCGTCGGTCGTCCATAATCCGTCGTCGGCTCACGCCGCCGCGCGTTTGCTCCCGGGCGCGAAGCGGCGATAAAAACTCTCGCCCTTGCCGGCCATTTCGACGAGCAGCTTCGCCGGCTTGAACCGGGCGCCGTATTTCTTCTCCAGCGCCTTGCAGAGCTCGACGAATTTCTTGGCTCCCATCGTGTCGACCCACGACAACGGGCCACCCGTATAGGGAGCAAAACCGAAGCCCAGGATGGCGCCGACGTCGGCTTCGCGCACGTCGGTGAGCACGCCTTCCTCGAAACAGCGCGCCGTCTCCAGCGCCTGGATCGCCAGCAGCCGGTGCTTGAGCTCGGTGATGTCGATCGTGTCGGGATCGAGCTTCTCGGCCTGCAGATCGGCAAGGCCCGGCCACAATCGCTTGGGCCCCTTCTCCGGATAATCGTAAAAGCCCTTGCGGTTCTTGCGCCCGAACCGGCCGCGCTTCTCGACCATCGCTTCGAGCAATGCCTTCTGGCGTGGGTCGACGGCTTTCGGGCCGAGATCGGCCTCCGTCGCCTTGAGGATCTTCCAGGCGAGATCGACCGCAACCTCGTCGTTGAGCGACAGCGGACCGACCGGCATGCCGGCCATGCGGCCGACGTTCTCGATCATCGCCGCCGGCACGCCTTCGGCGAGCATCAGATGGCCTTCACGGATGTAGGTGCCGACCACGCGCGAGGTGAAGAACCCGCGCGAATCGTTGACCACGATCGGCGTCTTGCGGATCGCCCGCACGTAATCGAGCGCCACCGCAAGCGCCTCCTCGCCGGTCTTCTTGCCCAAAATGATCTCGACCAGCATCATCTTCTCGACCGGCGAGAAGAAGTGAACGCCGATGAACTGCGCCGGCCGCTTGGATTCCTTGGCGAGCGAGGTGATCGGCAAGGTCGACGTATTGGACCCGAACACCACGCCGGCGCCGATCGCGGCCTCGGCCCGGGCGATGGTCTCGGCCTTGATGGCGCGGTCCTCGAACACCGCTTCGACCACGAGATCACAGCCGCCGAGCTCGCCGTAATCGGCGGTCGGCTTGATGCGGGAAAGCAGCGCGTCGCGATCCGCGGCGCTGACGCGGCCCTTGGCGACCTGGTCGCCGATCAGCTTCTCGGAATAGGCCTTGCCTTTTTCCGCGGTCTGCTGATCGCGATCGATCAGCACCACTTCGATTCCGGCCTGGGCGGTCACATAGGCGATGCCCGCGCCCATGAAACCGGCGCCGATGATGCCGACGCGGTCGAGCTTGGTTTTTCGCACATGCGCCGGCCGACGCGCGCCCTTGTTGAGCTCCTGCATGGACAGAAAGAGGGAACGGATCATCGCCGCGGCCTCGGGCGAGCGCAGGATCTTCGCGAAATAGCGCGACTCGACGCGCAGCGCCAAGTCCATGGGGAGCTGCAGGCCCTCGTAGACGCACTGCAGGACGGCGCGCGCCGCCGGATAGTTGTCGTGGGTCTCGCGCCGGTAGATGGCGTTCGCGGCCGGGAACGTCATCATCCCGGCCTTGGAGAACACCGGTCCGCCCGGCAGCCGGAAGCCCTCGACGTCCCACGGCGCCTTGGCCTTGCCGCCCGCCTTGACCCAGTCCTTGGCGGTCTTGATGAGATCCGCGGCGGGCACGATGGCGTCGACGAGCTTCATCGATTTGGCGCGGTCGAGCCGGATCTGATCTCCCTTGAGCAGAAGCTGCAGCGCGTCGGCGGGCGCCAGCATGCGAGCAAGGCGCTGCGTGCCGCCGCCGCCCGGGAACAGCCCGACCTTGATCTCGGGCAGCCCGACGCGGGTCTTGGGATTGTCCGCCGCGACCCGGTAATGACAGGCGAGGCAAAGCTCGAACCCGCCGCCGAGCGCGGTGCCGTTGATGGCGGCGGCCCACGGCTTGCCGCAGGTTTCGAGCCGCCGGAACAAGAGCGAGAGGTTGCGGACCTGCTCGAACAGCCGCGCGGTCGCCGCCGCCTCGCCGTCGCGCTTGGCGATCTCGCTGAAAACCTGGTTCAGCGATTCCAAGAAGCTCAGATCGGCGCCGGCGCTGAAGCTGTCCTTGCCCGAGGTGACGACCGCGCCTTTGATGCCGGCATCGCTCTTGACCCGCTCGATGATGGCATCGAGCTCCTGGCCGACCTTGGCGTCGATCACGTTCATCGAGCGGCCGGGCATGTCCCAGGTGACCAGCGCGATGCCGTCGGCGTCGACGTCGAACTTGAAATTGGTGAAGGACATCGTGAGCTCTCCCGTTCGATAATTGCGCGAATTCTCGCATTGCGGTCCGTGCCGTGCGGAACGGCGCGGTCGAATATTTCACACCCGCTCGATGATCGTCGCGGTTCCCATGCCGGCGCCGATGCACAGCGTCACCAGCGCGGTCGATAGATCCCGGCGCTCGAGCTCGTCGAGCGCGGTGCCGAGGATCATGGCGCCGGTGGCACCGAGCGGATGCCCCAAGGCGATGGCTCCGCCGTTGACGTTGACTTTTTCGGCGTCGAGATCGAACGCCTGCATGTAGCGCAGCACCACGGACGCGAACGCCTCGTTGATCTCGATCAGATCGATGTCGGCGAGCGTCATGCCGGCTTTCTTGAGCAGCTTCTTCGTCACGTCGACCGGCCCGGTGAGCATGATGCCGGGCTCGGAGCCGATGTTGGCGAACGCCTTGATTCGCGCACGCGGCTCGAGCCCGGCGCGGCGGCCCGCGCGCTTGTTGCCGATCAGAATCGCGGCGGCGCCGTCGACGATGCCGGACGAATTGCCGGCATGATGCACGTGATTGACCGTCTCCACCTCGGGATGCGCCTGGATCGCCACGGCGTCGAACCCGCCGAACTCGCCGATCTGCACGAACGCGGGCTGCAGCTGCGCCAGCGACTGCATGGTCGTCGACGGCCGCATGTGCTCATCCTTGGCCAGGATCGTGAGCCCGTTGACGTCCTTGACCGGAGCCACCGATCGCTTGAACCGGCCTTCGTCCCAGGCCTGCGCCGCGCGCTTCTGGCTCTCGACCGCATAGGCATCGACGTCGTCGCGGGAGAATCCGTATTTGGTCGCGATCAGATCCGCGGAAATTCCCTGCGGCATGAAATAGGCGGGAACCGCCAGCGAAGGATCCATCGGCCAGGCGCCACCGGAAGCGCCGATGCCGACCCGGCTCATGGATTCCACCCCGCCGCCGATCGCCATGTCGTGCTGGCCCGCCATGACCTGGGCCGAAGCGAAATTGACGGCATCGAGCCCGGAGGCGCAGAACCGGTTGATCTGAATGCCCGGCACGCCGTCGCCGTAGCCCGCGTGAAGCACGGCGGCGCGGGCAATATCGCCGCCCGCCTCGCCGATCGGATCGACGCAGCCGAGCACCACGTCTTCGACGAGCGTAGTGTCGAGCCCGTTGCGGTCGCGGATCGCGGCAAGCGCCTGGCTGGCGAGATTGAGCGCAGTGACTTCGTGCAGCGACCCGTCGGCCTTGCCGCGGCCGCGCGGGGTGCGGACGTGGTCATAAATGAATGCATCGGCCATTTGCTTCCTCCACAGCGACGAGCGTCGCGGTTGCTTTCCAGATCGACAAAATCAGGTTCCCGGCAGGCTGGCCCGCCCTGAGGGCCGCGGCTCGGGTTAGAACGCCTCCGCCGGGAGCGCCATCGTGCTCGCGGCGCCGGATTGGATGCGGGCAAGCTGCGCCGCGGTCTCCGGCAGCATGCGGTCCATGTAGAAACGGGCGGCGACAAGCTTGGCATCGAGGCGCTGCGTCGCGCCGTCGGCGCCGGCGGCAAGCTTTTGCTGCGCCGCCGCGACCATGCGTACCCACATATAGCCCAGCACGACGAGGCCGAACAGATGCATGTAGTCGGTTGCACCGGCCCCGGCGTTATCGGGGTTGCTCAACGCGTTCTGCATGAACCACATCGTCGCCTGCTGGAGATGGCCAAAGGATTCGCCGAGCGGACCGAGGTGGGGCTGCAAAGCTTGGACCTCCGCGTGCTCGTCGAGAAAGCCTTTTACCTCGGCGAAAAACGCCATGACGGCACGGCCGCCGTCCTTGCCGAGCTTGCGTCCGACCAGATCGAGCGCCTGAATCCCGTTGGCGCCCTCGTAGATCATGGCGATGCGCGCGTCGCGCACGAATTGCTCCATGCCGGATTCCCGGATGTAGCCGTGGCCCCCGAACACCTGCTGCGCCATCACTGCGTTGGCGAAGCCGGTATCGGTGAGCACGCCTTTGATGACCGGCGTCATCAGGCCCATGTAGTCGTCTGCGGTTCGCCGCGCCGCGTCGTCCTCGGCGCGATGGACGACGTCGGCCTGGAGCGCGGTACAAACGACGAAAGCTCTGGCGGCTTCATTGAACGATCGGATGCTCAGCAAGGTGCGGCGAACGTCGGGGTGGACGATGATCGGATCCGCGGCCTTGTCCGGGAATTTCGCCCCGCTCAAGGAGCGGCCCTGCAGGCGCTCCTTGGCATAGGCGGCAGCATTCTGATAGGCGACCTCGGATTGCGCGAGCCCCTGCACGCCGACGCCGAGGCGGGCGCCGTTCATCATCGTGAACATGGCATTGAGCCCGCGATTGGCCTCGCCGACGAGCCAGCCGATCGCGCCGTCGTAATTCATGACGCAGGTGGAATTGCCGTGAATGCCCATCTTCTCCTCGATCGAGCCGCAGGAGACGCCGTTGCGCTTGCCCAGCGTGCCGTCGGGATTCGGCAAGAACTTCGGCACCACGAACAGCGAGATGCCCTTGACCCCCGCGGGCGCGCCCTCGATCCGCGCCAGCACGAGATGCACGATGTTCTCCGCGAGATCGTGCTCGCCGGCCGAGATGAAGATTTTCGTGCCGGTGATGCGATACGAGCCGTCCGGTTGGGCAACCGCCTTGCTGCGCAATTGCCCGAGATCGGTGCCGCAATGCGCTTCGGTGAGATTCATCGTGCCGGTCCATTTTCCGGCGATCATGGGCGGCAGGTACATCGCCTTCTGCTCGGGCGAGCCATGCACGTAGAGCGCGGAGATCGCGCCCTGGGTGAGCAGGGAATACATCGCGAACGCCATATTGGCAGAGCAGAGGAACTCGTTGACGATCTCGGTCATCACCGCCGGCAGCCCCTGGCCGCCGAACTCGACGGGCGCCGAAATGCCGATCCAGCCGCCGTCGGTGAGCTGCCGGTAGGCCTCCTTGAACCCCTTGGGCGTCGTGACGCTGGCGTCGTCGTGACGCGTGCAGCCCTCGGCGTCGCCGACACGATTGAGCGGGCTCAAGACCTCTTCGCAGAACTTCGCCGCTTCCCCGAGGATCGCCTCGACGAGATCGGGCGAGGCTTCCGCGAACCCCGGCAGGTTGTTGTAGCGCTCGATATGAAACACGTCGTTCAAGAGGAACAGCACGTCCTCGACGGGTGCCTTATAGGTCGGCATGGGATGCTCCTGTCTTCGGGTGCGCTGGCCCGGCCAATTCGGCCGGGCGCCCGGCATTCACGTTGCGGCCTGCCCGCGCGCGGCGAGCATGGTTTCGACCGCCTTGCCGGCGCGGCTGAGCTCGACGATGGCCCGCTCGATCTCGGATTTCTGGCGCCGCAGCCGGCCGATCTGTTGCTTGAACTTGCCCAGCGCGACCCGCAGCTGCGTCACCTGGCCGTCGCCGAGATCGTAGAGATCCAGCATCTGCCGGACTTCCTCGAGCGAGAAGCCGACCGCCTTGCCCATCAGCACGTATTTGAGCCGTGCACGGTCCCGCCGGCCGTAGAGCCGCCCCTGCCCGTTGCGGCGGGGCGCGATCAATCCCTTCTCCTCGTAGAAGCGCAGGGTCCGGGCGCTGATGCCGAATTCCTTTGTCAACTCCCGGATCGTGAAGATTTCCCGCCCTGCCGCGCCGGCGTCGAAGCCGGCAGCGAGATCGGGAATGACGGGCCTCGGATTGCGGCCGGACCGGCGGTCGGAATTGAGTTCGGGCTTCACGGGCCTGCTCGCGTGCGCTTCACGGGCCGGCGGTTTTGCCGACCCCGGGCAGCCTATATATGACGTTTACGTAAACGTAAAGCTCCCGGTCCGGAAATTTCTACGCCGTTCGGGCGGCTGCAGCGAAAGGAGTTTTGACCTAGGTCAAGGCGTCCCGCCGGCGCCCATGCGCTACTTTCCACGTCGTTCTCTACAGGAGGAATTCCGCATGGCAGCCCCTCCTCGACATTGGCCGATCGTGAGCACGCTGAGCCGCTGGTATCGGAATTGGAACACGGCTCGCAAGGGTGGCTTCGAGCTGCAATGCGCCGGTGCCGCCGAGGTGGAGCGCATTGCCCAGGAACTGGGACTGTCGAGCTTCGAACTGCAAAATCTCGTGAGCCATCCCGACGAACGCGAGTTGTTGGCCGCGCGCATGGCGGCGCTACATCTTGAACCGATCTCGCTTGCCCAGTCGGAACCGGCGACCTTCCGAGATCTGCAACGGGTCTGCGCCCTGTGCGGCGTGCGCGACCGCTGCGCGGTCGACCTGGAGGAGCAAGGCCGCGATCCGGCCTGGCAGGAATGGCGGGACTATTGCCCCAATGCCACGACGCTGAGCGCGCTCGCGACCCTGCAGATCTGCTCAGAAGCCCGCGAAGCCGACTAGCCGTTTACGATCGTGTATCGCCGGACCTCGAGCTCTCTCGCGCGGGGCCGACGCCGGTTTACAATGGATGCTCGCAGACCGAGGTGAGCCTTGCGGGTATTGGCGTCGCTGCAGCCGATTGCCGGAAACAATGATCCAGCAGCCTTCGAGCACGTAGCCATGTGTCGAACCCGCGAGCGCATGCTTGCCTGTTCTGCTCGAAGCACGTCACGTCGGACGCGTTGATTTCCGAGGCCGAATATTTCCTCGACCACGGGTCGGGCGAGCCATACCGAGAGGCGAAATTCTCGAGGCGAAGCATTCGTTAACCGCATGTTTACCCCAACGGGGAAAAGTCGGACCTGAGGACGAGGGGCCGAGCCAGCTTCAACCTGTTGTTCACCAGCGCCGGATCCACGGGCATTCGCCCTGCTCCTCCTGTCGCGACGACAGTGCGGGTGCGAGCATGACATCAGGCGCCGCGTGGAACACGCGACCATTTCGGCCGGAAACGCTGGAGGCGGCGCGGGAGGCAGCTCGCCGGTCCGGACTGTCGCTGGCGGAATGGCTCAACTCCGCGATCCTCGACACGGCGGCCGATGCCGGGGTTTGCGCCTGCCGCCGCGGACTAGATGCGTACGACCGTGGTCCCGAGGACGACGTCCTCACGGTCCTCGGCGAACGTCTCGACGCGCTTGCCCTTCGCATCGATCGGCTGATGAAGCGCGGCAACGAAGCCCAGGCGTGGCACCAGGACGGCACGTCGAGCCGCTTGGCCCCGGAGATCGCAACGTCGCTGCACGCCGTCGAGGCCCGGCTGGCCTCGATCGTCGGCGAGATCGTTCCGCAAAGCCAGGCCGCGACCCAGCGGCTCGCCGACCTGATCCGGGATCTCAATTCCAGGCTCGACCGGCCGGGAGCGATTACCGCAACCCGCGACGCCGCGGTCGACCGGGCGCTTGGCCTGCCGGATCAGGATTGCGCGAAGCCTCGCGACCGGGCCGCGGGATTGAGCGACGCCCTGGCGGAAATCTCCGCGCGCCAGCGCGAGCTCGATGCGGAAACCGCCGGCGCCCAGGACTTTTCACGGCTCGAGCAGCAGCTGCGCCATATCACCGAGCAGATCGAGACGCTGCATCGTCCTGCCGATGCGGCCGACGCCGCCGCAACCTGGGGCGCCGATCGCACCGCCTTCGAGCGGATCGAGAGCAAGATCCTCGAGCTGGCGCAAAAGCTCGATGCGTCCGACGCTCGCCTCGACAGCCTCGCGGCCATCGAGCGGAGCATTGCCGACGTGATGTACCAGCTCAAAGCGACCCGCGCCGCCGCCGTCGAAGAAGCAGAGCGCGCGGTGAGGACCGTCGCCGGCGAGATGCTCGCGGATTCCGGCGTAATGGGAAGCCTCGGCGCGATCGAGCGGAACATCGTCGACCTGATGTTCCAGCTCAAGGAGACCCGCGCGGCCGCGGTCGGAGAAGCAGAGCGCGCCGCAAGGACCATGGCCGGCGAGATGCTCGAGGATTCCGCCGCAATGGGAAACGAGATCGACGCGCTCAAACAGCAGCTTGTCGAGTTCCGGGCGAACCAGGCCGAAACCGATCACCGTACCGAGGATGGGCTCGAGACCGTCCGCGACACCCTGGAGCGTCTGGTCGACCGGCTTGCCATCGTCGAGACCGGCGTGCGCGCCGGGGTTCGGACCTCGGCCGAGCCGCAAGAGACACGCGTTCTGTCGGGCTCATGGTCGGGTTCCGGTTCGCTCGCGCCGGTGAACCCCCCCGCCCCCAAACTGGCGCCCGAGCACCTGCCGATCGATTGCGATTTGCCGGCGGATCACCCTCTCGAGCCCGGGTCCGGAGCGCCGCACACACGCACCCCGTCGTCCGCGGCCACGCGGATCGCCGCCTCCGAAGCGGCCCTGACGAACCCGGCTCCCGCAGAACCGGCCGCAAAGGCGAACTTCATCGCCGCCGCGCGGCGCGCCGCCCAGGCCGCGGCCGCGGAAAGTGCGGATCCGGCCGATCCGGCAGGGGTGCGGTCGCGGGCTGCGGGCGGAATCGCCGCCGCCGTGGCAAACCGCCGGCGTCCCCTCATGATTGCGGCGGGCGTGCTGCTGTTCGGGGCCGGAAGCTTGCATGTCATCGTCAACGGCCATCTCCTGCCGCTCCCGAGGCTGAAAGATTCCGTTCGTACCGAATCACCCCGTTCGGCTTCCGAGACAACCCCGTCTGCGGCCGCCGACGCAAGAGCGGCGGCCGCGCCCGCGCCAAGCGAATCGCGCGCGGCGCTCACACCCGATCCGGTCGTGCCGGAGAGCGGACCGCCCGCTGCTCGCCAGCCGGCGAGCGTCACGGGTGAGGAGCTTCTGCTCTCGCCGGTGCCGGACCGCAGCGTGCTGCCGCCAGCGGACCAGCGCATCCTCTCCGGGCCCGCCGCAAACCCCGGCCTGCAAACCAGCGAGGTCACCGGCTCGCTCTCTCCGCCCCAGGCCGATGCAGCTAGGCTTGCCGGCCAGCGCGCTGCCCGGGAGCCCGCACCCAATGCTGCCGAAACGCTGCCGAACGCGATCGGCAATTCGGCATTGCGCTCGGCGGCCGTCGCCGGAAATCCCGCGGCCGAATACGAGATCGGCGTGCGGTTCGCCGAGGGCCGCGGCCCACCACAGAACTTCCAGGACGCCGCGCATTGGCTCGCGCGCGCGGCGGATCACGGGCTTGCTCCCGCGCAATACCGTCTCGGCAGCCTCTATGAAAAAGGCCAGGGCGTGAAAAAGGACGTGATGGAGGCACGCCGGCTTTATCTGGCCGCCGCGCAGCAGGGCAATGCCAAAGCCATGCACAATCTCGCCGTGCTCTACACGGTCGGCCTCGAAGGCAGCCCGGATTACAGGGCCGCGTCGGAATGGTTCCAAAAGGCTGCCGATCACGGCGTCGGCGACAGCCAATACAATCTCGGCATCCTGTATGCGCGCGGCGTCGGGGTCGAGCAAAATCTCGCGGAATCCTACAAGTGGTTCGCGCTCGCCGCCCAACAGGGCGACAAGGACGCCAGCAAGAAACGCGACGAAGTCGCGGCGCGGCTCGACCCGCAATCCTTGGTCGCGGCGCGACTTGCCGTGCAGACCTGGACCGCCGATCCCGAACCGGACAAGGCGACCAAGGTCGAGGCGCCGGGCGCCGACAAGGACCGCGCGCTCCCGATCGCCCCATCGGCGAAATCGAAGCCCGGACGCCGGACCGGAGCCGCCGGATCGGTCTGAGCGGCACGGCGGCGACCGGCACCGGCCGAAAAGCTCGTCGCGGGGGATTTGCTTGCAAGCATCAAGCTGCTAGGGCTGCGGTTCGACACGATCGCTCTCACATCCATCGGCCGTTGCCGGTCAACAGGGGCGGCAAGGGCTGCCAACCACTCGAGTACCGAATTCGCGGATTGCGAGCCGTCCGCCGGACCCCTCACGACCCCGCGAAGCCGGTACGCTTCCGGCGGACAAGCCCGTGGAGATCTACCTTCCGATCGCCGACTTGCCGGTCAACGTGTTCCTCCTCTTCGCGATGGGAATCGCGGTCGGCTTCATCTCCGGCATGTTCGGCATCGGCGGCGGGTTCCTGATGACCCCGCTGCTGATCTTCGTCGGCATCTCGCCGGCGGTCGCGGTCGCGAGCGTCGCCAGCCACATTGCGGCTTCGTCCTTCTCCGGAGTGATCGCCTATTGGCGCCGCCGCGCGCTCGACTTCGCCTTGGCCTCGATGCTGCTGGTCGGAGGCATCCTGGGCACCATGACGGGGGTGTGGCTGTTCTCGATCCTGCGCACCGTCGGGCAGCTCGATCTCACGATCGGGCTTTCCTACCTCACGCTGCTCAGCGCAGTCGGCTCGATGATGATCGTCGAGGGGCTGCGGGCGATCGCCCGGGCGCGGAGCGGCAAACCGGCCGACATCCGCCGCCCCGGAAGCCACACCTGGATCCACGGCCTGCCCATCAAGGTGCGCTTCAAGCAGTCGAAGATCTACGTATCGGTGATTCCGCTGTGGGTGATCGGTTTCGGCATCGGCTTCATCGGCGCCATCATGGGCATCGGCGGCGGCTTCCTGCTGGTCCCGGCGCTCATCTATCTGATGCGCGTGCCGACGGGGGTGGTGATCGGCACCTCCATGATCCTCACCCTCGTCACCATGGCGGGGGCGACGGTGATGCATGCCGGCACCAACCATCTGGTCGACGTCGTCCTCGCCCTGATCCTGATGGTGGGTGGGGTGATCGGCGCGCAATTCGGGGCCCGGGCCGGGCAGAAGATCCGTGGCGAGCAGCTGCGGCTGCTGCTCGGCATTCTCGTGCTGCTGGTGGGCTTGCGGTTCGCGTTCGACCTCGTGCTGCAGCCGGACGAGTTGTTCTCGCTGCGCCCGATCGAGGGCCGGCCATGATGTTCTGGCGTCTCACCGGGTTCGCGGCGGCTCTGGCCGCACTCGCGGCGGCCGTTCCGGCCCATGCGGAGCGTCTGGTGGTCTCGCTCTCGGCCCACCGCGTGTTGATCAATTCGAGCTTTACCGGAGCCGAGCCGGTGCTGTTCGGCGTGATCGAGCGCGATGCCGCATCGGTGACCCGGCGCAGCGGGTACGACGTGGTCGTGACGGTTACCGGGCCGCGACAGGAGGTCGTCACCCGGCAGAAGCAACGGGTGCTCGGGGTCTGGGTCAATGCGCGATCGCGGACGTTCTCCGACGCCCCGGCGTATCTGGCGGTGCTCTCCAACCGGTCGTTGGCGGCAATCGCCCGCGCCGACACGCTGCAGCGATTGCAGATCGGGGCCGCGCGGACGCCGATGGCTTCCGACGCCGCGGACGACCCGGCAACGGACGCATTCCGCGCGGCTTTCCTGCGACTCAATCGGGAGCACGGGCTTTACCGCGAAGAGGCGAATGCGATCACCTTCCTGACCCCTGAGCTGTTTCGCGCCGCCATCGAGCTGCCGGCCAATGCGCCCATCGGCAATTACGAAGTCGACGTGAAACTGTTCGCCGATGGCGCCCTGCTGGCGCGCCAGACTTCGGCGATCGAGATCGTGAAGGTCGGTTTCGAGCAGTTCATCGCCAGCGCCGCGCGCGAGCATGGGCTCGCCTACGGGCTTGCCACCGCCACGCTGGCGCTCCTGACCGGCTGGGCCGGCGCCGTCGTGTTCCGCCGCGATTGAGTCGCCCCGGCTTCTGGGCCAATGAATCCGGCTCAAAACCGCGGAAATCTGGAGGTAAGTCTGGAAGAATTTCTCGCCGCCGCAATGGTTTAACCTCATTCAATTCGCCAAATTACAGCTTACAGATATTGTTATATGGATTTCGATTTATACGTGTATATATGCCCTCATTCGGCGGTAAGGGCACGTTCTTGACATGTCCGTCATGCCCAATGACCGGACTTTGCCTCTGCTGACCGCCTCGTCCGGAAGGTGCCAGGAAGCGACATCGATCACGGATGGCGGCTCAGTCAGCGGGGATCGTAAACTGAAAGAGAGCACCCCGCGGCTCGCACCTGGTCGCCCACAGCCGCCCACCATGGGCTTCGATAATCGAGCGGCAGATCGAGAGGCCCATGCCCATGCCGTCGGGCTTCGTCGTGTAGAAGGGTTCAAAGAGACACGGCAGGCTCTCCGGGCGCAGCCCATGGCCGGTATCCCGCACCGCGACGCACACGCCCTCCGGCTCGATACTCACGGTGCTGATTTGTAATTCGCGGTTGCCGTCCTCAACGCCACTCATCGATTGGATGGCATTGACGATCAAGTTCAACATCACTTGTTGCAGTTGCACCCGATCGCATTGGATGCGTGGCAACTCGCCCGCCAGTTGCAGGATCGCCGCATTGAGGTCGACGACCTCCCTCCGGGGTGGCGCTTTTTTGATGAGAGACCCGATCCGGTCGACGACGTCGCTGGCTCGATCGGCGTCGTTCACAATGCAGGTGAGCGCCTCCCTCACCTCCGCCACATCGGGTGGGCTTTTGTCTAAAAACCGCAGTGCAGCAGCGGCGTTGTTGCGTGCCGTCGCAATGGGCTGCTTGATTTCATGAGCAATCGAGGCGGCGAGCTGGCCCATGGTAGCGACGCGGTTGGCATGCGCCAGCTCGCTCTGCATCTCGCGATATTGCCGCTCGCGACGGGTGCTCTCCAAGGCAATGGTGGCTTGCGCAGCGAAGTCGCTGAATAAGGAAATCTGTTTATCGGAGAACGGCTGCACCTGTTTGCGGCACAGACTAATTATCCCGACTATCTTATTGTCTTTGAGCAACGGCACAGCCAGGCCCGTTCGAAAACCTGCGTTCATCGCCGCGATCCAATAATGACCCCGATCGCCTTCAAGTGCTGTCAAGTCGGGGATGTGGATGGGTAACCCGCTTGTGGCTAATCGAGTCAGAAGGCTCCCCTTGTCTGCGAGCACTGGGAATGATGACCACATCCGACTAACCAAAAGGGGGTCCCCTCGTATTGCCACGCGACGAAAGCCGCCTTCTTCGGAGAGACGTAAGGTGCCTAAGTCTGCTCGACAGAGACGTGTGGCGCTGTCGAGGATGGCGTCGAAGATGGGCTGCAAGTCGTGCGGCGAGTTCGCAATGGCGCGCAGCACTTCCGAGATGGCCGTCTGTTGCTCGACGAGTTCGGTCACCCGATCTTGCAGCTCAGAAGCGGCCCTTTCTCCGTGGATACTCTCGTTCATGCGGAGCAGTTCCTCGGCTTAGACGGTGAGGGCAGCATAACAGCTCCAGCCGCAGTTCGCGATAGCTCTCACGGCCGTCTAAACCGAAGATGCGGCCAAACATCCAACGTCCGCTCAGGGTCATTCGCGACCGGGTCGAGCCAGCAGCAAGCCCGACCATGTCCGCTATGCCCTGAAAGCGGAAGCAACAAAGATCCTAATGCCCCGCCACGACCACCAGCCCGGGGACCGGGAGGCCGGCCTCCGTGCGCGGCGAGGCGGGCGCAAGCGCAAGCACCGACAGGCCCGCGGCTTCGAGCGCGGCGCGCACGTGCTCGGCAGAATGCGCGTAGCGCAATTTATCGCCCAGCACGATTCCGGCGCCTTCGTGGGTCTCGGTCGTGAAGGCAAACAGGCCGCCGAGCTCGAGCACCCGGGCGGCCGGGCGGCATACCGCTGTCAGATCCGCCAAATAGACGAAGGCGTCCGCCGCGACGATGAGGTCGGCGCGCGCCTGCTCGCGCTCGAGCGCCTCGGTCAGATCGGCGACGAGCAGGCCGGTGTAGAGATGCTTGCGGCCCGCCTGCTCGATCATGGCCGGCGAAAGATCGATCCCGAACATGGTGTCGCAGCAATCCGCGAATGCCTCGCCCGCTAGCCCGGTGCCGCAACCCAGATCCAGCATGCGGCGGAATTTTGCCGCACGCTCCCGCGCCGTTTGCGCCGTCTCGACCGCATCCCGCAATAGATGCGGCGCGCAATACGCGAGCTCCTCGACCAGCGCGCGGTCGTAGCGCGGCGCAT
>WNGM01002673.1_pt1 | contig 14302 bp, 15 predicted proteins | sample 5400571 | NCBI WGS metagenome assembly WNGM01 (sample SAMN13153378, study PRJNA577476) | soil metagenome | isolation source: 100 cm soil or saprolite under Garry oak tree replicate 2 | place: USA:California | collected 2016-06-15
CGCTGAGAGCGTCGGTCGCTCGACATCGGGGGGAGCGAAGGCTCCCCCCGATCGACCGGTTCCCGGCCTAGCGAGCGGCCGCGGGTTTCACCTTGCCACCGCTCTTCTCGTAGGCCTCGACCGCCCTCTTGAGATCCCGGTACTCCTCACAGGAGAAGAGGCAGAGCGAGTCGAGACGCGCGAGATGTTCGCGCGCCTTGGCCACGTTGTCGAGCGCCAGGTAGGCCTCGCCGATGTACTCGTGGGCGCCGAGGTGGCGTGGATCGAGCGCCAGCGCCTTCTGGTAGAGCGGGATGGACTTTGCCGCGTCGCCGCCGCGGCGCGTGGCGTAGGCCAGCCAGTTCCACGCGTCGGCGTCGTCCGGGGTCCGCTGCACGGCGCCCTACAGCAGCGTGATCGCGCGCGCGAACTGCCTGGACTCGATGGCCTGCACGCCCGCCGTGTACTCGGCCGTCTGCTTCTTCGTCATCGCCCCGTCGCCACCACCACCACCACCACCACCGCCGCCGCCGTCGGCCAGCGCCAGCGCAGGCAGGAGCAGGACTGCCACGAAGATCCATGCGATACGTCGCCAGGGTGCCGTCATGACCGCCTCCGTTGCAACGTGTGGGGCCCCGCGCCGGCTATCAAACGTGCGAAGATCGTCTCGCGTTCCATGCCGCCCGCACGCGTCCGCATCATATCGGCTCCGCCCGGCGAGGCGCCCGCGGACATCCGGCGCGCCTGGGTCGGCCTGACCCTGCCCATCGTCGGCCGCGGCCCGATGACGGGCTTCGGCTCCGGCGTGCTGACCGGCCCGAAGAGCATCCTCGAGCTCCTGTGGCGCCTCGTCACCTTCCGCATGCAGGTGCACGAGGGCTACGCGGTGGACGTCGCCACCGCCATCGACATCCTGGCGAAGGCGCGGCCCGACGCCGCCGCCTGGTGGCGTCACGCCGCGCCGCATCTCTTTCGACGTGGTCACCGCTTCGTCTTCGCCCGCGACTGCTGTCAGCCCGTGGAAGAGCCCTAATCCACCCGAAAGACGCAGTCCGAGGTCAGCCGCTTCACGCTCGTCTGGCCACAGAGGGCCATGTCTCGCCGCAGCTCGTCGCGCAGGATGTCGAGCGAATTGTGCACGCCCTCGGCGCCGCCGACGGCGAGACCCCAGAGCACGGTGCGCCCGACGGCCACCACGCGCGCGCCCCACGCCAGCCCCTTGAGCACGGCGGTGCCGCGGCTGAAGCCGCCGTCGATGATGACCTCGGCGCGGTCCCCGACGGCGTCGGCGATGGCGGGCAGCGCGTCGATGGACGCCTGGGTGCTGTCGAGCTGGCGGCCGCCGTGATTGGAGACCCAGACGATCTTCACGCCCATGTCGACGGCGCGCTTGGCGTCGCGCGCGGTCATGACCCCCTTGAGGCCGATCGGGAGCCGCGTCGTCTTTTGTAGAAACTCGACGTCGCTCCACGTGAGCCGCGTCGGATAGTTGGCGTCGGGCCCACGCGGGTTCGGCGCCTTCTTCATCGCCTCGCGCGGACTCCAGCGCGCGAGGATGTCACGCTCGCGCCGGCTGTACACCTGCACGTCGACGGTCAGGCAGACGGAGAGGTAGCCGGACGCCTCCACCCGTGCGAGCAGGTCCGCCACCCACGCACGATCGCCGTGATGGTAGAGCTGGAACATCTTCGGGCCCTTGCTGGCCGCGGCCACCGCCTCCACGGACCAGCCGCTGGCGCCCGACAGGAACTGCAGCGTGTCGGCGCGCTCGGCGCCGCGGCCCATCTCGACGTCGCCCTCGTCGTGGAACAGCACGAGCCCGCCCATCGGCGCGATGACCACCGGCCACGACAGCGGCACGCCGCAGAGCGACGTCGTCGTGTCGATCTCGCGCGCGTCCACCAGGATGTCCTGGCGGATGGCGAGCCGGTCGAGCGCCCGGCGGTTGCGGTGCTTGGTCAACTCGGTCTCCGAAGCGCCGTCGCCGAAGTTCCACACCTCGAGCGGCAAGATCTTGCGGGCCTCGCGGCGAATCTCGGGCTGGGTCACGAAGCGAAAGCTCACGGTCGGTCTCCTCCTCCTCGCCGGGCCGCCACGTGGCGCTCCAGCTCGTCGAGCGTGCGCGGCCAGTCCTGCTTGAGCAGGCGCGAGAGCCCGCGATCGGCGAGCAGCCGGTCGCCGGTCTGGCAGCGCGGGCAGTAGTTGGTCTCGTTCTCCGCGTACACGATACGCTGCACGGGCGCGCCGCAGTCGGGACACGGCTGGCGGAAGCGGCCGTGCACGGCCATGGCGGGGCGGAACGCCGTCACGCCCTCGGGGAACTCGCCGCCGGCCTCGCGGCGCAGGCGCTCGATCCAGTCGGCGAGCGTCGCGCGCGTGGCCTCGTAGAGGCGCTTCGTCTCGTCGTCGGAGAGCGCGCGCGTCAGCTTCACCGGCGACAGCCGCGCTCGATGCAGGATCTCGTCGCCGTACGCGTTGCCGATGCCGGAGAAGATCGTCGGGTCGGTGAGCGCGCGCTTGAGCGTGTGGCTCTCGGTCGTGAGCGCCGCGCGGAACTCCTCGAGGCTCGCCGTCAGCGGCTCGAGGCCGCCGGGGTCGTGCTCGGCCAGCGCGTCCGCGCCCCGCACGAGGTGGATGGCCGCGCGCTTCTTCGTCCCCGCCTCGGTCATGACGAGCGTGCCCGTGCTGAAGTCGAAGGCCGCCACGCCGATCTTGCCCGGCGGCCGCGCCCCCGCCGCCTTCCAGTGCAGGCGTCCCGCGATCATCAGGTGGATGACGACGAAGCGCTCGTCCGGGAGCGCGAGCACGATCCGCTTGCCGAGCCGGCTCACGCCGGTCACCGCGCGGCCGACGACGTCGGAGAGCGGCGGATCGACGGAGCGCAAGACGAAGGGGTTCACCAGGCGGAGGCGCTCGAGCCGCGCGCCGACCACGCGCTCGCGCAGCGCCTCGACGTAGACGGTCACGTCCGGCAGCTCAGGCATCCTATTGCACTGGCCGCACGAGCGCGTAGACCACCCGGTCGATCGTCTCGCCGTCCTTGGTGACGTTCTTGCGGTGGCGCGCCTCCAGCGTGAAGCCGGCCTTCTCGAGCACGCGCATCGAGGCGGGGTTCCATTCGAAGACGCCGGCCTGCAGGCGGCAGAGGTCGAAGGTCATGAACGCGTACTCGGTTATCGCGCGCAGCGCCTCGGTGGCGATGCCGCGGCCCCAGTACGGCTCGCCGAGCCAGTAGCCGATCTCCGCCGAGCGGTAGAACACGTCCCGTCCGAGCTCGACGCCGATGCCGCCGACGGCCTCGCCGTCCACCGTGATGGCGAAGTCCGTCACCGGCGACTGGGCGCTCGCGCGGCCGATCCAGTCGTCCGCGTCGGCGGTCGTGTACGGATGAGGCAGCCGCGACAGGTTGCGCCACACGCGGCGGTTGTTCGCGTTGCGGACGAGCGAGGCCTCGTCGCCCACGCGCCACGGCCGCAGCGTACACCGGGTCAATTTCAATTCCATGATGAGCCGGCATTTTCTCACGGTTCCGGGCCGGGGCCGACGGCGGCGCGGGCGGAGGTACAATCGGGGCCCTATGCGCCCGGCGCCCCCCATCGCGAAGCGCGTGCCGAAGACCGACGTGGTGCACGGCGAGCGCCGCGAGGACGAATACTCCTGGCTACGCGACAAGAACAGCCCCGAGGTCACCGCCTACCTCGAGGCCGAGAACGCGTACACCGACACCGTCATGAAGGGCTCGGAGGCGTTCCAGGACGCGCTCTACAAGGAGATGCTCGCGCGCATCAAGGAAGACGACTCGACCGTCCCCTACCGGCGCGGCGCGTACGTCTACTACTCGCGCACGGAGACGGGCAAGCAGTACCCGATCCACTGCCGGCGGCGCGACGTGCCGGGCGCGCCGGAAGAGATCACGCTCGACCTCAACCGGATGGCGGAGGGCCACGCCTTCCTCTCGCTCGGCGTCTACACCGTGAGCGACGACGGGCGGCTGCTCGCGTACTCCGTCGACTTCACCGGCTTCCGCGACTACACGCTGCACGTGAAGGATCTCGAGAGCGGCGCCCTGCTCCCCGATCGCGTCGAGAAAGTGTCGTCGGCGGCCTGGAGCGCCGACAACTCGATCCTCTTCTACGTGACCGAGGACGAGGCCAAGCGCCCGTACCGGCTCTGGCGGCATCGCCTCGGCGCCGCCGACGACGATCGCCTGCTCGAGGAGACGGACGAGCTGTTCCGGCTGGGCGTCTTCCGCTCGCGCAGCCGCAAGGTCGTCTTTGCCGCCGCCCGCTCGTTCACCTCCGGCGAGTATCGCTGGCTGCCCGCCGCCGAGCCGTTCGGCGAGTGGCGGATGATCCTGCCGCGCGAGAAGGACCACGAGTACGACGTCGACCACGGACTCGACGCGAGCGGCGAGCGGTTCTGGATCCGCACCAACGGCGGCGGGCGGCGCAACTTCCGGCTGGTGACGGCGCCGATGGACGACGCGCGTGGCGAGCGCTGGACGGAGGTGCTCGCGCACCGCGAGGAGGTGATGCTCGAGGACTTCGACGTCTTCGCGCGCCATGTGGTGGTCCACGAGCGGGAGGACGGCCTGATCCGCCTGCGCGTCCTGCGGCCGGCCGACGGCGCCTCGCACCACGTCGAGTTCCCCGAGCCGACGTACGAAGTCGACGAGGAGGCCAACGCCGAGTTCGACAGCGACCGCTACCGCTTCCGCTACCAGTCGCTCGTCACGCCGGCCTCCGTCTTCGACTACGACATGGAGGGCCGCACCCTCGCCCTGCTGAAGCGCACCGAGGTGCTGGGCGGATTCGATCCGACGAAGTACCGCAGCGAGCGGATCCACGCGACGGCGCCCGACGGGACGCGGGTGGCGATCTCCCTCGTGACCCGGGCGGACGCGCCGCGCGACGGCTCGAGCCCGATGCTGCTGGCCGGCTACGGCGCCTACGGTCTGCCCTACCCGGTGAACTTCTCGTCGAGCCGCCTGAGCCTGCTGGACCGCGGCGTCTCGGTCGCCCTCGCGCACGTGCGCGGCGGCGGCGAGGGCGGCAAGCGCTGGCACGACGCGGGCCGCATGCTCGCCAAGCCGAACACGTTCACCGACTTCGTGGCCGCCGCCGACCACCTCGTCGCGCAGGGCTACACCGCGCGCGACCGGCTGGTGATCGAGGGCGGCAGCGCGGGCGGCCTGCTCATCGGCGCCGTGCTCAACCGGCGTCCCGACCTCTGCGCGGCGGCCGTGCTGCGCGTGCCCTTCGTGGACGTGATCAACACGATGCTGGACGAGTCGCTGCCGCTCACCGTCGGCGAGTTCGAGGAGTGGGGCAACCCGAAAGACCGCGCGTATTACGACGTGATGAAGACCTACGATCCCTACGCGAACCTCGACGGGCGGCGCTATCCCGCGCTGCTCGTTCGCACGTCGCTCAACGACAGCCAGGTGATGTACTGGGAGCCCGCCAAGTACGTGGCGCGGCTGCGCGCACGGTCGCCCGAGACGTCCGTGCTCTTCAAGATCAACATGGCGGCGGGCCACGGCGGCGCCTCGGGCCGTTACGATTACCTGCGCGAGATCGCCTTCGACTACGCCTGGATCCTGGGTCGCCTCGGAAGGGCCGCGTGAAGATCGCGCGCCTCGAGCACCTGCACGCCGACGCCGGCAAGGGCGCGCTCGACTTCCTCAAGCTCACCACCGATGACGGCGTCGTCGGCTGGAGCGAGTACAACGAGACCTTCGGCGGCGTCGGCGTCAGCGCGGCCATCGACGGCCTGGCGCCGCTGGTGGTCGGCAAGGATCCGCGCGCCCGCGAGGCCATCGTCACCACGCTCTACGCCGTGCGCCGGCAGGCGCCGGGCGGCGTGATCCAGCAGGCCATCGCCGCCATCGAGAACGCGCTGCTCGACGCGCAGGCGCGGGCGCTCGGCATTCCCGTGTACGAGCTGCTCGGGGGGCCCCAGCGCCAGCGGCTGCGGCTCTACTGGTCGCACTGCGGCTACTTCCGCCTGTTCGCCTCGCAGCAGATGCAGATCCCGCCGCTGCGCGGGCTGCACGACATCGTCGCCCAGGGCAAGGAAGTCGTGGCCAGGGGGTTCACGGCGCTCAAGACCAACATCTTCCTGTTCGACGCGGGCGCCCCGCACGCGCACATGCCCGGCTTCGCGCGCGCCGACTCCGAGGTGCCCGGGCTCAACGCCGAGCGCCGGATCATCGGCGCGCTGCGCGACCAGCTGGCGGCGTTCCGCGAGGGCGCCGGCCGCGACGTGGACATCCTGGTGGACCTCAACTTCAACTTCCGCACGGAGGGCTTCGTGAAGGTCGCGCGCGCCATGGAGCCGTTCGACCTCTTCTGGGTGGAGATCGACTCCTTCGACCCGGCCGCGCTGCACGACGTCCGCTCGCGCATCGACATCCCGCTGGCCTCGCTCGAGAGCCAGTACACGCGGCGCGGCTACCGCGAGTTCTTCGAGCGGCAGTCGGTGGACGTGGCCATCGTGGACGCGCCCTGGAACGGCGTCGCGGAGTCGCTGAAGATCGCGGCGCTGGCCGACACCTACGAGGTCAACATCGCGCCGCACAACTTCTACGGCCACCTGGCCACCATGATGAACGCGCACTTCTGCGCGCTGGCGCCGAACTTCCGCATCATGGAGATCGACGTGGACGCCGTCCCGTGGATCGACGAGCTCTACACGGTGCCCCCCACCATCGAGGACGGCCACCTGGTCCTGCCCACGGGCCCCGGCTGGGGCACCGAGGTCAACGAGGCGGGCGTCCGCAAGCATCCCGCGAGGAGACCGGCATGAAGATCGAACGAGTCGAGCACCTGCACGCCGACGCCGGCGACCGCAACTTCGACTTCCTCAAGGTCGTCACGGACGACGGCGTGGTCGGCTGGAGCGAGTACAACGAGACGTTCGGCGGTCTCGGCGTCTCCGCGGTGATCGACGGGCTGGTCCCGCTCGTCATCGGCAAGGACCCGCGCGCGTGGGAGGCGATCGTCACCCAGCTCTACGCGGTGCGGCGCCAGGCGGCGGGCGGCGTCGTCCAGCAGGCGATCGCGGCCATCGAGAACGCGCTGCTCGACGTCAAGGCGCGCGCGCTCGGCGTGCCTGTCTACGCGCTCTTCGGCGGACCCGTGCGCGAGCGCGTGCGCGTCTACTGGTCGCACTGCGGCACCTACCGGCTCGCACGGTGGCAGGCCATGCAGATCCCCCGCCTCAAGACGCTGCAAGACGTCGTGAACCTCGGCAAGGAGGTGCGCGAGAAGGGCTGGACGGCGCTCAAGACCAACCCGATGATCCTCGACGTCGACGAGCCGTACCAGCACGCGCCGGGCTTCGCGCGGCGCAGCCGCGACTTCCCCGAGCTGAACGCGGACCGCCACGTCCTCAGGAACGTCCGCGACCAGCTCGCCGCGTTCCGCGAGGGCGCGGGCAAGGACATGGACATCCTGGTGGACCTGAACTTCAACTTCAAGACCGAGGGCTTCATCAAGATGGCGCGCGCGATGGCGCCGTTCGACCTCTTCTGGGTCGAGATCGACACGCGCGACCCGAAGGCGCTGCACTACATCCGCTCGCGCGTCGACATCCCCGTCGCCTCGTGCGAGTGCCTCTTCGGCCGCCGCGACTACCGGCCGTACTTCGAGCACCAGTCCGTCGACGTCGCCATCGTCGACACGCCCTGGAACGGCGTGGGCGAGTCGGTGAAGATCGCCAACATGGCCGACACGTACGAGGTCAACGTGGCGCCGCACAACTTCTACGGCTGGCTGTCGACGTGCATGAACGCCCACTTCTGCGCGATCGTACCCAATCTGCGGATCATGGAGATCGATCCCGACGTGGTGCCGTGGTACGACGAGCTGGTGACGACGGTCCCGAAGATCGAGAACGGCCATCTCGTGCTGCCCACGGGAGCTGGCTGGGGCACCGAGGTCAACGAGGCGGCGGTGAAGGCGCATCCGCCGAAGAGGCGCTGATGGCTGCCGAGATTCTGCACCGTATCGTCGACACGAACGGCATCCGCATGCACGTGGCGGAGGCCGGAGAGGGCCCGCCGGTCGTGATGTGCCACGGATTCCCGGAGTCCTGGTACTCATGGCGTCGCCAGCTCGTCGCGCTGGCGGAGGCCGGCTACCACGCCGTCGCGCCGGACATGCGCGGCTATGGCAAGAGCGACCAGCCGGAGCCGATCGCGGACTACACGCTGCTGCACCTCGTCGGCGACCTCGTGGGCTTGCTCGACGCGCTCGGCGAATCGACGGCGGTGATCGCCGGGCACGACTGGGGCGCGCCCGTCGCCTGGCACGCGGCACTGCTGCGGCCCGATCGGTTCCGGGCCGTGATCGGCCTGAGCGTGCCGTTCATCCCGCGCCGGGCGACGCGCCCGACCACCACGATGCCACGCACCGACGACGCGATCTTCTACCAGCTCTACTTCCAGGAGCCCGGCGTCGCGGAGGCCGAGCTGGGACGCGACCCGCGCGAGACCATCCGGCGGCTGCTCTACTACGGCTCGGGCGACGCTCGCCGGGACCCCGTGGCGCCGGGCTCGGGCGACGTCGGCATGGTCCCGCGCGGCGGGGGCTTTCTCGGCGGCCGCAAGGCGCCGGAGACGCTGCCCGCGTGGCTCACGGACACCGACGTCGACTTCTACGCCGGTGAGTTCGCGCGCGCCGGCTTCCGCGGCGGGCTGAACTGGTATCGCAACATCGACCGCAACTGGGAGCTGCAGGCGCCATGGATGGGCGCCAGGGTCACCGTCCCCGCGCTGTACGTGACCGGGGATCGCGATCTCGTCCGAGGCTTCCGCGGCATGGACCGGCTCCTGCCCGCGCTCAAGCACTTCGTTCCGGATCTACGAGGCACGATCGTTCTCCAGGGCTGTGGCCACTGGACGCAGCAGGAGCGGCCGGCCGAGGTCAACGCGGCCATGCTGCGATTCCTCGCGGAGGTGAAGTGATGGCCGTCACCGGCTTCGAGATCACGCTGCGCCGTCCGCTGGCCGGTGGCGCGCCGTTCGGCGACGTGGGTCCCTACGAGGAGCTGAAGGGCCGGCTGCGCTACGCGATCGATCCGAGTCACGCCGCCAACCGCGGCGTCACCGATGTCGCGCTGGCGCCGAGGAACGCCGCCGGGCTCGTCGAGTTTTCCGCCGACCTCTCGCTGCTCGTCCCCGTGGACCGCGCGCGGGCGAGCGGCCGCGCGCTGATCGACGTCGTGAATCGCGGCAACACGGTGAGCGTTCCCAACTTCAACCACGCGACGCGCCCGGCCTTCACGGCCGGCTCCGATCCGAACCCGCCGATCGACGTCGGCGATGGATTCCTGATGCGCCGCGGCTACGTCGTCGCCTCGTGCGGCTGGCAGTTCGATCTGCCCGACGTGCCGGGCCTGATCCGGCTCCACGGCGTGGAGGCGCGCGAGCAGGGCCAGCCGCTGCGCGGTCGCGTGTACGTGCAGCTGCAGGCGCCGGAGGACGTCGCTGACTTCCTGCTCTCCGACCGCGCTCACCACGCGTACGCCGCCGCCGATCTCGACGAGCGGGACGCCGTGCTGACCGTGCGCGACATGCCCGACGCCGAGCCGGAGGTGATTCCGCGCGGGAAGTGGAAGTTCGCGCGCGCCGAGAACGGCCGCGCGACGCCGGATCCTCGCCACGTGTGGCTGGAGGGTGGCTTCACGAAGGGCCGGCTCTACCACGTCGCCTACACCGCCACCGGCGCCCAGGTGGTCGGCCTCGGACCGGTCGCGCTGCGCGACTGCGCCGCGTGGCTCAAGAGCGGCGAGGCGCCGGTGCACGTGCGCCGGGCCTACGCGTACGGACGCTCGCAGACGGGCCGCCTGCTGCGCACGCTGGTCCATTACGGTCTCAACGACGACGAGCGCGGAGACGAGGCATTCGACGGCGTCATCGCCAACGTCGCGGGCGCCATGCGCGGCGAGTTCAACCAGCGCTTCGGCCAGAACAGCAAGGACCGGCCGTGGACGATGTGCCACCTGGAGCCGTTCCGGGTCGAGCCGCGCGGCCGGCTGAGGGTGATGTACACGAACACCTCGGCCGAATACCATCGCGGCGACGCGTCGCTGGTCCACACCGACCCCGATGGCGCGCGCGACCTCGAGCACGGTCCGAGCGTGCGCGTCTACCACTTCGCGGGGACGGAGCACGGGACCGGCGTGTGGCCACCGACGGACACGCAGCCCGCGCCGGCCGATCCGCACGGCTGGGTCGACCGCTCGCAGAACCTGCGCGGCGTCGTGAACTACGGCCGCCTGCTGCGCGCGTGCCTGATCAATCTCGACCGCTGGGTGACCGACGGCATCGCGCCGCCGCCGAGCCGCCATCCGCGCGTCGCCGACGGCACGGCGGTGGCGCCGGAGACGCTGGCCAAGACGTTCGACGCCATTCCCGGCGCGCGCTACCCGCGCCGCCACGCCCGCCCGCTGCGCCAGGACTACGGCGCCGACGCCGAGATGCGGCGGATCACGGTGGCGCCGCCGAAATCGGGCGCGCCCTATGGCACGCGCGTGTCGGCCGTGGATAGCGACGGCAACGAGGTCGGCGGCATCGTCCTGCCCGAGCTGGCCGTCCCGCTCGCGACCCACACGGGCTGGAACCTGCGCCACGCCGACATCGGCGGCGTCGACCAACTGCTCGTCTTCGCCGGCGCCACGCTGCCCTTCGCGAAGACGCGCCGCGAGCGCGCGGCCTCCGGCGATCCGCGCCCGGCCATCGCCGAGCGCTATGGGTCGCGCGACGACTATCTCAAGCGCGTCCGCGCGGCCGCCCGCGCCCTCGTGGAGGACGGCTACCTGCTGGAGGAGGACGTCGAGACGTCGCTGACGTTCGCGGCGCGGATGTGGGACGCCTTCGCATGAGCAAGCCGAAGACGTTCTCGCTGCCCTGGGGCAGCGGCGTCATCCAGGAGGAGGCGCAGATCGAGACGCCCTACCACCGGCCGACGGTCCAGCTCCTCAAGTTCACCCGCGGCGAGGCGGCGGGATCGTACGAAATCCGACTCTGCCACTACGACCGGAAGGGCCGCTTCCAGCGCTCGCCGCTGATCCTGGATGCGGCCGACGTTCCGCGGCTCGGTCGCGCGCTGCGCCGGACGCCGAAGCTCCGGCGGCTGCTGGCTCCGCTGACCCGCTAGAGCAGCGGCGCCAGCGCGGCGCTCGTGTCCTTGCCCGCGACGACGGGCACGACCTCGAAGCCGATCAGATCGGACCACTGCGCGACCCAGCGCTGCAGCAGCGTGACATCGTCGCACTCCATCAGCTGAAAGCAGCGCCCCATGTCGGCCTGCACCCAGCTGCCGACGAAGGCGAGCCCGTCCGGCATCTGCCGGCCTTTGTCGCGGAACCGACGGTAGACGGCCTTGCCGTCCTGGTTCTTGAACGTCTCGATGACCATGAACAGCATGGCGCCCCCTCTCGCTCAGTCGCCGGCGCCGCCGACCTCCGGATGCAGCCCGAACTTCTCGGGCATCGGCAGCCCGGCCGAGCGCCGCTTCTCCACGCGCGCTTCGATGCCCGCCCAGTAACATTTGGCGAAGTAGGCGATGTCGTGCGTCTGGCCGGCGTCGACGTCCAGGTCGAGGTCGCCGTTGACGCCGACGCTCTTGAGGTGCAGCGAGCCGCAGCGCGCGGCGCCCCATCAACGGTCGACGATGGCGACCGCGCGGGTCCAGCCGGCGGAGGCGCCGCGGATCTTCACCGGGAAACAGGCGATCGTGAAGCCGTGGCCGGGTAGCGCCTCGAGGTTGTGCAGCTTTTCGAGGTGACAGTAGCCGATCTCGCGCCCGGCCTTGTGCCCCTCCCAGATCAGCGAGGCGTCGCCGGTCTTCTCGAATTTCGCCTTCGTGTGAACGAACGGCGCGTCCCACGACCAGGCATCGGTGCCCGTCACGCGCACGCCGCGCTCGAGCAGGTACAACGTCGCCTCCCGGCCCATGCCCGCGCCCGCCTCCACGTAGTCGGGCTTGCCGTAGGCCGAGCCCGCGCGCGTGTTGACGACGACGATGTCGAGCGGACGCAGCGTGTGGCCGATGCGCTTCAGCTCCGCCTCCACGTCCTGCGCCGTCACCACGTCGCCGTCGGGCCGGGCGCGGAAGTCGAGCTTCACACCGGGTTGAAAGCACCACTCGAGCGGCACCTCGTCGATCGTGATCGCGCGCTCGCCGCGGTTCATCGTCGACGCGAAGTGGTACGGCGCGTCGAGGTGGGTGCCGTTGTGGGTCATGAGGCGGATCCACTCGATGGCCCAGCCCTCGGCGTCCGGCAGCTGGTCTTCCTTCAGCCCCGGAAAGAACGTGGTGACGTCCTTCGCAGTGTCGCGGTGGCGGAGGTACTCGATCTTCGGGCCGTAGCCGGGCGGATCGGAGACCACATCGTTCTCGATCGGCATCGACAGGTCGACGATGGTTCTGGCCATGCCGGGAGTTTATGCGATTCTGGGGCGGTGGTCAGGCTCTACCTCGTCCGTCACGGCAAGGCCGCGGCGTCCTTCTCCGAGGCGCCCAACCCCGGTCTCGACGCGACCGGCACCACGCAGGCCGAGGCGATGGCCGACCGGCTCGCGCCGCTGGGCCCGCTGCCCATCGTCACGAGCCCGCTGAAGCGCACGCGCGACACGGCGGCACCGCTCGAGAAGCGCTGGCGCTTCACCGCGCGGATCGAGCCGGCGGTGGGCGAGATCCCGTCGCCGATGGAGGATCCGGCCGCGCGCGGCGAGTGGCTGCGTGGCGTGATGGCCAGCGTGTGGTCGGCTCAGCCGGAGGACCTGAAGCTCTGGCGCCAGGACGTCGCCGGCGCGCTGCTGGCGCTCCAGCGCCCCACCGTCGTCGTCACCCACTTCGTCGCCATCAACGTGGCCGTCGGCATCGCCGAGGGCGACGACCGCGTCGTCAGCTTCGCGCCCGACAACTGCTCGGTCACCGTGCTCGACGTGGAGGACGGCGCCTTGCGTCTCGTCCGCCGCGGCGTCGAGCGGGCGACCCAGGTGCTCTGAGACCCGAGAGTCGGAGTAGAGATGACGATTGCTCGTAACCCCCTCCACAGATCCGGACGTGCGGCATGACCGCATCCGGCTCCTGCCTTGGGTGACAACGCCGAAGCGGACGAGGGGATAGGGATGGCAGATACGTGCGGGTGGAAGCCACCGGTCGATGTATCGCCTCATCCGTTTCCACGACAGATGATGCGTCTGGCTGCGGCGCGTGAGGGCCCGCCACCAGAGCCAGCCGATGGCCGTGCGGAAAGCGCCAATGCTGCTCCCGTTCATGGGAACCCCGTAGTACCGCACGTGGCCCCCAACGACCGAGCGCAGATAAGCGCCCACCGCCGGGATGGACTCGTGCCGACGCCGCCGAAGGTCGACCTTCACGGCCTTCAGCTTCGCCTGCCACCTCGTGCGCACCGTCTGCCGCAGCACCGTGAACTTCCCCTTCCGCGTCGTCCCGCCACTGGGCGTGAAGCCGAGACAGTCGAAGCTCTCGGGTCGCCCGTCGCCCCGGCCCCGCCGGCTGACCGCCGCGAAGCGGCCGAACTCGATGAGGCGCGTCTTGTCGGGATGCAGCGTCAGCCCGAACCGCGCCAACCGCTCGCGCAGCTCGGTGAGGAACGGCTCGGCCTCCTCCCGAGGCTCGAATCCCACGACGACGTCATCGGCGAAGCGCACGACCACGACGTCTCCGCGCGCCTGCTTCTTTCTCCCCCGCTGAACCCAGAGATCGAACACGTAGTGCAGGTAAAGATTGGCCAGCAGCGGACTGATGCTCCCGCCCTGTACCGTCCCCACCTCGCTCCGTGTCCGCGTGCCCTCCTCCAACACGCCGGCGTTCAACCATTTCTGGATGAGTCGCACGACGCGCCGGTCCGCTACGCGGTGCTCGACGAACTTCACCAGCCACCCATGGTCGAGGGTGTCGAAAAACCCACGGATGTCCGCATCGAGCACCCAGTTCACCCTCTTCGTCGTGATCCCGACCGTCAGCGCATCCAACGCCTGATGCGGACTGCGCCCCGGCCGGAACCCCTACGAGAACCCGAGAACGTCGACCTCGTAGATCGCATTCAGGACCGCGACGACCGCGCGCTGGACCAGCTTGTCCTCGAGCGCGGGAACGCCGCGCGGCCGGAGCCGCCCGTCGGCCTTCGGGATGAACGCTCTCCGGACCGGCTTCCCCCGGTACGCCCCTCGCGTGAGCCGTCCCGCGAGATCCTGAAGATGCGCTTCCAGGCTCTCGCCGTCGTGCCCCCACGTCTCGCCGTCGTGCCCCGCCGCCGCGTCTCGCGTCAGCGCGTGGTACGCGGT
>WNGM01003958.1_pt1 | contig 14299 bp, 12 predicted proteins | sample 5400571 | NCBI WGS metagenome assembly WNGM01 (sample SAMN13153378, study PRJNA577476) | soil metagenome | isolation source: 100 cm soil or saprolite under Garry oak tree replicate 2 | place: USA:California | collected 2016-06-15
GCCTGGTATCCGAAGGCCCTCGACATGTTCGGCAACACGGGCTCGCGGCGCTCGGAGCGCTATCGTCACTGGGGCCTCAAGCGCCGGACCAACGCCCAGGCGCGCGAGGAGTACATGCGAGAGGTCGATCCGCTGATCAGGGCGATGGGCCTGACGGTGCCCGATCCGACCGTCGGCCGCGAGTTCGTATGAACGCGCGCGCCCTCGACGAGCACCTGGAGGCGATGGTCCTGGCGCTCCATGCCGCGGTCAACCGCGCGATGCCCCACGTCAAGGACGACCCGGCGCTCGTGGATCAGGCGCTCCGCGACTGCGAGGAGATCCTGGAGGTCATCCTCGACGGCGACGTGGCGGGTTGGCTCGCGTGAACATCGTCGTCTGCGCCAAGATCGTCCCGCTCGCCTCGGTGACGATCCAGATCGATCCCGCCACGAAGCGGATCATCAGGACGGGCGTCAGCCAGGAGCTGGACCCTCAGGCCGCCAAGGCCGTCGAAGAAGCGCTGCGTCTCGCCGACCGGCATGGCGGATCGGTGACGCTCGTCGTCATGGGAGGCGAGGACGCGACGGTCGGCATCCGGAGCGCGCTGGCCATGGGCGCCACCGCCGCCGTACATCTCTCGGACCCGGCGCTGGCAGGCTCCGATGCGCTCGGCACGTCGAAAGCGCTGGCGGCGGCGATCAGGAAGACGCCGTTCGACCTCGTGCTGTGCGCGACGGAGTCGAGTGACAGCTATACCGGCCTCGTGCCCGGACAACTCGCCCAGCTCCTCGGCATTCCTCCGCTGACGTTCGCGACGGCGCTGACCGTGGACGGCAACGTCGTGACGATCAAGCGCCAGAGCGAGGGCGGCTACGACACGGTCTCGGCCGAGCTTCCTGCGCTGGTGACGGTGACCACCGGGATCAACGAGCCGCGCTATCCCACGCTGAAGGGCATCATGGGCGCGAAGAAGAAAGAGATCCGGAAGTACACCGCCGCCGATCTCGGCCTCGGGCCGGGCGACGTCGGCCCGGCCGGAGCTCGCGAGCGCGTGCTCACCGTGGGCCGCCCGCCTGCGCGGCCGCCGGGCCGGACCATCAAGGACGAAGGCGACGGCGGAAAACAGATCGCCGAGTTCCTCGCCGGCCAGAAGCTCGTGTGAGCGGCGCGCAGCCATGGCCGACCTGATCTGGGTCTACGCCGAAGTCGTCGACGGAAAGATCTCGCGGGCCACGCTCGAGCTGCTCTCGAAGGCCGCGGAGCTCGGCACCGCCGAAGCGGTCCTGCTCGGGCCGGGTCCCGACGACGCGATCACCACGCTGTCCCAGCACGGCGCGAGCAAGGTCTACCGCTCCGACGACGCGATCTATCGCGATCACCCGACGTTGCCGGCCGTGGAAACGATCGCGGCCCTCATCGCCAGCCATCGGCCGGCGGTCATGCTCTTCGCGTCGAGCTACGGGGGCCGCGACGTGGCGGCCACGCTGTCGGCGAAGCTCGATTGCGGCGTGCTGACCGACGTCGGCGACCTCACGCTGACGGGCGGCGCGATCGAGGCGACGATTCCGGCGCTCGGCGGGAGCTATCAGAACAGCGCCACGCTGACCGGGTCGGGCACCAAGCTCATCCTGGGACGCCCGAAGGCGTTCGAGATGAGACCGCGGGCGGTGTCCGCCACCGTCGAGGAGGTCGCGGCGCCGCGCGATGCGGCGCTCAGAAAGATCCGCGTGGTGGAGCGCATGACGGTGAAGCGCGAGGGCCCGCAGCTCGAGGATTCCCGCGTCATCGTCTCGGGCGGCCGGGGCCTCAAGGCGCCCGAGCGCTTCGCGATGCTCCAGGAGCTGGCTGAGCTCCTCGGCGGCGCCGTCGGCGCGACGCGCGCGGCGGTCGACGCCGCGTGGGTGCCCTACGCGCTCCAGATCGGCCAGACCGGCAAGACCGTGAAGCCCGACCTCTACCTCGCGTGCGGCATCTCGGGCGCGATCCAGCACCTGGCCGGCATGAAGGGATCGAAGACGATCGTGGCCATCAACACCGACGCCGACGCGCCGATCTTCCAGGTGGCGGATCTCGGCGTCGTCGGCGACGTGTTCAAGGTCGTCCCCCAGCTCATCGAGGAGCTCAAGAAGCGCAAGGGAGCGTGAACCGGCGCCGTGATACCCTCCATTGCGCGAAGGATCTCAGACGCGGAGGAGCACCTCATGCGATACGGACTCATCTCCGGCGACAACCACATCGACCTCACCTACTGCCCGCCCGATCTCTGGTCCTCCCAGGCGCCGGCGAAGTGGAAGCTCCTCGCGCCGCGGGTCGAGGAGCTGGAGGACGGGCTCCACTGGTTCGTGGAAGGACAGGACCAGGGGATGTGGAACGGCGTGGGGCCGCGCTTCCTGAAGTATCAGCCGGGGGTCTTTCGCCACATCGACGAGATGAAGGCCGTCGGCTTCGAGTGGGACAGCCGGCGCGGCGCCCAGCCCCGGCCGACCACGCCCGAGCTGAGGCTGGCCGACATGGATCGCGACGGCCTCGACGCCGAGATCATCTACGGCTGCCTGTTGATCAACGACCTGATCGAGAACCGTGAGCTCGCCGCCTGGGCCAACACGGTCTACAACGACTGGGCCGTCGATTTCGCCAAGCGCTCCGATCCCAATCGCACGTTCCCGCTCGCCATCATCCCCAACAACAACCCGAAGGCGGCCGCCGCCGAGGTGCGCCGGTGCGCCGGGATGGGCCTGAAGGGCGGCGACTGATCGCCTCCGGGGCCTGCGAGAAATACCCGGAGTTCAAGTTCATCCTCGGCGAGTCGGGCGTCACCTGGCTCCCCTACGTCTTCGACCGCCTGGACACCGAGTACGACGACCGGGCGCGCGCCCTCAACTTCTCCATGAAGCCCAGCGACTACTTCCGCCGCCAGGGCTACACCACGTATCAACAAGATCAGTACCTGGAGCCGATCATCCCGATCGTGGGCGAGGACAACATCATCTGGGGCGCGGACTATCCGCACCCCGACTGCATCTGGCCGAACTCGCAGAAGACGCTCGACGCCAACCTGAGCGGGGTGTCGGCGAGCGTGCGGCGCAAGATCACCTGCGACAACGTCATCAAGCTGTACGGGCTGAAGTAAGCCGGACGGAGGGTTGGCCATGGACTTCGGTGTCGTGATCTTTCCGACCGAGTACACGATCCGCCCCGACGAGATCGCGCGTGCCCTCGAGGAGCGCGGCTTCGAGTCGGTGTGGTTCCCGGAGCACACGCACATCCCGGCGAGCCGGCGCAGCCCGTGGCCCGGCGGCGCGGCCCTGCCGAAGGAGTACTGGCACAGCTACGACCCGTTCGTCGCCCTCACGGCGGCCGCCACGGTGACGACGAAGCTCCGCCTCGGCACCGGCATCTGCCTGGTCGTCGAGCGCGATCCCATCGTCACGGCCAAGGAAGTCGCGACGCTCGACCGGATCTCGAATGGGCGCGTCCTCTTCGGGATCGGCGGCGGCTGGAACGCCGAGGAGATGGAGAACCACGGCACCGACTTCAAGAAGCGCTGGCGCGTGCTGCGCGAGCGGGTGCTGGCGATGAAGGAGATCTGGACGAAGGAAGAGGCCGAGTTCCACGGCGAGTTCGTCCGCTTCGACAAGATCTGGTCTCACCCGAAGCCCGTGCAGAAGCCGCACCCGCCGGTCATCATGGGCGGCGACGGGCCGAAGACGTTCGATCGCGTCATCGAGTTCGGCAACGGGTGGATGCCGATCTCACGTCCCGGTCAGAATCCCGTCGCGAAGATCCCGGTGCTCCGCCAGCAGGCCGAGAAGGCGGGGCGCGATCCGAAGTCGATCTCGATCAGCCTCTTCTTCGCCAAGCCCGACAAGGCGGCGCTCGACGCGCTCAGGACGGCCGGCGTCGATCGCGCGATCTTCGGCCTGCCCTCGGAGGGTCGCGACGCGATCCTGCCGAAGCTCGACGCCTTCGCCCAGCTCATCCACTGAGCTTCCCCGCGACGCGAGGGAGCGCGCTCGGGACTAACCTCCCGGGCCGCGCTCCATCGAGTACGGCTGCCAGCGGATGAGCCCGGTCTTCTCGAGCACCGACGGGTTCACGCAGCTCCGCGGCCAGCGGCCGCTGAGCACGAGCGCGATCTCCTGCCCCACGCGCCGGCGCCGCTCCGGATCCATCCGCGCCGAGGCCGAGGCCACGTGAGGCGAGAGGATCACGTTGTCCATGCGCAGCAGCGGGTTGTCCGGCTTGGGCGGCTCCTGCTCGAGCACGTCCAGCCCGGCGGCGGCGATCCAGCCTTCCTGGAGCGCGCGGATCAACGCCGGCTCGTCCACCGTGGGGCCGCGGCCGGTGTTGACGAAGATCGCCTCCGGCTTCATCTGCCGGAAGTGGTGCTCGGTCAGCAGGTGATGGGCGTCGGCGGTGGCCGGCGCGTGCATCGAGACGATGTCGGACCGCTGCAGCAGCTCGGTGAGCCCGACCGGCTCGACGCCGTGGCCCGTGATCACCAGCTCCTCGATGTACGGATCGTAGGCGATCAGGCGCAGGCCGAAAGCCCGGGCGCGCACGGCGACGGCGCGAGCGACGTGACCGAAGGCCACGAACCCGAGCGTCTGGCCCATGAGCCTCGGGAACCGCGAGAGCAGCGGGCGGCCTTCCTTCCAGCGGCCGTCGCGGACCATTCGATCCATCGTGGTGAGCCGGCGGAACGTGGCCAGGATCAGCATCATGGCGTGGTCGGCGACTTCCTCGATGAAGGTGTCGGGAACGTTGGTGACCGGGATCCCGCGGGCGGTGGCGGCGGCCACGTCGACCGTGTCGGCCCCGACGCTTCCGAGCGCGATCACCTTGCACCGCTGCAGGCCCTCGATGATCTTGCGGGTCAGCGGGCGGCCCTTGGCGATGAGCGCGTCGGCGTCGCGCGCCGCCGCGATGAACTCGTCCTCGCTCTGCCCGGTCACCTCGACGATCTCGGCGTCGAGGGCGCCGAGCGCCTCCATCTCGAGCTTGTAACCGCCGCCGGATACGCCGAAGCTCGCCGTTGCTGCGTGCTGGGTGACGATCTTGAATCTGCCCACGCTGGCCCTCCTCGGGAGAATGGCCGGCATGGTAGCACGCCGCGCGGCCTCGCAGCCCGGAGCCCGGCTCCAAGTTCGGGCTTGACTCTCGGTGCGTCCACGCGTATCCGGTGAGGTCATCCCGACGATGACTCACCTATAAAGGAGGCCGCATGAGCGAGCGGATCCGGCTCGTGGTCGATGGCAAGCCCGCCGAGATCGACGCTGACCCGGCCATGCCATTGCTCTACGCCCTGCGCGACGACCTGGGGATGGCCAATCCGAAGTTCGGCTGTGGCCTGGCCCAGTGCGGCGCCTGCACCGTGCACGTCGATGGGCAACCCACGCGCTCGTGCGTCACGCCGGTCAGTGCCGTCCAGGGCAAGAAGGTCACGACCATCGCCGGCCTCGGCACGCCGGAACGGCCCCATCCGCTCCAGCAAGCGTTCGTCGCCGAGCAGGTCCCGCAGTGCGGCTATTGTTTGTCGGGCTGGATGATGACCGCCGCCGCGCTGCTCCGCGACAAGCCGAAGCCGAGCGACCGTCAGATCCGTAACGCGCTGGTCGGGCTCAAGTGCCGCTGCGGAACGCACATGGCGATCCTGCGCGCGATCAAGCGCGCCGCCGCCGGAACGATGGCGTAGGGGCCGGCCATGGACCTTTCCCACACCTCGCGACGCGATTTCCTGAAGGCCAGCGGCGCCCTCGTCGTCAGCGTGATGATCCCCGGTACTGTTCCCATCGCCCGCGCCCAGACGAGCGGTGTCGGCGACGGCAAGCCGCCGTTGCTGCCCGACGAGCTCGATTCCTGGATCGCCATTCTTCCCGACGGGAACGTCACGGCGTTCTTCGGCAAGATGGACATGGGCCAGGGCGTCGACGTGGCCATCGGCCAGATCGTCGCCGAGGAGCTCGACGTGCGCTTCGAGCGGGTGAACGTCGTGATGGGCGACACCGCCTTCACGTGCAACCAGGGCGGCGCCTCCGGCTCGACCGGCATCCAGAATGGCGCGCTGACCCTCCGCTACGCCGCGGCCGAGGCCCGGCGCCTGCTGCTCGAGCGCGCGGCCGAGAAGCTCGGCGTGCCCGCGGAGAAGCTCGCGGTGAAGGAGGGCGTCGTCTCCGTGATCGGCGAGAGCCAGCGCACGACGACATACGGCGAGCTCATCGGCGGCCAGCACTTCCATCACAAGCTCGAGTGGAACAAGCGCTACGGCAACCCGCTGCTGGCCAAGGGCCAGGCCACGCCGAAGAAGGCCGCCGAGTACAAGATCGTCGGACGGTCGATTCCGCAGAAAATCGTCGCCCGCAAGATCTACGGCTCGCTGCAGTACGTCACCGACGTCAAGGTGGACGGCATGCTCCACGCGCGCGTCATCCGCCCGCCCTCGGCGGGCTGCGGCCCGGTCGCCATCGACGAGTCGTCGATCAGCGACATTCCCGGCGCTCGCGTCGTGCGTGAAAAGGACATCGTCGCCGTCGTCGCCGAGCACGAGTGGGACGCCGTGCGGGCCGCGCGCGCGCTGAAGGTCACGTGGGCGCCGCCCTGCGCGCCGTTTCCCGAGATGGCGAGCCTCTACGACCACATCCGTCAGGCCAAGGCGACGGGCGCCCAGGTGCCGATCAAGAAGGGCGATGTCGACGATGCGCTCAAGACCGCGTCACGCGTGGTCGAGGCCGAGTACGAGTGGCCGTTCCAGTCGCACGCCAGCATGGGCCCGGCCTGCGCGGTGGCCGACGTGCGCGCCGACCGCGCCACGCTGTGGACGGGCACGCAGAAGCCGCACTTCGCGCGTGACGGCATCGCGAAGCTGGTCGGCCTGCCTCCAGAAAAGGTTCACGCGATCTGGGTCCCCGGCCCCGGGTCCTACGGCCGCAACGACGCCGGCGACGCCGCCCACGACGCGGCGCTGCTCTCCAAGCTCACCGGCAAGCCCGTCCGCGTCCAGTACATGCGCAACGACGGCACCGGCTGGGATCCGAAGGGACCGGCGGGCGTCTATCGCGGCCGCGCCGGCCTCGATGCGCAGGGCAACGTCGTCGCCTACGACTTCTTCGCCCGGGGCTTCACGCGGCAGGACGTGGCGACGAACGAGGGCGATCCCAAGGACACGCTGGCCGGCCAGCTCACCGGCGTGCCGCCCCGGCCGACGGTCATCTTCCAGGTGCCGGCCGAAGCGTACGAGTTCCCCAACAAGCGCTGCGGATGGGAGTGCATCCCGCCGCTCCTCGACCACGGCTCGCCGCTCCGCACCGGGCACCTGCGCGATCCGCTCGGGCCCGAGACCCACTTCGCCAGCGAGTCGTTCATCGACGAGATCGCTCACGCCGCCGGCGTGGATCCGGTCGCCTTCCGGCTGAAGTACGTGAAGGACCCGCGTCACGTCGCCGTGATCAAGGCGGCGGCCGACCGGGCCGGCTGGAGCAAGCGCACCTATCCGAGCCTGCGCCGCGGCAAGGGCCCCGTGATGATCGGCCGCGGCTTCTCCTACACCGAGCGCAACGGCACCATCGTGGCCGTGGTCGCCGAGGTCGAGGTGAATCGCTCGAGCGGCCGCGTGTGGGCCAGGCAGCTCACGGTGGCCCACGACTGCGGGCTGATCATCAACCCCAGGGGGCTCCGGCTGACGATCGAGGGCAACGTCGTTCAGGCGCTGTCCCGCACGCTGTTCGAGGAGGTCCAGTTCGATCGCGATCAGGTGCTGAGCGTCGACTGGGCGAGCTATCCGATCCTCGAGATACAAGACGCGCCGGAGCGCGTCGACATCGTGCTCCTCGACCACCCCACGATGCCCGCCTCCGGGGCCGGCGAGCCGTCCACGCGCACCGTGCCGGCCGCCGTCGCCAACGCCTTCTTCGACGCCACCGGTGTGCGCATGCGGCGCGTGCCGCTCACGCCCGAGCGCGTCAAGGCCGCGCTGGCTACGGCAGAGACGAAACGATGAGCACGCGACGCCTGGCGATCGTCGTCGTCACGGGGTTCGCGGTCGTGCTCCTGCTCGCCGGCTCCACGTCGCATCCCGCCGGCGCTCAGGCCCCGGCCGCGGCGTTGACCGGGCGGGTGACCTCCGCCGCCGACGGGCCGCTGGCCGGCGTGCTCGTCAGCGCGCGGAAGGCCGGCTCGACCGTGACGGTCACGGTGGTGAGCGACGAGCAGGGCCGCTATCGGTTTCCACCGTCGAAGCTCACGCCCGGCAAGCACGCGCTGACGATCCGAGCCGCGGGCTACGAGCTGGTCGCCCCGGTGGAGGTCGACGTCACCGCTCAGCCCGCGGCGAGCGCCGACCTCGAGCTCCGCCCGGCGAGGGATCTCGCGGCCCAGCTCACGAACGCGGAGTGGATGCTGAGCGCGGCGGGGACGCCGCAGCAGAAGGACTCGCTCCTGAACTGCGTCGGCTGCCACACGCTCGAGCGCATCATGCGCTCCTCGCACGACGCGGCCGGCTTCGTCCAGCACGTGCTGCCGCGCATGGGCAAGTACGCGAACCAGAGCACGCCGCTCCATCCCCAGCTCCGGCTCGCCGAGCGCCAGCTCGAGATGCGGGGCGAGGAGCGCGAGCGCTTCCGCCGCGAGCAGGCCGAGTTCCTCGCCTCGATCAACCTGAGCTCGGCGCCGCGCTGGGAGTACGCGTTGAAGACGCTCCCCCGCCCGGTCGGGCGCGGGACGCGCGTCGTCATCACGGAGTACGACCTGCCGCGGCCGACCATCGAGCCGCACGACGTCATCGTGGACGGAGACGGCATCGCCTGGTACTCGAACTTCGGCGAGCAGACGCTGGGCAAGCTCGACCCGCGCACGGGCGCGGTCACCGAGTTCCCGATGCCCGAGCTGAAGCCGGGCTTCCCGACCGGCGCGCTCTCCGTGCGCTTCGACCGCAACCAGAACCTCTGGTTCGGCATGATGTACCAGGGCGCGATCGCGAAGCTCGACCGCAAGACCGAGAAGCTCGAGACGTTTCGCCTGCCGCCCGAGGTCAACAAGGACAACACGCAGGTCAACATGACGAGTCCCTTGAACGCCGGCGTGGACGGCAAGGTCTGGGCCCAGAACAACGGCTTCGCGGGCGTGCACCGCCTCGATCTGGCGTCGGGCAAGTTCGAGACGTTCGAGCCGTTCAAGGACGGGCCGAAGGGACAGAACCACAACGTCTACGACGTCATCTCCGACTCCAAGAACAACGCGTTCTTCACTGACTTCGCCCAGCAGCACATCGGGCGCATCGACGCCAGGACCGGGAAGGTCGCGCTCTTCGCGACGCCGACGCCGCGCTCGGCCCCGCGCCGGGGCATGATGGACGGCCAGGACCGCCTCTGGTTCGGCGAGTACCGCGGCAACCGGATCGCCATGTTCGACACGCGCACGGAGACGTTCCAGGAGTGGCCCGCGCCGACACCGTGGTCGGCGCCATACGACGTCGCGTACGACAAGCACGGCGAGGCGTGGGCGGGCTCCATGCTGACCGATCGCATTCTGAGGCTCGATCCGAAGACCGGCCAGTTCACCGAATACCTGCTCCCCCGGCCGACGAACATCCGCCGGGTGTTCGTCGACAGCTCGACGACGCCGGTGACGTTCTGGGTGGGGAGCAATCACGGCGCTTCCATCATCAAGCTGGAGCCGCTGGACTAATTGCATGGGGGGCCACGAAAGGGCCCCCCAAGCCCCCCAAACTTAGCTCGGGAGATTGATTGATGCGTGTTCTGCTCGTCCATCCGAGTCCACTCATGTACTCGGAGGTGTATCTGAAGCTGGAGCCGCTCGGGCTCGAGCGCGTGGCCCAGGCGCTGCGCGCCGCCGGCCACGAGGTGCGCCTCCTCGACCTCCAGATCTTCAGCCACAAGGACTACGTCCGTGAGCTGGACACCTTCAAGCCGCGCGCGGTCGGCTTCTCGCTGAACTACCTGGCCAACGTCCCCGAGGTGCTCGACCTGGCCGTGGCCACGCGCAGCCGGCGGCCGGAGACCTTCATCTTCGCCGGCGGCCACAGCGCGTCGTTCATCACCGGGGAGTTGCTCGAGCACGCGGCCGGCGCGCTCGACTGCATCGTGCGCGGCGAGGGCGAGATCACCGCGCCGCGCGTGCTCGAAGCGCTGGGCGACCCGCGCCTCGACACGGTGCCGGGTGTGGTGACCCGCACGGGCGCCGGCCCGGCCGCCACGATGTTGGAAGACCTCGACCGGTTTCCGCCCGCCCGCGACCTGACGCGTCACCCGCGTCGCTACTTCATCGGCGTGCTCGACCCGTGCGCCTCGGCCGAGTTCCCGCGCGGCTGTCCGTGGGACTGCTCGTTCTGCCGCGCCTGGACCTTCTACGGGCGCAGCTACCGGACGGCCTCGGCCGAGGGCGCCGCCGAGGACCTGGCGCGCATCGCCGAGCCCAACGTGTTCCTGGTGGACGACGTCGCCTTCATCCACCCCGAGCACGGCTTCGCCATCGGCCAGGAGATCGAGCGGCGCGGGATCAAGAAGGAGTACTACCTGGAGACGCGCTGCGACGTGCTCGTCAAGAACCGCGAGGTCTTCGAGTACTGGAAGCGTCTCGGCCTCCGCTACATGTTCCTCGGGCTGGAGGCGCTCGACGAGGAAGGGCTCAAGCTCCATCGAAAGCGCGTGACGCCGGGCGAGAACTTCCAGGCACTCGAGATCGCGCGCGAGCTGGACTTCACCGTGGCCATCAACATCATCGCCGATCCCGACTGGGACGAGCGGCGCTTCGACATCGTGCGCGAGTGGGCGCTGAGCGTGCCCGAGATCGTGCACCTGACCGTCAACACGCCGTATCCGGGCACCGAGAGCTGGCTGACCGAGTCACGCCGGCTGACGAGCCTCGACTACCGGCTGTTCGACGTGCAGCACGCCGTGCTGCCGACGACGCTTCCCCTGCGGGCGTTCTACGAGGAGCTGGTGAAGACGCAGGGCGTGCTGAACCGCAAGCACCTCGGCCTCAAGGCGCTTCGCGGCGCCGCCGGCATCGTGGCCGGGCACCTGATGCGCGGCCAGACCAACTTCGTGCGCAGCCTGTTCAAGTGGAACAGCGTCTACCATCCCGATCGCCAGTCCGGCGATCACGCCCGCCCCGTGAAGTATGCGATGAAGCCGCCGGCCCTCGTGCCCAACCCGCGGCCGCGGAGCCGCCAGCTCTACGTCCATCAGCCGATGGGACGGTCGGCGTAGCCGTCATCACGGCAGGCTGCCCTGACTCCTGGGCCGACTGCCCTGAGTCCTGTGCAGTCGAACGATGCGATCTGCGGCAGTCTGCCCACGATGTCTGCGTTTCCTGAACGCCTGCTCTGAGCTCCCGGCGCCGTCGCCTCTGGCGCGTCCCGTGCACCCGAAGTGCGAGCGATGGCCATTCGCGCGAGGTTGCTCATCCTCCCGCTGCTCGCCGCGAGCTTCACTCCGTCGAGCACGTCAGTGCCGGCCGGCTCGACGCGCTACGTCAGTAACACGGATCCGACGTGCGGCGGTCACGCGCCGTGCTACACGACGATCCAGGCGGCTGTCAGCGCCGCGCTCCCCGGCGAGAACATCCTGATCCAGCGCGGGAGCTACATCGAGCAGGTCTCCATCCAGGGCAAGAACAACACCGCGGCGGCCACCGAAGCCGCTCGCATCGTGATCCAGGCCGACCCGGACGCTCCCGTCGGGAGCGTCGTGCTCCGCGGTGCCGTCGCGACGTGTACGAACGGTCATGCCATCCGCTTCCAGCAGTCGAAGTTCGTCACGGTTCGCGGCCTGACGATCACCGGCGCCGGTGGCTCCGCTATTTCCCTCATGGGCGGCAACAACCAGAATCTGGCCATCGTCCTCGAGCGGCTGCGGATCTTCGGCAACGGATCGTCGGAGTGCAACGGCGGTATCACGATCGCGCGGGGCAACGCCGGTACCCTGGTCGTGAACAGCCTGATCTACGCGAACGGCCGCAACGGCATCGCCACCCTCGATGCCGACGGCGGACCGCACGCCGTCGTCAACAACACCATCTACGACAACGGCTGGAACGGAATCAGCGTGACACGCAACCACGACGTGCTCGTGGTCAACAACGCGATCACGGGGAACGGCGTGGCGGCCGGTACGACGGGCGGACGCTTTGGCGTGACCCGCGAGGCGTCGAGCGCTCCGGATCCGGTTGGCATCCTGCTCCTGCACAATCTGATCTGCGGTAACAGGCTCGGCGAGATCGATGGCCGCGAGCTCGACGTCACCGACCGCGGGAATCTGACGCCGACCGGCACCGAAGGACTCGGCGTCATCGCCAGCCCGGGCTGCGACAGTCCCGCCACGACGTATGCGCGCCTGGCCGGAGCCGACGGTCGGATCGACACCGGCGACGACGACGTCACGCCGAGCGACAACTCACCGCTCGTCGACCACGGCGTCGACCCGCGCATCGCGGTTCTCTATCCCTATCTCAGCGCCGTGCTCGAAGCCGACTTCTTCGGCAACGCCGCGCGGCCACGCGCCGGCACGCCCACGGGCCTCGTCAAGTTCGACATCGGCGCCGTCGAGCTTCAGGACACTCGAGCTCCCGTCACTACGTTCCTGCAGCCGTCGCCTGGCGCCTACCTCCGTCAGACGGTCACCGTGCAGGCTCAAGCCACTGATAACGGTAGTGGCATCTCGAGCGTGGCATTGACGGCCGACGCACGAGCGCTGGTCGCGAATTCCGTTCCTCCGCCACCGTCGGCGGGGGTGACGGCGACGGCGTCGTGGGTCACGACCAGTGTCGGAGACGGGGCCCACACGCTGGCCGCCACCGCCGTCGATCGTTCGGGGAATCGCGCGGTGGCGACCCGCCTCGTCATCGTCGACAACACGCCGCCCGTCTGTGAGATCTCCAGCGGCCCCAGTGGCACCACGTCAGCCCCAACCGCCGCGTTCACGTTCAGAGCGAGCGACAACCTCACAGCGATTGGCAATCTCGTTTTCGCCTGGAGGGTCGACAGCGGGGCGTTCAGCGCCTTCTCCCCTGCCACGACGGCGACGTTGAGCGGGCTCACCAGCGGCGCACACACGTTCGAAGTGAAAGCACGCGATCAGGCCGGGAACGAGAGCACCGTGATCTCGCGAAACTTCACCGTGTCCACCCTTCAGGTCACGATCACGTCGCCAAGCGACGGCGCGACCGTGCCGGCGGGTTTGCTCCTGGTTCAAGGCATCGTGGAAGCGGGAGGCGCTGACGTCGGCGTGAGCGTGAACGGCAGCGTTGCCGCGGTTCACGGCGGCCGATTTGCCGTGCCGCTTCCGGTGACGATCGACATCAGCACGCTGACGGCGACGGCAACGACAGCAAGCGGAGCAACAGCCGTTCATCGTGTGGCGATCGGCGTCTCGGCCGCAGCGAATGCCCGCCCGGCCTTGATATCGTCGCCCGCCGCCGGCGTGGCACCCCTCACCGTTCAGTTCACCATCGCGGGGACGACGCCGAGCAGCCTGACGCTGGACACAGACGGGGACGGACGCTCCGACTTCGCCGGGACGAGCCTGCAGGGCCAGCCGTTCACGTACTCACAGCCGGGGTTGTACTTCCCCGTCGCGACGATTCAGGATGCCCAGGGTGGACGCCTCAGTCTGACGACCGTCGTCCTCGTCGAGTCACCGGCCGTCGTGACGGCCCGCTTCCAGAACCTCTGGAACGGGCTCAAGGCCAACCTCATGGCGGGCGACACACAGGGTGCGCTCACCCAACTCTCCCCGGCGATCCGGTCCCAGTTCAGTCGCATCTTTCAGGCGCTCGGGCCGAGCTTGCCGACAATCGCCGGGAGTCTGGAGAACCTCGCCGTCGTGGAGAACCTGGACGATCTCGCCGAGGCGGTCATCGTGCGGCGCGAAGGCACCGCGCCATTCGTCTACTTCATTTACTTCCGCAGGGATAGTCTGGGGCGATGGCTCATCGAAGAGATGTGATCCGCCTCCTGAAGACTGCGGCGATGACGTCCATCCTGCTCGTCAGTCTCGTGTCGCCCATCGCGGCAGCGCCGGAGCAGCCCTGCGAAGTCGTTCCGATGCCCTGCACCTTCGAAGGCCTGCCATTCAAGATCACCGTCATCGATGCGGAGACGCGAAAGCCACTCGCGGACGTTCACGCGCTGGCCGAGTGGCAGATACATGGCGCGGGCGGCCGGCTCAACGGTCCACTGATGGTATTGGACGCAGCGAGCGGGCTCGACGGCACGCTCGCCTTTCCCGGCTGGGGGCCGATCGACGGCCCGGTCACGGGACTGGGCATCGGCCGCGATCCCGTGATCACGCTGTTCAAATCG
>WNGM01002894.1_pt1 | contig 14297 bp, 11 predicted proteins | sample 5400571 | NCBI WGS metagenome assembly WNGM01 (sample SAMN13153378, study PRJNA577476) | soil metagenome | isolation source: 100 cm soil or saprolite under Garry oak tree replicate 2 | place: USA:California | collected 2016-06-15
TGCCAGCGTGGGCACGAGCTTCTGCGCGCCGGCCACGAAGATGACGTTGGCCGCGCCCCAGGCGTAGGAGGCCAGCTGGCTGCCCGACGCCGACGCGATGACCAGGGTGCCGTCCCGGGTGATCGCGTGCACGCTGCCCAGCGCGTAGTCGGGCTGACCGCCGATCGCCTTCATCTGCTGCGCCTGGGTCGCGTAGTCCAGCGCGAACATCTTGTTGCGCGCCGACTCCCACCGGCCGCCGCCGTCGTTGACCGCGTCCGCGATCCCGGTCTGGTCCAGCGTCACCGAGGTGTTGGTCATCACCGACGAGCCCTGCGGGATGCGGGCCAGCACCGCCTGGCGCGCGGCATCGAGATCACCGACGACCTCGACGCTGAAGCCGTGCTCCTCCAGCGCCAGGACGGTCGTCTGCAGCGCGGGCTCATCCGGCAGCGCGGTGAAACGGTCAGGGATGGCAGTCGTGCTCACTGCTGGTCCTCCTTGATGCATATCGCGCCGGGAACCGAGGGTCCCCCGGCAGCTGGCTGGATTTTCGAATGCGCCCGAAGCTACTGGCCATCCAGGTAAGCGGCTGTCACCCGATTCCGGTGATTTCCGGCTTGCGGTGAGCTGGCGCACCTTGAGCAGGTCCAAGCCGAACGCCCTGATCTCGGTCACCACGCCGCTCGCGCTACGCGTACTCATCAGGTGTCGGCGCGATCGATCACGTCCTGAGCAAGAGACCAAAGGAGGACGGGCAGTTGACCGGGCGCACGGCAAGACGGCGGGTGGTACGGGTGACGGTACCTTCAGACGGGTTTCCGGGCCGCGCGGTAACGCGCGCGGACTTGCTCGCGACGGAGGAGCCGCTCGGCATCAGGGTGGACGGCAGCGCGCTGACCGTGACCATGCGCACGCCGGGAGATGACGTCGAGCTGGCGGCCGGATTCCTGGTCGGTGAGGCGGTGGTCCGCTCTCGCGATGACATCGCCGAGATCAGGCTCTGTGACGGAACCTCCTGCGGCCACGGCGGCCATGACGGGATGGGAAACATCGCGGATGTCCTGCTGGCCCCGGGAGTGGAGGTTGGATCGGGTGCCCGGCGCAACTTCATGACGACCAGCGCGTGCGGTGTCTGCGGCAAAACCAGCATCCAGGACATCTGCGTGCTGTCGGCGGCGTCCCTTGAGTCAGATAAGACGCAGTTCTCGCCTTCCGTACTGGCCTCGCTGCCGGACCGGCTGCGTCAGGCACAGCGCGTGTTCGCGCGCACCGGCGGCCTGCACGCCGCCGGGCTGTTCGCCAGCTCCGGCGAGCTGATGGTGATCCGTGAGGACGTGGGCAGGCACAACGCCGTGGACAAGGTCATAGGCTACGCAATGCTACGGGGCCGCCTGCCGTTGGCGGGCTGCGCCCTGCTGGTCAGCGGACGTGCCTCATTTGAGCTTGTGCAGAAGGCGGTGCTAGCCGGAATCCCGCTGCTGGCGGCGGTGTCGGCACCGTCCTCGCTCGCCGCCGACCTGGCCGAGGAGGCGGGCCTGACGCTGGCTGGTTTCCTGCGCGGCCCGTCGATGAACGTCTACACCGCCGCTCACCGGATCCCAGCGTGAGCGTCGCGACGCGGCACGGCCGTCTCAGCCCGCAGCATGCCTACGCCCGGTGGACCGAGGCATGCGCGGTCGCAGGTTGGCGTGGCTGTCCGGTGCCCGAGGAGGTGCACGTCGCCGACGGGCGCGACCGGGTCCTGGCCGAGCCGGTGCGAGCCCGGTGGCCGTCGCCGCGCTGCGACTGCGCGGCGATGGACGGCATAGCGATCGCCGGCCCGGCCGCGGCCAGGGAGGTGATTGCGGCCACCGCGTTTGCCTGGGTCGATACCGGGGATCCGATACCCGGCTGTGCGGACACCGTGGTGGCACGGGAGCAGACCGAGTTCCGATCCGATGGCAGCGCGGTCATGACGGCTCCAGCGCCGCGGGGCCTGAACGTGCGCACCCGTGGCGAGGATTTCGTCGCCGGGGCGCTGCTCGTCCCGGCCGGACGGCGGCTGCGCCCGGCGGACCTGGCCGCAGCCGCTGCGGCAGGCCACACCACCCTCGTTGTCGCTCGGCAACCCGTAGTCGCGATCGTCCCGACTGGAGACGAGATCCGGCCCGTGGGCACGCCGCTCAGACAGGGCGACATCGTAGACAGCAACTCGGTCATGCTCGCCGCGCGCGCGGCCCAAGTTGGCGCCTGGGCTACGGTCACCGAGGTACAGCCCGATGACCCGGCCGCGATCGCGGCCGCAGTCAGGCGCGCCGCGGCAATAGCTGACCTGGTGCTGGTCCTGGCGGGGTCCAGCGCCGGGCGAGACGACTACACTGCGGCGGTCCTCGGCCAGGTCGGCGCCGAAACCGTGCACGGCGTCGCGGTGCGGCCCGGTCATCCGGTGCTGCTCGGGCATGCCAGGGTGGAGCAAACCGGCCAGGGCGAGGTTTCTGGCGGCAGGAAGGCTCTCCGGCTGAGACACGCCGCGGTCCCGGTGATCGGCGTCCCAGGGTACCCGCTCGCCGCGGCCGTGATCTTCGAATTGTTCGGCGTGCCCCTGCTGGCCGCCATGCAAGGCCGCCCGCTTCCTGGCCTTGGCGTGCAGCTGGCGGTGCTTGACTGCGGCTGGATATCGTCGCCCGACGTCGAGGAGTGGATCCCGGTACCCTGACATCTGGATCGGCCCCGGTCACACTACCCGTGGCTACCCCATGTAAGGGCCGCGGAGCCGGCGCGCTCAGTAGACTCGTCCGCGCCGACGCCTGGTGGCGGCATCCCATCGGCCAGGGCCAGATCCATCGCGGCGATCTGATCGAAGTCGTACCGATAACCAGCGCACTGGAATCCCAGTTACCGGACCAGCGATTTGTACGCATGTCAGCGCCCGGCTCTGTTATGCGCGCCTCAGCCTTCGGCTACATGCTCTGGTTATGGCTGTTCGATTCAACGACGCGCGAATCACCGTGATCCGGCGATGACGTCTCACCTGCCTGGCGGCGAGCCTGGGCCCGAGAGTGAGGAGTCGAATGTCCGCAACGAACAACGGCAGCGGCGAGGCGCAGGATCGGATGCTTGGCTCGGTGCCAGGTGCCCAGGCGTTGGGCCGGGGGCCCGCCCCGGATGGCACGTTCTCGCGTCACGACTATCACCATCCGGCCGCCGGCTGGGGCGCGGCCAGAAGCGTCGGGCGCGTTCTGGAGGAGCGGGGCACACCGGTTGAGGGTGTTCAAGCGCTGTTCGTGATGAACCACGAGGACGGGGGTTTCGATTGCCCGGGGTGCGCGTGGCCGGATGACCCGAGCGGGCTGCGCCTGGACATCTGCGAGAGCGGTGTCAAGCACGTGACGTGGGAGCTGACCCGTGAACAGGTCGGCCGGGAGTTCTTCGCCGCTCATACTGTCAGCGAGCTCGCCGGATGGACCGACTACGACCTCGAAGCTGCCGGGCGGCTTTCCGAGCCGGTGCGCTACGACCCAGCGAGCGACCGGTACGTGCCCGTCTCCTGGGAAGACGCGTTCGAACTGGCCGGCCGCGTGCTGCGCGGGCTGGGCAGCCCGCACCAGGCGGCGTTCTACACGTCCGGGCGGCTGAGCAACGAGGCGACGTTCCTGTACCAGCTGTGGGTGCGGGAATTCGGGACCAACAACCTGCCCGACTGCTCGAACATGTGCCACGAGGCCAGCGGCCGGGCCCTGACCGCCGCGATCGGCAGCGGCAAGGGCACGGTCGACCTCGGCGGACTGGGAGCAGGCGGACGCGATCTGGCTGATGGGCGACAACGCCGCCACGAACGCGCCGCGGATGCTCACCTGGCTGGCCGAAGCTGACCGGCGGGGCGCGGAGCTGGTGCACATCAACCCGCTGATCGAGGCGGCGTCGCGGCGCACGATCGTGCCGCACGAGTTCGCTGACATGGCCACCTTCCGCGCCACGAAGATCGGCACGCGGAACGTGCAGGTGCGGATCGGCGGCGACATGGCCCTGCTGCGCGGGGTGGCCAAGGTCGTCTTCGAAACTGCAGCGGTCAATCCGGCCGTGCTCGACGGGGAATTCCTGGACCAGCATACGCGTGGCCTGGAGGAGTACCGGGCGCTGTGCGAGACAACGCCGTGGAGCGACCTGGTGCATGGCTCCGGTGTGACGGAAGGGGCGATCTACGAGCTGGCGCATTCGTATATCAGGTCCGGGCGGGTGATCATCGCCTGGTGCCTGGGCGTCACCCAGCACGAGCACGCTGTGGACACGATCCGTGAGATCGTCAACGTGCTGCTGCTGCGGGGCAACATCGGACGCGAGGGGGCCGGACCGTGCCCGGTACGCGGCCACAGCAACGTGCAGGGCAACCGCACCTGCGGGATCAACCACCGCCCGGATGAGCAGTTCCTGGACCGGCTAGCCGAGGTGTGCCACATCGACCCGCCCCGCGAGCACGGACTCGACGTCGTCGAGACGATCAAGGCGATGCACGACGGCCAGGTGAAGGTGCTCGTCAGCCTCGGCGGCAACCTGGCGCTGGCCGCGCCGGACACCCCGTACACCCTCGAGGCATTCGGTAACTGCGACCTGACCGTGCACGTCGCCACCAAGCTCAACCGCAGCCACATCGCGCACGGCAGGCAGGCGCTGATCCTGCCCTGCCTGGTCCGCACCGACAAAGACCGCCAGGCCAGTGGCGAGCAGGGCGTCAGCGTCGAGGACGCGATGTCGATGGTGCACATCTCCTACGGGATGAAGCAACCCGCTTCGACGCACCTGCGATCGGAATGCGCGATCCTGGCCGGCCTGGCCCAGGCCACCCTGCCCGGCAGCAACACGCCCTGGCAGTGGTACGTCGGCGACTACGACCGGATCCGCGACACGATGGCCCAGGTACTTGACGGCTTCGAGGATTTCAACGCGCGCGTCCGGCACCCGCACGGTTTCCGCCTCAGCCAGCCAGCCCGCGAACGCGGATTCTTGACGTCCTCCGGCCGCGCCGAGTTCGGGCTCGCGCCGCTCCCAGACGGCGCCATTCCCGGCGAGGGGCGGCTGATGCTGGCCACGGTCCGCTCGCACGACCAGTTCAACACTACGATCTACTCCAACGACGACCGCTACCGCGGGCTGAAGGGCCTGCGCACCGTCGTGTTCATGAATTCCGACGACATGCGCGACCGCGGCCTTGATGAATGGGACCTGGTCGATATCACCAGCTTCAGCAGGGACGGGACCACGCGGGTCGTCTATGGCTACAGGGCCGTCCGCTACGACATCCCGCGTGGCTGTGCGGCGGGATACATGCCCGAGCTCAACGTCTTGTGCGGCATCGCCGACTACAGCACACAGAGCGGCCAGCCGGTCACCAAGCGCCTCGAAGTCGAGATAACCCCGCATCAGCTCGCAGTGTCTACGGGCCCCAGAGCTTGAAGGGTTGCCCTGCACGGATGGAGCGCGGGCCTTTGAGGTCATCTCTTCGGCTTCAGCTCCGACGGCCGTACCGGATCTCAAGCGCTCACCCACCGAGCAGCGACACGAGTTTCCGCTGAACGACGAAGTCTTGATCGCGAGGTTCACGCGGACGGCGAGGCGTTCACCTAAATGGGACCCTTCGCTATGTCCGTTATGTCCGTTTGGCGTAGTTGCGCGGATGATGATGGACGCCTCGAAATCGCGGCGTCGGCGGCCGCGGCTGCTGGCTCGCATAATCACCGGGATCAGGTGACCGCCGCTCACCTTGATGGCCACTAACTTCGGGCGCATTCAATCAGCCAGTTAGCTGCCGGGGACGCTGGGTTCCGGAGCGATCCGCATCAAGGAGGACCAGCGGTGAGCACCACTGCCATCCCGCGCGGTCACAGACTGAGTTTGCTGGGCGGACAACCGGAGACCGGATCGCGCCACACCGAGGAGAGGACCCGTCATGCCCGATACCACGTCTGCCGCAGCCGTTCAGATACCGGCGGTCGGCACCTACCAGCTCGACCCGGCCGCCTCGACGGTCAAGTTCGCTACCCGGCACTTGTTCGGCCTTGCCGCAGTGAAGGGCACCTTCCGGCTGATCTCGGGTCAGGTCACCATCGCCGACCCGGTCACGTCCTCGACCGCGTCGGCGGTGATCGACGCGGCCAGCTTCGCCACCGGTAATCCGCGGCGTGACCAGGACGTCAAGTCGGCCAGACTCCTGCACGTGAACGACCACCCGCAGATCACCTTCCGGTCCACCGAGCTGGTCCAAGACGGTGCCGCATGGCGGCTGCGCGGGCAGATCACTGCTCGCGGCACCAGCGCCCCGGCCGAGCTGACCATCACCGAGGCCGCCGCCAGCGAAGACGTCCTGCAGATCCGCGCCACCACCCGGGTCGACCGGTATGCGCACGGCCTGACCAAGGCCAAGGGATTGGCCGGACGCCACCTGGACATGGAGATCACCGCCCGCGCAACCCGCACCTGAGCGGCGGGCAACCGCGCGACGCGCGCGGCCTCGCGCCGGCTAGCGCCGTCGGCCTGCAGAGCCAGCCCACTCCGGCCTGATCAGTGGAGAACAAGCCGCCGGACCCCGGCTGTGTGAGCCGGCAGTCGCTCAGCTCACAGCCGCCTTCGGAGGCGTAGATCGACCGGCAGGTGAGGTGATGGCCTGCCGGTCGACATCGCCAGTGTTGCCAGCGGTTCGCACACCTACGGCTACTGAATCCTGATTAGCGCCGTAAAGACGGTGTGGAAACCTGCGATGTCGGCGAGCCCTCTGACAGCCGCAGTTCCCCGATAGTGACGTGATGAGATTTTTCAGGAGCGGAACGCGGCTTAGAGCGCCCGGCAATGGGGCGTGTCGTTACATGACACAGGCACGGGCTTGATGATCATGGGGCTTGTCGCCGAGCCCACAACGCCCGATCCGCAGCGGACTATCCCAGACCGAGTCGCGCCACGGCTCTGCGACGGGGCTGGACCGGTATGGCCAGCGCTCAAGGAATGCCCGCCGCGACGAGAGCCTCTGGCGCGCCGCAAGGCGCCCGCTGGGAGTCCGCATGAGCCCGCTATGGCCGAGAGTCGTTCGTTCTGCTGGCTCCCAGCCCGCGAGCCGATGAGCATCTGGACGGCTGAGGAGCGGTCACTCACCTGGAGCTTGGCGTAGATGCTGCGGATGTGCGTGCTGGCCGTGTTCACCGGCACCGACAGCTCAGCCGCGATCTCATGCCGCGGCAGGTTCGCCGGCAGATACCGCAGCACCTTAGGAGTGATCAGCTAGTGAGATCGCGACGAGCCGGGGCCCGCAGCCTGCCCTAAAGCTGGGTGCCTTCCTCGGTGCCTGCGCCGGGACGTCCCGCCTCGACACGGGCCTCTCGGTATCAGTCCTGCGTAAGCCCTGTCAGCGGCGCGCGAATCACCGGGATCCGGTGACGACCGCTAACCTGACTGGCGGCGAGCCTGGGCCTGTCGCGATGGCTCGCACGGCCGCCAGGGGACGTGCCCGAGATTCACCAGGGAGATACCGTGACATCACCAGACTCCGGCGCCGACAGCGCCGCGGACCTGCCCGACTACGCGCCGATCCCCCGGTCAGCGCTCGGCCCGGCCCTCAACGACCAGGGCTACTACGTCGGACGCGTGGAGCGGAACCTGTACTGGGTCACCGACGGCACCTACCAGTCCGCGTTCCTGACCACTCGGGACGGCGTCGTGCTGTTCGACGCGCCCCCGACCATCGGGGGCAACCTACGGCGCGCGGTGGACGAGATCGCCGCCGCCAACGGCGTGACCAACATGGTGACCCACCTGGTCTACTCGCACCACCACGACGACCACAGCGGGGCGGCCTCGCTGTTCGACGGGGACGTGGTCCGCATCGGCCACGAGGAGACCCGCCGGCTGCTGCTGCGCGACAACAGCCCGGCCCGGCCCGCGCCGGAGGTGACCTTCGGAGATCGCTACACCCTGGAGGTAGGAGGCGAGCGCGTCGAGCTGGCCTGGCATGGCCCCAACCACTCGCCGGACAACATCTATATCTACTTCCCCGGCCACGACACCCTGATGTTCATCGACGTGGTCAACGCCGGCTGGGTGCCGATCTATAACACCAACCTGTCCGAGGACGTCCCCGGGTACATGGCCGCCCCGGCCATTGCCCTGTCCTACCCGTGGACCCACTTCATCAGCGGGCACCTCGGCCGGCTCGCCACCCGCGAAGACGTCGCGGTGCACCAGCAGTACATCGCCGACATCGAAGCCAGCGCGCAAGAGGCGCTGGCCTCGGTCAACCCGGTACCCTACTTCATGAAGTACGGGGAGAACGCCTGGGCTGGGGTTAAGGGCTACCTCGACGAAGTCACCGAGCGCACGGCTGCGCCCGTCATCGCGAAGTACACCGGCGTGCTGGCCGCCGCGGACATCGAGATCTTCACCCGGACCACCTCGTTCGCCATCATGCAGTCGCTGCGCCTGGACCGCGGGCCCAGCGCACCGGTCCACCCCTGAACAGAACCCACCCGGGGCCGGCCCGGCACGACAATCTGGGCGATGTCGACGCCGACGTGCCGCTGTGGCGCACGGTAGCGGTGGCCGGGGTGTCCGGATCGGGCAAGACGTCACTGGCCATCGGAACACTGACAGCCGGTGACTTTGATGGCTACTAACTTGGGTGCACCCAACTTCGAGATCACGGTGGACGGCTGCCTCCATGCGGAACGCAGTAACAACAGAGAAAGAAGAAGTGGTGAGTCTCATGCCTGATGCCACCTCCATCAGCAGCGTCCGGGATCGGCGCTGGTGGATTCTCGGCGTGGTCGGGCTGGCGCAGCTGATGGTGGTGCTGGACGCCACGATCGTGAACATCGCGCTGCCCTCGGCCCAGCGCGCGCTGGGGTTCTCCAACGCCGACCGGCAGTGGGTGGTGACCGCGTACGCGCTGGCCTTCGGCGGGCTGCTGCTGCTCGGCGGCCGGCTGTCGGACCTGGTCGGCCGGCGGCGGATGCTGATCATCGGGCTGGTCGGCTTCGCCGCGGCCTCGGCGCTGGGCGGCGCGGCGACCAGCTTCGCGGTGCTGGTCATCGGCCGCGGCGCGCAGGGGGCGTTCGGCGCGCTGCTGGCCCCGGCCGCGCTGTCCACCCTGACCGTCACGTTCACCGACCCGGCCGACCGCGGCAAGGCGTTCGGCGTCTACGGCGCGATCGCCGGGGCGGGCGGGGCGGTCGGGCTGCTGCTCGGCGGGGTGCTGACCGAGTACCTGTCCTGGCGGTGGTGCCTGTACGTCAACGTCATCCTGGCCGCGATCGCGGTTGCGGGCGCGGTGCGGCTGCTGGCCAGCCAACCCCGGGATCCGGGCGTGCGCATCGACTGGCCGGGAACGGTGCTAGCGGTGGCCGGGCTGGTGGCGGTGGTCTACGGGCTGTCCGAGGCCGCGACCAAGAGCTGGAGCGCGCCGGAGACCATCGTGCTGCTGGTGGCCGGGGTGGTCTTGCTGGCCGCGTTCGTCCTGGTCGAGCAGCGGGTCGCGCATCCGCTGCTGCCGCTGCGGATCGTGCTGAACCGGTTCCGCGGCGGCGCGTACCTGGCCATCGGGCTGTCGTCCATCGGCGTGTTCGGGATCTTCTTGTTCTTGACCTACTACGTGCAGCTGACCCTGGGCTACTCCCCGGTCAAGTCCGGGCTGGCCTTCCTGCCGATGATCGCGGCGATCGTCGCGACCTCCACGATCTCCAGCGGGGTGCTGCTGCCGCGGACCGGGCCCCGGCCCCTGCTCCCGGCCGGCCTGCTCGTCATGGCCGGCGGCCTGGCCCTGCTGGCCGCGCGGCTGGGCCTGCGCACGAGCTACCTGGACTGGATCCTGCCCGGCCTGCTCGTGGTCGGGGCCGGCCTGGGCGTGGTGTTCGGCGTTGCGCTGAACACCGCGACCTACGGCACCGGCGCCGCGGACGCGGGCGTCGCCTCGGCCCTGGTCAACACCAACCAGCAGATCGGCGGCTCGATCGGCACCGCGCTGCTGAACACCATCGCCGCCAGCGCCCTGGCCAGCTACGTGCTGGCCCACGGCCGCGGCCCGCTGGTCCTGGCCCAGGCGGCGGTGCACAGTTACGTCGTCGCGTTCTGGGTCTCAGCCGCGATCTTGGCCGGCTCCGCGGTCGTGTGCGCGCTGGTGCTGCCGTCCGGCACGGCGGCGCCCGCCGCCGGCCCAGTCGCCGTGCCCGCCGCGGTGACCAGGGAGGAGATGACCGTCCGTGATGCCTGAGCCCGCCCCCGCCCCGCCCCGCCCCGATGTGCGGCTGATCACCGTGTCGGCATCCTACGGCGCCGGCGGCAGCGTCGTCGCCCCGGCCCTGGCCGGCCGGCTCGGCCTGCCGTTCCTGCAGCGGGTCACCACCTCAGAGGGCCATGTCGCCGAGCCCGGACCGTGCGATGAGCAGCTGACGGAGGAGGAGGTCAAGGCCACCCCGGTGCACCGGCTTCTGGCTCATTTCACCCAGGCCATGCCGGCCGGGCCCACCCAGTCGCCGCCGTCCACCCACCACCAGGACGAGCACCTGCGCGGCCACGGCGAAGCCGGGATCCACCGCCTGCTCGCCGCCGCCGGCGGCGGAGTGATCCTGGGCCGGGCCGCGGCGGTCGTGCTCGGCAAGGACCGCGGCTTCCACGTCCGCCTCGACGGCCCGGCCGGCCGCCGCGCGGCCCAGGGCGCCGCAGTCGAAGGCATCAGCCAGGACCAGGCCCGGCAGCGGCTGCGCGCGGCCGACAAGGCCCGCACCGCCTACGTCCGCCGCCTGTATCGCTGCGACCCAGCCGACGCGTCCCTATACCACCTGGTGATCGACTCCACCGCGATACCGCTGGATACCGTCACCGAGATCATCCTCACCGCCGCCCGCGCCCACGAGGCATCCGTACCCGAGCAGGGCGAGACTCACTCTGCACGATGGTGACCGCCACCGGTGAGTGGGGGGCCAGGGTGACCGCGACCGAGCCGATCATGCCCCATCCTGGCGCCCGGTTATGCCATCGGCCCGTCGCGGCCGCTGCCGGGTAGCGCTTGGCGGAGCTGGCGGCGGGAGGTGATCTCGAGCAAGCAATGGCCTCTGAGGCAATTTCCAGCCAGCTGAAGCGGCTGACGCAGAATTGGACCATCTGCGTGCAGGCGCGAGAGCCGCCGACGCGGAAGTCAGCCGCACGGATCACCCGTGTATTAAGCGATATGTATGTTACCTCTCATCCGTGCTTCTCCCAGAGCAATCACTATTCGCAACATCAGGAGAGGCCAGACAAGTTGGTGACTTACTACAGAACCGCATTCGGTTCGAGGCGGACTGACAGACTGAAATACTGATGGCCTGGCGTGACACGAAACATGACAGACACGCAGCGCCCAGAAAGCCTACGGCTCCGTGGTCGCGTCGATAGTCCTGGCCGGATCGGGGCGGGCACTGGCAGCCAGGATGGCGCGAATCGCATTCACGGCGTCCTCGATGCCCGGTTCGCCGTCGATAGGAAGCCATCGTTCCAGTGTGATCTGGCAGTGGTCACCAGTCTGGCTTCGGCCGATCACGATCGGATCGTGGTAAGGCGCGTTTACCAGGGTCGCTTCAAGTTCGTACCCGGCCATGTCGTCGTAACTGACCGCGGACACGATGAAGCCGTCGCAACCGGCCAGTTTGACGGCCAGCTCGCGGAGCCAGGTGCCTGCGAGGTACTCGAGGTGCTCCTGGTCGCAATCGAGGTGTTCCACCGTCGCCCGGACCTCATCACGCGTCCCGCTTAGAAGCCGCTTATTCGCCGTGATCATGCCGTACGTCCCGTCGAGTGTGCGTGGCCATGTAGTCGATCACCCGGCTGGCGTCCGCGTCCTCGACGTACAGCTTTGAGGATGGATCGTCTTCGGCTGCCCGCCACACCCCATCTCGTGTCCATTCACGGGGTGCCGTGAGTTGGTGTCAGCGGACGGCGGGCAGTGGCGGTAGCCAGGGTTTTCCGGTGAGTGCGTCGCGGATGGCGTCGAGCGCGGTGATGCCGTGGGCGGCGGCGGAGTCGAGGTAGCTTCTGATGCGGCACCACCGGGCGAGGGTGGCGAGCGAATGCCAGTAGCCGGAGACGGCCTGGTGGCGCTTGGCGGCTTTGGCGCCGCGCTCGGCGACGTTGGTGGTCCAGTCCACGGCGAAATCGCGGGTGAACAGGAAGACCTGCTCTTTGTAGCCGCGCAGCCAGCAGCCCAGCGCGTAGCCGGGGTGGTTCCCGTCCTGCCAGTCCCGCAGCCGGTTGTGGATGATCCCGAAGGCGGCGGCCTCGTCGTAGCGCTGGCGGAGCTTGTCCAGCAGGTCCGCGCCGAGGGCGGTGCTGCCGCGGGCGCGGGCGTCCTGGACGGCCTGGTGCGCTTCGCGCAGGATGGCGATGATCTCGCCGGCCCAGGACTGCAGGCCGCCGGGGCCGAGCTTGGTGACCGCCCGGCATCGCCTGATTATGTGCTGACAGCACTGCTGGATGCCGGCCAGCCGGGTGAGAAGATGCTGGTAGCCGGTGTAGCCGTCCGTCATCAGCAGCCCGGTGAACGCGGCCGGGATCCCCGCGGCGACATCGCCCTTGCGCCGCGAGGCGAGGGCCTGCAGCCAGGTCAGCCGGCCGTCCGGGGTCCGGACGATCAGCACGTGCGGGGCACCCGCAGCCGCCTTCTCCTTCTCTTCCGGGTCCCCTTCTTCCTCGTCCTCCCGCACAGCCGGCTGCGGGGCGTCCTTGTCCAGCACGTTCACCGGGGTCTCATCCGCGGCCAGCGCTTTCTCCCCGGCCAGCGCCGCGAGCATCGCCGCGTCGAACCCGGCCGTCCCCAGCTGCGCCGCCAGGCGGCCGCTGGCCTTATCCACCCAGCCCGGCGAGACCGGAACCCCCAGCAGCATGGCCATCACCTGCGCGGCACGCCCGGGCGGCACGTTCCCGTACGCGGTCAGCACCACCGCGGCGGCGTTCAGCACCGCCCCGTAAGACACCGACCCCAGGTGCGCGCCCGGCGGCGGCTCCGCGAACGTGACCGTCCCGCAGCACGGGCACTCCCGGCCCGGCAGCGCCCACTCGGTCGCCTTCCGGATGACCTCCACGTCGATGACCTGCGCCCACCGCGAGCCCGCAGCCTGCGCGCCATCCAGGGCAGCCTTGCACCGGCGGCACTCCGCCGGCGGCTCCGCGTCCTTGTTCTCATCCGGGTCCGGATCCCGCTGCAGGCCCGTGCCCTGATGCCCGGGCTGACCGCCCCGCTTGCGGTCCTTGCGCCGCTCGCGTTCCGACTGCTGCCGCGCCCGCCGCGCCTCTTTCGCCCCGATCCGCTCCTTCGAGCTCGGCGTCCCGGAGTCCGCGCTGTCCATCCCCAGCCGGCGTTCCATCTCCGCCAGCCGCAACCCCAGCCTGCGCTCCCGCTCCCGCGACGCTTCCAGCCCCGCCGTCAGCGCCGCAATCTGCTCATCCTTCGCCTCGATCACAGCCCGCAGCCGCGACACCAGGTCACCCTGCTGCTCACCGGCCATGCCAGGCTCATCGGACACGAACCGCAAGCATGCTCAACCTGCACTAAAAGTTCAACCACCGCAGCATGCCGACGTGTCGCGCTCAGACCCCGTGAATGGACACCCCATCTCGCTTGTCCCAGAAGGCCGACCAGCCGGGATGGCCTTCCAGGAAGGCCGCCATTCGTATTACGTCCCCGTGGTCGGGAAGCCTGGTCATGTGCTCTCGCCTTGCTCTCTCGGAGGCTCTTCCCGCTCGCATCGCGCCGGGGGAGGGGCCTCCCCGGGCTGCCTCCGGGGCCGCGCCAGGCACAGGCATAGTCGCACCCGCCAGCCGTTTCCGGGCCCTCATCGAAGCATTCAGCATTTCCCCAGCTCACAGCCATAGTCTTCCTACGTATCGAGCCGTGTTAATACGAGCTGAAATGTTTTCACAACTGAACGGCCAGCGGCATACCAACGTGTTATAGCAACGTGTGATTGACTAACCACACCGCCTCCTGTCCTGTCTCGTTCAGGTTGAGGCAGTCTCACTGATCTGAGGTATCCGGCGTGTCGTCTCATTGATGTCGTTGCTGGCGGGGTCCTTGGCGGTGGCGAAGCCGCGTTCGGCGCCGGTGCGGCGGGCGTAGGACCGGCGGTGCGCGGCGGACGGGTAGTCGTGTTTCTGCGCGGTTTTCGCATTCACTTCGGGCGGGACGGTGAGGGTCTGCTGGGTGCAGCAGGCCTGCGGGTGCTCCGGGGGCTGCAGGATCTCGGGCCGGTCCCGGTTCAGCCGCATCGAGGCGGCCCGGAGCGGGCAGCGGATCTTGTCTGTGACGGCGGGGCACTGGACGCGGTGGT